>Ga0209676_1003004_pt1 | contig 10965 bp, 9 predicted proteins | sample AraplaCvi_mLB_r2_FD_184282 | JGI IMG/M metagenome (GOLD analysis project Ga0209676, IMG submission 184282) | Arabidopsis root microbial communities from North Carolina, USA - plate scrape MF_Cvi_mLB_r2 (SPAdes) (version 2) | ecosystem: Host-associated > Plants > Roots > Endosphere | place: USA...
GAGTCGACCAGCTTGCCCAGCGTGCCGCGGATGATGTCCTGCGGCAGCTTGGCGCGGTTCTCGGCCCAGTCGGTTTCCATGATGCCCAGGTTGCGCTGGTCGGTGGTCAGCAGGAAGCCGCTTTCCTGCCAGAAGTCTTTCACAGGCTCCCACAGCTGGTCGGGCGTGCGGTTGACGACGATCCAGCGCTGCGTGCCCGAGCGTTCCATGCGCACGTCGCCGATGTTGGCCACGGCGGTGGGGATGCCCGGTGCGTTCGCGATGCCGGCCTGGTAGGCGTTGGCGGTGACGGCGCCGCCCGGCACGGCGTAGCGGTTGTCGCGCGAGAGCTGGGACAGGTCGGGTGGGACTTCGAGCGTCGGGGCCTTGCCTGCGCTCTTGTAGTCGATCTTGTCGCTCTCGAGGACGGAGCAGGCGGCGAGGCTGGCAACGAGGGCCAGCAGTGCAAGTCGCGAAATGTTCTTCAACGTCGTCTTCCTTGGTGGAATGGTTCGGTCAATCGATGGGCCCCAGCGCCCCGCCCTCTCTGAGCACCGTTGCGGCAAAAGGTTGCTTGACCTTGCTGCGAACAGGGGGAAAGGGCAGGCGGGAGGCGGTGTGATCGGTGGGGAAACCCGGGCTCGGTCAGTCCTTGAGCAGGCCGGTGGCGCGCAGGGCGCCCTCGACCGCCGGGCGGCTCGCTTCGCCGAGTTCCGTGAGCGGCAGCCGCAGGGCGCCGCCGCACAGACCCAGGCGGGCCATGGCCCACTTGAGCGGGATCGGGTTGGGTTCGACGAACAGGTTGCGGTGCAGCGGCATCAGTTCGAACTGCAGCTGCATGGCGCGCTTGACGTCGCCGGCCAGCGCGGCCACGCACAGCTCGTGCATCTTGCGCGGCGCCACGTTGGCCGTGACGCTGATGTTGCCCTGGCCGCCGCACAGCATGAGCGCGACCGCGGTCGGGTCGTCGCCGGAGTAGACCGCAAAGTGCTTCGGCAGGTCGCGGATGAGCCACTGGGCACGCTCGATGTTGCCGGTGGCTTCCTTGATGCCGATGATGCCGGGCACCTGGGCCAGGCGCAGCACGGTGTCGTGTGCCATATCGGCGACGGTGCGGCCGGGCACGTTGTACAGCACGACGGGCAGGTCGCCGACGGCTTCGGCGATGGCCTTGAAGTGCTGGTACTGGCCCTCTTGCGTGGGCTTGTTGTAGTAGGGAACGACCTGGAGTTGCGAGTCGGCGCCCACGCCCTTGGCGAACTTGGCGAGCTCGATGGCTTCCTTGGTCGAGTTCGCGCCGCAGCCGGCCATCACGGGCACGCGGCCCCGGGCCTGCTCGACGGATACGCGGATGATTTCGCAGTGCTCTTCCACATCGACCGTCGGCGATTCGCCGGTGGTGCCGACCACGCCAAGGCAGTCGGTGCCTTCGTCAATGTGCCAGTCGATGAGCCGCCGCAGGGCGGGGTAGTCGACACTGCCGTCGTCGTGCATCGGCGTGACGAGCGCGACGATGCTGCCTGTCAGTTGCTCCAAGGGAATCTCTTTGTCGGTGGACGAAAGCGGCCATTCTACTGACTCCGGCCGGGCCGGAGACAGTTGTGTCGGCCAGCTCAGTTGGCCTTCAGGAAGTGGCGCGGCGGGGCGCCCGCGGCCGCTTCGCCGGGCCGCACGGCGGCGATGCGCTGGACGAAGCGCGCCGGCTCCGGCAGGAAGCCGTCTTCATAGGCGATCACCTGCAGGCTGGCGCAGGCCCCGAGCAGCTCGCCCGGCTGCAGCAGGAAATCGGGCCGCGAGGGCTTGCCGACGGTCTCGTTGCCGGCCGCGAAGGTCTCGTACAGCAGCACGCCGCCCGGCGCCACGGCGGCCACGATGTCGGCCATGCGCGGGCGCCAGAGGTAGTGGGTGACGACCACGGCGCCGAAGCGCTGGGCCGCGAAGGGCCAGGGGCCCGACTCGATGTCGGCCGCCACCGCGCGCCCGAAGGCGCCGGCCGCCTCGACGGCCTCGGGCGCCCGGTCGACGCCGGTCGCCGCATGCCCGCGCCCGGCGAACCACCGCATGTGCCGACCCGACCCGCACGCCACGTCGAGCACCGTGGCGTTCGGGGCAAGCAGGTGCGACCAGCGCACGATCCATTCAGAGGGCACCGTGCTCGCATGCACGGGAATTGCTACATCTTTCATAGCTGTCTGGGCCCGACTTGCGGGCGTTTCGGGGCGAAGTCGTTCAGAAACAGGACCACACCTGGTCGACCAGCGTGACCAGGAACGTCGGATGCACGTACAGCGCGAACACGCCGCCCAGCGCCGCCAGCACGGCGGCGAGCCAGGCGGCCTGGGCCAGGTAGTGGTTGCGTGTGCGGGGCGTCATGGCGATGGCTCCTTGCAAACAAGAGAGAGGCAGAGGCGCGGGCCGTCAGCCCGCCACGGCGGCCGGCCGGACCGCGCGCGCAATGGCGCTTTCCTTGACCGGCAGGTTGATCAGCGCCGCGAACACGCCCAGCGCGATCGAGATGTACCAGACGATGTTGTAGCTGCCCGTCGTGTCATACAGGAAGCCGCCCAGCCACACGCCCAGGAACGAACCCACCTGGTGGCTCAGGAACACGAAGCCGCTGAGCATCGACAGGTGGGCCACGCCGAAGATGCCCGCCACGATGGCGTTGGTGGCCGGCACGGTCGACAGCCACAGGAAGCCCATCGCCGCCGAGAAGACGTACACGCTCAGCGGCGAGATCGGCGCCAGCAGGAAGAGCGCGATCGACACCGCCCGTGCAAAGTAGATGGCCGCAAGAATCTTGGGCTTGGACAGCTTCTGCCCCAGCAGGCCGACCGTGTAGGTGCCGAACACGTTGAACAGCCCGATCAGCGCCAGCGCATAGCCAGCCACTTCGGGCGACAGGTTCTTGTCGCGCAGGTAGGTCGGCATGTGGATGCCGATGAAGGCCAGCTGGAAGCCGCAGACAAAGTAGCCCGCCATCAACAAGCCGAAGCTCGGGTAGCGGAAGGCCTCGCCCACGGCCTGCAGCACCGATTGGTCGCGGTGGCCGGCCAAGGCCGCGGTCTTGGGCTCGCGCAAGCCGAAGGCCAGCGGCACGATCACCAGCACCAGCACCGCCACCACGGCCAGCGCCGTCTGCCAGCCGAAGGCGCCGATCAGGCGGCCTTCGATGGGCGCCATCAGGAACTGCCCGAACGAGCCGGCCGCCGCGGCCACGCCCATCGCCCAGGAGCGCCGCTCGGCCGGAATCTGCCGGCCGATCACGCCGTAGATCACGGCGTAGGTCGAGCCCGCCTGCGCCGCCCCGATCAGCACGCCCGCGCTCAGGGTGAACAGCAGCGGCGTCGGCGAATGCGCCATGCCGAAGAGGCCCGCCGCGTACAGCAGCGAGCCGCCGATCAGCACGCGGAACGCGCCGAAGCGGTCGGCCAGCATGCCCGCGAACACGCCGAAGATGCCCCACGACAGGTTCTGCACCGCCAGCGCGAACGAGAAGGTCTGGCGGTTCCACTCCTGTGCCTGCGTGATGGGCTGCAGCCAGAGGCCGAAGCCGTGGCGGATGCCCATCGAGAGCGTGACGATCATGGCGCCGCAGAACAGCACCTGCTTGATCGAAAGGGCGGGAGCGGGGGAGGCTTGCATCCTTCGAATGTAGCGAAATGGATGCTGCGGCAGGCGGCATGGCGGCCATGGCCATTGATGATTTGTGGGCGCGGTTTCAATGCGCGGACGGCATCAAAGAAAGAAGGCAGGCACGCGGCCTGCCTTCGGGGTCAGCGCGCTGGTGCCGCCGCCGCGCCACGCGCGCCCGGAAAGCCGTGCTCGCAGGCCCGCCACGCCAGCATCAGCCCCGGCACCAGCAACGCCAGCAGCGACCAGGGCAGGCTGCCCGCGCCGCCGCCCTGCAGCAGCAGGCCGCCCACCAGTCCGCCGCCTGCGATGGCGAGGTTCCAGGTCGTCACGACCATCGACTGCGCCACGTCCGCTGCGTCGCCGGCGGCCTGGGCCGAGGCGGTCTGGAACAGCGTCGCCGCGCCGCCGAAGGCCAGGCCCCAGACCGCGACCGCGAGGTACACGCCCGCCGCCGATCCACCCGCCGTGCCAAGCATCAGCGCCGCCAGCGTGAAGGCGGCCGTGCCGGCCAGCACCAGCACGCGCAGCCAGCGGTCGATCAGCACGCCCGTGAGCCAGATGCCGCCCAGCGACGCGGCGCCGAACACCAGCAGCACCCGCCCGACCTGCGCACCGAGCCCGGCGTGCGCCAGGAAGGGCGCGATGTAGGTGTAGAGGATGTTGTGCGCCAGCACGAAGGCGAACATCACCACCAGCACCGGCCGCACGCCCGGCAACAGGAACACGCGGCGCACGCTTTGCTGGCGCCCGGCCTCCTGGCCCGGGAAGTCGGGCACCTGCCAGCGCACCCAGCCGAGCAGCAGCACCGACAGCGCCGACATGATCAGAAAGGCCGGCCGCCAGCCGACGCTCGCGCCCAGCAGTGTGCCTGCCGGAATGCCCAGCGACAGCGCCAGCGGCGCGCCCAGCATCGCCACGGCGATGGCCCGGCCCTGCTGCGACGGCGCCACCATGCGCGCGGCATGCCCGGCCAGCAGCGCCCACAGCAGGCCCGCGAACACGCCGGCGAAGAAGCGCGCGACCAGCGTCAGCGTGTAGTCGTGCGACAGCGCCGTCACCGTGTTGACCACCGCGAAGCCGCCGATCGCGCCCATCAGCAGCGGCCGGCGCCGCCAGCCGCGCGTGAAGGCCACCAGCGGAATGGCGGCCACCAGCGAGCCGATCGCGTACACGGTGACGAGCTGGCCGACCAGCGCGGGCGCAACGCCCAGGTCGGCGCCGATCTGCGGCAGCAGGCCGGCCGGCATCGCCTCGGTGAGGATGGTGATGAAGCCGCCGGCCGCCAGCGCCAGCAGGCCTGAGAGGGGCAGCGGTGAAGAAGAGGAGTTCGTGTCACGCATAGACGGCGTCCCTCAGTTCGGTGACGAAGCGGCCCGACATGCCTTCGTAGAGCGTGTTCGTGAAGGCCACCACACTGAGCCCGCGCGCCCGGTCGACGAACCAGGCATGGCCGTAGGCGCCGCCCCAGCGCCAGGTGCCGGGCGATTCGGGCGTCTGCGTGGGCTGTGGGTCGTGCAGCACCGAAAAGCCCAGGCCGAAACCCCAGCCCGGCGCGTCCGCCGGCCCCCAGGCGCCCGTGTGGTTGCGGCCCATGGCGTCGACGGTGGCGGCGCCCAGCAGCGGGGCGCCGCCGGTGCGCAGCGTGTCGAGCAGGCGCAGGAAGTCGCCCGCGCTGCCGACCATGCCGGCACCGGCCGAGGGCCAGGCGTTGGCGTCGAAGGCGCGCGCCGGGTCGAAGTGGATGCCGACGGCGCCCTCGAACGGCGTGGCGACGACGAGGCCGTCCATGCGCTGCGGTGGCGTGGCGCCGGGGCCGTTCACGTAGGGCGTGGCGAGCCGCGGGTCGCCGGGGACGGCGGCGAAGCCCGTGTCGTGCATCTGCAGCGGCCCGGTCACCAGCGTGCGCACCGCCTCGGGCAGCGGCAGGCCGCTGGCCGCCTCGACCACCGCGCCGAGCACGTCGATGGCCAGCGAATAGAGCCATCCGGTGCCGGGCGGGTACAGCAGCGGCACGCCGGCCAGGCGTTGCAGGTTGCAAGCCAGCGTGAGGCCGTCGTCGCGGTCCATGCCGTCCGACACGCCGGCGCGCGCGTACGGGCCGTCGTCCGTGCTTTCGAGGAAGCGGTAGCCCAGGCCGGCCGTGTGGGTCAGCAGCTGCCGCAACGTGATGACGGCCTCGCCGCCATCGGGCAGGCGGGGGCGGAAGTCCGGCAGCCAGCGCGTCACGGGGTCGTCCAGGTCGAGCCGGCCCTGGTCCACGAGCACCATCGCGGCGGTCGAGACGATGGGCTTGGACACCGAGGCCAGCCGGAACAGCGCGTCCTCGCGCATCGGCCGGCCGGCCTCGCGGTCGGCCAGGCCGGCGGCGCGCCGGTGGACGAGGCGCCCGTCGTGGCGCACCAGCACCACGGCGCCAACCAGCCGCTGCTCGGCGAGCGCACGATCGATGGCCGCGTCGATGCGCGACGGGTCCGGGCCCTGCCACGCAGGGGTGAAAGTGGGGGAAATGTCGGGGAGAAAGGTCATGCGGCCAACGATAGGAAGAAGCCGACTTCGGATAAAGACGGCTACAGTTCCGCTCAATGCGGACGTTCAAGTCCGCAATGGAGATTCCCCATGGACAGCCTCAGCGGCTTTGCCGTCTTCGTTCAGGTCGCCGAAACCCGCAGCTTCGTGGCGGCCGGGCGCGCGCTCGGCGTGTCGGCCTCGGCCGTGGGCAAGCGCGTGGCGCGGCTCGAGGAGCGGCTGGGCGTGCGCCTGTTCCACCGCAGCACGCGCAGCATCACGCTCACCGCCGAGGGCGCGCTGTTCCTGGCGCGCAGCCGCCGCGTGCTGGCCGAGATCGAGGCCGCCGAGCAGGAGCTGTCGCACGCCGCCGAGGCGCCGCGCGGACGGCTGCGCGTGAGCCTGCCGCTGGTCAGTTCGCTGGTGCTGCCGGTGCTGGCCGACTTCATGGCCGCCTACCCGGCGATCGAACTCGACCTCGACTTCAGCGACCGCCTCGTGGACGTCATCGAGGAAGGCTTCGACGCCGTGGTGCGCACCGGCGAGCCGGCGGATTCACGGCTGTCGTCACGCCAGTTGGGCGAGTTTTCGCAGCTGCTGGTGGCCTCGCCCGCGTACCTGGCGCGCCACGGCACGCCCGCCTCGCCGGACGACCTGGCCCGCCACGCCTGCCTGCACTACCGCTACCCGGCGACCGGCAAGGTGGAGGTCTGGCCGCTCGCGCCCGGGCCCGACGGCAGCGAGGTGCGCCCGCCGGTCTCGATGATTTGCAACAACATCGAGACCCGCCTGTGCTTCGCCCTGCGCGGGCGCGGCATCGCCTGCCTGCCCGACTTCAGCGTGCGCGCCGCGCTGGCCGAGGGCGCGTTGCAGCCCGTGCTGGCCGACCACCTGCTGCGGCCCCGTACCATCGCGTTCCGCGTGCTGTGGCCTTCGGGGCGCCATCCGTCGCCCAAGCTGCGGGCGTTCATCGATTTCCTGGGCGCGCGGATGTTCGGTCCGCCCGCAGAAACTCCCGCCTGATGTGCGAAAAGACCGAAGCCGGTGCCTGTATGGGTATCCAGTCATTTCAACCCAACTGACTACAATCCGCCCCCATGGCGACTTCCCCCAAGACATCTTCAGACTCCGCTTCCGGCTATTCGGAAGGCTCCATCCGCGTGCTCAAGGGCCTCGAGCCCGTGAAGCAGCGCCCGGGCATGTACACCCGGACCGACAACCCCCTGCACATCATCCAGGAAGTGCTCGACAACGCCGCCGACGAAGCGCTGGCGGGCTACGGCAAGAAGATCAAGGTCACGCTGCACACCGACGGCTCGGTCAGCGTCGAGGATGACGGCCGCGGCATTCCCTTCGGCCTGCACCCCGAAGAGAAGGCCCCCGTGATCGAGCTGGTCTACACCCGGCTGCATGCCGGCGGCAAGTTCGACAAGGGCTCGGGCGGCGCCTACAGCTTCTCGGGCGGCCTGCACGGCGTGGGCGTGTCGGTGACCAATGCGCTCTCCAAGCGCCTCGAAGTCAGCTCGCACCGTGAAGGCTCGGTCGCCAAGCTGGCCTTCAGCGCCGGCGACGTGATCGAGGCGCTCGAGATCCGCAAGCTCGAGGCCGGCGAACGCAAGCAGGGCACCACCGTGCGCGCCTGGCCCGACGCCAAGTACTTCGAGACCGCCGCGCTGCCCATGGGCGAACTCACCCACCTGCTGCGCAGCAAGGCCGTGCTGATGCCCGGAGTGAGCGTCACGCTGGCCGTCGAGAAGACCGGCGAAAGCCAGCAGTGGCTCTACAAGGGCGGCCTGAGCGACTACCTCATGCAGACGCTCAACGGCGACCCGGTCATTCCGCTGTTCGAAGGCAGCGGCCATGCCGACAAGAACGCCGACAACTTCGCCGAAGGCGAGGGCGCCGACTGGTGCGTGGCCTTCACCGAAGACGGCCAGCCGGTGCGCGAGAGCTACGTCAACCTGATTCCCACCAGCGCCGGCGGCACGCACGAAAGCGGTCTGCGCGACGGCCTGTTCAACGCGGTGAAGAGCTTCATCGAGCTGCACTCGCTGCTGCCCAAGGGCGTGAAGCTCCTGCCCGAGGACGTGTTCGCGCGCGCCTCGTACGTGCTCAGCGCCAAGGTGCTCGACCCGCAGTTCCAGGGCCAGATCAAGGAGCGCCTGAACTCGCGCGACGCGGTGCGCCTGGTGTCCAGCTTCGTGCGCCCCACGCTCGAGCTGTGGCTCAACCAGCACGTCGACTACGGCAAAAAACTGGCCGAGCTGGCCATCAAGGCCGCCCAGACGCGCCAGCGCGCCGGCCAGAAGGTCGAGAAGCGCAAGGGCTCCGGCGTGGCCGTGCTGCCCGGCAAGCTGACCGACTGCGAGAGCAAGGACATCAGCCACAACGAGGTCTTCCTGGTCGAGGGCGACTCCGCCGGCGGCAGCGCCAAGATGGGCCGCGACAAGGAAAGCCAGGCCATCCTGCCGCTGCGCGGCAAGGTGCTCAACACCTGGGAAGTCGAGCGCGACCGGCTGTTCGCCAACACCGAAATCCACGACATCTCGGTGGCCGTGGGTGTCGATCCGCACGGCCCCGCCGACACGCCCGACATGAGCGGGCTGCGCTACGGCAAGATCTGCATCCTGTCCGATGCCGACGTGGACGGCTCGCACATCCAGGTGCTGCTGCTCACGCTGTTCTTCCGGCACTTTCCCAAGCTCATCGAAGCCGGCCACGTGTATGTCGCAAAGCCGCCATTGTTCCGGGTCGATGCGCCCGCGCGCGGCAAGAAGCCGGCCTCCAAGGTCTATGCGCTGGACGAGGGCGAACTCACCGCCACGCTCGACAAATTGCGTAAAGATGGCGTGCGCGAAGGCGCCTGGAGCATCAGCCGCTTCAAGGGCCTGGGCGAAATGAGCGCGGAACAATTGTGGGAAACCACGCTCAATCCGGACACCCGTCGCCTGATGAAGGTCCAATTGGGGCGGTTCGATTTTTCGTCCACCCAGGGCGAGATCACCAAGCTGATGGGCAAGGGCGAAGCGGCGGCGCGGCGCGAGCTCATGGAATTGCGCGCAGACGACGTCGACATCGACGTCTGACAGTTTCCTTTTTCTTTCCTTCTTCTCACACGCATGTCGGTTTTCAAGCGTTCGCTGTGGTTGGCCCTTCTGCTGTGCATGCAGCAGGGGCTCGCGCACGCGACCGACATCTACGGCTACATCGACAGCAACGGCGTGGCGCATTTCGCGGCCGAGAAGGTCGACGAGCGCTACAAGCTCTTCTTCCAGGGCGGCCAGAGCTTCGACACCGCCAAGGGCCTGTCGCCGATGGGCCGCGGCAACATCAACCGCCGGCTCGACGGCAGGGTGTCGCCGGCGTCGCAGAACCTGCTCGCCATGTTCGAGGCCTCGCCCGGCTACAAGACCGCCAAGGCGGCGCTGCGCGATGCGTCGAGCAAGCACGCCATCGACTACGAGCTGCTGCAGGCGCTGGTCGCCACCGAGTCGGGCTTCGACGCGAAGGCCGTCTCGCCCAAGGGCGCGATGGGGCTCATGCAGCTCATGCCCGCCACGGCGCAGCGCTACGGCGTGGCGACGGACAAGCGCGGCACGATCGAGAAGAAGCTGTTCGACCCGCACATCAACATCGCCGCCGGCTCGCGCTACCTGCGCGACCTGATCGCGATGTTCCCGGGCCAGATCGAGCTTGCGCTGGCCGCCTACAACGCGGGCGAGGGCGCGGTGCAGCGCGCGGGCAACAAGATCCCGAACTACAAGGAAACGCAGAACTACGTGCAGACCGTGCTGCAGCTGTATGCGTACCTCAAGCCCTCGGCCGTGACCGTGGGCGGCAACCTGCGCAGCGGAAGCGGTAGCAGTGGTGGCAGGACGCCGGGGCGCATCCGCATGGAAATGTCGGTGCCCAAGGGCGGCGCGATCGGGCGCGGCAACATGCCGTCCGAGTCGCCGCGCAACGTGCCGACCATGCCCGAGATTCCCGAGCTGTCCGACGTGCCGACCAGCGCGGCGGAGCCGGGCGACGCTTCGCCGCCGTCGCCGCTGTCGTGATCCCGCAGGCCGCCATGCACCCCACTTTCATTTTGGGCTGAGCGCGAACGCACGCCGCCCGTCACTGTTTTTCTTTCTCTCTTCTTCATGGACGACTCTCAACCTCCGCTCGACCTTGCAGGCCCCACCGACGGCGACACCACCCTCACGCTGGCCGACTACGCGCAGACCGCCTACCTCGAATACGCCCTGAGCGTGGTCAAGGGCCGCGCGCTGCCCGATGTGTCCGACGGCCAGAAGCCGGTGCAGCGACGCATCCTGTACTCGATGTCGCGCATGGGCCTGGGCTTCGGCGGCACCAACGGCACCGTGGGCGCCAAGCCCGTGAAGAGCGCGCGCGTGGTCGGCGACGTGCTCGGCCGCTTCCACCCGCACAGCGACCAGGCCGCGTACGACGCGCTGGTGCGCATGGCGCAAGACTTCTCTCAGCGCTATCCGCTGGTCGATGGCCAGGGCAACTTCGGCAGCCGCGACGGCGACGGCGCCGCCGCCATGCGGTACACCGAAGCACGCCTGGCGCGCATCACCAGCCTGCTGCTCGACGAGATCGACGAAGGCACGGTCGACTTCATTCCCAACTACGACGGCAGCACCGAAGAGCCGCGACTGCTGCCTGCGCGGCTGCCGTTCACGCTGCTCAATGGAGCGAGCGGCATCGCGGTCGGCCTCGCCACCGAGATCCCGAGCCACAACCTGCGCGAGATCGCCGACGCCTGCGTGGCGCTGATCAAGTCGAACGGCAAGCTCAGCGAGGAAGAACTCTTCGCCATCGTGCCCGGCCCCGACTATC
>Ga0209676_1003006_pt1 | contig 10963 bp, 7 predicted proteins | sample AraplaCvi_mLB_r2_FD_184282 | JGI IMG/M metagenome (GOLD analysis project Ga0209676, IMG submission 184282) | Arabidopsis root microbial communities from North Carolina, USA - plate scrape MF_Cvi_mLB_r2 (SPAdes) (version 2) | ecosystem: Host-associated > Plants > Roots > Endosphere | place: USA...
ACGATCAAGCGCGTTTCGCACCATGGATACCAGCGTGGAGTTGAGGTGCGACACGTTCCTTTGAACGTACTCGCTCAGAACGTCGGCCTTCTCGTCCGTGGTGGCGGCGAGCGCCACGATACCTGTGCCCGCCTGGTCTGCGCGCCCGGCGCGCCCGGCCAGGTTCCAGAAGTCCTCTGGCGGCATGTCCTCGCCATAGGGATACTGGTGAGACGCCATCACGACCGCGGTCACCGGAAAGTTCAGCCCTTGGGCGATGGTCGTCGTCGCCACCAAGGTGTCGAGTTCCCCCCTCTCCATCAACCATTCCATCAGGACGCGCGTGTCGTCCGACAATCCGCTGTGATGCAGGCCGATGCGCTTCTTGAGGAGATCGATAAGTTCGAAATCCGCGCCAAACTCCTGGGCGACGAAGTCGGCGACGAACTGAATGTCTTCGCCGCTTCTGGGACCAAGTCTAGCATCGCGCTTGGCAGCCTTATCCGCCAGAGCCGGATCCTCAGCCAGAACGCGAGCGATGGGCCAGGTATGCGGCACCTTGCCGGCGACGACGATGACCGGACCTCTGCGGTTCAGGCAGGTCGCGGTGACGGCCGCGACATTCGACTGCGAGCCGTGGACGCGGGACCAGGTCAGACCAAGCTCGCGCCCCTCGCAGAGCAACAGGGCATCATCGACTTCGATCGTGGATCGCGAGGTATGGGCAGTCTTCAGGGAAAGCTTGAACTCACCGCGGGCCTCTGCCTTCTCCGGTTTGGCGATGACAATGGCGCGGTCGTTGGGACGCCAATCGAAATGCACCGACATGTCCGCGTGACTGTCAGGAGACAGCCAACGCGCGACCTCATCGCCGTTCTCGATGAACGGCGTCATCAACAGGAACTGCGAGTTACGGCATTCGCGGTTGATCGTCGCCAGCAGTAGTTCGAGCTTAAGGCCGCGATCGCCGCTGGACAGATTGTGCGCCTCGTCCACGACCACCAGCGTCAGCGGACGGCCGATCTTGGCCTCCCAGCCACCCCGCAGCAGAAGATCGATTTTTTCCGGCGTTCCCACGAGGATCCGGAAGGCCGCCGCCGGATCGGCTTCCACCAGTAGTTCCGCCTCCACGCCGTCGATGTCGAGTGCTGGGCTGACACGTTCGACCACGATGCCCAAAGGAGCGAAGTCACGGCGTAGACGCGCGCAGATCTGGTTTACGAGCGCGCGCGTAGGCGCGACGTAGGCGATCCATCCTCGATCAGCGTCGAACTGGTTCAGAGCCTGCAAGATGCGGAACTGCGCGATGAAGGTCTTGCCGCTGGAGGTCGGCAGGCTGAGCACGACGGCGCGAGCGCCGGTGGTCAGCAGGCCTTGATCGCGAAGCGTGATCCTCTGGGGCGGCAGCATCTCGAAAACCGGGCGGTCTTGCCCACGGTTCACGAGGCCTTCGACAAAACGACTGATTCTGCTGCCCGTTCCCCGAGTAACGGTCCAGATGCTGTTCGCCACCATGCGTTCCGCGGTGGCGGAAAGCAGGCGAACGGTGGCGTGGAGCTCAGCGAGTTCGGCCCGCTCGCAAGCGACCAGACTACGATCGAACTGAGCTTGTAGCAGCTCGCGGATATTGAAGCCGCCAGCCACGGAGCCTTGCGCGGAGTAGGTCGCGAGGATCTCGGCAGCCTTGGAGAGGTGATAGGAGGCGATCAGACGCCAAGCTTCCAGCCTCGGGCTGGCAGAGGCTTCCAGATAAGCCGCCTCTGCGACTCGCTGCGCGTCGCGAAGCGTGACGACCTCCGCAAGGAGCGCGTCCAGATCGGCCCAGCCGTCCTTGCGCATCAGGAGCAGCCAGAGGCGGCTGACAGTGACGCGAACCTGCGCGCCCCAGTCAGCATCCGCCGCAAGCCCCTCGGGCAGCGGCAAAGCGCGCAAAAATCGCGCGACGTCCGGCGTCCGGTCGCCGAGAATTCCATAGCAGGCGGTGCGGAGCAGGTGCAGCGCCTCATCGTCGTCGGCTGGTCGCTCCACCGTTGCTCTGAGTGTCTCGAAAGCGAGTTCCGATGCCGTGCGCAGCTCATCAGCCGCGTCTGGCATGTCCAGCAGGGTATGGACGGCCAGCGCATAGGCGTTGGTCGTGAAATGATACTCGGGAGACAGCGCTGGACGGTCGAAACCCAAGTCGGACAGCAAATGCGCCCCGACCGACTGCTCGGCCAGTCGCCGGTTGTCGTCACCCAGGGCTTCGTAGAGCCAGGCGGTCATGCGGCGGTAGAGGCGATGTTGACCCAGTCGGTAATCGGGCGAGGCGTGTACCAGGCGTCCAGACGAATTCGTGGTTGGTCTGGCCCGGCGCCAAAGGTCTGGCCGCGGGTCCTGAGATCATCCTGATGAGCGGCGGTGTCGCGCAGGAGCACGCCAGCGATCGCAAAGTCCTTTCCTTCGGAAGCAAGATAGCGCTTCGCGGCCGTGCGGAAACGGGCGCGCAAGTCCTCCGTCGTGCAGCGTGCGCTCAACCATTTGATGAGCGTGAAATGGTGGCTGGGCGTCGTGGCGAGCGTGTCGATCTGATGGGCAAGACCGCTACGGCCGTTCATGACGCCCGGCGGGTTGTCTGCGTGGGACGATGTCTTTACCTCCCCGAACAGGAAAGTGGTTTCCTCGCCTTCGCCGATGAAGCCCACGATGTCGGCGCCGGGGAGGGAGGCCTTGGGCGTCTTGCGGTCCCGATTCTCGTTCCACGGCCAGACGGCACCTATTTCGTCGCTCAGGAGACATTCGGCCATGGCCTCACCGATCTCCCAGTCTTGTGGCGTGACGACGGCATTGAGCAACGATTCTAGCGTCTGTGTCGCCATGTCGGTTGTTGCGAGCGCCTGAAGATCCTGGGCCAGATCGGCTTCGAACTCGGCGTCGTTCACCCGGTCCCAGACCGGTCCGCGCAGGTAAACATCGAACTCGTCGGCGTCATTGATGTTCACTCCGCGCCAGCATTGGGCGACGCCTACGGCCGGATAGGCCTGAGTGGTACTCAAAGCGAGTGGCATGCTTCCCCCCTGTCGCTCGCCGATTATCGTTCTATAACGGTCAAGGCTACAACAAAGAGTTGCGGGAGCGAAGATGGCCAGAGGCATACCGGTCACGATCGGAGGAGTTCATTTTTCGCGGAAGGGCGATGCCCTTGAGCATCTGAGGTTGATGCTGTGGCGCTACTCCCCGGGGGACCGCGTGTCCGATGAGGATGCTGAGTTTTTGAAAGCCGCTTTGCCTCGTCATCCCGAAGCGGCTGAAAAGATTGGAGCGGGGATCGACTACTTCAAAGTGCGCAGTGACGAGTACGGCAAGCAATGCTTTTGGGTTGTGCGGACGGATGAGACCACCGACCGCTTTTCGTACAAAGCTCTCGTTTGAGCATGCTGATTGTGTGCCCAGGCCGCGCCTAAAGCTGGTCGGAGCTGAACGGTCAGCCCGACGCACTGTGAGTCTGCTTTTCGCTCGCTAGCCAATGACCGCTCTTGGCGCGATGCTGGCTCTGTCGGCTAGATCATCTGGATCGACCGGCCCAGGCACGCGAGTGGTCGTGCAGGCGGGGTCAGGCCTTGCCCGCGGAGGTCGGCTTTCGCTTCAGCACCAGTTTCTTCGGTGCCTTTCTGCCGACCACAGTGTCTCCCGCGCTCTTCCACCGCCCGCTGTCGATCAGCAGCGAGCGGGTGATACTCAAGCTCTCGCATCCCGGGATTGAGCGCAGGGTCTTGCGCAGACTGTCGGCGAGCGCCTTGGGCAGCCACGGATTCAGATGGATGCGGTTGATCATCGACACTGGAAATTCGATCGGCAGGGCCGGCGCTTGGCCCTCTGCCGTCTCGGCGATGATCCGATATTCCTTTTCGGCGGCGAACCCTTCCCGCTTCAGGAACGGGAGGCGAGCCACGTCGGTCGGCGTCAGGCGCTCAACCTTGGCCAGCTTCAGATAGTCGACTTCCCCGTAGCGTACGCCGTCCATCTCGGCGAGCGCCGCCTCTAGCTTGGCCCGGTCCATCTCAATGCAAGCACCGTCGGAGTTGCCGGTGAACACCCGCCAATGATGGTAGGTTTCCGAACAGCGGGCCGCGCACAGGCCGTAGAGGCCGCCGAGCTTTCGGCTCTGCTTGTAGAGATCCATGAAATAGCGGTCGTTGCGATCGTCCCACGTCTGAGGATCGAGCAGCGGAAGTTCCTTGCGCTGCAGAATGTCGATCACCGCGGAAATCGTGGTGTAACGCCGCACATAGCTGGTCAGCTCAGTCATGGCCCCTCATTTCGGCGGTATCGGAGGAAGGCCGGCAGCCGATGGAAGCCTATGTCGCGCCCGCACCAGCTAGCAACGCTGGGGTCAGAAGCTCAGGGTGCTGCGTGACGTTCGACCGCCAGCGCAGATTGTCCCTGATCGCGTCGATGAAGGTTTGCTGGCGGGGTCGCGAGTAGACCTGTTCGCTCGAGCGAAGGTCGCCTTTGCGGCATGATCCATAGGTCCGCTCTTGGCGCAAAGCGGCCTTTGATCAGGAGCGTGCGAGCAGGTCGCCGGGATCAACCTTCAACGCTTCGGCCAGACGTTCAACGACCGCCAAGGTCGGGTTACGTCGGCCTCGTTCGATCTCACCCAAGTAGCTGTAGGATAGGCCGACCTGATCGGCGAGCGCCTCAAGCGTGATCTTTCGATCCTGCCGTTTTCGACGGACATTGCGTCCAAATGTCTGTGCCAGACCCATCCCGCCAGACGCGCGACCGCCGTGGGTTTGGGCCAGTCGCTATAGTAACCATTCAGCTACTTGGTGTGCGTTGTCGGCGCTGTCTGGGAGGCTGACAGAAGCGCAAGCGGATCGCAGGACAGCGCGAGCGCAACCCGTTCGACCGTGCCTAGCGAGGGATTGCGTTGGCCGCGCTCTAGCTGACCCACGTAGCTGTAAGACATCTCCAGATCGTGGGCGAACTGCTCCAGGGTGAGGCCCTTTGCCCGCCTTGTGTCGCGGACGTTCCGACCGAATGTCTGCGCCAATCCCATGGGATCATTGCAGGCGGCGGCCTAGAACTCAGCCAGTTACTATAGTGACTATTCGGGAAATCGATTATGATTCGGACATGCGCGGTCCGCGTGTGTCCGGAGGCCGATGTGACCCATCCAGCAGCACCACAGGACCCGGTGTCGCTTGACGCGCTTTACCTTCGCTATAGCCGCTGGCTTAGGAACCAGGCAGCACAACGGTTCGGTGCAGATCGTGCAGAAGACTTGGTGCAGGACACTTGGGCGAAGCTCGCCGCACTTGAGTCCCTGAGCTCGATCAAACACCCACGAGCCTTTCTCATGCGGGTGATGGCGAACGGCGCCATAAGCGGGTTTCGCCGCACCGGCGGTGAGCATTCCGGCACGTTCGAGCCGGGCAAACAATCGACGGCAGCAAGCCAAGAGCAGGCCTTTTTGCTTCGTCAGGTCATCCTCGGCTTGCCACAACCCTTGAGGGATGTCTTTGTGATGTCGAGGTTCGGCGGACTGACGAATGCGCAGATCGCCGAGCGGCTCGGAATCAGCCCGAAGACGGTCGAGTGGCGCATGACCAAGGCCCTGGCCCACTGCGCCGCCCAGCTTCGGGCCTAGGGATGGGGCGCGATATGGCCGGCCCGAACAGACGGGTTGAGACCGCCGACCTGGAAGCCGCCGACTGGCATCAGCGCCTGGGCGCGCGGCGGGTCTCGACCGACACCCTGGAGGCCTTCTTTGTCTGGCGGGCGGAGCCGGCGAACGCCGAAGCCTATCGCCGCGTGGAGAGCGTCTGGGCCGCGAGCGGGGCGCTGGCGGGAGATCCCGGCATCGCGGCGGCGGTGGCGGAGGCGATGGATAGGCGCAAGCCGCTCGGGGGACGCTATCGCTCGCCGCGGATCCTGTTCGGGGCGGCGGCGGCGACGGCGGGGCTGTTGCTGGGTCTCGCGGGCTGGGTCTGGGTCGACGCGCGGGGGCGGACGGCGACCGGGGTCGGTGAGCAGCGCGTCCTGGCGTTGGCGGACGGGTCACAGGTGCGGCTGGACACCGGGTCGTCGGTCCGCGTGCGCTTCGAGGACGGGGTGCGGCGGGTGGAGCTGGAACGGGGGCAGGCGCTGTTCACCGTGGCGCACGACGCCGGACGGCCCTTCGTGGTCGAGGCCGACGGAACCCAGGTGACGGCGGTCGGCACGGTGTTCGACGTGCGGCGTCTCGAGCATGGCGTGCGGGTGGTCCTGGTTTCGGGCGCGGTGGATGTGACGAAGGGGCGCGAAGGGGCGCCGTCGCGCATGCGGGCCGGGCAATCGGCGGAGGTCACCGCGGCGGGCGTGCGGACGCGCGAGGTGGACGTCGCGGCCGCGACCAGCTGGACCGGGGGGCGGATCGTGTTCGAGGACATGCGTCTGGACGCAGCGGTGGCGGAGGTGAACCGCTATCTGGAGGATCCCATCGTGCTGGAGGCGGCGGGGCTGGAAGGCACGCCGATCAATGGCGTGTTCCGCACCGGCGACCGGGAGGCCTTCGCGTCCGCGGCGGCGCAAGGGCTGGGCCTGCAGGCGCGCGTGCGGTCTGACGGGAGCCTTTTGCTCTCCCGACGAACAAAAAATTGAGGTGAGCTCCGGGGTCGCCTGGGGTCCCGAGCGTCTCTTCTCCGTCGCCACAAGGCGTCGAGGGGAGAATACACCATGAACCGTCTGAGTGTGATGGCCGGAAGCGCGCTGGTCGCCTGCGCCCTGGCCACCGGGGCCCAGGCCGCCCAGGAGGCGCGGGACTATGACCTTCCGGCCGGGGCGCTGCGGGATGTGCTGAACGCCTATGCGGCCCGCTCGGGGCAGCAGATTTTCTTCACCGGCGAGCTGGTTCAGGGCCTGCGCAGCGAAGGGCTGCGCGGGCGCTACACCGCCGGCGAGGCGCTGGCCATCCTGTTGCGGGGCTCGGGCCTCACCTGGTCGCAGACCCGGCCGGGCGTGATCGTCCTGCGCCGGGAGGGATCGGCGGAGCGCGCCGAAGGCCCCACGGAGTTAGGCGAGGTGGTGATCACGGGCACCCTGCTGCGGTCGTCTGGCGACGTCGCTTCGCCGGTGGTGGTGCTGGATCGCGACGACCTGGACGCGCGGGGCTTTGGGACCGTCGCCGAGACCCTGACGGACCTGCCGCAGAACTACGCCGGGTCGGCGACCCCGGTGGTCCAGGCCACCCTGTCGGACGCGGCGGCGTCCAACACAGTCTATGCGACGGGCGTGAACCTGAGGGGGCTGGGCCCGGGCTCAACCCTGACCCTGGTCAATGGCCGGCGTCTGGCTGGCACGGGGTCGCGGGCGGAGTTCGTCGATGTCTCGGCCCTGCCGTCGGCGGCGGTGGAGCGGGTCGATGTCCTGCTGGACGGCGCCTCGGCCTTGTATGGGGCCGACGCCGTCGCGGGCGTCGTCAATGTCATCATGCGCCGCCGCTTCGACGGTCAGGAAAGCCGGTTGCGGGTGTCCGCCCTGACCGGCGGCGGCGAGGACCTGCAGGTCTCCCATCTGGGCGGGGGCTCGTGGAGCTCGGGGTCGGCCTATCTGTCCTATGAGTATCAGACCGCCAACGGTCTCTCGTCCCTGGACCGGGACTATACGCGGGACGGCGACCTTCGGCCCTTCGGCGGCACGGACCACCGGGGCTTCTACAGCACGCCGGGCAATCTTGTGGCGTTTGACCCGGCAGCGTCCGCCTATGTGGTGACGCATGCGATCCGGCCGAACGCCAGCGGCCGGGCGCAGGGGCCGTCGGACTTCGCGGCGGGGCAGACCAATCTGCAGTCGACCCTGCTGGGCGTGGACCTCCTGCCTGAGCTGGAGCGGCACAGCGTCTACGGCAGTGTGCGCCAGGCCTTTGGGGATCGTCTCGAGCTGACCGGCGACCTGCGCTACAACCTGCGCACCAATGAGATCGCCACTGGGGCCGCCGGCGGCATCTTCAATGTCACCTCCGCCAATCCCTGGTTCGTCTCGCCGACGGGGGCCGCCTCGCACACCGTCGCCTATTCCTTCGCGCGGGATCTGGGGCCGGCGCGCAGCCATGCCCGCTCGGAAAGCGTAGGGGTCACCCTCGGCGCGCGCTATGATCTGACCACGGACTGGTCGCTGGAAGGCTATCTGTCCCATGCGACGGAGCGGGCCGACTACGGCCTGACCAACCGGGTCAACAGCCGCTTCCTCAACGAGGCGCTCGGCAACCTGCCCGACAACCCGGCGACGCCCTACAGCGCGGCGGCCGACGGCTACTTCAACCTGTTCGGGGACGGAACGGCCAACGCCCGGGCCCTGCTGGACTTCGTCGGCAGCGGCGGCGCGGGCGGACGGGAGCGCAGCCGGGCGAGTTCGGCCAATCTGCTCGCCCAGGGGCCGCTCTGGAGCCTGCCGGGCGGGGACGTGATGCTGGCGGTCGGCGGCCAGGTGCGGGAGGAGACCTTCGACACCGGCGGCTACAGCTTCCTGTCCGCCGTGACGCCGATCCTGTTCGAGAGCCCGCGGCGGGAGCGCTCGGTCTCGGCGGTGTTCGCCGAACTGCGGGCGCCCCTGGTCGGGCCCGACAACGCCCGGCCGGGGCTGCGTAGCCTGGTCGTGTCGCTGGCGGGGCGGGTCGAGGACTATGACGAGTTCGGGACCACCTCCAATCCCAAGCTCGGCGTGCTTTGGTCGCCGTTAGAGGGGCTGACGCTGCGCGGCTCCTGGGGGAGCTCCTTCCGGGCTGGCTCCCTGCCACAGCGCTTCGACCAGACCGGAGCCTCGACCGCCTTCCTGGAGCGGGCGGACGGGACCACGGCCCTGACCCTGGTGCTCACCGGCGGCAACGCGGACCTCAAGCCGGAGACCTCGGAGACCTTCACCCTGGGCCTGGATCATCGGGGCGAGGGGAGGGGGCGGCCCCGCCTGAGCCTGAACTATTTCGAGACGCGGTTCAGCGACCGCATCGCGCGGCCGGTCAATGAGAACCTCTACGGCGCCCTGATCGATCCGAACCTGAGTGCCTTCGTGACCTTCGTCAGTCCGGGGACCAATGCGGCCGACCTCGCCCTGGTGGAGAGCTACTCCGGCCTGCCGGGCTTCTCCGGTCTCTATCCGACCAACACCTATGGCGCGATCGTCGACTCCCGCTGGGTCAACACCGGGGCGGTGAAGGTGCGGGGCCTGGACCTGGCCGCTGGCTACGAGTGGGAGGGCGATTTCGGCCGGCTGGCCGTCGACGCCTCGGCCTCCTGGATCCTGGACTATGAGACGCGGCCGACGCCCACCGCGCCGGTGCGTCAGGTCGCCGGGCTGATCGGCTATCCGGTCGAGCTAAGGTCCCGCGCGGGCCTGACCTGGTCCGACGGCCCCCTCCAGCTGGGCGTCCACTGGTCCCATGTCGCCGCCTACCAGGACTTCGCCGGGCGGACGATCGACGCCTGGAACACGGTCGACGCCCAGTTCAGCTGGTCGCTGGATCGGGTGCCGCTGGAGGGGCTGCGGCTCCAGGTCGGGGTGCAGAATCTGTTCGACGCGGATCCGCCCTTCTACGACGCCCCGCTCGGCTTCGGCTTCGACGGCGGTCAGGCGAGCGTCGCCGGTCGCGCGGTGTCGCTACAGCTGATCCAACGCTGGTAGGCCGCAATGCAAAAGCGACTGCGGCGCCTCGCCGGCGCGATGATGGCGGCTGTCCTGTGGCCGGGCCTCGGCCTGGCCCAGGCGCCCGAGACGGCGGCGCCGTCGGGGACCCGGGCCTTGGCGGTCAGCGACCTGACGGCCCTGGAGGCCTTCGGGCGGGGGAGCGTGTCCCCGGACGGGCGCTGGGCCGTCTACGAGAAGCGGGGGCCGTACGACAGCGCCCCCCGCTTCGACTTCGAGTGGCGCTCGCTGTGGGCGTTGATGGAGCTGTGGGTCGTGGACCTGAGGCCGCCGGATGCGCGCCCGGAGCGTTTGCGGCCGGAGCCGGGACGGGGGCTGCAGCGGGTCGCCTGGTCGCCGCGGGGCGACCGGCTGCTGGTGACGCGGTTCCGGGACGGGCGGCTCGAGCCTGGGGTGGTGGCGATGGCCGACCGGTCCGTGCGCTGGAGCGGTCTGACCCTGGACGTGCCACGCACGGGCGCCCAGGCGGCGTGGGTAGGCGAGGGGCAGCTCGTCCTGCTGGTCCGGCCCGACCACGCCCTTCCGGCTGCGCTCGCTTATCAGGGCGCGACGCCGGAGCGGATGACCGCGGCCTGGGCGCGGACCGCTGAGGGGCGGGAGGCGTCCCGCACCATCCTCGACGCGGCGGGCGGCGTGGCGCGCACGCCGACGCCGACGCCCGACAGCGCCGTGGTGCTCTGGGACCTGCGGACCGGCGCGGTCCGCACCTTGGCGCGGGGCGGGATCAGCGACTTCGCCCTGTCGCCCGACGGGCGGCGGGTCGCGGTCCTAGGCGGCGAAGACGGCGCGCCGCTGCGGCCGGACACGGTGGTGCAGTTCGAGAGCCCCGTGCGGCAGCGGCTGACGATCGTCGATCTCGGCTCGGGCGAGGCCAGGTCCCCGCTGGGGGCTCAGGAGGTCGCGCCGGGCCTGCTGCGCTGGTCGCCCGACTCCGGCGCCGTCCTGATTTGGGCGCGCCCGGACGACGGACGGTGGGAAGCGGGGGGCTTGCTGCGCGCGACCGCTGACGGCGCGACCGCGTTGCGGCTGGACGGTCTTGAGGTCGGGCGCGCGGTCGAGGTCGTGCTCGGGGTGCGGGCGGACTGGATCGGCGACACGCCGGTGGTCCATGCCCGGGCCGCCGGAACCGACCGGGCCGACTGGTATGCGGTGTCGCCGGACGCGGCGCCGCGCAGCCTTACGTCGGCGATCAGAACGGTCCCGAATCGGCTGGCCGCCGCCGAGGACTCAGCCCTGCAGCTGTTCGCCGACGGCGGCCTCTGGCGGATCGCGTTGTCGGGCGCCCAGCGGATGTCGCCGGAGGAGTCCGGGCTCAAGCCGGTCGCCG
>Ga0209676_1003008_pt1 | contig 10961 bp, 10 predicted proteins | sample AraplaCvi_mLB_r2_FD_184282 | JGI IMG/M metagenome (GOLD analysis project Ga0209676, IMG submission 184282) | Arabidopsis root microbial communities from North Carolina, USA - plate scrape MF_Cvi_mLB_r2 (SPAdes) (version 2) | ecosystem: Host-associated > Plants > Roots > Endosphere | place: USA...
GACGCCGACGTGGTGTTCGTCGAGTCGGGCGGCGACAACCTCGCGGCCACCTTCAGCCCCGAGCTGTCGGACCTCACGATCTACGTGATCGACGTGGCGGCCGGCGAGAAGATCCCGCGCAAGGGCGGCCCCGGCATCACCAAGAGCGACCTCTTCGTGATCAACAAGACCGACCTCGCGCCCTACGTGGGCGCCAACCTCGACGTGATGGAGCAGGACACGCAGCGCATGCGCCGCCAGCGGCCCTACGTGATGACCAACCTCAAGACGCTCTCGGGCGTGGCCGACGTGGTCGCGTTCATCGAGGAAAAAGGCATGCTGGCCGCGGCCTGAGGCCGGCCCCGGAAGATCAGGGCAAGCCGAGGTAGACCCGCAGGTCGTCCTTCATCGTGCCGGCCGAAGCCACGGCGGTGCGCAGGCGCTCCTCGCTCACGCCGAACCATTGGGTCCAGTAGTCGACCTCCTTGAGGTCCGTGACGTCGATCCGTTCATCGTCCCGTGGAATGCGGATCTCGGTGTCTGCGCGCATCGTCTTCTCCTGAAGAGCCAGAAATTGGTTGGTCGGCTGGTCGATCGACTGAATGAAGGGCCGGGGCTTCGGGGGCCGGTGAGGCAGTTTCTCCGCGCGCCCCGCCGGGGCGGCCGGACGAATCCGCTCCCCCGTGCAGGACAACTTCCATAGTCGCGCGCGGCCGCGCGCCACGCGGTGCCGTCCTGCAAGCCTGCCCCCGGCTTCGATGCTTGAATTCGGCCGTGACCTTATTCATTCGCGGAGAAGCGACCATGGAACCTCATAACCAGCGGCTGCTGAGCATGGGCGTGCCGGGCCTCGACGACGTGCTCGGCGGCGGCCTCGAGCCAAACCGGCTCTATCTTTTCGAAGGCACGCCAGGTGCCGGCAAGACGACCATCGCGATGCAGTTCCTGCTCGAAGGCGTGGCGCGCGGCGAGTCCGTGCTGTACGTGACGCTGTCCGAAACCGAGCCCGAACTGCGCGGCGTTGCCGACTCGCACGGCTGGGACATTTCCAGAATTCACGTGCGGGAGATGCTGCCCACCCAGGACAGCCTGCAGCCCGAGGAGCAATACACCATGTTCCACCCCTCCGAGGTGGAGCTGAGCGAAACCACGCTGCGCATCCTGAACGACGTGGAGGCCCTCAAGCCTTCGCGCATCGTGTTCGATTCGCTGTCCGAGCTGCGGCTGCTTTCGGGCACATCGCTGCGCTACCGCCGGCAGATCCTGGCGCTCAAGCAGTTCTTCGCGGGGCGCCAGTGCACCGTGCTGCTGCTGGACGACATGACCGCCACCGAGCACGACCTCCAGGTGCAGAGCATCGCGCACGCGGTGGTGCGGCTGGAGCAGTCCAACTCCGACTACGGCGCCGCCCGCCGCCGCCTGCTGGTCGTCAAGTACCGCGGCCAGTCGTTCCGTGGCGGCTACCACGACTACAAGATCGACCGCGGCGGCCTGCAGGTGTTTCCGCGGCTGGTGGCGGCCGAACACGTCAGCGACGTCGCCCTGACCAACCTGCCCAGCGGCATCGAGGCGCTCGACGCGCTGCTGGGCGGCGGCCTCGAGAAGGGCACCAGCACCTTGCTCGTCGGCTCGCCGGGCACCGGCAAGTCGTCGGTGGCGCTGCAGTTCGCCATTGCGGCGGCCGAGCGCGGCGAGGCTGCCGCGCTCTTCATCTTCGACGAGAGCATCAACACCCTGCGCAGCCGCAGCGCCGGCCTGGGCATGAAGCTGGAGCCCCATCTTCAATCGGGCCGCATCCGCATCAAGCAGGTCGACCCGGCCGAACTCTCCCCCGGCGAGCTGGTGCACGAGATCCGCCAGGCCGTGACCCGGCACGGCGCGAAGGTCGTCGTCATCGACAGCCTGAACGGGTATCTCAACGCGATGCCCGACGAGCGCTTTCTCATCGTGCAGCTGCACGAGCTGCTCACCTACCTCGGGCAGTCGGGCGTGGCCACGCTGCTGGTCGGCGCGCAGCACGGGCTCATCGGCACGCAGATGCAGACTTCCGTGGACGCCAGCTACCTTGCCGACGCCGTGGTGCTGCTGCGCTACTACGAGGCCGAAGGCGAGGTGCGCCAGGCCATCTCGGTGCTCAAGAAGCGCGGCGGCGCGCACGAGCGCTCCATCCGTGCGTTCTCGATGGACCGGCGCGGCCTGCACGTGGGAGACCCGCTGCACCGCTTCAGGGGCATCCTGACCGGCGTGCCCGTGCCGATCGACGGCGTTTCCAAGCCCCCGCCGTGACCGAGGGCCCGACAATCCAGCTGCCGCAGCTGCAAGACCCGCAGCTGCGCGTGCTCATGAGGCCGGCTACCCCGAAGGACGCCGCGATGACCGCCGCCGTGCTCCTGCGCGCCGGCATCGAGACACACACCTGCGCCGATCTTCCCGAGCTGCTGCGCGAAATGGGCCAGGGGGCCGGCGCGCTGCTGGTGGCCGAGGAACTGCTCACAGGCAGCGGCGCCGCCGAGCTCGCCGCGGCGGTGGCGGCCCAGCCGCCGTGGTCCGATCTGCCGGTGCTGATACTCGCGCGGCAAGGCGCCGACTCGCGCGCCATCACCGCCGCCATGGAGGGCATGGCCAACGTCACCGTGCTGGAGCGCCCGCTGCGCGTAGCCTCGCTGGTGAGCGCACTGCGCAGCGCGCTGCGCGCGCGGCGGCGCCAGTACGAATTGCGCCGCATGCTCGAGGAACTCAACGAGGCCGACCGGCGCAAGACCGAGTTCCTGGCCACCCTCGCCCACGAACTGCGCAACCCGATGGCGCCGCTGAGCACCGCGCTGGCCATCCTCAAGCGCAAGCCCCTGACCTCGGAAGCCGCGCTGCCCTACTACGAGCTCATGGGCCGCCAGCTCGACCACATGGTGCGGCTGGTGAACGACCTGATGGAGGTCTCGCGCATCACGCGCGGCAAGATCGAGCTGAAGCTGGAAGAACTCGAGCTGGACAAGGTGATCCGCGGCGCGGTGGAACTCAGCCGCCCGCTGATGGACGCAGGCCGCCACACCCTCGAGGTCCACATCGCCGACACCTCGCTGGCCGTGAGGGGCGACAGTGTGCGCCTCACGCAGGTGTTCGCGAACCTGCTGAACAACGCCGCCAAGTACACGCCCGAAGGTGGACGCATCGACGTGTTCCTCGAGCAGGACGGCCATGGCCATGCGGTGGTGCGCGTGAAGGACAGCGGCAGCGGCATTCCGGCCGCCATGCTGGACGCGATCTTCGACATGTTCGTGCAAGTCAGCGGCACCGCGCGCGCCGCGCAGGGCGGCCTGGGCATCGGCCTCACGCTGGTGAAGAGCATCGTGGAGCTGCACGGCGGCACGGTCGCCGCCCGCAGCGAGGGGACGGACCGAGGCAGCGAGTTCACGGTGTCCCTTCCCCTGCTCGACCACGGCGTGGGCACCGGCGCGCAGACCGGAGCGCCCGAAGCCACGATCGCGGTGCACCACCGCATCCTGGTGGTGGACGACAACCGCGATGCGGCCGAGTCGCTGGAGGCTCTGCTGGATCTGCTCGGCGCGCAGGTCGCGGTGGCGTTCAGCGGCCTGGATGCGCTGGCAAAGGCCGAACACTTCGAGCCTTCGATCGCCATCCTGGACATCGGCATGCCCGGCATGGACGGCTGCGAGCTGGCGCGCCGCCTGCGGGCGCATCCGCGGCTGCACGACATCGGCCTGATCGCGGTCACGGGCTGGGGCCAGCCCGACGACCGGCTGCGCATTGCGCGGGCCGGCTTCGACCATCACCTGCTGAAGCCGGTCGATGTAGACGAACTGGCGGCGGCGCTGCGGAAGCTCGAACGGCGCGGCGCGGGCTGAGGCGCCACGCGAAGGAAGGGCTCAGGCAGCCCTTCTCTCTTCGTTCTTCTCTTCTTTCTTTTCTCTCTTCCTCAGAGCTCGCTGCCGTCGCGCAGCTGCCGTGCCTTGTAGACCAGCCGCACGTTCGCCCGGCGCGGATCGCCCGACTGCTGCTGCACGTAGATGTCGGTGTCGTTGCTCACCCATGCGGCATACGCGCTGCCGGGGTCGCGCGAAGACAGCTCGTTGCCGAACGCGCCTCGGCCCCATTGCACCAGCGTCGCGAAGGCCGACGAGCCGGCATCGGGCGTGGATTGCGCGGAGGCCACGTACTCGACGCGCCGCAACTCGGAAGCCGCGAAGAAGAAGGTCGGCTCGAACAACAGGCCCGCCATCTCGACCGGCGCCGCGCGCCATGAGCCCACGAGGCCGCCGCTCAGGCGCTGCGGCCTCTGCACCCGCTCGGCGGCGGGCAGCGCGGCCTGAAGTTCCTCCGCCGACATGCCGATCCGCACGCCGGGCGGCAGGGCCTGCGCATGCACGGCTGCCGCAGCGAAAAGAGCAGCGCTCATGGCGAGCGCACGAAGAAGGATCGAGGGAGAAGGAAGTCGCACGTCGGGCATCGGGAGGAAGAAAGGCGGCGGCAGCGTGGGACCGCAAGTATCGCGCGGAATTCCGGTCCGCCGCCCTTCTCCGGCCCTTGCCTGGTCGTCAGTCCTCGACGAAGGCCTCTTCCCGCTTGGCTTTCACCGAAGGCAGCAGCACCACGACCAGCAGCAGCGCCGCGGCGACCAGCAGGCCCGCCGACAACGGCCGCGACACGAACACGCTCCAGTCGCCACGCGACAGCAGCAGCGCCCGGCGCAGGTTCTCCTCCATCATCGGCCCCAGGATGAAGCCCAGCAACAGCGGCGCCGGCTCGCACCTCAGCTTGAGGAACAGGTAGCCCACGATGCCGAAGATCGCCACCATCCACACGTCGAAGGTGTTGTTGTTCTCCGAGTACACGCCCACCGCGCAGAACAGCACGATCGACGGGAAGAGCCACTTGTAGGGAATGGTCAGCAGCTTGATCCAGATGCCGATCATCGGCAGATTCAGCACGATCAGCATGAGGTTGCCGATCCACATCGATGCGATCAGGCCCCAGAAGAGCTCGGGGTTGCTGGTCATGACCTGCGGGCCCGGCTGGATGTTGTGAATGGTCATCGCGCCAACCATCAGCGCCATCACGGCGTTGGGCGGAATGCCCAGCGTCAGCAGCGGGATGAAGGAGGTCTGCGCACCGGCGTTGTTGGCCGACTCGGGGCCCGCCACGCCGCGGATGTTGCCCTTGCCGAAGGCCGTCTCGCCCTGCTTGAGCTTGATCTTCTTCTCGATGGTGTAGGCCGCGAAGGCCGACAGCAGCGCGCCGCCACCGGGCAGGATGCCCAGCGCGGAGCCCAGCGCCGTGCCGCGCAGCACGGCAGGCGTCATGTCCTTGAAGTCCTGCTTGGTGGGCCACAGGCCCTTCACCTTGGCGGTAAAAACTTCGCGCTCGTGCTCGGGCACCGCGAGGTTGGCGATGATCTCGCCGTAGCCGAACACGCCCATGGCAATGGCGATGAAGCCGATGCCGTCGGTCAGCTCCGGAATGTCGAAGCTGTAGCGCGCCACGCCGGAGTTGACGTCGGTGCCCACGAGGCCGAGCGCGAGGCCCAGCAGGATCATCGTGATGGCCTTCAGCAGCGAGCCCGAGGCCAGCACCACGGCGCCGATCAGGCCCAGGATCATCAGCGAGAAGTATTCGGCCGGGCCGAACTTGAAGGCCAGCTCGGTCAGCGGCGGCGCGAAGGCAGCCAGGATCAGCGTACCGACGCAGCCCGCGAAGAACGAGCCCAGGCCCGCCGCCGCCAGCGCCGGCCCTGCCCTTCCTTTGCGTGCCATCTGGTAGCCGTCGATCACTGTCACCACCGATGAAGACTCACCGGGCAGGTTGACCAGAATGGCCGTGGTGGAGCCGCCGTACTGGGCGCCGTAATAAATGCCCGCCAGCATGATCAGCGCCGATACCGGCGGCAGCGCATACGTGGCCGGCAGCAGCATCGCGATGGTCGCCACGGGGCCGATGCCCGGCAGCACGCCGATTAGCGTGCCCAGCAGGCAGCCCACGAAGGCATAGACGAGATTCTGCGCCGTGAAGGCGACGCCGAAGCCGATCGAGAGATTGGTAATCAGGTCCATTTTTCTTGTCTTGTTCTTCTTCGTGAATCAGCCGGCAATGAAGGTCGGCCACACCTGGAACTGCAGCTTCAGCGCGACCACGAAAGCCAGGTAGCTGCCCAGCGCGAGGATGGTGGCGAGGATGGTCACGCCCTTCCAGCCGAAGTTGTCCCCGGCAAGGCTCGCGATGAAGGTGAGCGCGTAGATGGCGACGATGAGGCCCATCGACGGCAGCCCGATGCTCGGCAGGCCGCCCAGCAGCACGCCGAACATCAGGTTCGCGCCGATGATGAAGACCAGCGGCTTCCATGCGATGCGCCCGACGGGCTCGCCGTCGTCCGTCTCCACGGCCAGCGCCTTGAGCGTGATGAGCACGCCCATGAGCGCGATGAGGATGCCCACGATCAGGGGAAAGTAGCCCGGCCCCATGCGGGCGCCGGTACCGACGTTGTAGGTCGTGGCGCCCCATGCGAAGGCCACGCCGAAGGCGCTGAAGAGCACGCCCGAGCAGAAGTCTCTCTGACTCTTGATTCTCACCGTTGATGTCTCCTGGAACTGCATTGATCCGCACGGGATGTGCGCTCAGGCGATCCTAGGAATTCACGGGCCCGCTGTGCATGAACAGAACATTGCCATTCGGCAATGCTCGCGGTCTCAGTCCGCCATCGGCAGGTCGATGCACGCACGCAGGCCCGGCTTCGCGTCCGCGAAATCGAGCCGTCCGCCATGCAGCGCCACCACCGCCAGCACGCTCGCCAGGCCGAGACCGTGGCCTGGCACGCTGCGGTCGAGCCGGTGGAAGCGCACGCCGATGCGCTCGTGCTCAGCCTGCGGGATTCCCGGTCCGTCGTCCTGCACGAAGAGTTGCACCCTGCCGTCCACCGTGTGCGTGCCTATGCGCACCGTGGCGCCGCTGCCAGCGTACTTGAGCGCGTTGTCGAGCAGGTTGGCGGCGGCGCCCGCCAGCAGGTCGCGGTCGCCCAGCGCCATGGCCATGTCGGCCGGCTCGCGCAGCAATGCGATGCCGCGCAGCTCGGCCACCGCCTCGTAGAGTTCCGCCACGTCGTCGGCGATCACGTGCAGCGCCACCGGCGCGAACTGCTGCCGCCGCGCGCCGGCTTCCACTTCGGCAATCTGCAGCAGCTTCTCGAACACCACGGCCAGTTCCTCCAGTTCGCGGATGGCGGTGGCCACCGCTTCGCGCTGCGGATCGTCGGCGCCGAGGTCGGCCTCCACCGCGCGCAGCCGCACCAGCACGCGCGTGAGCGGCGTGCGCAGGTTGTGCGCGATGGTGTTCGAGACGTGGCGCACGCCGTCCATCAGCGACTGGATGCGGTCGAGCATCGCGTTGATGTCGTGCTCCAGCAGCGCGAACTCGTCTTCCTCGCCCGAAGGCTCCACGCGCTCCTGCAACTCGCCCGCAGCGATGCGCGCCGCCGTGCGCCGCACCGCACCCACGCTGCGCTCCAGTTCCTGGCGGAAGAAGAAGGTGCCGCCGATCAGCAGCAGCACCGCCACGATGCCGGCGGCGGCGCTCGCGCTGGCCACCAGCGATTCGATGGACTCCTGGTCGCGCAGGTCATGCCCCACCACCAGCAGGCCGCCATCGGGCAGCGGGCGCATCACCAGATAGGCGATGACGGTCTGACCCGCGCGCACCACGCGGCGGTGCACGCCGTCGCCGGCGTCGGGGGATCGCGACGGCATCTGGTCGAGGTTGCCCGCGAGCTTGTTGCCCTCGCGGTCGGTCAGCAGGTAGATCTCGTTGTCGGAGTTGCGCCCATCGGAAAGCGCGTTGGCGATCTCGCCGGCCACGCCGTCGGCGCCGCGTGCGTCGTAGCGCACCATCAGCTGCTGCACGCTCGCGGCCACCTGCCGCACCATGCGCTGCTGCAGCACGCCCACCGTCTGCATGTAGACGATGGCCAGCGCCGCCAGCATGGTGATCGCCACCAGCAGCCCGTAGTAGAACGCGAGCCTGAAGCCGACCGAGCGCCACAGCCGGCGCAGGGCCGCGGTCATTGCGGCGCCGCCAGCGTGTAGCCCACGCCGCGCACGGTGTGGATCAGCGTGGCGGCGCCGCCCGCGTCGAGCTTGCCGCGCAGGCGGCTGACCTGCACGTCGATCACGTTGGTCTGCGGGTCGAACTGGTAGTCCCACACCGCCTCCAGCAGCATGGTGCGCGTGACCACCTGGCCCGGATGCGTCATCAGATAGGCCAGGAGGCGGAACTCGCGCGGCTGCAGCGCGACGGGCCGGCCGCCGCGCTCGACGTGGCGGCGCGCGAGGTCGAGCGTGAGGTCGGCCACCTGCAGCGTGCGGATCTCCGGCCCCGTGCGCGAGCGCCGCACCAGCGCCTCGGCGCGCGCCGCGAGCTCCGAGAAGGCGAAGGGCTTGGCGAGGTAGTCGTCGCCGCCGGCCTTCAGGCCTCGCACGCGCTCGTCGAGCGCGCTCAGCGCACTGAGCACCAGCACCGGCGTCTTCTTCCCCAGCGCGCGCATCGTCGAGAGGATCGACAGGCCGTCCACCTCGTTGGGCAGCATGCGGTCGAGGATGACGATGTCCCACTGCTCGCCGGTGGCGCGCGCGAGCGCGTCGGCGCCGTCACGGCTGATGACCGCCACGTGGCCGAGCGAGCGGAAGCCCTCGGCGATGTAGCGCGCGTTGTCGGCGTCGTCCTCGACGATGAGGCAGCGCCACATGGCGCTGGCGCCTAGCACTCAGGCGCGGCGCCCCGGTGCGGGACGGCTGCGGAAGCTGGAGATGGAAGGCGAAGAAGGAGGCTCTGAGGTGGCTGCGTTCTGGTGCTCATGGCGATGGGGCCGGCGGACTGCCCATCGTTCGCGCGGGCACCGCCGGAGGCATCCTAGCCGCCATTGGATCAGAGAAGGCGCTGCCGCTTCATTACCGTTTGTCCATGTTGGACTGCCGGGCGGCCAGGCTCAGGCCCGAAGCAGCGGCAGCCGCAGCGTGAGCCCCAGCACGCCGCCCTCGCGGGGCGCCGAGTAGATGCGCCCGCCGTGGTGTCCCGCGATGCGCTCGCAGGCCCTGGCACTGGCCGCCACGGCGGCGGAGAGCTTGCTGTCGAAGAACCTCGCGAGCGGCGGATGCGCGTCGACGGCGTCGAGGTCGCGCCAGTGGATCACCGCCTGCTGGCCGTCGGCATGCGCCGAGACCTGCAGCGTCGAGCCGGTGCGCATCACGCTGGCCGCGTAGGCCGTGACCTTCGCGAGCAGTTCGCGCAGTTCGGCCTCGATCGCGAACACGCGCACCGCTTCCTGCGGCAGCCGGATGTCGACGTGGATGGTCTGAGCATCGGCCCCGGCCTCGGCGAAAGCCGCATCGAGCAGCGGCCGGATGTCGTGCGCCCGGCTCTCGACCAGGCGCTGCCGCGCCTCCTCGCGCGCCCGTTGCGCGAACTCGCGAGCCTTCGCGCCCTGGCGCAGGTTGGCGACGAACAGCGAGAACATCGTGCCGATCACGCCGCCGAGCCCCAGCAGGATCACCCCGGCGATGACGGCCCCGAGGTTGCCCGATTGCAACTGCGCCCCGCTCATCAGCGCGCTCCCGGAAGCTGCGGTCCGGGTTCGCCCGGCACCCCGCGCGCGCAGCCTTGCGGCACGGGGGCACCGTCGGCCGGGCACATGCCCCATCCGGGAGGCGGCGGCCTGCGGGCGTCGCCGAAGAGCATCGGCGGGGGCGGACGATAGGGCATGGGCGGCGGGGGAAGCACGATGCAGCCGGTCAGCCCGAAGGACGCCAGTGCGCCCGCGAGGAGTCGGATTCGGTTCATTGGTCGAGGCTCGATGCTGGATGGATGAAGGCGCGGAAAGCGAAAAAGCCGCGCGAAGGAAAAAGGGCAGCGCATGCCCCTTTCCTCCCGCGCGGCGCGCGTCCGTCGTCAGAACGCGTGCCGGATGCCGAAGTCGTAGCCGGTGGAAGAACGCGGCAGGCCCGTGTAGCTGGTGCCCGTGCTGCCGTAGCCGGTGGTGCTCGAGGACACCAGGCTGCCCGTGTAGTTCACGTCGTTGCGGTTGTTCACCCGCGCCACCGTCGCATACAGCGCCGTGCGCTTGGACAGGTTGTGCACGTAGCCGATCGCGAACTTGCGCGCCAGCGGGTCCTCGCCCGTGATGCCGGCCGCACCCTCGTTGTAGCGAACCTGCGAGTACGACGCGCGGATCAGCCCCGCGCCCACCGGCACCGTCGCGCCGATCAGGTAGCCGTTGTAGCTGTCGTGCGTGTTCGCCAGCGCCGTGTCGAACTTGTTCTTCACGTTCGACAGCTCCCCGAACAGCTTCACCGGACCGAAGTCGTACGAAGCGCCCAGGTTGATGGTCTGCACCTTGCGCTCCAGCGTGGTGGTGTCCACCGCGATGCTCTGGCCCACGCCCAGCGCGATGTCCAGCGGGCCGTTGGCGTAGCCGAAGCGACCGCCGACGTAGCGCCCGGCGCTGCTGCTGGTCGCTGCCGTGGTGCTGGTGGCGCTGGTGCTGGCGTTCTCGTGCAGGCTGTACTGGAACTGGCCATAGAAGCCGCCCAGGTTCGGCGGCAGGAAGTAGCCGATCGAGTTGCTCGCGCGCACATAGTTGGTGTTGTTGATGGTGGCGTTGCCGCTGACGGTGCTGATGACGTTGGTGCCAGAGCCGTTGGTGCCGAACGGGTCGAACACGGTGTCGTTCCAGAAGGTGGGCGTGTAGTCGCGGCCCAGGCGCAGCTCGCCGAAGCCGCCCGACAGGCTCACGGTGGAGCGGCGCGCGAAGGTGGAGATGCCGGTGGCGCCGTCGTCGTTGGTGATGGGCGCTTCGAGCCAGAAGCTCGCTGCAAGCCCGCCGCCGAGGTCTTCGGTGCCGCGAAAGCCGATGCGGCTGGAGTTGTAGGCGGAGTTGCCCAGGCTGGTCTTGCTTTGCTTGACCGACGCTCCGGTGATGGCGTCGC
>Ga0209676_1003011_pt1 | contig 10957 bp, 8 predicted proteins | sample AraplaCvi_mLB_r2_FD_184282 | JGI IMG/M metagenome (GOLD analysis project Ga0209676, IMG submission 184282) | Arabidopsis root microbial communities from North Carolina, USA - plate scrape MF_Cvi_mLB_r2 (SPAdes) (version 2) | ecosystem: Host-associated > Plants > Roots > Endosphere | place: USA...
AGCGCGCCCTGCGTCGGCGCATCCGATGGCCAGCCTGCGAGGTCGTAACGCGTGCCGCGTTCGACGCGCTTGACCGGCAGTTCGGCGCCGTGGAGCAGTTCGGTGGCCTTGCTCGCCCAGGGCGACAACGTGCCCAGGCGCGGCGTCACGTAGCGCGACACGGCATCGTCGGCGCGCGGCGCGGCATCGGGTTGCGCCTGGAGGATGCGGTTCAGCGCATCGGCGTCGGGCGTCGCGCCGGGTTCCGGCTCGACCCAGTAGACGGGCCATGCGCCAAGCAGGCGGACGGACGGATGGAGGGCTTGGAGTCGTGCTTGGAGCCGTTCCAGTCGGAACGGCGACAGGGCGGAAGCGCCCTCGAGGACGATCATGTCCGGGGAACCGTGCAACGTCGGGCCCGCCATTGTACCCAAGCGCCCGCCGCCCCGCCGCCGGAGCCGCCCGGGCGCCGGTCCGTAAACGCCGACGCCGCCCATGAGGCGGCGTCGGAGCGTGCCACCGGAAGGTTCAGGTGCCCGGCTTGGCGGCCGCGGTGGAGGCGGTTCGGGCGCGTTCTGCGGCGAGCTTGTCCAGCGTCTGGCGCAGCGCGGCGGGCGGCAGGTAGCCGCCGACCTGGACGCCTTCGCGGGTCACGATCATCGGCGTGCCGGTGAGGCCGACGCGTTGGCCGACGTCGTACTGCTGGTTGACGCTGGTCTTGCAGTCGGCCTTGGTCGGGCCGTGGTCGCTCTTGGCGTCGGTCAGCGCCTTGCGGCGGTCCGGCGCGCACCAGACGGCGACCATCTTGCGGTAGTCGTCGCTGCCCAGGCCCATGCGCGGGAATGCGAGGTACTCGATGGCGATGCCTTCGCGGTTGTAGTCGGCGATCTGGCTGTGGAGCTTGCGGCAGTAACCGCATTCCACGTCGGTGAAGACGGTGACGGTGTACTTCGGCTTGGCCGGCGAGAACACGATGCGCTCGCTGACCGGGATCGTGGCGATCAGCTCCTTGCGCATGCCCTCCATCGCGTCCTCGCTGAGGTTCTTCTTCGCGGCGACATCGAACAGCGCGCCGCCGGAACCGGGCAGGAACAGGTAGCGTCCGTCGTCGCTCACGTAGACGACCTGGCCGGCGACGATCGCCTCGCGGAAACCGGGCATCGCCGCGGGGGCCACGCGCTCGACCTCGACCTTCGGGTTCAGCGCACGCACGGCGTCGATGGCGCGGGCGTCGGGCGTGCCGGCGGCGGGCCTGGGCGCGGCGACGGGCTTGGCGGCCGCGGCGGTCGTGGCGGGCACCGGGTCCGTGTTGCCGCCCGGCGCCTGCGCGCAGGCGGAGAGGCTGATGGCGCCGAGCACGGCAAGGACGAGTCGCTTCATTCGGATCCTGTCGGGCGGCCGGAGGGCCGCAAGGGGGGAATGATCGATTGTGGCACGCAGGCAATCGGCGGCGAGTGTCGTTGGTCCCGGTGTGGGGATGGGGTATGGCCGGGGGTTCATGGGCGGCTGGGACCTGGCGCCTGGCGGGACGGCGGTGGCTTTGCCCTGTCCTGCGCAATCGTCGATCCTTGGCCGGTCGTTCGGCAGACCACGCGGCAGTGGCGCTTCGCACCGGCTTCGATGGCGTTATGGCCGCCATCCATGGCGCAGCGTTTCTGGCTTCGGATCGCCCTGCCCGGCCATCCATGGCCCGTCGTTCGCGGCCGCGCGCGCCAGTGGCGCGCAAGCGCGGCCGCTCACCTGATTCGCCGGCTTCGATGGCGTCATGGCCGCCATCCATGGCGCGGCGCTTCAGGCTCCGGATACCCCTGCCCGGCCATCCATGGCCGGTCGTTCGGCAGGCCACGCGGCAGTGGCGCTTCGCACCGGCTTCGATGGCGTTATGGCCGCCATCCATGGCGCAGCGTTTCTGGCTTCGGATAGCCCTGCCCGGCCATCCATGGCCGGTCGTTCGGCAGGCCACGCGGCAGTGCCGCTTCGCGCCGGCTTCGATGGCGTCATTGCCGCCATCCATGGCGCGGCGCTTCAGGCTCCGGATCGCCCTGCCCGGCCATCCATGGCCGGTCGTTCGCGGCCGCGCGCGCCGGTGGCGCGCAAGCGCGGCCGCTCACCCCCTCGGATGATGCTTCGCATGCAGCTGCTTGAGCTGCTCCCGCGCCACCAGCGTGTAGATCTGCGTGGTCGACAACGAGCTGTGGCCCAGCAGCATCTGCAACGCACGCAGGTCGGCTCCGTGGTTGAGCAAGTGCGTGGCGAAGCTGTGGCGCAGTCCGTGTGGACTGATGCGATCGGGGTCGATGCCGGCGGCCGCGGCGTATTTCTTCACGAGCAGCCAGAACTGCTGGCGCGTCGGCGCCTCGCCGCTGGTGGAAAGGAACAGGGGCGCCAGCGCGCGCTTGCCCGCGATCTGCGGCCGCGCCTGCGCGAGGTAGCGTTCGAGCCAGTGCTGCGCTTCTTCGCCCAGCGGCACCAGGCGTTCCTTGCTGCCCTTGCCCATCACGCGCAGCGCGCCCTGCCGCAGGTTCACCGCGGTGGCGGGCAGGTTCACCAGCTCGCTCACGCGCAGGCCGGCGGCGTACATCAGTTCGAGCATCGCGCGATCGCGAAGGCCGAGCGGCGTGGCGATGTCGGGCGCGGCGAGCAGCGCGTCGATCTGGCTTTCGGCCAGCGCCTTGGGCAACGAACGCGGCAATTTCGGCGGATCCAGCAACGCGGTCGGATCGTCTCCGCGCGCACCGCGTCGCACCTGCCACGCGTAGAACGCGCGCAGCGCCGACAGCAGGCGCGCGTTGCTGCGCGGCGAATAGCCTTCCTTCGAACGCCACGCGAGGTAGTCGAACAGCGCGGCGCGATCGGCATCGACCAGACCGCCCTTGCGGACGCTGCGATAGCGGGCGAGCAGTTCCAGATCGCGTCGGTAGCTGTCGAGTGTGGGCTGCGCGAGGCCGTTTTCGGCCCAGATCGCGTCCAGGAAGCGGCCGATCGTCGCGGCGTCTGCGTCGGGCAGCGGCGGCAGCGCCATGGCGATGGATCGGCGTTGCGCGGGCGTGCGTGCAGTCATCGCCGCAGCTTAGCGGCTATCCTGATGCGATGGCATCGACTACCGCATCGCCCCGTACTTCCGCGCTCATCGGCTGGCGCGTGCTCGCGCTGGTCTACGACATGTGGCCGGTGATCGCGCTGTGGATGGTGGCTTCGCTGGTGTTCACCGTCGGCTTCACGGTCAGTGGCCACGCGAGCCGCGAAAACATCGCGCCCTTCAGCGCGTTGCAATGGTTGCTCTGGCTGGTGTGCTGGTTGATCACCGCCGGCTACGCGCTGCCGAGCTGGCGACGCGGCGGCCAGACGCTGGGCATGCGGCCGTGGCGGTTGAAGGTCGTCGCGGCCGACGGGCATTCCGCGCCGGACATGCGCGCGCTGGTGATCCGGTTCGTGGTCGGCACCGCGTCGTTGTCGCTGGCAGGCCTCGGGTTCTGGTGGGCGTGGGTGGATCGCGATCGGCTGACATGGCACGACCGCGCGAGTGGGACGCGGATGGTGCGGTTGCCTAAGAAGGCTGCGTAGGATGGGTTTCGCCACGCGAAACCCACCGCCCCGTACGCCCGGATGATGGGTTTCGCGGCGAAACCCATCCTACGTCGCGCGGCGCCTCACCCCGAGCGCCGCTTGAACAGGTAATACGACACCGCGAGCATCACCACCGTCGGCGCGAGGTACGCGATGCGGAAGTCCAGCTTGACCACCTTCGCCAGTCCCACCGCCTGCGTCTGCAACTGCCAGAACACCAGCGCGAACACGATGCCGATGAACAGGCGCTTGCCCATGCCGCCGCTGCGCAGCGTGCCGAAGGCGAATGGGACGGCCGCCAGACACAGGGCAAGCACGTTGATCGGATAGAACCAGCGGCCCCAGTAGTGCTCCTCGAACTCCGAGGCGTCCAGCTCGTTGCGTTTGCGGTATTCGATGGCGGCGCGAAGGCTCATCGCCGACAGGTAGCGCGGGCGTTCGGTACCGGCCGACAACGCGGCGGCGTCGAGCTGCGATTCCCAGCGCTCCTCGGGCACCGTCACCTGGCGCACCGAACGCTCATCGAAATAGTTGCGCGTCACGTCGCGCAGAAGCCAGCCGCCCGGCCGGTGTTCGGCAACGCGCACATGCGCGAGCGAACGCAGGTGGCCGTCCGGCGCCAGCTCGAACAGGGTGACGTTGTTCAGTTCGAGGAAGCGGTCGCCGTTGCGCTCGACCTCCTGTCCGCCCACGGCATTGAGGATCGTCTCGCGTTCGCGCGCCCACAGGCCGCTGTACTGCGCGGCCACGGTATTGCCCGACTTCGCGGCGGACTTCAGCGCATCGGCACGTTGCTGCGTCCACGGCGCGATGCTCTCGCCGTTGAAGACCATGGCCGCGGTCATCAGCGCCAGCGCACCGGCCACTGCCAGGCCCAGGCGCCGGCGCGACAGGCCCAGCGCGCGCAGCGCGGTGAGTTCGGACGTGGCCGCCAGCTGGCCCAGCCCCATCAGCGAACCGATCACCGCCGCATACGGGAACAGGTAATAGAGCCTTCGCGGAATGCTCAGCGCCATGTAGACGAAGGCTTCGGAAAGACCGTACTTGCCCTTGCCGATGTCGCCGAACTCGCTCACCAGGCCGAGCATCACGTCCAGGCCGGCCAGCACCGCCCAGGTCAGCGCGACGGTGCCGAGCACGACGCGACCGACGTACAGGTCGTGGATCTTCGGAAACGGCTTCATGCCTGCGCTCCGTTACCGGCGCGCACGGCCTTGGGACGACCCACGCGGCCGTCCCGGAAATACAGCCACAACGCGATGGCCATGATCGGCACCACCAGCCACCACAGGCCGAGTCCGGTCGCGATCTTGCCGTCTTCCAGCCAGCCGCGGCCGGCGGTCATCAGGTTCTGGCCGATCAGGTACGCAAGGAAGCCCACCAGGATCTTGCCGTAACGCGCCTGTCGCGGCGTGCTGCGGGCCAACGGCACCGCCATCAGCGCGAATGCCAGCGCCAGCAGCGGCGGCGCGATGCGGTAGTGCAGCTGCGCGCGGGCCTCGCGGCTGCTGTCGCGGGCCAGCTCCAGCGTCGGCTTCATTTCCGGTGCGTCGGGGTCGTAGCGTTCGTCGTTGGCGGGCAGCAGGATCTCGTTGCGTGCGTAACGCAGCAGACGGAAGTCCTTCGGCCCGGTCGACTGCCCTTCGATCTGGAAACCGTTGGTCAGCGTGAGATAGCGATGGCCCGCCTCGTCGACGGTGAGCTTGCCGTCGTTGGCGGTGATCACGTCCATCCGGCCGTCCTCGCCCGGGCGGAACATGAAGACTTTTTCCAAGCCGCTGCCATCCTTGGACATGTTCGACACGTAGATGACCCCGCGGTTGCCCGGAATGCCGGTGAACGCGCCCGGCTCCAGGCCGGCCATCACCAGGCTGCGGTTGGCGTCGTTGATCATCTGCTTGGAGACGCGGTCGGCCCACGGCCCCAGCCACAACGAGCATGCGGCGACCACGCCCACCAGCGGCCCCACCACCAGCAGCAGCGGCTTGAGCATCCGGCGCGGCCCGACGCCGATCGAGGCGATGACCGGCATTTCCGAATCGCGGTACAGCCGTCCCACGGCCATCATCAGGCCAAGCATCAGGGCCAGCGGCAGGATCAGCGGCAGCCACTTGAGCAGCACCAGTCCCAGCTGGGCCAGCATCAGCCCCGCCGGCACGCGGCCGCGGGCGATGTCCTGGAGCACGTCGGTGAAGGCGCCACCGACGGTGACGATGAGCAGGACGATCAGCGTGGCGAAGATCGCCAGCGCGAATTCGCTGATGAGATAGCGGTCCAGCTTGAGCATCGGGTCGGTCGGGCCTGGTGTTTCGGGGGATGGACGAGCCAGTGTGGGGCAACGGTCGTGAAGCAGGCGGACGAAGTGGCGCGCGGGGCCAAACCGCGCCGCTCGCATCCCTCGCACCGCCATCGCCACCGTCCCGCCGGTCCGCGGGCCGGTCTGCACGGCCTGCTAGAATCCCGGGTTCGTCCGAGGGCGTGAGGCGGCAGCGCATTGCGCGGCCCGGGATCGAATCCCCCTCACCGCCCAATTGTACGGAACTGTCGTACTCCGTACGGAACCACCGTACGGAACTGCCTCTTCAATCTGCTCGGGAATCTGTTGGATGGCCCTCGAATTCGACCTGAACCGCGACGCGTCCGCCGCCGCCCACACCGATTGCATCGTGGTCGGCGCCTTCGCCGACAACAGCCTGACGCCCACGGCGAAGGCCCTGGACGAAGCCAGCAACGGCCGCATCCGCGCGCTGCTCGAACGCGGCGACGCCAGCGGCAAGACCGGCAAGATCGCGCTGCTGCACGACCTGCCCAGCGTGACCGCCCCGCGCGTGCTGGTGATCGGCCTGGGCGAAGCCGGCAAGTTCGGCGTGCCGCAGTACCTCAAGGCCGTGGGCGATGCCGCGCGCACGCTCAAGAGCGGCCCGGTGTCCACCGCGCTGTTCACCCTCTCCGAACTCGACGTCGCCGGTCGCGACAAGGCCTGGAACATCCGCCAGGCCGTGATCGCCGCCGACCACGCCTGCTACCGCTACACCGCCACGCTGGGCACGTCGCGCAAGAAGGAAGAGCCGGGCCTGCGCACGTTCTCGGTGCTGGGCGATGACGCCCTCGCGCTGGCGCAGGGCCAGGCGATCGCCGCCGGCGTGCAGTTCTCGCGCGAGCTGGGCAACCTGCCGCCGAACATCTGCAATCCGGCCTACCTTGCGCAGCAGGCGCAGGAATTCGCCGGTCGCTTCCCGACCACGTCGTGCGACGTGCTCGACGTCGCGCAGATGCAGGAACTGGGCATGGGCTCGCTGCTGGCCGTCGGCCGCGGCTCGGCCAACCCGCCCAAGCTCATCGTGCTGAAGTACAACAACGGCGGCGACGCCAAGCCCTTCGTGCTGGTCGGCAAGGGCATCACCTTCGATACCGGCGGCATCAACCTGAAGACGCAGGGCGGCATCGAGGAAATGAAGTACGACATGTGCGGTGGCGCCACCGTCATGGGGACCTTCGTCGCCGCGGTGGGCATGCAGCTGCCGGTCAACCTCGTCGTCATCGTGCCGGCCGTGGAGAACATGCCCGACGCCGACGCGTACCGTCCTTCCGACGTGCTCACCAGCATGTCCGGCAAGACGATCGAAGTGGGCAACACCGACGCCGAAGGCCGCCTGATCCTGTGCGATGCGCTGACCTACGCGCAGCGCTTCGAACCGCAGGCGCTGGTCGACGTGGCCACGCTCACCGGCGCGTGCATGGTCGCGCTGGGCAAGTTCGCCTCGGGCCTGATGAGCAAGCACGACGACCTGGCGGCCGAGCTGATCGACGCCGGCGAGAACGTGTTCGACCGCGCGTGGCGCCTGCCGCTGTGGGACGAGTACCAGACGCTGCTGGAATCCAGCTTCGCCGACGTCTACAACATCGGCGGCCGCTGGGCCGGCGCGATCACGGCCGGTTGCTTCCTCGGCCGCTTCGCCGAAGGCCAGCGCTGGGCGCACCTGGACATCGCGGGCTCGGCTTCGGACGAAGGCAAGCGTGGCATGGCGACCGGCCGTCCGGTCGGCCTGCTGAGCCAGTGGCTGCTGGACCGCGCGGCCTGATCGCGTGGCGCGTGCCGATTTCTACCTGATCCAGAAGGACCGGTTCCGCGAGGAACCGCTCCTGCTGGTGTGCGAACTGGCGCGCAAGGCGCACGACGCCAACCTGTGGACGCTGGTGCTGGCGCGCGACGACGATCAGGCGCAGCGGCTGGACGAGCTGCTGTGGGAGTTCGACGCCGACGCCTACATTCCGCACCAGCTCGCGGGCGACGAGGAAGACGAGCTCACGCCGGTACTCATCGCCACGCCCGACGCGGACACACCGATGCGCGCACTGGTGATCAACCTGCGCGACGAGCCGGTCAACGGCAGCTTCGACCGCGTACTGGAAGTGGTACCGGCCGACGACTCGGCACGCGGCCCGCTGCGCGAGCGCTGGAAGCAGTACCAGTCGCGCGGGCTGGAGTTGAAGAAGTACGACATGTGAGATGAGCTGTGATCGGTGGCTCGTGATTGGTGATTCGATCAAGCCATCCGACGCCGTCCGCTCCGCCTTCACGAATCCCGAATCACGAATCACGAATCCCGGCTCCTATGTCCTCCCTCGCCTCCTCCTACGACCCCAAGCAGTTCGAAACCCGCCTCTACCAGGAGTGGGAAGCCAGCGGCGTATTCCAGCCGAGCGGCAAGGGCGAGCCGTATTCGATCCTGCTGCCGCCGCCGAACGTCACCGGCACGCTGCACATGGGCCATGCGTTCCAGCACACGCTGATGGATGCGCTGATCCGCTACCACCGCATGCGCGGCTACGACACGCTGTGGCAGATGGGCACCGACCACGCGGGCATCGCGACGGAAATGGTGGTCTCGCGCAACCTCGCCGCCGAAGGCGCGGGCGAGACGCGCGACTCGCTCGGCCGCGACGGCTTCATTTCCAAGGTCTGGGAGTGGAAGCAGCAGTCCGGCGACATCATCGAGAGGCAGATGCGTCGCATCGGCGCGTCCGGCGACTGGTCGCGCAGCGTCTTCACGATGGACCCGATGGCCGCGCAGGCGGTGATCGAAGCGTTCGTGCGCCTGTACGAGGACGGCCTGATCTACCGCGGCCAGCGCCTGGTGAACTGGGATCCGGTACTGAAGACCGCGATCTCCGACCTTGAAGTCGTCAACGAAGAGGAAGACGGCTTCCTGTGGTCGATCAGCTATCCGCTGACCGACGGCAGCGGCGAGCTCACCGTCGCCACGACGCGTCCGGAAACCATGCTCGGCGACGTCGCGGTGATGGTGCATCCGCAGGACGAGCGCTACACGCATCTCATCGGCAAGACCGTCACGCTGCCGCTCACCGGGCGCGAAATCCCGGTGATCGCCGACGATTACGTCGATCGCGAATTCGGCACCGGCGTGGTGAAGGTCACGCCCGCGCACGACTTCAACGACTACGCCGTCGGCCAGCGCCACAACCTCGCGCTGATCAACATCTTCACCCCGGTCGCGGCGGTGAACGAGAACGCGCCGGAAAAATACCGCGGACTGGACCGCTACGAAGCGCGCAAGGTCGTGCTCGCGGACCTGGAAGCCGAAGGCCGCCTGGTCGAAACCAAGCCGCACAAGCTGCAGGTCCCGCGCGGCGATCGCACGGGCCAGGTGATCGAGCCGTATCTCACCGACCAGTGGTTCGTGAAGATGGACGGTCTCGCCGCGCGGGGACTGGAACTGGTCGAGCAGGGCGACGTGAAGTTCGTCCCCGCGAACTGGATCAACACCTACCGCCACTGGATGGAGAACATCCAGGACTGGTGCATCAGCCGCCAGCTGTGGTGGGGCCATCGCATTCCGGCATGGTACGACGACGAAGGGAAGATCTACGTCGGCCGCACGGAGGAGGAAGTGCGCGCGAAACACGAACTGTCCGCAGGCACGACGCTCTCGCAGGACAGCGACGTGCTGGAGACGTGGTTCTCCTCGCAGCTGTGGCCGTTCTCGACGATGGGGTGGCCGGACGCGCAGGCGATGGCGGAGCGCGGTTTCGACCGCTACGTGCCGTCCAGCGTGCTCGTTACCGGCTTCGACATCATTTTCTTCTGGGTCGCGCGCATGATCATGGCGACCGACCAGTTCACCGGCCGCGTGCCGTTCCGCGACGTCTACGTCACCGGCCTGATCCGCGATTCGCACGGCCAGAAGATGTCCAAGTCCAAGGGCAACGTGCTCGACCCGCTGGACCTCATCGACGGCATCACGCTGGACGATCTGGTCGCCAAGCGCACCGGCGGGCTGATGCAGCCGAAGATGGCCGAGAAGATCGAAAAGGCCACGCGCAAGGAATTCCCGGAAGGCATTCCCGCCTTCGGCGCCGACGCGCTGCGCTTCACGATTTCCGCGCTCGCCACGCACGGCCGCGACATCAAGTTCGACCTCGGCCGCGCCGAGGGCTACAAGAACTTCTGCAACAAGCTGTGGAACGCCACGCGCTTCGTGCTTATGAACACCGAAGGCGCGAATTTCATCGGCGTGCCGGAACCCAGGACCGATCCGGAGCGCTGGATCCTCTCGCGTCTTTCGAAGGTGTCCGCCGAAGCCGAACAGCATTTCGCCGGCTACCGCTTCGACCTGCTTTCGCAGGCGCTGTACGAGTTCGCGTGGAACGAGTTCTGCGACTGGTTCGTCGAGCTGGCCAAGCCGGCGCTGCAGGGCGACGACGCCGTCGCCGCGAACAGCACGCGCCACACGCTGCTGTTCGTGCTCGAACGCCTGCTGTCGCTGCTGCACCCGCTGATCCCGTTCGTGACGGAAGAACTGTGGCAGCAGGTCGCGCCGAAACTCGGCATCGCCGAGAAGACGATCATGCTGCGTCCGTATCCGCAGGCAGTGGATTTCGTCGGGCACGATTACGCGGCGGCCGAAGGCGATGTCGAATGGCTCATGGCGATGGTCACCTCGCTGCGCAAGATCCGCAGCGAGCTCAACGTCAAGCCGGCGGCGACTGTGCCGCTGTTGCTGGCCGATGCGGACGCGAGCGATCGCGAACGTGCGGCACGCTTCGACTCGCAGCTGCGGTTCCTGACGCGACTGGACGGCATCACGGTCCTCGACGATGCGAACGCCGCGCCCGCCGCCGCGACGGCTGTCGTCGGCGAGATGAAGCTGCTGGTGCCGCTGGAAGGCCTGGTCGACCTCGACGCGGAACGCACGCGCCTTGACAAGGAAAAGAAGCGGGTCGACGGCGAAATCGCGAAGTGCCAGGGCAAGCTCGCGAGCGACACTTTCGTCGCCAACGCGCCGCCGGCGGTGGTCGAGCAGGAGCGCAAGCGCCTGGCCGACTGGATCCTGCTGCGCGATGCCCTGGCGGAGCAGCGCAAGAAGCTCGACTGAGGCAGCGACGCGAA
>Ga0209676_1003014_pt1 | contig 10954 bp, 7 predicted proteins | sample AraplaCvi_mLB_r2_FD_184282 | JGI IMG/M metagenome (GOLD analysis project Ga0209676, IMG submission 184282) | Arabidopsis root microbial communities from North Carolina, USA - plate scrape MF_Cvi_mLB_r2 (SPAdes) (version 2) | ecosystem: Host-associated > Plants > Roots > Endosphere | place: USA...
GGCAATACATAACGCGCGCAGGCTCGATCAACGAAACCGCGGCACAAATCGCCTTCTATCGGCAGCAACTGGCCAAGATGCAGCAACAAAAGAGCTGGAGCGAGACGCTGGAAAAGCAACTCGACGAAGAACAACGCGCCTTTGAGAAACGGCAGACCCGACGCTATTCGAAGGTGTATTTCAACGGGACGATCGAAACCCTCGAAGTCAGCATGCTGGATTTTTCCGCCGCCACGGTCACTCGCAAGGACCTCGATCTGCCGGTCCGGCGCTTCGATGCCGAGACCCCGGACAAGGGCATTCAGCCCTTGAACCTGCCCGTGGTGGTCTATGACGACCAGGCGGCCACCTGGCTGAAAGGGGCAACGCTGAGCGAGGATCAACTGAAAAAGAACGTCAGCATCAGCCAGTCGGTCGACGACCCCAGCGCTGCTCGAATCGAATTCACCCATTTGCGCAGCTTCAACGATGAACTGCTGGGCACATCGCTCAACCCCGGTGAAAGCCCGGTGAGTTTCTTTACCGAAGACACGCGTGGCAAACGCGACGAACCGATCGAGCTGCCACCCGAGGCCTACCAGATCGATCCACTGCGCGGCACCATCACCTACGATCTGAATCTGTTTCCGGAAACGCCGGCCTATGCAGTAGGCTCGATGCCACTGTTCCTGGCCACGATCGAGCAAAAAACCGTCGATGCCCGTAAACTGCCCAAAGGCCTTGAACTCAAGGACAATGCGCTGGTGGTGAATCTGAAGGCATTTCCCGCCCAAGACTGGCGCTTTTTCGCCAAGGACGACAGCGGCAATTACTTGAAGGAAATTCTATCGGTCAGCCATGGCGCGAGCGCACAAGGCCGGGCGCAATTTGCCGTGCATTACTTCTACGGGCAGCCTACGCGCCTGGAAACCTATCAGCGCACTGACCTCGCCACCGTGCAATATGGTTTCGAGGTCAAACTCGACAAGGCCGATATGACACGCCTTGATCAATAGTGCGACTCAGTGCTCAGGGTGAAACTCGAAGCCGCCCAGGTTACGGCAGCGACCACCGTTGATTTCCCGCAATTGGGCTTGCAGGTGCAGGCACCAGATTTGCGGATCGTCGGCCAACTCGTAGCCGTGCAAGGTCAGGCTTTCAACGATGGTGTCGAGGATTGATTCAGCAGCGATCGGGCCATGAAACGGGCCTTGGGCCTTGATGGCCGAAGGTTGTTCACCGGCCATTCCGGCGGCGAACAGCAGAGTCCACATGCCCGTGTCTCCCGCCAACGGACGGATGGCACACTCGATACGGGTCACAAGGCCCAGGCATTGACGGGTGAGGCAGAGGTTGCGCGACATGGCGGCGACCCTCGGTAGATCCGGTATTCAGCCCCCATGTGAAGGCTGTTTCGATCCTGTGATTACTGTCGATATCCTTGAGCAGAGAATAGAAGAAAAGTCTGGCTTGCAGGCCGAGGCAAGACCGAAAGGCGCCGAATGGTCATAGTGTGAATATTGACGTCATTTCGACGGCGCCCTCCGGTGTTCACACAAACAAATGTGGAAGCGGGCTTGCTCGCGAAGGCGACTTTTCATTCAACATTTATGTTGGCTGATAGGCCGCCTTCGCGAGCAAGCCCGCTCCCACATGGGTCGTTGCATCACGCAGGCTTGGTTTCCGCCAATGCCTCCTGCGCCAACTCCTTCTCGGCTTCCTTGAGATCATCCTCGCTGATCATTTCCGCGATAACCCGCAAGCGTTCCACGACCCGCGCGTTCACGCTGCCTTCAGGGAACTCGCCATTTTCGTCCGGTTCACCGGCCGGCTCGCCGACCAGCAAACTCAAGGCTTCGTCGGCCTGACGGACCGCATAGACATGGAACTGCCCCGCACGCACCGCCGCCAGCACCTTCTCGTCGAGCATCAGCGTGGCAACGTTGGCGTGCGGAATGATTGCCCCCTGCTCGCCAGTCAACCCGCGGGCTTCGCACAGACGGAAGAAGCCCTCGATCTTCTCGTTGACCCCACCCACCGCCTGCACTTCGCCGAACTGGTTGATCGAACCGGTGATGGCAAAGCACTGTTTGAGCGGGGTTTTCGACAAGGCCGAGATCAGGGTGCAGGCCTCGCCCAGGGACGCGCTGTCGCCATCGACATAACCGTAGGATTGCTCCAGGGCGATGCTTGCGGAAATCGCCAGCGGGAATTCCTGGGCGTAACGACTGCCCAGATACCCCGTGAGGATCATCACGCCCTTGGAGTGGATCGGCTGGCCGAGGTTGACTTCGCGCTCGATGTCGACAATACCACTGCCACCCGGGTACACCGTGGCGGAAATCCGCGCCGGCACACCGAAAGCCGAGTCGCCGACCTCCAGCACGGTCAAGCCGTTGCACTTGCCGACTGCTGCGCCATCGGTGTCGATCAGGATGATCCCGGCCAGCATGTCGTCGAGAATCCGTGCCGAAACCCGCCCGGTTCGCGTGGCCTTGGCCTTGAGTGCCCGTTCGATGTGCCCGGCGTCGGTCATTTCATCACCGGCCAGGTGGCGGATGAAATCGGCCTCGCTGACCAGCTGGAACAAGTCACCGATACGCGCCGACAAGCGCCCCTGGTGCTCGGCCAGGCGGGCGCTGTAAGTCGCCAGACGCGCCACCGCATCGGCGGTCAGCGGTGCCATGCCTTCTTCGGAAGTACGGGTTTTGAGCAACTGGGCGAACTGCTCCAGGCTCTCGTCGACCATCGGGATGTCCTCGTCGAAATCCACCAGGACGCGGAACATCTCCTGGAAGTCCGGATCGAGGTCCTGCAGCGTGTAATACAGCTGACGGGCACCGATGATGACGACTTTGACCTGCAGCGGAATGTGTTGCGGTGTCAGGGTCACGGTGGCCAGACGACCCAGCTCGCCCAGCGGTGATTCCATTTTCAGCTTGCGCGATTGCAGGGCGCGTTTCAGCGCGTCCCACACGAATGGCTCGCTGAGCATTTTGTCCGCTTCAAGGATCAGGAAACCACCGTTGGCCCGGTGCAAGGCCCCCGGCCGCAGTTGGCGGTAGGTGGTGTACAGCGCACCCTGGTCGGTGCTGTATTCGATACGACCGAAGAGGTTTTCGTAGGTCGGGTGCGGCTCGAACACCACTGGCGCACCGCCGCTGGCCGAGTGACCGACCACCAGGCTCGGCGCGTATTGTTCTTCCAGCAACTTGCGGGCGACTGCGTCGGTCTTGCTGTCGTCCACCAGTTGCTCGACCACGGTCTTGAGCAAATACACCTGCATGGCTTGCAGATAGCCGCAAACCGCCGCGTTCTCGGCGTACTTCTCCGACAATGGCGACAACAAGGGCTGCAAGGCCAGAGTGATGGTTTCTTCGTTCAGATGACGCAACTGGTTGCTCGACTCACGCTTCCATTGCGGCAGGCTGGCGAGCTCTTCGTTGAGGCGCTCCTCCAGGGCCGAAATATCTTCGTGAAAGCGCTCGCGCTCAGCTTCCGGCAACTGGGCGAACTCAGCTTCGTCCAACGCCTTGCCATCGCCCATCGGGGTGAAGGCGATATTGCTGGCGTCGCGGTAGAGCGCGACGTCTTTCTCCAGCGCCAGACGCTCGATGACGTCCAGAGCCTTGTCGTAGCGCTGGTTGAAGGCGCGGTCGATGCCACTTTTTTTCTGTTGGTAGGACGGATGCTCGAAGACAGCCGGAAACGTCGCCAGCAGGTTGTCGATCAAGCCGTTGATGTCACCGATGAAGGCTCCGGCGGTGCCCGAAGGCAGTTCCAGTGCGCGCGGCTCGCGCGGCTCATCGAAATTGTTGACGTAGACCCAGTCCGCCGGAGTCTGCAGGCGCTTGCCTTCGGCCTTGAGGTAGCGTTTGACGAACGAGAACCGGCCAGTCCCGGGTTCGCCCATGACGAATACGTTGTAACCGGGGCGTGGCATGGCCACGCCGAACTGCAAGGCTTCGACCGCACGTTCCTGGCCAAGCACACCGCGAAAGGGCTCCAGATCATTGGTGGTAGAGAAGCTGAACTGTTCAGCGGAAAACGGACGGGTCAGCGCTTCGGGCGCTAGACGCAAGCTGGCAGCAACAGGATCAGGCATCGGGCTTCCTTAACAATCAGGCGGGGCAGATGGCAGCATTCTGGCGCTGCCCATGCCCGACTGGCAAGGAGCGCCGCAGGCCAAAGCATAGACAAGCCGAAACCCCGACGTAGAGCCGCGCCAAATCACTGTTTGCGACGATTGTTTTTGCAAAAAATCACGGAACCCCGCGATCGTGCCTAAACTCCAAACTGCGCGGCTGGACTAATGACCGGCCCACTGGCACCAGACGGGCCAGAACCCCCTGTCAAATTGGTATGCACATAAAGAGAACAAAGCTATGAAACGGATTCTTCTTGGTACTCTCTTCACCGCTGTATCCATCAACGCCATGGCTCAGGCGCCAGGCGGCCCGGATTGCGGTTGGGGCAACATGCTGTTCGAAGGCCAGCGTGGTACTCCGGCTCACTTCCTGGCATCCACCACCAACGGCACTTCCGGCAACGCAACCTTCGGCATGACATCCGGCACCAACGGTTGCGCAACCAACGCGTCGCTGACCTACGGCGGCAAATCCTGGTTTGCCATGAACGGCATGATGAACGAGCTGTCTGAAGACATGGCCAAGGGTCAGGGCGAAGCGCTGACCACCTATGCCGTGGTACTGGGCGTAGCGCCGGAAGACCGTGCGCACTTCGCCGCTGTCACTCACGAGCACTTCCAGCAGATCTTCAGCAAGGCTGACGTGACGGCTGAAGATGTGCATACCAACACCCTGGCCGTGCTCAAGGCCGACCCTCGTCTGGCCAAGTACGCAACTCAAGCTTAAGCTCGACCCGCCCCGCTTCTTTCGGGAAGCGGGTTTTATTTTTTGGACCTGCCCCTCTTTGGGAGCGTCGGTAAGTCAACACGCAAAACCTGTGGGAGCGGGCTTGCTCGCGAATGCGGTGTATCAATTGACGATGATGTTGACTGACCCACCGCTTTCGCGAGCAAGCCCGCTCCCACATGGAATGGGTTTGACTGACTGGCACTATCCTGGTCGGGGCTCAGTTTCTATCGATTAAGTTGCCATCTATGTTCAAACGCCTTGCCTGGCTGGCGCTGTGTGTCTGCGCCCCACTGTCCGCCGCGCCTCACATCGATCCACAACGCTTGCAGCAACTGGCCAACGACCCTTTCTGGATATCCCTGGGCCATTACGAAACCGCCAAGCTCGGCGGCTGGCGCAGCTATGTCAGCGACCGGAAGTTCTTCCTCGCCGCCGATGGCAATGAACATCCGGACCATGAACTGGCGGCGACTGTACAAGCCCTGTACGCCCCGGCCAGTGCCGGTGAACAACACGCGCAATGCGTCTACCCGGCCCGCACCCGCTGGCTCAAGGAACAACTCGACCTGAGCGGTCTGCCAATGCCGGACTGCGCAGCGTTCAAACAATGGTTCAAGGACGTCTCGCCCGACAGCGCGGTGATGATCTTCCCGGCGGCTTACCTGAACAGCCCTTCCTCGATGTTCGGCCATACCCTGCTGCGCATCGACCAGGCCGAAGTGAAGAGCGACAAGACTTCGCTGCTCAGTTACGCGATCAACTTCGGCGCCTACATCGAGGGCTCGGACAACAGCATCATCTATGCTTGGAAAGGCCTGATGGGCGGTTATCCCGGCCTGTTCGCGATGGTGCCCTACCAGGAAAAGCTCTCGGAATACCGCAGCCTGGAAAACCGCGACCTGTGGGAGTACCGCCTTAACCTGACCCCACAGGAAACCGCGCGCATGGTCGAGCACGTCTGGGAGTTGAAGCAGATCAAATTCGACTATTTCTTCTTCGACGAAAACTGCTCGTACCGCTTGCTGGAACTGCTGCAAGTGGCTCGCCCGGGCCTGCGCCTGACCGAACAATTCCCGCTCACGGCCATCCCCACCGACACCGTCAAGGCCGTGAAAGCGGCCGGGCTGGTGGAATCGATCCAGTATCGCCCGTCCCGGGAGCGCGAGTTGCTCAGTCGCGCCGAGCCGTTGAACCCTGAAGAACAGCAATGGGTGCTGAAAGTCAGCGCCGACCAGAAACAACTGCAGGATCCGACATTCAAGGCACAACCCCGCGACCGCCAGGCGCTGATCATCGATGCCGCCTATCGCCTGGAGCGCTATCGCGCCAACGGCCAGGAGCGCGATCCGGCGCGCGCCCAGCGCAGCTTTGAACTGTTGCGGGCAATCAACCAGAACCCGGCGCCGGAGCTGAATATCCCGCAACCCGGCTTGCCTGAAGACGGTCACGAGTCGCGCACCTGGCAGCTCGGTCTCGGCACCCGCGGAGACAAAGCCTTTGGCGAGTACGGCTTGCGCATGGCCTATCACGACCTCAATGACAACAGCGAAAGCTTTCCCCTTGGCGCGCAGATCGAAATCCTGCAATTGAAGCTGCGCCAGTACGAAGGCAACGACTGGCAGGTGCAGCAACTGGACCTGGCAACCATTCGCTCCCTGACCCCGCGTAACGAATTGCTGCAACCGCTGTCATGGCAAGTCACAGGTGGCCTGGAACGGGTGCCGGGCAAGCACGATGACCAAACCCTGGTCAGCCATGTCAACGGCGGTGGTGGTGGAACCTGGCAACTGAGCGAGGACATGCTCGGATTTGTCCTGGGCACTGTGCGTGTCGAGCACAACAACGACTTCGCCGAATTCATCGCGCCGGCCGCCGGTTTCAACAGTGGGGTGCTGTGGAAAAACCCGCTGGGCAATCTAAGCCTCGAAGCCAAGGGCGATTACTTCACCAATGGTGAAGTGCGCCGCAGCCTGAGCTTGAATCAGCAATGGGAAATCTCCCGCAATCTCGGACTGCGCTTGAGCGCCCAACGGGAGTTCAGCCATCTGGCGTCGGCCGAGAACGAAGTGATGCTTGAGGTAAAGTGGTATCACTACTGACCCGAACGCACCGCCAATCCCTGTGGGAGCGGGCTTGCTCGCGAATACGGTCTGCCATTCAAAATTAATGCTGACTGATTCACCGCATTCGCGAGCAAGCCCGCTCCCACAGGGGGGCTATGTGGCGTTCGACAAAAAGCATACGCAGCTTTCACAAACACCCGACGAATCCACCTCTAGACTTTCCCTATCAGCCGCGTATCGGCCTTGGAGAGTGAAATGTGGCGGCGTGCAGGATGGTTGGCTGTGTTGTTACTGATCGCAGGTTGCCAGTCAACCCACGATGACCTGCTCGCCAAAGGTTACCCGCCCGCCTTCGCCGATGGCTTCGATGACGGTTGCAGCAGTGGCCGGCAGGCCGCCGGGGCGATCACTGGCGAGTTCCGCAAGAACGTCCCGCGCTACCTCAAGGATCCGTTGTACGCCGAAGGCTGGAGCGATGGTTTTCGCCAGTGCCAGGCCATGCGGGATAACCAGGACAGCGGGGATGGGCGCAATAGTCATCTGCAAGAGCGCGACAAAGCCTGGCAACAACAGAAAGACCAGGACGCTGCCCGGGCCTATCACTCGCCGTAAGTCGCTTTCAGACATCCAGTGAAACCAAATGCCTGCGACCATGGCCCAAATCCTATATCGGGAGATTTTCATGAGCCGTGCCTTCGTCAATGAAGATAACGCCGCCGCGCAAGCCGATCAGCCAGTCGAACGGCAGGTTAGCGCGCAGCCCAATTACGTCACGCCGCAAGGCCTGAGCCTGTTGCAGGGTAAAGTCGCCGAACTGCAAAGCCTGCACGCCGAACAATCGGCAAAAGGCGAGCAGGCCGACAAGCAGCGCCTGGCGGATCTCGAACGAGATTTGCGTTACTTCAAGCAGCGTCTGGGCAGCGCTCAGGTGGTACCCGCCGCGACGTCGACCGAGAAAGTGCAGATCGGCAGTTGGGTGACCTACGCCGATGAACACGCCACCGAACGCCGGGTACAACTGGTGGGCGAAGATCAGGCCGATGCCGCCCATGGTCTGATCAATTGGGGTTCACCGCTGGGCCGGGCACTGCTCGGTGCACGACTCAACGATGAAGTGCTGTGGCAGCGCCCGGCCGGGGATCAACTGATTGAAGTGATCCGTATCGAGCCGACTTAGACCACACCCTGGGCCAGCATGGCATCGGCAACTTTGACGAAGCCGGCGATGTTCGCGCCCTTGACGTAGTTGACCCGACCATTCTCTTCGCCGTAATGCACGCAGGCGTGGTGGATCGACTGCATGATCGCATGCAGCTTGCTGTCCACTTCGCCACCGGTCCACGCCAGGCGCATGGCGTTCTGCGACATCTCCAACCCGCTCACCGCCACGCCACCGGCATTGGACGCCTTGCCCGGCGCGAACAGAATGTCGGCCTCGATAAACAGGTCCACCGCCTCCAGGGTGGTCGGCATGTTCGCGCCCTCGGCCACACAGATGCAGCCATTGCGCAGCAAGGTGCGAGCGGCTTCGGCATCCAGTTCGTTTTGCGTCGCGCACGGCAGCGCGATATCGCAGCTCAGGTTCCACGGAAGCTCACCGGCGCGGAACTCCAGGCCAAAACGGCCGGCCAGCTCACGGATGCGGCCGCGTTGTACGTTTTTCAGTTCCAGCACCGCCAGCCATTGCTCCTCGGTCAAACCGCTTTCGCAATACAGCGTGCCTTCGGAGTCGGACAGCGAAATCACTTTGCCGCCCAGGTCCATGACCTTGCGCGCCGCATATTGCGCGACGTTGCCGGAGCCGGAGATCGCTACGCGTTTACCTTCCACGGCCAGGCCACGGCGCTTGAGCATTTCTTCGGCGAAGTACACGCAACCGAAACCGGTGGCTTCTGGGCGAATCAGGCTGCCGCCGTAGCTTGGGCCTTTGCCGGTCAGCACGCTTGTGAACTGGTTGCTCAGGCGCTTGTACTGACCGAACAGGTAGCCGATTTCCCGCGCGCCGACACCGATATCCCCGGCCGGCACGTCAACGTCCGCGCCAATGTGGCGGTACAGTTCGCTCATGAAAGCCTGGCAGAAGCGCATGACTTCCGCGTCGCTTTTGCCTTTGGGGTCGAAGTCGGAACCACCCTTGCCGCCGCCCATGGGCAATGAAGTCAGGGAGTTTTTGAAGGTCTGTTCGAAGGCGAGGAATTTCAGGACGCCCATGTTCACCGACGGATGAAAACGCAGGCCACCCTTGTACGGGCCGATCGCGCTGTTCATCTGGATGCGGAACCCGCGATTGACCTGGACCTTGCCCTGGTCGTCGACCCATGACACACGAAACACCACCGCCCGCTCCGGCTCGCAGATGCGCTCCAGGATGCCGGAGGTCAGGTAATGCGGATTGGCTTCAAGAAAGGGCCACAGGGTACGCAGGACTTCTTCGACAGCCTGGTGAAATTCGGGTTGATCCGGATCGCGTTTTTTCAGGCGCGCAAGGAAGGATTCGACGGATTCGATCATGGAAAAGTCTCGGCAAATTTATTGTCGTTGGAGGAGATTGAGCCGGACTGTAACAAACGACTCGTGCACAGGAACAGCGCAAAATGTCGCGTTAATGAAATTAAATGGTGCACAGGATATAAATTAACTTGGTTTTTGAGCATTTTTGCACCTGAATGGGGATGCACAATTCAATTCCTGCACCACTAGGAATACCGCCTTCGCGAGCAAGCCCGCTCCCACAGGGAATCGATGTTGAATCGAGAGGTGTGCCTTTCACAAAACCCTGTGGGAGCGGGCTTGCTCGCGAAGGCCGCTACTCGGTCTCACTGAAAAAAACGCAAAAAAAACGGAGCCCGAAGGCTCCGCTCTTTATGCAACCGACCCGAAATCAGGCCAGTTTCTTGTGCCGTACACGATGCGGCTGGGCAGCCGCTTCGCCGAGACGTTTTTTACGGTCGGCTTCGTACTCGGTGTAGTTGCCTTCGAAGAACACCGCTTGCGAGTCGTCTTCGTACGCCAGGATGTGCGTCGCGACGCGGTCCAGGAACCACCGGTCGTGGGAGATCACAATGGCGGCGCCCGGGAAGTCCAGCAGGGCTTCTTCCAGGGAACGCAGGGTTTCAACGTCGAGGTCGTTGGACGGTTCGTCGAGCAGCAGGACGTTGCCGCCCTCTTTCAGGGTCAGGGCCAGGTGCAAGCGACCACGCTCACCACCGGACAGGTCCTTGACGAACTTCTGCTGATCGCCGCCCTTGAAGTTGAAGCGACCGACGTAGGTGCGCGACGGGATCTCGTAATTGCCGATGCGGATCTGGTCGGAACCGTCGGAAATCTGCTGGAACACGGTCTTGCTGCCGTCGAGGTCTTCGCGGCTCTGATCCACGCAAGCCAGTTGCACGGTTTCGCCGACTTCGATGCTGCCAGAATCCGGCGTTTCCTTGCCCATCAGCATGCGGAACAGGGTCGACTTACCGGCACCGTTACCGCCGATCACGCCGACGATGGCGCCTTTAGGCATGGAGAACGACAGGTTGTCGATCAGCACGCGGTCGCCGTAGCCCTTGGTGACGTTCTTGAATTCGATGACCTTGTCGCCCAGGCGTGGACCGGCCGGGATGTAGATCTCGTTGGTTTCGCTGCGCTTCTGGAATTCCTGCGATTGCATTTCCTCGAAGCGCTGCAGACGAGCCTTGGATTTCGACTGGCGGGCCTTGGCGCCTTTGCGCACCCACTCCAGTTCTTCCTTCATGGCTTTTTCGTGGGCCGACTGCTGCTTGGATTCGGCAGCCAGACGATCGGACTTGGCTTCCAGCCAACCCGAATAGTTGCCCTCGTACGGAATGCCTGCGCCGCGGTCGAGTTCCAGAATCCAGCCGGCAACGTTGTCCAGGAAGTAACGGTCGTGCGTGATCGCAACCACGGTACCCGGGAAGTCGTGCAGGAAATGCTCGAGCCATGCAACGGAGTCGGCGTCCAGGTGGTTGGTCGGTTCGTCGAGCAGCAGCATGTCCGGTGCGGACAGCAGCAGACGGCACAGGGCCA
>Ga0209676_1003016_pt1 | contig 10949 bp, 9 predicted proteins | sample AraplaCvi_mLB_r2_FD_184282 | JGI IMG/M metagenome (GOLD analysis project Ga0209676, IMG submission 184282) | Arabidopsis root microbial communities from North Carolina, USA - plate scrape MF_Cvi_mLB_r2 (SPAdes) (version 2) | ecosystem: Host-associated > Plants > Roots > Endosphere | place: USA...
ACCGCGATGGTCGGCGAAGTGTTCAGCCGCGTCGCGCGCAAATATGACATCATGAACGACGCGATGTCGGGCGGCATGCACCGCCTGTGGAAAGACCGCTTCGTGCGCCGCGTGAAGCCGCGCGAGGGCGAGACGATCCTCGACATGGCGGGCGGCACCGGCGACATCGCCTTTCGCATGGAGCGGTCCGGCGCGAGCATCACCGTCGCCGACATCAATCCCGACATGCTGGGCGTCGGCGTCGAACGCGCCGCCGAACGCGGCATCGACAGCCTCGTCTGGTCCGAGCAGAATGCCGAGAGACTGAGCTTTCCCGACCAGTTTTTCGACGGCTATACGATCGCCTTCGGCATCCGCAACGTGACCGATATTCCCGCCGCGCTGCAGGAAGCGCATCGCGTGCTGCGTTACGGCGGGCGTTTCTTCTGCCTCGAATTTTCGACCAACGAGTGGCCGGGTTTCGCGCAGGCCTATGACGCTTACTCGCACCACCTCGTCCCCAAGCTCGGCAAGCTGATCGCCGACGACGAGGACAGCTATCGTTACCTGATCGAATCGATCCGCCGCTTCCCGCCGATGCCCAAATTCGCGCAGATGATCCGCGACGCGGGCTTCACCGCGGTGAAGGTCGAGCCGATCCTCGGCGGGCTCGTCGCGATCCACAGCGGGTGGAAAGCTTGACCCGACCCGTCACCCATATCGTCCGCCTGCTGAAGTGGGGGCGCATTCTTGCGCGCCACGGCGCGCTGCGCGGGATCGAGAGCGCGCCGCAAACGCCGCCGGGGGTCAAGCGCCTGTGCCGCATCGCGCGGCTCGGCACGATCCAGCCGAAGATTCCCGACTATGCCGCCGCCTTCCAGGCGATCGGCCCCGCCGCGGTCAAACTCGGCCAGACGCTCGCGACGCGCCCCGACCTTGTCGGCGAGGAAGCCGCGCATAATCTGCTGACGCTGCAGGACGCGCTCGCGCCCGTCGCGTTCGAACGCATCCGGCAGGAAATCGAGGCGACCTTCGAGGTGCCGCTCGAAAGCCTCTATAGCGAGTTCGACCCCGAGCCCGTCGGCTCGGCGTCGATCGCGCAGGTTCATCGCGCGGTGACGACCGAGGGCCGCAAGGTCGCCGTGAAAGTGCGCCGTCCCGGCATCGACAAGCAGTTCGCGCGCGATATCGACACCTATGAATGGGCGGCCGCGCATCTCGAAGCGCTCGGCGGCGAAGCGACGCGGCTGCGCCCGCGCGAAGTGATCGCCAATTTCCGCCGCTGGACGCTGCGCGAGCTCGATCTGCGCCGCGAGGCCGCCTCGGCGTCCGAACTGCGCGACGCGATGGTCGGCGTGCCGACCTATGAGGTCCCCGAGATCGACTGGGACCGCACCGCGAGCCGCGTGATGACGCTGGACTGGATCGACGGCATCAAGATTTCGCACCGCGAGCAGCTGATCGCAGCGGGGCACGATATGGAGAAATTGTCGGCGAACCTCGTCAACGCGTTCCTGCGCCAGGCGATCGCCGAGGGTTTCTTCCACGCCGACATGCACCAGGGCAATTTGTTCGTGAAGGCCGACGGCACGATCGCCGCCGTGGATTTTGGCATCATGGGGCGGATCAACCGGCAGGCGCGTTACTGGCTCGCCGAAATCCTCTATGGCCTGACCACGGGCAATTACCGCCGCGTCGCCGAAATCCATTTCGAAGCGCAATATGTCCCCGCCTATCACAGCGTCGAGGAGTTCGCGACGGCGCTGCGCGCGGTCGGCGAGCCGATGCGCGGCAAGCCGGTGAGCGAACTCAGCGTCGGGCAGATGCTCGACGGGCTGTTCGCGATCACGCGCGATTTCGACATGCAGACGCAGCCACACCTGCTGCTGCTGCAAAAGACGATGGTGATGGTCGAGGGCGTCGCGACGATGCTCAATCCCAAGATCAACATGTGGAACGTCTCGGGCCCGTTCGTCAGCGAATGGATCCGCGATGAACTCGGCCCCGAGGCTGCGCTGGCAGACGGCATCCGCGAACAGGGCAAGACGCTCGCGCTGATCCCCGACATCATCCGCCGCCTCGACGCGCAATTGCCGAGGAAGGGCGCCGCCCCGCCCGCGCCGCCGCTGCCCGACATCGCGCTGATGTGGGACACGGGCGAGAAGAAGCGCTGGTGGCGCTATGCGCTGACCGCGATCGCGGGGGCCGCCGCCGGCGCCGCCGCACTGTGGGCGCTGGGGATCAACTAGCGGTTATATCCTTCAGCGCGTCCTTCTCGGGCTTTTTCCCAAGGTTGCGGATGCGCCACACGACGACCGACAGCACCCCGAGTGCGCTGACCAGCGCGAGCAGCATCGTGCGCACGCCGCCAAGGCTGTCGGTCAGCCGCGACACCATCATGTCGAAGCGGCCGATCGCGTCGGCCTCGACATCGACCGCGATCATGCGGCTGTCGATCGTGTCGAGCGGCTTGCCATTCTGCTCGGCAAGGCTTTCGACCTTCACGCCGAGCTTGAGCTTGCCATCCTGTTTCGGCGAAACGGTCCAGTCGAACGAGAGCATCCGCGATAGCCCGCGCTCCTTGCACTGGCGCGCGGGGCCATTCAGCTCGAACTGCGTCGCAAGCAATTCGGCGCAGATCCACGACCCGAGCCGGATATCGACGGTCTTGACGTCGCCCGCGTCGGTCGCGCTGTCAACGACCTGCGCCGCGACCTCCTTCGCGCCGATCACCAGCTTCACCGGATAATCGCGGCCCATGTCCATCCGGCGCGGCGGGTCGAAGGCGGCGACGCCGCTCTGCATCGTTGCGAGCAGGCCGGAATAATTGGCGCATTCCTCCGGGGTCGCGAGGCCGCCGAGTTGCGGGCAGGCGATCTTGCCGGCGGCTCCCGGAGCGCTTGCGGCGGAATCGGCCAGATGCGTGGGGTCCGTCGATCCGCTACCGGCGCCCGGGAAATTGATATGCCCTTTGCGCGCGGCTTCGACCTGTTTCTTCGCCTGCGCGACGGCCGCCTTGGCTTCTTCATAGGCGCGCATGGCTTCCGCGCGCGCCGACTGCTGCTCGCTTGCCGCTCGCTGCGCCATCGCCGCCTCCTGCGCGGCGCGGTACGCTGCCGCGCGATCGGCGTCGGGGGTCGAGCCCGTTTCCGGCGGCGCCGGCGGAAGATCCTGCGGCGCCTTTTTGGCGTAGCCACACCCCGACAGCGCAAGCGTCATCGCGAGCACGAACGTCCCGCCCCAAGCCTTGTCCATTTAGCCCCCCATGCCCGAAGGCGACCCCGGACATGAAATTGCATGTTTACAAGGCCGCGTCCACATGCCCCGCGATTTGCGGCGTCCGCTTGAACTGCGACGAGGAAGCGCATAACTGATGCGCGAAGGAGACGGCGATGAATCACCCCCTGTCGATCGCCGCCCGCTTGCGGCAGGCCTGCCACCGCTGATGTCCGCTCCACGCATTCTTTTGATCATTGGCGGCGGCATCGCGGCCTATAAATCGATCGAGCTTGTCCGGCTGCTTCGCAAAGGCGGCTACGTCGTGCGCTGCGTCATCACGCGCGCGGGCGAACAGTTTGTGACGCCGCTGACGCTGGCGGCGCTTTCCGAGAACAAGGTCTATACCAGCCTCTTCGACCTCAAGGACGAGGTCGAGATGGGGCATATCCAGCTCAGCCGCGAAGCCGATCTGGTCGTCGTCGCGCCCGCGACCGCCGACCTGCTCGCCAAGATGGCGGGCGGCATCGCCGACGACCTTGCGACGACCTTATTGCTCGCGACCGACAAGCCGGTGCTCGCCGCACCCGCGATGAACGTGCGGATGTGGCTGCACGCCGCGACGCGTCGCAATATTGCGACCTTGCGCGGCGATGGCGTGACGGTGATGGAGCCCGACGAGGGCGAGATGGCGTGCGGCGAATATGGCCCCGGGCGCCTGCCCGAGCCCGCCGCGATCAAGGCCGCCATCGATACGGCGCTCGCGAACGCGCCGGTGCCGGTCGCGCTGACCGCTCCCGAGGCGCTCGCGGGCCAGCCCGACTTCGCCCCCGCGAACCGGCGCCCGCTTTATGGCCGGCGTATCCTGATCACCGCGGGCCCGACGCACGAGCCGATCGATCCGGTGCGCTACATCGCGAACCGCTCAAGCGGGAAACAAGGTTTTGCGATCGCCGCGGCCGCCGCCGAGGCGGGCGCCGAGGTGTTGCTGATCGCGGGGCCCGTTCCGCTGCCGACGCCGCCGGGCGTGATCCGCGTCGATGTCGAAACCGCCGTCGAGATGGCGGCCGAGGTCGAGCAGGGTTTGCCCGTCGATGCGGCGATCATGGTCGCGGCGGTCGCCGACTGGCGCGCGGCCGACACGGCGGTGCAAAAGATCAAGAAGGACGGTAGCGGGCAGGTTCCGCCGCTCGCGCTCGCCGAAAATCCTGACATCCTCGCCGGCCTCGCCAAATCGTCCGAACGCCCCAACCTGCTGATCGGTTTTGCCGCCGAAACCAACGATGTCATCGCGCACGCGCAGGCCAAGCTGACGCGCAAGGGATGCGACTGGATCGTTGCGAACGATGTCTCGGCCGACCCGATGGGCGGCGAAAACAACCGGGTGCATATCGTTAGCAAAGACGGGGTAGACAGCTGGGACCGGCTGCCCAAACAGGCCGTCGCCCGCAAACTGATGGAAAAGATCGCCGATGAGCTCGACACCCGCGCACCGCTTGAAAGAGATTAAAATCGCCCTCCAGCGGCTGCCCAACGGCGGCGGCCTGCCCCTGCCCGCCTATGCCAGCGATGGTGCCGCGGGAATGGATGTCGTCGCGGCCGAGACGCTGACGCTGCGCCCCGGCGCGCGCCACGCAGTCGCAACAGGCTTCGCGATGGCGATCCCCGCCGGGTACGAGGTGCAGGTCCGCCCGCGCTCGGGCCTCGCGCTCAAGCATGGCGTCACCTGCCTCAACACGCCCGGGACGATCGACAGCGACTATCGCGGCGAGGTGAAGGTGATCCTCGCGAACCTCGGCGACGAGCCGTTCGAGATCAAGCGCGGCGACCGGATCGCCCAACTTGTCCCGGCGCCCGTCCAGCGCGCGGCCTTTGCCGAGGTCGAGACGCTCGACGAGACGGCGCGCGGCGCGGGCGGCTTTGGTTCGACCGGCGTCGAGAGCGATGCGGTCGACGAGACCGCGGACACCGCGGGCCTCGCGTCGCTGTCGGGCATCCAGCTGCGGCGGCCGGTCGAATAGATTGCTCAGCGACGCCGAACTCGACCGTTATGCCCGCCAGATCATCCTGCCCGCCTTTGGCGGTGCGGGACAGGCGAAGCTGAAAGGCGCGCATGTCGCGGTGATCGGCGCGGGCGGGATCGGGTGTCCGGCGATCACCTATCTGGCGGCGGCGGGCGTCGGCAAGCTGACGATCATCGACCATGACGTCGTCGAACTCAGCAATCTCCAGCGGCAGCCGCTGTTCACCGACGCCGATATCGGTGCGCTGAAGGCCGATGTGGCCGCGAGCGCGGCGCGGCGGATCAATCCGCATGTCGAGACGGTCGTGGTTGCCGAACGGCTCGACAGCGGCAATGCCGAGGCACTGTTGGCAGGCGCCAGCCTGATCCTCGACGGCTGCGACAATTTCGAAACGCGGCTGGCCGTGAATCACGCCGCCGTCGCGCTGCACATTCCGCTGCTCAGTGCGGCGATCGGCGCCTTCGAGGGGCAGGTCGCGCTGTACGAAGGCTGGCGGACGGATCAGGCCTGTTACGCCTGCCTTGTCGGCTCCGATCCCGACCGCGAAGGCATCAATTGCGCCGAAACCGGCGTGATGGGCGCGCTCGCGGGGATGATCGGGACGATGGCGGCGCTGGAGGCCGTTCGCGCGCTCACCGGCCTCGGGTCGTCCTTGACCGGCCGGCTCGCGATCGTCGATATGCTCGACCGGCGCTGGCGCGAGGTCGGCGTGCCCAAGGATCCGCAATGTCCGATCTGCCCGTCCTGAACATCATCGTCGCGGTCGCCGAAGGACGGCGGCTCTACGCCGCGCTTGAAGCGGGGATGGCCTCGGCGGCGCTGGGACGTCCGGTACGCATCTTCCTGCAGGGCGAGGCCGCGTCGCTGCTGCGCGATCCGGTCGTTTTTATCGGTGACGAGGCGCGCCGCGCCGCGGGACAACCCGATCTTGCCTGGCTTGTCGAAGAAGCCATCGCGATGGAGATCACCCTTTTTGTCTGCCAGTCGGGCATGGCGCTTGTCGGGATGGCGGCGACCGAATTGATGCCGCATGTTCGCGCCGCGGGACTGGTCAGCTTCATGGCCGCGATCGGGCCCGACGACCGGCTGATCGTTTATTAAGGGTTATCGCAGACCTTGATCGCATCGGGCTCGGGGCGTTTGCCCTCGGGCTCGAAGCGCGCGAGATAGCCGCCGGCATGCTGCTTGTCGTCGTAGGAGACGAGCTTGTAGCCCACCGCCTCGAACTCGCAGACGAGCAGGCGGAAGGGGGTGCCGTGCTGCGCGATCGGACGGTCGCCGTCGACGACGAGGACCTGTCCCCCCTTGCGCAGCGCCGGGCGCAGCCGCCACAGGAAGGCGTAGGGTTCGCCGATCTCGTGATACATATGGACCATGAAGACGCGGTCGAAGCTGGCCGCGGGCAGGCGCGGATCGTCGACCGCGCCGAGTTTGAGCGAGACATTGTCGAGCCGTTCGCGCGCGACGCGGTCGGCGAGCCGCTCGATCACCTCGGGGATGATATCCTGCGCGAGGACGCGGCCGCCGACGCCGACGCGCTGCGCGAGGCGCACGGTATAATAGCCGTCGCCCGCGCCGATGTCGGCGACGGTCATGCCGGGGCGGACGTCGGCCGAATCCATCACGTCCTCGGCCTCGTTGACGCGGTCGCGCGCTTCCTCGGTCGACCATTTGGTCGAGACGGTCGGCGCGACAGGCCGGTCCGCGGGCGGAAAGTCGCGCGCGGTCTCGGCGCGGTCGCTGCCATCGTCCCACGGCGCATCGCAGCCGTTCAGCAGCGGCAGAAGCGCCAGCAGGACGGCGGCGGCGCGCTTCATCAGTCGATGTCTTCCACTTCGACTTTCTCGCCCGTCACCTTCTGCGACAGCGCGGCCGCCATGAAGGGGTCGAGCGCGCCGTCGAGCACGTCGGACGGCGCGGTCGAGGTCACGCCGGTGCGCAGATCCTTCACCAGCTGGTACGGCTGGAGCACATAGGACCGGATCTGGTGGCCCCAGCCGATTTCGGTCTTCGCCTGATATTCGCCCGAGGCCGCGGCTTCGCGCTTCTGAAGTTCCGCCTCATACATCCGCGCCTTCAGCATCCCCATCGCCGTCGCGCGGTTCTTGTGCTGCGACCGGTCGTTCTGGCTCGCGACGACGATGCCGGTCGGGATGTGCGTGATGCGCACCGCCGAATCGGTCGTGTTGACGTGCTGGCCGCCCGCGCCCGAGGCGCGATAGGTGTCGATCTTGAGGTCGCCTTCGTTGATCTCGATATCGATATTATCGTCGATCACCGGATAGACCCAGACCGACGAGAAGCTCGTGTGGCGGCGCGCCGAGCTGTCGTAGGGCGAGATGCGGACGAGGCGGTGGACCCCGCTCTCGGTCTTCGCATAGCCATAGGCATTCTCGCCCTTCACCAGCATCGTCGCCGATTTGATGCCCGCCTGTTCGCCCGCCTGATATTCGACCAGCTCGACCTTCATCCGGCGCTTTTCGGCCCAGCGGCTGTACATGCGCTGGAGCATTTCGGCCCAGTCCTGGCTTTCGGTGCCGCCGGCGCCGGCATGGACTTCGATGTAGCAGTCGTTCGCGTCGGCCTCACCCGCGAGCAGCGCCTTGATCTTGTCTTCCTCGGCGCGCGCGGCGAGCGTGGCGAGCGAGGCCACCGCCTCGTCAACCATCGCCTCGTCGCCTTCCATCTCGGCGAGTTCGATCAGCTCGGCGGTGTCGGCGCACTCGGTTTCGATCGAACGCGTCGCGCTGATCGCCTCGTCGAGCCGGCGCCGTTCGCGCATGACCTCCTGCGCGGCCTTGGCGTCGTTCCACAGCGTCGGGTCCTCGACCTTCGCATTGAGTTCGTCGAGCCGGCGCACTGCGCGATCCCAGTCGAGGAAACGCCGCAGCAGCGCCAGCGCGGCGCCAATCTTGTCGATATGATCCTGCGCTTCGGCGCGCATGTCCTTGCTCCTGAAATATGTTGGTCTCGCCCTTACGGCCTCAAGAGCCGCAGGGGAAGACGGTGCGCGGCGTCAGATGATGCCGCCGCGGTCGTCGAGGAAGTCGCTGTCGGTGCGGCCGGTCGATCCCTTTTGCGACGCGCCGCCGGTCGCCCGGCGCTGTGTCCTGATCGGCTTGATTTCTTCTTCGCGGATCGTGCGGCGCGGTTCGCTTTCGGGCTTGAAGGCTTCCCAGATGATCGACGCCTTGGGATCGGTGCCCGGCCAGCTGCCATAGACACGGCGGCCCGACTGGCGGTCGATGCGCACCATGCGCACGCCCTTCGGCGCGCTGAAGGGAATCGGCTGGCGGTCGGCGAGCGCGGCAAGCGCGAAATCCTTGAAGATCGGCGCGGCATAGCTGCCGCCCTGTGCATAGCCGCCCATGCTGCGCGGCTGGTCGAAGCCGATATACATGCCCGCAATCACATCGGGGGTACCACCGACGAACCACACATCGTTCGGGCCCGAGGTCGTGCCCGTCTTGCCGAACAGCGGCACGTTGAGGTCGCGCAGCCGCACCGCGGTGCCGCGCTGGACGACGCCTTCGAGCATATGGACGACCTGATAGGCGGTGATCGGATCCATCAGCTGCTTGCCCGACTTGGCGAAGCGCGGCATCGGCCGGCCGTCCCAATCCTTTTTGTTGCAGCCCTCGCACGCTTTCCAGTTCGCCGGGAAAATCACCTTGCCGCGGCGATCCTGCGCATAGTCGATCACGCGGGGTTTCAGCGCGCGGCCGTGATTGGCGAGCATCGCATAGGCGTTGGTCATCTTTTCGACCGTCGTCGTCCCGGCGCCGAGCGCGGTCGAGAGATAGGGTTCGTGCTTGCCGATGCCCATCGTCTGGATCGTCTCGACGATCGGTTCCATGCCGACCTGGCTCGCGGTGCGCACCGTCATCAAGTTGCGCGACTGTTCGAGGCCCCAGCGCATCGTATGCTCGCCCGATCCGCCGCTGCCGCCGAAGTTGCGGAAGCATTTGTTACCGAGGCTGGCGCCCTGATAGACGCAGAAAGGCCCGTCGACGATCATCGTCGCGGGGGTCATGCCATTGTCGAGCGCCGCGGCGTAGACGAAGGGCTTGATCGTCGAGCCCGGCTGGCGTTCGGCCTGCGTCGCGCGGTTGAAGGGCGACAGGCGGACGTCGAAACCGCCCTGCATCGCATAGATGCGGCCCGAATGCGGGCTTTCGACGACCATACCACCCGACACTTCGGGAATGTTGCGGAGCGCGTAGCTCGACCCGCCGCTCGATTTGACGACGATCAGGTCGCCCGGACGCAGGGCCGAGAAGGCGCTGCCCCCGGTCTTGCGATAACCCAGCGTCGCGGCGCTGGCGGGCAGCGTGCCGGTGTCGCCGTTGGAAAAGCCGATTTGTGCCGCGCCCGCCGATTTCGAGAGCACCGCGGCGACGCGCCAATTGTCATAGTCGATGCCGATGAAGCTCGAGGCAAGACGGCTCTGCCACTGGTCGTCGGCCTCGATCGTCGCGATCGGTCCCGACCAGCCCTTGCCCGCGTCGTAGCGCTGGAGCCCCTTGCGCAGCGCCATCGTCGCGCCAGCCTGCATCTTGCCGTCATAGGGCGTGCGCACCCAGAGCCCGCCGGCATAGACGCTGTGCGGGCCCTTGTCGGCGGTCTCGCCGAATTCGGCGATCAGCTGGCGGCGAACCTCTTCCATATAATAGCCGCCGACCTGCGCGATCGCTTTGTTGCCGCTGTTGGTGAGGCCGAGCGGCATCGCCTTTGCCGCGTCGCGCTGTGCCGCGGTGATCCATTCGTTGCGGTACATTTCGTCGAGGACGAAATTGCGACGGCCGATCGCCTTCGCCTCATTGCGCGCGCGGCCATAGGTTTCGGGCGCCTTGGGAAGGATCGCGAGGAACGCCATCTCGTGGAGCTGGAGCTGGTCGACGTCCTTGTCGAAATATGCGCGGCTCGCGGCCTGGACGCCGAAGCTGCGGCGGCCGAGCGGGATTTCGTTGAGATAGAGTTCGAGAATCTGTTCCTTGGTCAGCGCATCCTCGATGCGCATCGCGAGGATCGCCTCGCGAATCTTGCGCGTGTAGCTGACCTCGTTCGTCAGCAGCAGATTCTTCGCCACCTGCTGCGTGATCGTCGACGCGCCGATCGGGCGGCCGCTGTTGCTGAGGTTGGTGATGATCGCGCTGACGATGCCCGGATAGTCGATGCCGCCATGGCTGAAGAAGGTGCGATCCTCCGCCGCGAGATAGGCGCGGACGAGAAGCTGCGGATATTCGCTATATTCGAGCTGGACGCGCCGTTCGCGGGCGTAGCTGTGGACGGGCTTGCCCTCGCCATCGCGGACCATCGTCGGCAGCGGCGGTTCATAGTCGCGCAGCTGGTCGACCGAAGGCAGATTGCGGGCGAACAGCACCCACACGAACGCGAGGAAGAGGACACCGGCGAGCGCGGCATAGCCGAGCCAGCGGAACCAGCGCCGGGTCCACATCTCGCGGAGCCATGCGATAACGGCATTGCTGTCGCGGCGCAGGCGCAAGCGGAAATCGGGCGGACTGTCAGCGGCCATATGTCCCCGCCTCTAAAGCCTGCATCGCCGAAAGGGAAGCATGCTTGCGGCAAGGTGCACGACTAGTCTTGTCCGGCTAGGTCGAGCAGCTGGGAACGCAGCGTCGCGGCGACTTGCGTCCGTATCATTTCGGCGGGAACGCGGTCTTCCTCATAGAGCATTTCGTCGGCGGCAAAGCCGAGTAAATGCTCTAT
>Ga0209676_1003017_pt1 | contig 10948 bp, 10 predicted proteins | sample AraplaCvi_mLB_r2_FD_184282 | JGI IMG/M metagenome (GOLD analysis project Ga0209676, IMG submission 184282) | Arabidopsis root microbial communities from North Carolina, USA - plate scrape MF_Cvi_mLB_r2 (SPAdes) (version 2) | ecosystem: Host-associated > Plants > Roots > Endosphere | place: USA...
AGGAACACCGTGTCGCGGCTGGAGTTGGTCAGCCCGCGCAGGTAGTACATGTACGCGATGTTCTTGTGCGTCGGGTAGGTGCGGATGAAGCGGTCGATGCTGCTGATCGCGTCATCGTGCTTGCCGGCCTTGTACTGGGCGTAGGCGGTTTCGACCAGCGCCTGCTCGGTGTACGGGCCGTACGGGTATTGCGCGACCAGGCGCTTGAAGGTGGTTTCGGCCGCCGACCAGTTTCCGTTGGTCATCGACTTGTGGGCTTTTTCGTAAAGCTGCTCGACCGGGACGCCCTCGTCCGCATCCTTGTCTTTGAATTTGCTGCAGCCCACGCCGGCGAAGGCAACGATCAGCAGCAGGGCCAGCAGGCGCGAAGGGGCGGAACGTAGGCTCATGGGATCTCGACGGGCGCCGAAGGTACGAAGACCGGATAATAGCAGTCCACACCTGCCTGCCCTGAATCCTGCCCGTCCGATGACCGACCCATCCCCCGCGCCCGCCGCCCCCATGCAGGCGACCGTTCCGGACGCCGCCGCCGGCCGTCGCTTCGACGCGGTCCTGGCCGAGCTGTTCCCGGATTTCTCCCGTTCCCGCCTGGCCGCCTGGATCAAGTCCGGCGACGCCCGCCTCGACGGCCGCGAAGTGCGCCCGCGCGATCCGGTGCGCGGCGGCGAGACGGTCACGCTGCACGCGCAGCTCGACGTCCAGACGCATTCGGAGCCCGAGGACATCGCGCTCGACGTCCTGTACAAGGACGAGCACGTCATCGTGATCAACAAGCCCGCCGGGCTGGTCGTGCATCCGGGCGCGGGCAATCCGGCCGGCACGCTGGTCAACGCGTTGCTGCATCGCGATCCGTCGCTCAACGTGCTGCCGCGCGCGGGCATCGTGCACCGGCTCGACAAGGACACCTCCGGCGTCATGGTCGTCGCGCGCACGCTGCCGGCGCACACGGCGCTGATCGAGCAGCTGTCCTCGCGCGAAGTCCACCGCCAGTACCTGGCCGTCGTGGTCGGTTCGCTGGTGTCGGGTGGCACGGCGAACGCGCCGATCGACCGCCATCCGCGCGACCGCATCCGCATGGCGGTGCGCGAGGATGGCCGCGACGCCGTCACGCACTTCCGCCTGCGCGAGCGCTTCCGCGCGCACACGCTGCTGGAATGCCGCCTCGAAACCGGCCGCACGCACCAGATCCGCGTGCACATGGCGCACCTGAAGCATCCGATCGTCGGCGACCCGCTGTACGGCGGCCCGCTGAAACTGCCGCGCGGTGCGACGGACGACCTCGTCGCGACGCTGCGCGGTTTCAAGCGGCAGGCGCTGCATGCCGAGACGCTGGAGTTTGCACATCCGGTGACCGGCGAGCCCGTGCGCTGCACCGCGCCGGTTCCGGATGACCTGACGCACCTCGTCCGCGTGCTGCGCGACGACACGGCCGCCGCGGCCGAGAAGGAACGCTGACGCGATGGCCGCCTGGATCGACGCGCAGTGGCCCGCGCCGGCGAACGTGCGTGGCCTGACCACGCTGCGGCACGGGCTGGGCGTATCCAGGCCGCCGTTCGATGACTTCAACCTCGGCCTGCGCGCCGGCGACGAAGCCGACGCGGTTCAGGCCAATCGCGCATTGCTGGTCGAACACGCGCATTTGCCGTCCGCACCGTGCTGGCTGCGGCAGGTCCACGGCACGCAGGCGCACCGGTTCGATGCGCCTTCGACGGAAGAAGTCGAAGCCGATGCCTCGGTGACATCCGAAGCTGGCGTCGTGCTCGCGATCCTCACCGCCGACTGCCTGCCAGTGCTGTTCTGCGCCAACGACGGCAGCGAGGTTGGTGGCGCGCACGCGGGTTGGCGCGGTCTCGCGGGCGGCGTGCTCGAAAACACGCTGGCTGCGATGCGCACCGAACCGGATCGCGTGCAGGCGTGGCTCGGCCCTGCCGCCGGGCCGCAGGCATATGAAATCGGGCGCGAAGTCTTCGACGCGTTCGTCGCGAACGATGCCGGGGCGGAAAGCGCCTTCGTCGCCACGCGGCCGGATCACTGGCGCGTGGATCTCTACGCACTCGCGCGACGTCGCCTGCAGGCCGCTGGCATGCGCGCCGATAGCATCCACGGCGGCGGCCTGTGCACGATTTCCGATCCGCAGCGCTTCTTCTCGCACCGTCGCGACCAGCGCGGCGGACGCATGGCCTCGCTGGTCTGGATCGAGCCGCGCGGATGAGCGCTTTAGCGTCCACGCCGCTGTACCGTCAGCTGCTTCCGGCGCGTTTCGATGACCTGCCGCGGACGTTGCGCGTATTGCACGAACGCGCCGGGTTTCATCGTTATCGCGGCAAGGTCGAGGTCGAGCGCGGCCATGGCATGTTCTCGCGCCTGTTTGCGTGGGCGACGCGCTTGCCGGCGCAGGGCCGCGGCGCGATCGAGGTCGAGATCGACAGCGGCCCGCATCACGAACGCTGGGCGCGCATCATCAAAGGGCGCGCCATGCGCTCGCGCCTTTGGGTCGACGACGGACTGCTGTGCGAACGCCTGGGCCTGGTGACGTTCGGATTCCGCCTCGACGTCGAGGCGATCGGTGCCGGCAATTCAATCGTGTGGCGTGTGGCGAAAGTGCGTGCGCTAGGCGTGCCATTACCGCCGCGCTGGTTCGATGAAGTCATTGCACGCGAGTACGAACGCGACCGTCGTTACCGTTTCGACGTGTTCGCGACGATGCCGTGGATCGGCCGGCTCGTGCATTACCGGGGGTGGCTGGATGTCGAGTGAACTTCAGCGCAGCGGCGCTGTGATCGTCTTCGACGGTGCATGCGTGCTGTGCAACGGCTGGGTGCGCTTCCTGCTCCGGCATGACGTGCGCGGCCGTTACCGCTTTGCCGCGATGCAGGGCGAAACGGGTCGTGCGCTGCTGTTCGCGCATGGGCTGGACGCTGATGACCCAGCGTCGTTCCTGCTGGTCGAGGATGGCATCGCGTGGACCGACACGGACGCGATGACGCGTGTGCTGTCCGGCCTCGGCGGCGCATGGCGGCTCGCCACGCTGCTGCGCGTGTTGCCGCGCGGGATGCGCGACCGCCTGTACCGCTGGTTCGCGCGCAACCGGTATCGGGTATTCGGTCGATACGACGCCTGCGCGTTGCCGCCGCCGGGCCAGATGGCGAGATTCCTTCCATGACGCGCTTCCGCTTTCTGCTTGCGACGTTGCTCTTCGCCGCGGTGCTGAACGGCTGCGCGACGACCGCCTCGATGCACGGCGATGCGTCCCGGCCCGCGCAATCGTCGGGCTGGGTCCGCAGCGAGCTGTACTTCGCCGTCGGCAACGAGGACGGCACCGACGTCATCGACGACGCGCGGTGGCGCGCGTTCCTCGATGCCGAAGTTACGCCGCGCTTCCCCGATGGGCTGACGGTGCTGGACGGGTACGGCCAGTGGCGCTTCCAGCAGGACGGACGCCTGGTGCGGCAACGCGCCAAGGTGCTCGTCGTGCTGCACGAGGACGGCGCCAGGCGGCGTGAGGACATCGAGGCGATCCGCCTCGCGTGGAAGCGCATGACTGGGCACGAGTCGGTGCTGTGGGCCCGCTCGGCGGTCGAGGTGTCGTTCTAGACGCAAGCGCCGACGGCCTCGCCATCGCGGCACGCGCATGTCGTCATTCCGGATCCTTCGGGCGGGGAAGGGGGCAAAGCCGCTACGATCCGCTCATCCCACGCCGCGAGCCCTCCATGCCGCCCATCACCCAACGCCGCTGGTTCGTCCCCGGCGACCTCAATGGCTTCTTCGGCCTGGTCGTCGACAACCTGTCGATCCTGGGCTTCATCTCCGCCGCGTTGATCGGCATCTTCGGCTTCCCGGCCGACGTCGTGTTCACGCGCATGTTCCCCGGCACGGCGTTCGGCGTGCTGATCGGCAACCTGATCTACACGTGGATGGCGCATCGCCTCGCGCGCGATAGCGGACGCAGCGACGTCACGGCGATGCCGCTCGGCCTCGATGCGCCGACCAGCATCGGCATGGCCTTGCTGGTGCTCGGCCCGGCGTTCGTGGCGTTCAAGCAGCAGGGCATGGACGAAGCGGCGGCGGCCAACGCCACCTGGCAGCTCGGCATGGCATCACTGGTCGTGATGGGGCTGCTCAAGCTCGTGCTGTCGTTCTTCGGCGATGCCATCACGCGGGCGGTGCCGCGCGCGGCGCTGCTGGGCTCCATCGGCGGCGCGGCGCTTGCGCTGCTGGGCTTCCTGCCGCTGATCGAAACGCTGCGCTCGCCGGTCGTGGGCCTCGTCACCTTCGGCCTGCTGATGTACGTGCTGGTGGCGAAGGGCAAGCTGCCGATCCGCATGCCCGGCGTGCTGTTCGCCTTCATCGTCGGCACGGTGCTGTATTACGGGCTCGGCATCGCCGGCCTCGGCACGCCGGGCTTCAAGCTGCCCGACGCCGCACCGCTGCGCTTCACGCTGCCGCTGCCGACGCTGCAGTTCCTCGACGGCCTGCCGTACACCGTGCCGTACCTTCCGCTGCTGCTCCCGTTCGGCCTGCTGATGGTGGTCGGCGGCATCAACGTGAGCGAGAGCGCGCGCGCCGCCGGCGACGATTACCGAACGCGCGACGTGCTGCTCGCCGAAGCGGTGGCGACGCTCGTCGCGGGCTTCTGCGGCGGCGTAGCGCAGACCACGCCGTACATCGGCCAGCCCGCGTACAAGCACATGGGCGCGCGCATGGGCTACACGCTGCTGACGGGCCTCTTCATCGGCCTGGGCGGCATCTTCGGTTACGTGTCGGGGCTGGTGCAGTGGCTGCCGATCGCCGTGCTCGCGCCGATCATCGTCTACGTCGGCATGGACATCACCGTACAGGCATTCCACGACAGCCCGCGTCGGCACGCGCTGGCCGTTGCGCTGGCGTTCCTGCCGTCGGTCGCCTACCTGCTGGTGATCAAGCTTGGCAATCCGGCGTGGATCGCGCCGGATCGTTTCGCCGCGCTGTACGAAGGCGTCGACGGTCACGGCCTGCCGGACCTCGCGACGATCGTGACGCTCGGCAACGGCTTCATCATCACCGCGATGATCTGGTCCACCGCGCTGGTGGCGATGATCGACCACCGCTTCCGCCGCGCCGCCGTGGTGCTGCTGGTCGGCGCCGTGCTGACGCTGTTCGGCTTCATCCACTCGGTCGATCCGCGCGGCAGCATCTACTGGCCGTGGATGCTCGACGGCCTGCGTCGCGCCATCGCGTGGCAGTTCGCCGGCGCGTACGTTGCGCTGGCGGTGCTGCTGGGGCTGCTGTCCTTGCAGCGGCAGTCGCCGCCGGAGCATCTGGAATCGACCGACCGCGCACATTGATCGCGCGGCCTTCCGGCCTCATCTCGTTATCCCGATCCCCCACGAAGAACCGATCCATGTCCCTGCAGGAACAACTCAACGCCACCCCGGGCGTCGCCGCGCGCGATGCGGCCACGCACGGTTTCGTCTTCAACCACACGATGCTGCGCGTGAAGGAAATCGCGAAGTCGCTGGACTTCTACACGCGCGTGCTCGGTTTCACGCTGGTGCGCCGGCGCGATTTCGAGGAGGCGAAGTTCAGCCTGTACTTCCTGGTGCTGGTCGACGATCCGTCGCAGATTCCCGCCGAAGAACCCGCGCGCGGCCAGTGGTTGCTGAGCCAGCGCGGCGTGCTCGAACTCACGCACAACCACGGCACCGAGTCCGATGCAGAGTTCCGCTACCACGACGGCAACGCCGAGCCGCGCGGCTTCGGTCATATCTGCGTGTCGGTGCCGGACGTGGAAGCGGCGTGCGCGCGCTTCGAACAGCTTGGCGTCGCGTTCCAGAAGCGCCTGACCGACGGCCGCATGAAGGACATCGCCTTCATCAAGGATCCGGACGGTTACTGGGTCGAGATCCTGCAGCCCACGGCGCGCGTGTAAGGGCGGCACCATCCCCACCCCGGCCCTCCCCTTGAAGGGGAGGGAGAAAGGCGGCGCAGCCGAGGGGCGTCAGATCGGCTCCCGCAACGCAGCCAGGTACTTCCGGCGCCAAGCCGTGATGTCGTTCTCGCGCAGCACGGCCATCATCGTTTCGTAGCGCTCGCGGCGTTCTTCCAGCGGCATTTCCATCGCGGTGGCGAGCGCGTCCGCGACGCCGTCCATGTCGTAGGGATTGACGAGCAGCGCGGCGCCGAGCTCGCGCGCGGCACCGGCGAACGTCGACAGCACGAGCACGCCGGGATCCTTCGGGTCCTGCGCGGCCACGTACTCCTTCGCCACCAGGTTCATGCCGTCGCGCAGCGGCGTCACCAGCCCCACGCGCGAAAGCCGGTAGAAACCGGTCAACGTCGGATGCGGGTAGTTGCGGTTGACGTAGCGCACCGGTGTCCAGTCGGGCTCGGCGTGCGCGCCGTTGATGTGTCCGGACAACTGCTCCAGCTCGCTGCGCAGCTTCTGGTATTCGAGCACCTCGCCGCGCGAGACCGGCGCGATCTGCAGGAACGTCAGCTTGCCGCGGTGTTCCGGGTGGCGCTTGAGGAAGCGCCCGAACGAGCGGAAGCGCTCCGGCAATCCCTTCGAATAATCCAGCCGGTCCACGCCGATCGCGAGCTCGCGCCCCGACAGGCTCGTCGCCAGCCGCTTCACGCCGACCTTGCTTGCGGCCGCGCGCGCCTGCTCCTCGATCTGCGCGGTGTCGATGCTGATCGGGAACGCACCCGCGCGCAGGCGCTTGCCCTTGTGCGTTTCAAGCACGCCGTGCGAGATCACGCGGCCGCGTCCGAACAGGCGCACATAGTCCTGGAAGCGCTCGAGGTCGCGCTCGGTCTGGAAGCCGATGAGGTCGTACGAAGAAAGGCCTTCGAACAGGCGCTCATGCTGCGGCAACGCGGCGAGCAGGTCCGACGAGGGCATCGGCACGTGCAGGAAGAAGCCGAGGCGGCACTTCACGCCGAGCTCGCGCAGCAGCTTCGCCATCGGGATCAGGTGGTAGTCGTGGATCCAGACGATGTCGTCGTCGCGCAGCAACGGCGCGAGCTTCTCGGCGAACAGCGCGTTGACGCGGCGATACGCGGCGTACGTGATGCGACTGTAGTCGACCAAGTCCACGCGGAAATGCAGCAGCGGCCACAGCGTGCGGTTGGCGAAGCCGTTGTAATAGTCGTCGTGGTCGCGTTTGGACAGATCGACGGTGACGTAACGGATGTTGCCGGCGTCGTGTTCGTGCACCTGCCCGGAATCGCTCGGGTCGATGCGGCCGCTCCAGCCGAACCACATGCCGCCGGTTTCCTCCAGCGCGGCCTGCAAGGCCACCGCCAATCCGCCGGCACTGCTGACTCCAGGGACTGCAACCCGATTCGAAACGACGACCAGACGACTCATGCCGCATCCTGCCAGGGCCGCGACAGGCGCATGGCGGCGTTGATGAGACCGACGTGCGAGTACGTCTGCGGGAAATTGCCCCACGCTTCGCCGCCGTCGAATTCCAGGTCTTCCGACAGCAGGCCGAGGTGGTTGCGCCGCGCGAGGATGCGCTCGAACAGCGACCTCGCTTCCTCGTGCCTGCCGATCGACGCGAGCGCGTCGATGTACCAGAAGGTGCAGATCGTGAAGCTCGTTTCCGGCGCGCCGAAATCGTCGGGCATGACGTAGCGGAACAGCGCGTCGCCGCGCTTGAGGCCCTGGCCGATCGCCTCGACGGTGCGGACGAAACGCGGGTCGTCCGGTTTGACGAAGCCGAGATCGGCAAGCAGCAGCAGCGAGGCATCGAGGCGATTGCCGTCGAGCGATTCGACGAAATACCCGAGTTCCTCGTTGTACGCATGCGCGACGATGCGCGCGTGCATCTCGTCCGCGCGCTGGCGCCACAGCTGCACCTGCGGCGCGAGCTTGAGGTGCACGGCGATGCGCGCGAGACGATCGCACGCCGCCCAGCACATCACGCTCGAATAGGTATGCACTTCCTCGCGGCCGCGGAATTCCCACAGCCCCGCGTCGGGCTTGTCGTGCAGCGCGTAGGCGGCTTCGCCCACGGGCTCGAGTCGGGCGAAGATCGAGGCGTCGCCCACGCGCGCCAGTCGCGTATCGAAGAACAGCTGCGTGGAGGCAAGCACCACGCTGCCGTACACGTCGTGCTGCTTCTGCAGCCACGCCAGGTTTCCGCGCCGCACCGGCCCCATGCCGCGATACCCGGCGAGCGATTCGACTTCCGATTCGGCCAGCTGCCGTTCGTAGCCGATGCCGTAGAGCGGTTGAAGCTCGCCATCGTCGGAGGCGATGTTGGCGAGGTAACGCAGGTACTCCTCCATCGTGCGCGTCGCGCCAAGGCGGTTGAGCGCGCGCACGACGAAGGCCGAATCGCGAAGCCAGCAGAAGCGGTAATCCCAGTTGCGCACGGTGTTCGCCGCTTCGGGGATCGAGGTCGTCATCGCGGCCACGATGGCGCCAGTCTCGTCGTACTGGCACAGCTTGAGCGTGATCGCACTGCGGATCACCGCCTCCTGCCATTCCAGCGGGATGGAAAGATTGCGCACCCAGCTGCGCCAGTAGTTCAGCGTCTGCTCTTCGGCCATGCGCACGAAACCCGACACCGACTGCGTCAGCGTTTCGTCCGGGCCCAGAACGAAGTGCGCGTCGCGATCGAGCACGAACGGCAGCGAGTCGCGTACCAGGCGAACGGGGACGTCGCTGGTCATGCGCAGCGTGAATTCGGGAATGAGGTAGCGGATGTGGTTGCTGCCCCACGTCGTTTCCGGCTTCACCGAACCGTACTCGGCGAGCGGGCGCAGGTGCACGCGGATGCGCGGCGTGCCCGACAGCGGACGCAGGCGGCGCATCAGCATCACCGGACGATAGAAGCGGTCGTTCTGGTGCCAGCGGGGGGCGAAATCGACGATCTCCACGGCGCCGCCGTTCGCGTCGCGCAACACGGTGCGCAGCATCGCGGTGTTGGGGATGTAGGACTGCTCGGCCGACACGAAGCCTTCCAGTTCGATCGACCAGTCGCCGCCTTCGTGTTCGCGCGGCGAAAGCAGGCCGCAGAACACCGGGTCGCCGTCGAACGCCGGCACGCAGCCCCACACGATGCGCGCGTGCTGGTCGACGAGCGCGGCGATGCTGCAGTTGCCGATCAGGCCAAGCTCGAGGCTCGAGGGAAGGGCGGTCGGGCTCATCCGTTCTCCAGGTCTGTAATCGCGTTGCGTGATGCGCCGGTCATGCGAGGTCGAGGCCTTCCTCCAGCCACGCGCGCACCGCGGCCGGATCGTGCAGCGCGTAGCGCGCCGCGCTCGGTTGGCGCGAGCCCACGAGCACGCCGAAGCCCGCATGGCTGCAGACCGCCTGGAACGCGTGTTCGTCCGTCAGGTCGTCGCCGACGAACACGGGTCGGCGGCCATGGAACGGCGGATGCGCGAGCAGGTCGACCACTGCGCTGCCCTTGTGCGCGCCATCGGGACGAAGTTCCACCACCATGTTCCCGTGCTGCAGGTGATAGCCGGGCAGCTCGATCAGGATCGAATCGGCGTACTGGCGCAGCAGGTCTTCCGCGTCGGGCGCGGCACGCCAGTGCAGCGCGATCGTGGTGCCCTTGTCCTCGACGCGCGCGCCCGGATACCGCTGCGCAAGCGCCCGGCCCCAGGCCACGGCCTGGTCGAGCGCCACCGGGCGCGGATGGCGTTCCTGGTGCCCGTCCTCGCGCCGTTCCAGCCCGTGCAGGCCGACGGCGGGCAGTTTCAGCGGGGCGAACAGCTCGTCCAGCTGCGCCAGACGCCGGCCGCTCACCAGCGCGAGCGCGCCGTCCAGGCGCCCGTGCAGCACGGCGAGCACATCGATGAGGTCCGGGTCCACCGCCACGTCGCCCGGAACATCGGCGAAATCCAGCAGCGTGCCGTCGACATCGAGGAACAGCGCCCATTCGGAGGACACCGCGGGCGGGGCGGGCAGGGAGAGGGTCGGCGTGGACATGCACGCATTGTGAACACGGGCATGTCAGCATGAAGTGGACGCGTCGTAATGACGGCGATCCGCGGGCCCGGGCGTTGAATCGGGCAAGGCGAGCCCGCATCTGGTGCACATTCGCGGTCGCGTATTGCCGGCCGCCACCAAGTGACAAGGGAATCCTCCATGCGAATGGACAAACTCACCTCGCGCTTCCAGCAGGCACTGCAGGACGCGCAGTCGCTGGCGCTCGGCCGCGACCACACCATCATCGAACCCGTGCACCTGATGACGGCGCTGCTCGACCAGAACGGCGGCAGCACGCGCCCGCTGCTCGCGCAGGCCGGCGTCAACGTGCCGCTGCTGCGCGAACGCCTCGGCGAAGCGCTGGAAAAGCTGCCGAAAGTGACGGGACAAGCCGGGCAGATCAGCGTCGGCAACGACCTGTCGCGCCTGCTCAACGTTACCGACAAGCTCGCGCAGCAGCGCGGCGATGCGTTCATCGCCAGCGAGCTGTTCGTGCTGGCCGCGCTGGACGACAACGGCGACGTCGGCCGCGCACTGAAGGCCGCCGGCGCCAGCAAGGACAAACTCGAAGCGGCCATCGCCAAGGTCCGCGGAGGCGAAAGCGTGCAGTCCGAAAATGCCGAAGACCAGCGCCAGGCGCTGGAGAAGTACACCATCGACCTCACCGCGCGCGCGGAGAACGGAAAGCTCGATCCGGTCATCGGTCGCGATGAGGAGATCCGTCGCACCATCCAGGTGCTGCAGCGTCGCACCAAGAACAATCCGGTGCTGATCGGCGAACCCGGCGTGGGCAAGACGGCAATCGTCGAAGGCCTCGCGCAGCGCATCATCAACGGCGAAGTGCCCGAAGGACTACGCGGAAAGCGCGTGCTCTCGCTCGACATGGGCGCGTTGATCGCAGGTGCGAAGTTCCGCGGCGAGTTCGAGGAGCGCCTGAAGGCCGTGCTCAACGACCTGGCGAAGAACGAAGGCCAGATCATCCTGTTCATCGACGAACTGCACACGATGGTCGGCGCCGGC
>Ga0209676_1003018_pt1 | contig 10938 bp, 8 predicted proteins | sample AraplaCvi_mLB_r2_FD_184282 | JGI IMG/M metagenome (GOLD analysis project Ga0209676, IMG submission 184282) | Arabidopsis root microbial communities from North Carolina, USA - plate scrape MF_Cvi_mLB_r2 (SPAdes) (version 2) | ecosystem: Host-associated > Plants > Roots > Endosphere | place: USA...
TCATGGAAGGCTGCAGCAAGTACTGCTCGTTCTGCGTGGTGCCCTACACGCGCGGCGAGGAAATCAGCCGTCCGTTCGAGGACGTGCTGGTGGAAGTGGCCGACCTCGCCTCGCAGGGCGTGCGCGAAATCAACCTGCTCGGCCAGAACGTCAACGCGTACCGCGGGCCGTACGGGGAAGAAGGCGAAGTCGCCGACCTGGGCCTGCTGATCCGCGCCATCGCCGAAATCGAAGGCGTCGGTCGCATCCGCTTCACCACCTCGCACCCGCTGGAGTTCTCCGACTCGCTGATCGAGGCCTACCGCGACGTGCCCAAGCTCGCCAACTACCTGCACCTGCCCGTGCAGGCGGGCAGCGACCGCATCCTGTCGGCGATGAAGCGCGGCTACACGGCCATCGAGTTCAAGCAGAAGATCCGCAAGCTGCGCGCGGTGCGTCCGGACATCAGCGTCAGCTCCGACTTCATCGTCGGTTTCCCGGGCGAGTCCGATGCGGATTTCGAGAAGACCATGAAGCTGATCGAGGACGTCGGCTTCGACCAGTCGTTCTCCTTCATCTACTCCCGCCGCCCCGGCACGCCCGCCGCCGACCTGGAAGACAACGTCTCCAGCGAGGAAAAGCATGCGCGCCTGTCGCGCCTGCAGGCGCACATCAACGCGCATGCGCGCTCGATCTCCGATGCGATGGTCGGAACCGTGCAGACCGTGCTGGTCGAAGGCCCCTCGAAGAAGAACCCGAACGAGCTCACCGGCAAGACCGAGAACATGCGCTCGGTGAACTTCCCCGGCCACGCGCGGCTTGTCGGGCAGTTCGTCGATGTCGTCATCACCGAGGCGATGAGCAATTCACTGCGCGCCCGCGTGGCGACGGCCGACGAGAACGACGCCTGACGCAGTCGTAATTCGGGTGCGGCCTTCGGCCCCACCCGGGCTACGGAGCGCAATCAAGCCGCTTGGATGGCTACTTCAGCACCTGCTCCGCATCGACGATGTCCACGCCCTGCAACTGGCCCAGCCAGCTGTCGAACCATGGCTTGTGCGACGCGCCGACGATCGACAGCACGCGCGCGCCGGGCTTCTCGCGGAACGATTCGCGGATGTTGGCGACCATGCGCAGGTTGCGCGTTTCCCAGCCGGCGACCCACACCTGCGGATAGCGCTCGGGCGAAGTCGAACGCATCGCCGGCGCGACATTGACGTTCGCGCGAACCTGCAGCGATTCCGGGCGGTTGATGGCGCGATACAGCGACAGCATGTCGCCGGAATCGGAGAACACCTTCTCGCGCTTCTCCATCGCGTCGAGTTCGGTGCGGTCCGAATTCCATGCCGCCTGCACCGCCTTGCCGAACGCCTGCACGTCGTCAACGCGGGCGTTGTCGCCGGTGTGGTTGTCCACCGCATGCAGGCGCTGCAGGCCCAGTCTCGCGGCGAGCTGCGCGCCGATCTGGTAACTCTCGTCGTTGCGCGTTTCGAGCTTGCGCAGCATCGCGACGAGCGCCTCGTCCAGGCCATCGCCCGCGTGTCGCTCCGGCTCGGGCAACTGCAGCCATTGCACGTACGCGGACGCGCGGTCGTTCGCGGCCAGCATGCGCGAGGCCAGATGCCGGCGCTGCGCGGGCGTGGGCTGCGAAGGCCAGGACGCGAGTGCCTTGTCCACTTCGGCGATCGCCGCGGGGATGTCCAGGCCGGTCGCCGCCTTCGCCGCTTCGGTGCTGGCGCAATAGTCGGCGCCGTAGATCGCCACGTTTCGCGCCGCCAGGTCGCATTCCTCGCCCGACAGCGCTTCGATGGTGATGACCTCCGGTTTGAACGCGGCAAGCCGGTCGATCACCGGCTTCAGCGATGCGGCATCGAACGACTTCGGCAACTCGCCCAGATGCACCGAGCCCAGCACCAGCACCTGGGCGCGCGGGCCCGCCATGTCGCGGTCCAGCGTCGTCAGGTCGACCTGCGCATTCGCCATCGTGGGCACCAGCAGCGCCGCGCCCACCCATCGGATCCATCGCCGGCTCATTCGTCATTCCCCTCGTCGCACGAAACCTGATTGTTCCAGCACGCGAATGGTTTGACCTGTGACTTCGGACATAGGGGCCTCATGCCTCGACCGCGACCGGCCCGGTGAGGCGACCGCCCTGCAGCACCAGGCGACGCGTCGGTGCGATCGCATCGACGAACGCCGCGTCATGGCTGATCACCAACAGCGCGCCGCGGTACGTGCACAGCGCGCGCTCCAGTTCGCGCACCGCCCACAGGTCGAGGTTGTTCGTCGGCTCGTCGAGCACCAGCAGCTGCGGCGCGGGCGTGGCGTGCAGCGTGCATGCCAGGGTGATGCGCAGGCGCTCGCCGCCCGACAGCGCCCGGATCGGCCTGTGCATCGCCTGGCCACGAAATAGCCAGCGCGCGAGCAGGTTTCCCCGTTCGACGTCGTCGAGCCCGGGAGTGCAGGCGGCAAGGCATTCGATCACCGTTGCGTGCGGATCGAGCGAATCCAGCCGCTGCGACAGCCGCGCCGTACGTCCGTCGCCACGCCTGACGGTGCCGGCATCCGGCGCGAGTTCGCCGCTGACCAGGCGCGCCAGCGTCGTCTTGCCGGCGCCGTTTCCACCGGCCAGCGCGATGCGCTCCGGACCACGAATATCCAGGTCGATGCCCTCCGGCGCGAACAACGCCCTGCCCTCGTGCATCACCTGCATTGCCTGCCCTGAAAACAACCATCGCCCCGGTGGAACCTGCGTATCGGGCAATTCGATGGCAAGGTCGGGCGTTTCCCGAAGTGCGTGTCGCGCGATCGCCAGACGCTGGTTCACATCGGCCACGCGCGCTGCGTGCACGTCCTGCGAACGCCCGGCAGACACTTGCGCGGCACGCTGGCGATTGCCCGCGACGATGCGCGGCAATCCGGCATCGGACCGGTTGCGGCGTGCGTTGCCCGTTCGACGTTCATTGCGCTCGCGCGCCAGCTGTCGTTCGTACTGCTCGCGTTTCGCCGCCTGGCGGAGATTGCGCACGTCCTGCTCGGCCGCGGCGGCCTGCGCGTGCGCCGCGGCCTCGAAGAACGCAAAGCCACCACCGTAAAGGCGCAGCGAGGAGCGATCGAGTTCGGCGATCTGATCCATGCGTTCCAGCAACGCGCGGTCGTGGCTGGCAACGATCAGGCAGCCCTCCCACGCTTCGACGCAGCGGTACAGGCGCTGCCGTGCCGCACGGTCCAGATGGTTCGACGGCTCGTCGAGAAGCAGGATGTCAGGCGATTTCAGCCACTGCGCCGCGAGCCCGAGCGCGACGACCTCGCCGCCGCTGAGCGTGTCCAGCATGCGGTCGAGCGCCAGGTGATCCAGCCCGAACCGCGCAAGACTGGTGCGCGTGCGGTCTTCCAGGTCCCACGCGTCGCCGACCGCGTCGAACAACGCCTGCTCCATGCGGCCTTCGGCAATCGCCGCGAGCGCATGGAGTTTCCCGCTGATGCCCAGCACATCGGCGACGCGCAGACCGCCCGACAACACCAGCTCCTGTGGCAGGTAGGCGAACGTGCCGCCCATCTCCACCTGTCCGGATGAAGGCGTGAGCTCGCCCGCAAGCAGGCGGATCAGCGTGCTCTTGCCCGCACCGTTGGGCGCCACGATGCCCGTGCGGCGGGCGTCGAGCGTGAAGGAAAGGCCATCGAAGACCGGCGTGCCGTCCGGCCAGGCAAAACAAAGCAGTGAGACGCGTACGTGCGCGCGCATAGATGTGATCTCCATCGGGCCGGGCGTTGAAAGCGCGGCGATCCAGAACACGACGTGCGACGGCGCGCGTGGCGCGCCAGCCGACAGGTCGGGGGCTCTGCGGAAGGAGGTCGATCACATGATGCGTTGGGGACTCCGTGTGCCCAATCGCGGACGCGATGCGGGGCGTGGTCGCGCATTATCGACCGTGCGCGGCAGAAAGTCGCGGGCGCACGGCCGGAACGTTCAGCTGCATGAGGATCGCGACGCCGCGCGATCCATCACTTCGCCTGGTACACCGCCTTGCCGTCCACGTACGTCGCCTGCACGGTGAGGTTGCGCAGGCCGTTGGGCGGGATCGCCAGCGGGTCTTCGGTCAACACCACGAAATCGGCGCGCTTGCCGACAGCAAGACTGCCCACCTGTGTTTCGGCAAACCCCGCATACGCCGCATCGAGGGTGAAACCGCGCAGCGCTTCGAACGCGGTGAGCTTTTCCTGCGGGAACCAGCCACCGGCCGGCAGGCCCTGCGCGTCGGCGCGCGTGGTCGCCGCATGGAGACCGAAGCGCGGATCGACCGACTCCACCGGGAAATCCGAGCCCAGCGCGAGTCGCGCACCGCTGTCGCGCAACTGGCGCCACGCATACGCACCGATGATGCGCTGCGGGCCGACGCGATCCTCCGCCCACGGCATGTCGCTGGTGGCATGCGTGGGCTGCATCGAGGCGATCACATGCAGCTGTGCAAGACGCGGAAGGTCGGCCGGCGACAGCACCTGTGCATGTTCGATGCGCCAGCGGTGGTCGGTGGTGGTCGCGTCCTTGCCCAGCGCCTTCGCGTACGTTTCGAGCACGACGTGGTTGCCGCGATCGCCGATGGCATGCGTGGCGACCTGCACGCCGCAGCGCCTGGCCTTCTCGACCGCGACGGCGATCTGTTCCGGCGAGGTGACCATGATGCCGAGGTTGCCGTGGTCGTCGCTGTACTCCTTCAGCATCGCCGCGCCGCGACTGCCAAGCGCACCGTCGGCGTAGAGCTTGAGCGTGCGCATCTGCAGGCGACCCGACGGATGCGTGTACAGGCCATGCTGGCAAAGGGATTCGAGCGCCTCGTTGTTGCCGTCGGCCATCGCGGTGATGCGCAGCGGCATCTCGCCGCGATCGGCCAGGTGCCGGTAGCGCTTGAGTTCAGCCAGGCTGACACCCGCGTCGTGCACGCCGGTGAGGCCGTGTTCGACCGCCGACTGCATGCCCAGCGCGAGCGCACGCTCGGCGGTCGCCTCGTCCATCGGCGGCCTGGCTTCATCGACCAGCGCCGTCGCGCCGTCGACGAAGATGCCGGTGGGCTGCTTGCGCGCGTCGCGTTCGATGCGGCCGCCGTCGGGCTGCCAGTCGCCGGACAGCTCGCGCTTCACCGCGCGCATCGCGGCGGTGTTGGCCCAGCCGGCGTGGCCGTCGATGCGCTCGAGCCACACCGGGCGATCGGGAAACGCGGCGTCGAGGTCGGCGGCGGACGGGAACGATTTTTCCGGCCAGTCGTTCTGGTCCCAGCCGCGACCGATCAGCCATGCGCCGGCGGGCAACTGCTTCTCGAACGCCTTCAGGCGCTGCACGACTTCCTGCTTGGTGGCGGCATCGACCAGGTCCGCGCTCAGCATCGTCATGCCCAGGCCCGACACGTGCGCATGCGCATCGATCAGGCCGGGGATCACGGTCGCCTGCCCGGCATCGATGCGCCTGGCCTTCGGGTAGCGCCCGAGCAGCTCGGCGGTATCGCCCAGCGCGAGGATGCGGCCGGATTCGTCGTACGCCAGCGACTGCACCTTCGGCTGCGCGGTTTCCATCGTGTGGATGCGTGCGGCCGTGAGCACCGTGACCTGCGCGGCGATCGCCTCGCCCGGAATCGCCTGGCCCGACATCGCGACCAACGCGCCCGAAAGCGCCAGAACCAGCCTCCGCATCCCCCACCCCGCCATGTCCGAAAGTGTCCGGACTGTGCGCAATCGCGCCGGCGGTGGCAAGTGCGCCGTCTGGCCGTCAGTCCAGCCGCTTGCGGAAGCGCGAGATCGCCAGCGTCATCATCACCACGATGAAGGCCAGCAGCGCGAGCACGTCGTGCCACAGTTCGAACAGCCCGGCCCCGCGCAGCATGATGCCGCGGATCAGGCGCAGGAAATGCGTGAGTGGCAGGACTTCGGCCAGCCATTGCACGATGCGCGGCATGCCGGCGAAGGGGAACATGAAGCCCGATAGCAGGATCGACGGCAGGAAGACGAAGAACGTCATCTGCATCGCCTGGAACTGCGACTGCGCCTTGGTGGAGATCAGCAGCCCCAGCGTCAGGTTGGCGAGGATCAGCAGGATCGCCGCGAGATAGACGTCGAGCAGGCTGCCGCGGATCGGCACGTCGAACAGCCACACGCCCAGCACCAGGATCACCGTCGTCTGGATCAGGCCGATCGCCGCGTACGGAAGCACCTTGCCGATCATCAGCTCCGAACTCGACAGCGGCGTGGCGATGAGCAGTTCCATGTTGCCGCGTTCGCGTTCGCGCACGATCGCCACGCCGGTGAACAGCACCATCGTCATCGTCAGGATCACGCCGATCAACCCGGGCACGATGTTGATCGCCGAGCGCCGTTGCGGGTTGTAGAAGCTCACCACGCTCACCTGCCCCGGACCGACCTGCCCGGTCGAGCTGCCGGTGCGCAGGTTGGTGGTGGGCTGCGTGTTCAAGGGCAGCTGCGCGAGCTGGACCGCCGCGCTCTGCACGACGGTGTCGCTGCCATCGACCAGCACCTGCACGGCTTCGCGACCTTCGAAACGGCGGCGTTCGAAATCCGGCGGGATCACCACCCCCATGCTGATGCGCCCCTGGCGGATCGCTTCCATCAGCTCCTGGGGCGAGGTCGCGCTGAGGGTCGGATCGATCACGCCGGTGGCGACCATGTCCATCACCAGCGCGCGCGACGCCGCGGTGTTGGATTGATCGGCGATGCCGGTTTCCAGGCCGCGCAGGTTCAGGTTGATCGCGTAGCCGAACAGCACCAGCTGCATCACCGGAATGCCGACGATCATCGCCAGCGTGATGCGGTCGCGGCGCATCTGCCGCAGTTCCTTCATCACGATCGCGAAGAGCCGCCGCAGGTTCATGCGGCCTTCTCCGGCGCCTCGTCCTCGCGTCCGCGCGTGGAGGAGACGAACACGTCCTCGAGGTTCGGATGCGACGCGGCGACCTCCGCTTCCAGCCCCGCGTCGGCGAGCGCCTTGCGCACGCGGCCGGCCGCATCGCCATCGGCATCGTTGAGCACGCGCAGTGCGTTGCCGATCTGCGCCACGCTCAGCACGCCCGGCACGCCCATCAGCACCTGCTGCGCGCGACGCGGCTGCCTGGCCATCACTTCGAGCGTACGGCCGGCAAGCGCCTGCGTGAGTTCGTCCGGCGTTCCGTCGGCGACGAGCACGCCGCGATCGAGGATCGCGATGCGATGGCAACGCTCGGCCTCGTCCATGTAATGCGTGGAAACCAGGATCGTCGTGCCGGCGTCGGCCAGATCGAACAGCTTCTCCCAGAAATCGCGGCGGGATTCGGGATCCACCGCGCTGGTCGGTTCGTCCAGGAACAGCAGTTCCGGCTTCTGTATCACCGCGCCGGCCAACGCGAGGCGCTGCTTCTGGCCACCGCTCATCGTGCCGGCGAGCTGCTTCTGCCGGTCGGCGAAGTGGTACTGCTCGACGAGCTCGTCGATGCGCCTGGCCGCTTCGGCGCGCGGAATGTCCTGCACGGCGGCGAGGAATTCCAGGTTCTCGCGCACCGTGAGGTCCTCGAACAGCGAGAACTTCTGCGTCATGTAGCCGATGCGGCGGCGCAGTTCCTCGGCCTGTTCGGGAATGCGCAGGCCGAGGACTTCCACGTCGCCTTCGGTCGGCGTGAGCAGTCCGCACAGCATGCGGATGGTGGTGGTCTTGCCCGAACCGTTAGGACCGAGGAAGCCGTACACGTGCGAGCGCGGCACGCTCAGGTCCACGTGGTTCACCGCGACGAGCTGGCCGAAACGCTTGGTCAGCCCGCGCGCGCGGATCGCCAGTTCGTGCGTGTCGGCGCTCATCGCGCGAATTCCACGCGCACCGGCACGCCGGCCGGCAGTTCGCCCGGGCTGCCTGTGATCTCGACTTCGGCCAGATAGCTCAGCCGTGCGGCGTCCTCGCCGATCAGCGCGTAGTACGGCGTGAAGCTGGGTTCGCTGCGGATCATGCGCACGCGGCCCTGCAAGGCGGCGTCGCGTCCGCCCAGGAACACGCGCGCGGTGTCGCCGACCTTGACGTTGGCGCGGATCGGCTCGGGCACGTAGATGCGTGCGTAGGGACGGTCGCCGACGAGCATCACGGCCAGCGGCGCACCGAGGGGCGCTTCATCGCCGAGCCGGTACGGCAGGCTGTCGATGAGCCCCGCGCGCGGCGCGGTGACATCGAGCCTGCGCAGCGTGGCCGACTGGTTCGCCGCTTGCGCCCGCGCTGCGGCGACGGCGGAACGGCCCTGCGCGATCTGTTCGATGCGCGTGCCGCGTTCGAGTTCGAGCAGCGCGGCCTGTGCGGCGTGCACCACGCCATCGGCGTTGCCGGCGGCAGCGCGCGCGCGATCCACATCGGAGGCGGCAACCAGCTGCTGGCGCCCCAGCGGCTGCAAGCGGGCGTAGTACGCGCGTGCGTCGGCCGCTTCCGCCTGCGCGGCGGCCAGGTTGGCGCGCGCCTGCGCGATCTGTTCGCTGCGCGGGCCGTGTTCGAGCTCTTCCAGCGCCTCGCCCGCCTGCTGCGCCTGCGCCTGCAGCGCTTCCAGCTGGGCCTGCGTGCGCGTGACCTCCAGTTGCAGCAGGCGCGTGCCGGCCTTCACGCGCTGGCCTTCGCGGACGTCGATGCTCACGATCTTCTCCGACGCCGGCGCAGGCAGCGCGATGCGGTCCCACTCCAGCGTCCCCAGCGCCTGCGGGGCGTCGTCGCGGCAACCGGCGAGCGTGAGCGTCAATGCGAGAAGGCAGATACGGGCATTCATGGCCTCACTCCAGTCCCAGGCCGCGATCGAGCAGCGCGAGGGTATGTCGACGCAGGGCGTCGAAATCCAGGTCGTCCGCCTGCAACAGACGACGCCAGATCGGCGCACCGGCCGCGGGGAACAATGTCAGCCCGACCAGCGAGACCATCAGCAGTCGCGGGTCGAGGTCTTCGTTGATCTCGCCCCGCGCCTGCGCCTGGGCGAAGCGGGCGGTCATCATCCGTGGCAGTTGCGGCCCGATGCGTTCGAACAGCACGTCGCGCAGCGCACCGCCCTCGCACAGCACCTCGCGCACCCACAGCGGCGGCAGCCACGGATGCAGGGCGACCACGCGCCCCACGCCGTTCACGAAGGCGGCGATCAGGGCGGCCACGTCGTCGCCGGCGGCCAGGATCGGCTCGCGCAACTGCTGGAACGCGGGCATCACGCGCTCGGCGGTGACGGCCTCCTGCAACTGCGCCTTGTCGCCGAAGTAGTAGTGCAGCAGCGCCGGGGTGACGCCGGCTTCGGATGCGATCGTGCGCAGAGAGGTGGCGGCGATGCCCTCCCGGACGAAGCACGCAATGGCGGCATCGAGCAGGCGCTCACGCAGATCGGGGCCATCCGCACCCGGACGCCCGGGGGAGCGCTGCCCGGCGGGACGGCCGGCGCCCTTGCTTCGCTCGGGCGCGGCGGATGCGGTCTTTTCCGTCTTGCGACGGGCCTTGGGGGGAGGTCCGGCGTTCATGGCGCTTATTTAATTGGACGATTAATTAGATCGCAAGCCCGGTCCGACGAACGGTCGAGGCTGGTACGCGCCACCCCTCGCCGGCCGGCCGCGAGGCGGGCCATGATGGGGCGCGGCCACCCTCGGACCTTCCATGAGCCCATCGCCCACCCTGCTCCAGCGCTGCGCCCTCGGTCTGTGGTTCCTGGGCCTGGGCGCCCTCGGCCTGCTGCGCTGGTGGATGCGCTACTCGCGCGATGCACACACCCAGAGCGATGCGGTCATGCAGGTCTGGCTCTGGGGCTCGGTGGGCCTGGTGCTGGTGGGTGCGGCCTGGGCGATCGGCGTCGTCGCCGCGCGCGTGCGCGAACGCAAATCCTGAGCGACGCCGTGTCCGGCTTCATAGCGGCTTCGCCCGACTCGACAACCCGCACGCGCGTGGACACCGGACGTCGCTGATCGCGTCATCGGCGTGCATGCACGCGATACGGCGTTTCCGGCTTGCCGGTGATTGCGCGGGTCTTTCTCCTCGCGCCAACAATCGCCGCATCTGCCTCGCGACGCTGCACGCCTGCGCGCCACGCCGCGTCAGCTCGACACATCATCCGTCGACGCATGTCACCGCGCCCATCGCGATCCTCCTCGCTCAGGCGCCCCGGCTGCGCTGCCACCTTTGCGAAAGCGCCTGCACAGGCGCAAGCTTTCCAGCCTGCTACCTCCCCCAGATCCTCACAATGGCTTCACGAACCACGTCCGAATTCGTCCTGGAGCCGGCTGAAACCGAGCGCCTGGCCAACCTCAGCGGTCCCTTCGACGGTCATCTGCGCATGATCGAACTGCGCCTGGGCGTGGAGATCGCCAACCGTGGCAATGTCTTCCGCGTCGTCGGCCCGCCCGACAGCGTCAACAAGGCCGAACGCCTGCTGCGCGAACTGTGGCGCGATGCCGCCGAAGAAACGCTGACCGAGCCGGACATCCACCTGCGACTGACCGAAATCGACGCCGACACCGTCGCCAACGACGACGTCGAGCCGCAGGAAGTCGCGATCCGCGTCAAGCGCGGCACCATCCGCGGGCGCGGCGCGAACCAGGCCAAGTACCTGCACGCCATCGCCACCAACGACATCAACTTCGGCATCGGCCCGGCCGGCACGGGCAAGACGTTCCTGGCCGTCGCGAGCGCGGTGGAAGCACTGAACGAAGCGCGCGTGCAACGGCTGATCCTGGTGCGTCCGGCGGTGGAAGCCGGCGAGAAGCTGGGCTTTCTTCCGGGCGATCTCACCCAGAAGGTCGACCCGTACCTGCGCCCGCTCTACGACGCGCTGTACGAAATGCTCGGCGTGGAGAAGGTGGTCAAGCTGCTGGAGAAGAACGTCATCGAGATCGCGCCGCTGGCGTACATGCGCGGACGCACGCTTAACGATGCGTATGTGATCCTCGACGAGGCGCAGAACACGACCATCGAGCAGATGAAGATGT
>Ga0209676_1003019_pt1 | contig 10938 bp, 15 predicted proteins | sample AraplaCvi_mLB_r2_FD_184282 | JGI IMG/M metagenome (GOLD analysis project Ga0209676, IMG submission 184282) | Arabidopsis root microbial communities from North Carolina, USA - plate scrape MF_Cvi_mLB_r2 (SPAdes) (version 2) | ecosystem: Host-associated > Plants > Roots > Endosphere | place: USA...
GATCAGCCCGCCATCGATCGCGGCAAGCAACTCCGCCTTGCGGCGCGCAACCCAATAGCCTGCCGTCGATGACGGCAGATCGTCGATTGTCAGCGGCCCGACCGGCCCGGCGACCGATGTCGGCCTCGTCGTAAATTCGAGCACTGCGAACTCTCCATTCGCTCGGCTGCTGCCGTATGAGTGCCCCCCGCGGCAAAAATGCGGTTTCGAGGTTAACAAAAGGTTGCGGAGGAGCATGGGATGCGCCCAACCGTTCGTCGCTCATGGGAGGCAACGGGCCAATTTGTTTGCGGGAGGGCGAACTGGCTACAGTCCTCTCAACGATTGCCACTATTGCCAGGCCGGGCGGAATGCTGCAGCATTTTTCCATTAAGAGGGGGAAACTTATGCGAACTGCGAATATTTTTGTGGCGTTGGCGCTCGTGGCATTGCCGGCTCGGGCTCAGACGGTGCCGGACCTGCCAGCCAATCCGCTGAAAGCGATCGATGGCGAATGGTATGGCGTCGACCACAAGATCAAGTTGTCCTTGGCAAATGGCGTGGTAACGGTCGTGGAGAACGACACCGCCGATCCCTACCTCAAGAAGATTGCGGCACCTGCTGGAACCGTCATCGCTCGCATCACGGGCGTGGAATCGACCGGACCCAAGTCGGCGCGGTTCGTCGGCCAATGCCTCGAATTGATCGACACCTCACGGTCAGACACGATGGCGTGCCCCGGTCACGCTTTCATGCAGTCGGCGGCTTACGACGGCAAGCCCGGATTGAAGATCAATTTCTGGACCGCCGCTTTTCTTCGCAAGGGCAATATTCCCGAGTATCAATGGCAATATAGGAAGTGATGGGCGAACGAGCCGAGCGATAGTTTCCAGCAACAAATTCAGGAACTGCTTGGGCCAGATCCGATGTGATAGCAGCCTGTCTGTTGTCGGCTAGTCGCGTCATGGAGCTCCAGCGAAACATCTGATATTGTGTCGGCGACTGGGGGCGCCATGCGCAAACTGCTGATCGGATGTATTGGACTCGGTGTGCTTTTGGCGGCGGCGTTTCTATCGTCGCCTTGGCCAAGCGTCCTTGTCATCCGCGCAATCTTCGACCGCGGGGCTGCGGAAGCCTCCGCAAAGCTTGAACGGCATGTTCCCACGTCGGTCCGGACCGTAACGAGGCAATACGATCCCGCGGACAAGGACGCTTTCATGGACATCCATCGGCCGGAGATCGTGGCGGCCGGGTCTCCGACTGTCGTTTGGGTGCACGGCGGAGGATTTGTCTCCGGACGGCGCGGCGACCTTACCAACTATGCGAAGATTTTGGCGGGTAAAGGCTTTGTGGTCGTAAACGTCGATTACACGATTGCACCGGGCGCTAAATATCCCACTCCGGTCAGGCAGGTGAACAAGGCGCTTGGCTATATCGCCAGAAATGCCCGCAGCCTGGGTATCGACCCCAATCGCATCGTTCTTGCAGGAGACAGCGCTGGGGCCCAGATTGCGGCGCAGACGGCTGCGGTGGTTGCGAACCCTGATTATGCGCGCCGGGTCGGCGTCGAGCCGACAGTCTCGCGCGGGCAGATCGCAGGCGTTCTGCTGTACTGCGGTGTGTACGATATCACGAGCATGGGCGAGGGCGGCGGCATCATCGGATGGTTCGTGAAGTCGACGACTTGGGCCTATAGCGGCGAGCGCAACTGGCACGACGCCGAGGGGTTCGACACTATGAACATCGTGCCGAGCATCGGGGTCAACTATCCACCGGCATTTGTCAGCGCCGGGAATGCGGATCCGCTCGGGCCGCAGTCCGTTGCATTCGCGGACAGTCTGGAAGCCGAGGGCATTGGTGTCGATCGGCTGTTCTTTCCAGTCGGATATAAGCCACCTCTCGGACATGAGTATCAATTCGACCTCGACACCGCTGCGGGCAGGGATGCGCTTTCCCGTTCGGTGGACTGGCTACGAAGCCTGACATTCAACCGACCGCTGGCTTCGCCGGTCAAGCAATAGCCGGGTCACGGCTTCGGCCAATTCTCATTTCGATAAAATTCAAAATGAAGTTGACGTTAGATGCTCGATCTGACATTTCGACCTTTATCGAAATGAGGAATCACCTATGCAAGCAGACTCAGCCGTCGCCTCCTTAGGCGCTCTTGCACAGGAGCATCGCCTCGCACTGTTCCGTATGGTGGTACAGGCTGGCGAAAGCGGCCTTGCTGCAGGCGTAATCGCCGAGAAGCTGGGCGTGCCGAACAGCTCGCTGTCGTTCCACTTGGCGCAGCTGCGCGAGGCGGGGCTGGTTCTTCAGGAACGGCAACATCGCTCGATCATATATCGCGCCAACTATCCGGCGATGAATGCGCTGGTCGCCTACCTCATGGAAAATTGCTGTGCCGGTACCTCAGATTGCGGTCCGGACGCAGCGTGTGAAACCCCGCACAGGAAAGGAAAAGCGCATGAAGCGTCTGCATGTCCATGTCGGTGTCGAAAATCTCGACGCCTCGATCGGCTTTTATTCGACGATGTTCGGAACTGAACCCACTGTCGTAAAAGAGGATTATGCCAAATGGATGCTCGAAGATCCGCACGTCAATTTCGCAATCTCGGCTGGCAACCATGCGCGGAAGGGCATTGAGCATCTCGGCATTCAGGCCGAAAGCGCCGAAGAGCTTGGTGAGGTTTACGGCCGCCTGAAGGCGGCCGACGGGCCGGTGCTCGAAGAGGGGCGGACAACCTGCTGTTACGCCAAGTCGGAGAAAAGCTGGATCGCCGACCCCGACGGTATCGTTTGGGAAGCCTTCTTCACCGATGGCGAGGCGACGACCTATGGCGACAGCCCTGCGCTCGATCAGTTGGCGAGCAATGATGCGGGCTCGACCTGCTGCATCCCGAAGTCGGCCGGGGCAGCATGATCCGGCCCTTCAATGTCCTCTTTCTTTGCACGGGCAATTCGGCGCGATCGATCCTGTCCGAGGCGATATTGAACAGCGAAGGCGAAGGCCGCTTTCAGGCATTTTCAGCAGGCAGCTTTCCGAAGGGCGAGGTCCACCCCGCCGCCTTGGCGCTGCTCGGCGAGCTGGGATATGCAACCGAGGGCTATCGCTCGAAGAGCTGGGACGAATTTGCCGTGTCTGATGCTCCTCCGCTCGATTTCATCTTCACCGTCTGCGACAATGCCGCCGGCGAGGTCTGTCCGATCTGGCAGGGCAAGCCGGTGACGGCGCATTGGGGTATCGAAGACCCGGCAGCCGTTGAGGGCGACCGGCAGAGCGAGGCCTTCCGGCAGGCCTATCTCGCGCTCAAACGTCGCATCGATTTGCTGCTCGCCCTGCCGGTCGCGAGCCTCGACGAATTGGCCCTTGCCGAACAACTGCGCGCCATCGGCAAGACCGCTGACGAGGAGGCCGCGCTTGGTTGACAGCCTGCCGCTTGCGCGGCGTATCGCAGCAGAGGGGCTCGGCTCTTTCTTCCTGTTCGCATGTGTCATCGGATCGGGGATCATGGCGCAGGCGATGTCGGGCGGGAATGACGGCGTTGCCTTGCTCGCCAACACGATTGCGACCGGCGCCATGCTGTTCGTGCTGATCACGATGCTCGGTCCGATTTCGGGCGCGCATTTCAATCCGGCGGTCACGCTCGTCTTTACGCTGCGACGCGAACTGCATTGGCGCGATGCCGGCGCTTATGCCGCCGCACAGCTTGTTTTCGGCATCCTAGGCGCCTAGGCCGCGCATCTGATGTTCGACCTACCGATCCTCCAGTTTTCGGCAAAGGCAAGAACCGGATTGGGGCAATGGACCGGTGAGTTCGTCGCGACCTTCGGCCTCGTACTGACGATCCTCGGCACCGTCAGATACAGGCCAGAGGCCGTTGCGGCTTCGGTCGGGCTGTATATCACTGCTGCTTACTGGTTCGCGTCATCGACCAGCTTTGCAAATCCGGCGATCACCGTAGCACGCAGCGTTTCGGACACGTTCGCGGGGATCGCGGCGGACGACGTGCCAATGTTCATTGTCGCGCAGGTGGCCGGTGCGATCGCTGCAACCGCAACCGCTAGCAGACTATTCGGAGGGCCATTTCGAACGTGAGTTATCGGGTGGCAGTCAATCTTTGCGCTACGGGAATGAGTGCGAGAGCGAAGGCTGCGGCGAACCCAAAACTTGCTTCTGGAGACCAGGCATAACTGGCCGCGCCAAGAATCCCACCGACGACAAGGGCAAGCCAAAGCAGCAAGTAGGGAATCCAAGCTGTCGGGCTGCCGCCCAATGCCGCATCGGCAAGCCTATCTCCAAGTTTGACGAGTGTGCCGGTCATATAGGTGACGCCGATACTGACCTCTCCGTCGCGGCGGAAGATCGTGTTGGAGGCGCCCATGGCCAAGCACAGCAAGCCTGTGGCCGGAACATCGGACCCGGCCCATTTGCAGCAGGCCGCGCCGAGGAGAAGTGCAGCGACGCCCGATATCGCCACAACCTTGCGATGGGCGAATGTGATCTTCGTCGATGCCAGGATGGTGAGAAACACGCCGGCAACAAAGAGAGCGATCAGCGCCGCAGCTGCGAGGGCGAGGGTAGTCGCCTCCGCTATACCGATCGCCATTCTGGTCGAGTTGCCGCTCATGAACGAGACGAAGAGGCCGCCCGATCCGAGGAATCCGACCGCGTCGACAAATCCCGCCAGCCCGGCGAGGCTGAATGCCAGTCTTCGAAAGCTTCTGTCGTACCGGATCATCGACCCTTCGATAGCATTGCGGTGACGGCGCTGTCTCCCCGCCATTCATCGACGCGAGCGGGCGTCGGACCCGGGATCGAAAGCGAGAGCTAAGCTCCGCTTCTCGGACCGGCGCCCGAGGCCGACCGGCCCTTCGCTGAGGTTCGATCCTATCGGGGACGGACGCTACCCTTACGGATGTTTCCGAATAGGGTCGAAGCGCGAGGCAGGGAAAAGTCTCCGAACCGAACCATCGGGTCCTGCCGGCCTTTGGCCGGGTTGCGACCTTCGGACGTAGCTGAGACAGATGATGTTGAAGAAGACAGACGGGCAGTTGCAGCGCGACGTGATGGACGAGCTCGAATGGGAGCCAAGCGTCGATCATGCCGATATCGGCGTCGCCGTAACCGATGGCGTCGTCGCTCTCTCGGGCTATGTGAAAACCTATCCCGAGAAGATCGCCGCCGAGAAGGCGACAAGGCGCGTCGCCGGCGTCCGCGCGATCGCCGAAGAGATCAAGGTCGATTTCGCGTCCGAGCCCAAGATTGCCGACCATGAAATCGTCAGGCGCCTGCTCGACATGATGGCCTGGACGGTGTCGATCCCGACCGACAGGGTTCAGGTCAAGGTCGAGCATGGCTGGGTGACGCTGAGCGGTATCGTCGACTGGTACTATCAGCGCCAGGAAGCCTTCCGGGCCGCAAGCCGGGTCACCGGCGTCGCGGGCGTGTCCAACCTGATCGAGGTCAAGCAGCACCCGGCGCCCGCCGACGTGAAGGAGCGGATCGTTTCGGCCTTCAAACGCCAGGCCGATCTCGACGCCGCCGCGGTGACCGTAACCACGGAGGGGGGAATTGTGAAGCTCGGAGGCAAGGTCAGGGCGTGGGCCGAGCGCGGGGTCGCAGAGAGGGCCGCACGGTCGGCACCGGGCGTCACCCGCGTCGGGGATGATATCACGATCGCGCTCTGACCCGGGGCGACCGGATGCAAGCGCTTTGCGGCCGCCCCCGAAAATGGGGTGGCCGCATGGCGTCAATTCCGAAAGGTCAGATGATCGGCGAGCCGATCGAGAAAAGGCCGCTGGCTCGGAAGTATCATCGTCTTAGCCTCCGCGACCGCGAACCATTGCGCCGCGTCGATTTCGGGAAAAGACTGGCGCCGGCCGCTGCGGGGCGGCCACTCGAGCTCGAAGCGATTGCTTACGACCGCGGCTGCGTCGAGATCCTGCTCGAGCGCAAATCCCTCGACGATCTTTCCGCCAGCCTGTCGTAGCGCACCAAGCGGAACAAGCGTCCCGTGCAGCGCTGTGCCGAGCTCTTCCTGAGCTTCGCGCAAGGCGGCAGCCTCCGCGCTTTCACCCGTCCCAATTTCTCCCTTCGGAATCTGCCAGGCGCCCCGATCGCGCCCATGCCAATAGGGTCCGCCGGGATGGACGAGCAAGACTTCCGCGCTCCCGCCCTTCAGCCGATAAAGCAATATCCCGGCGCTTCGCGCTGTCATTGGCAGCCACAGTTTTCTGTCGGCACTCGACGTGTCTCCCGATCGTCGCAGCGCGCGGCTCGGTTCGCGAGTCTTCGGTTCCGCCGCGAAGATATGGCCGACAGGTAACGCGCCCTTCGTGCCCCGGCCATGTGCGGAATCTACTTATTTCGCGGTCTGACGCTTTCGCTCAATCTCTGACCACGCTCAAGGTGAAGGAGGCCAATATGCATATGCCGGATGTCGACAAGTCGCTTGCGAAGCTCGGCGTGCCGCGCCGGATGCGCAAGAGAATCGGCCGCGTTTCGCGATCGCCCAAGCTTCGCACGGCGGCGGCGCTTGTCCCCATTCTTACCGCTGGCCTCCTCGCGGCGCGAAGAGTTGCACGCAAGGAGCCCTGAGAGTGGCGTCCTCGAACCCCGAAGATCCGATTGAGCGTGACCGCGAGCACGCGGCTGCGCTCGGGCTGTGGCTCGTCTATTTCGCCTTCGTCATTCTCGGGTCGATCTGGTTCTTTCTCTTCCGGCTCTGCCCGGCGTCGCGCGGGTGCGCAAATTCTCGAGCAGATGCGGGTTACGCCGCTTGCAGGGCGGCCCAAGCGGCCAGGAGCCGCACATGCTTCGATGGTTTGTCCGCGGCCGTTATGAAACAGGTAACCGTGCAGGTGTGAAAAGGCTGCCTGTGCCGATCATTCGTTCGAGGATCGGGGCGGGGTCCGCCCAGGTCCGTCAGACAGCCGTGCCCACCAGCCGGCCGATTCCCGCGGTGATGGCCATCGCAAGCGCTCCCCAGAATATGACGCGTGCAACCGGACGGGCGGGCGCGGCGCCACCAGCAAATGCACCAAGCAATCCCAGCGCGGCGAGGAACAGCAGCGACCCGATGGCTTCGAGTGCAACGACCCATGTCGTCGGCGTCAGCGCGGCGACGAGGAGCGGCAGCGACGCGCCGGCCGTAAAGGTGGCGGCAGACGCCAGCGCCGCAGTGACCGGGCGCGCGGCCGTCATGTCCGTGATATGAAGTTCGTCGCGTGCATGCGTCGTGAGCGCGTCGAACGCGGTCATCTGGTTGACCACGATGCGCGCGGTTTCCGGGTCGAGGCCGCGTCGTTCATAAATGCCGGCCAGTTCGTCGCGTTCGGCCGCGGGGTCGCTCGCCAGCTCTCTCTTTTCGCGGGCAAGGTCCGCCCGCTCGGTATCGGCCTGCGAACTGACCGAAACATATTCGCCGGCCGCCATCGACATGGCGCCGGCAACGAGGCCGGCAACCCCCGAAACCAGTATCGATTGACGGGTGGCGCCCGAAGCCGCGACGCCGATGATGAGACTTGCGGTGGAGACGATCCCGTCGTTCGCGCCGAGCACGGCTGCCCGAAGCCAGCCCGTCCGCGATACGAGATGGGCTTCGCGGTGATCGTCGCGTGCGGACGGCCAGGGACCGGGCAGAAGGGGGCCCGTCATCCGTCGCGCCCTTCGACCCACATCAGCGCCGCGCCGCGATCCTCGGGCTTGAACACCCTATAGCTGATATGCGGCAGAAGCGCGCTTTCGATCCGCGTGAGGGCCCGGATCCATAACTGGTCGGCGACGACCGCGACTCGCCCGAACCGGTCGAGCCTTGCGAAAAGCGGCGCGGCGCGTGCGATATGAGCGCCCAGCCCGCTGATCTCGATACCGTCGATCGACCGCGTCTCTGCATAGACGTGCACCGTCTCGTTCGCCGCCATCGCGGCGTCGAGCCGGTCCATGATTGCGGCCAGTTCTGCCGCGGTGATCTTGCCCTCGACACGGACCGCGAGCACATCGTCCTTCGTGTGGATCATTTCGAACATCTCGGCGCCTTTCCAGTGACGCTCGCCAGCATGGCCGCGACGGCGAGCAGATCGAGCGTGAGGCTTTGCGCGGCGGGGAGGATCGAGGCGAACGGCCAGGCGAATCCGATAGCCAGCGAGACCATCATGCTGACTGTGCCCGAGAGATAGAGCCAGCCGCGGCCCGCATGGCCCCGCACGAGGCCAAGCGTCAGCCGCGTCGCCGCGCCAGCGGCGAGAATGCCCGCCATCGCCATGGCGGTATGATAGCCGCCGAGCAGCGGATCGACGAACAGGATGATCGCCTGAACAAGACAGGCGAGCGCGCTTGCCTGCCAGAGCCGCCGGTCCAGCCAGTCATTGCACGTCGCTGCCATACGGCCCTGGACGAGCGCGGCGAATAGCATCGCGGCGACCAGCATGTAGATGGCGGCGATCGTCTCGAGGAAGGTGCGCGACAGGACGAACAGGATGAGGAGGCACACCGCCACCCCGATCTCGAGCACCGAGATTTCTTTCCAGAGGCCGCTTTGCACGGGTCGGCCGGGCGCATCGGTCGCAATCATTATCGTCTCCCTTGCGGAAATTGCGTCGGGAGCAGGCATAGCGCTGTGCCGGAAGCGCCGCATTGCGGGATTCTACGGACTCGCCCGTTCCTCCGTTTCCGGTCGCGGTGACGCGGCGCGGGTCCCTTTGGGGATATTGTCGTCGTCCGCGGCCAGCTGCTCGCGGAACGCGGCGAGACGCGTCCGATACCCCTCGGCATCGCCAAACTCGAGAAATTCATAATAGCGCTGATGCGGGTCGCTGATCTTCAGCGCATGCTTGATCGGGCACCAATATTGCTCGGTCCGGCTCCCGATCTCGCGAGCGTAGGCGATCACGCCATTGGCGTAGGCGCAATAGGCACAGTTCAACGCTTCGACCCAGTTGAGATAGGCGAGGCGCCCCCGATCGAATGCGATATAGTCGCGCCGCTCGACGCGGGCGATCCCATAGGCGCGAAAGCATACGGCCTGATAGAAGCTGATCCAGATATCGAGCAGGACCAGCGGAAGCAGCATCGAGTAGATGACGGGCGCGGTGATGATGGCACCGAAGGAGGAGCGGGCGAGAAACGCCCGCACGCTCGTCTTGAGTTTCCTCTGTTCGATCACGATGCCGCGTTCGAACTCCACAAACCGTTCATGGACCCGCACGCCCAGCGCCCTTCGCCTAAATTCGATCTCGCGATCGAGTTCGACCTGCAGTTCGACGATGGTCCGTGCGATCTCTTTCATGCGCTGCGTCACGCTGCGGGCCTCGCCGTGCGCGGATCGTCGGCTTCGATGATGACCTTCAGTGCCTTGGTCTCGGCCGCCCGCGAGAAGACCTCATATGCGTCCATCATGTCGGTCATCGCAAAATGATGGGTGACAAGCTCCCCGGGATCCAATTGTTTCGCCTCGACCATCCGCAAGAGCTGCGGCGTCGAGACGGTATCGACCAATCGCGTCGTGATCGTGATATTGCGGGACCAGAGGTGTTCGAGGTGCAGGTCGGCCTTGGCCCCATGCACGCCGACATTCGCAATCGTTCCCCCGGCTGCGACAAGCAGCTGACAGAGTTCGAAGGTGGCGGCAACGCCGACAGCCTCGATCACCGTGTCGGCGCCGCGCGCATCCGTCATCTCCATCAGCACCGCAGCGGCATCGCGCGTGCCGCTGTTGATCGTGTCGGAGGCGCCGAACCGGCGCGCGATGGCGAGGCGCGCCTCGTCCAGATCGATCATGATGATCCGGGCGGGCGAGAAGAGCTGCGCGGTGAGCAGCGCGGCAAGGCCGATCGGACCCGCGCCTACGATCGCGACGGTCGATCCCGGCGCGACTTTGCCGTTGAGCACGCCGCATTCGAAGCCCGTCGGCAGGATGTCGCTGAGCATGACCAGCGCATCCGCGCCGGCCTGCTCGGGGATGGCATAGAGGCTCGTGTCGGCATGCGGGATACGAACATATTCTGCCTGCGTGCCGTCGATGATATTGCCGAGGATCCAGCCGCCTGTCGTGCAATGCGATGGCATACCCCGACGGCAATAATCGCAGCGGCCGCACGCGGTGATGCAGCTGATCAGAACATGATCGCCGGGCGCGAAAGCGGTCACGTCCGCCCCGATGCTGTCGACGATACCCACGCCCTCGTGCCCGAGGACGCGCCCCGGTTCGCAGCTGGGGACATCGCCTTTCAATATATGAAGGTCGGTGCCGCAAATGGTCGTCCTGGTGATGCGCACGATCGCGTCGCCCGCGTCCTGCACCTGGGGCACGGGACGCTCCTCGACTGCTTTCAAGCCGGGGCCGTTATAGACGAGGGCTTTCATGGGATATCTCCTTTGTATGTGGCGGGGCGTCCGGACCTTTGCCTTGGCGGCCTCGATCGCGTGGGACCCGCCGGGTGCGAGGATTTTGTCTATGCCGCGCGGCGCCGCCGTTTCTGCTGGGAGCGCGCGGCCTCATAGCCGGCGAGCACCCGCCGCATCTCGTCGAGCGCCTTGCGCCGCTCTTTCTCGCTGCGGATGTGCGCGAGGTTGTGCTTCAGATTGGCGGCGAAATCGGCATAGTCATTCTGCCAGTCTTCACCCGCGAGCCGGGCGATATCGACGCGTCCTGTCCGGATTCGCTTGGGCGGTGCGCCGGGGGCGAGCGCGAAACTCTCCCCGATCGCCGGAGCGACGACGGCGAGGCGGGGCGTTTCGGATTGGACGAGCGTGCGCAGCGCTTCGATCGATTCGCTCTCGCCATGACCCAGAAAAAGGCCGCCACGGATCGGGTGACGTTCGCGTATCCATGCCGCGAGCTCGTCGCGATCGGCATGTGCCGAATAGCTGTCGATGCGCCGGACGGCGGCGCGAACATTGATGTCCTTGCCAGAAATCCGCACGCGCTCGGCTCCGTCGAGGATGACCCGCCCGAG
>Ga0209676_1003022_pt1 | contig 10918 bp, 13 predicted proteins | sample AraplaCvi_mLB_r2_FD_184282 | JGI IMG/M metagenome (GOLD analysis project Ga0209676, IMG submission 184282) | Arabidopsis root microbial communities from North Carolina, USA - plate scrape MF_Cvi_mLB_r2 (SPAdes) (version 2) | ecosystem: Host-associated > Plants > Roots > Endosphere | place: USA...
AAGTTCAAAGAAGTTTGCAGCGACTAACTCGCCAAATGGTTGTTCATTATATTTCACAAGATTTTGGAAGAAAGCCTTATCCAACCGAGCATCCAATTGAGTTCTTTCATTCAGGAAGTTTGCTTCGGCAAACTCAGAAATTCCCAAGATTGGAGTAGGGCCTCCAGTTGTTTGTGGGAAAAATAGTTCTGTAAAACCAGAAAATGGAACATCAGCAATTCTATCTTGTAGCGCTCCATTACATGCTGCTGAAGCATATTCAATATTTTTACGAATATGTCCTGCTACAAATAATTTAGCTCTTGTTACCCTAAAAAAGTCAGTGTTATCAATACGTGCAAATCTAACAGGTACTAATTTAACTTGATTTAGGAATACATTTTTTTTCACTCTTTTGATTTCAGTTGCAGCAGGATTCAGCGTAATATCTGATTCCACAACTATTTGAAGTGTTGGTTCTGCAAGTACAACTGGAATTTTAATAGTTGGAGCTGTAACCGGTGTAGCGACTAGTGGAGTAATCTCACTACCTAATGGTACTAGTTCAGTTGATTCTACTGGACATGGTGATATTTGATTTAGATTTTCTGATTGACTCAAAAAAATTCCCTCTTTTCATTTTATTAGTATTAGAGAGCGCTCTCTATATTGCTAGGATATGTAGCGATTAAATCTATGTATGGATGTGTATACTAGTTATTTTCTAATATTTTAAAAATGAATTTTTAAAAGATACGAATTGAGCATTAAAGTTCTAGATCACCTGATTTTAATTGTTTAGTTAACCAGCTTTTAGCCATTTCCGTGCACTTTTGTTATTACTTCACAATATCAATTTACAACATTTTTTAGTGAACTTCGCTAGTGTTAGGAAGTTCACTATATTGTGTTGAAGAAATTTCAATCTTTTACACAAGCACAAAAACAACAAAATAGACACATGCTAGAGGAACTGCGTAAGAAGATATACCTTGTAAACTCCATTTTTCCTCATCAGTTGACCAGAGAAAAACAAACAATGTTATCATGCTAATCCCGAAAGCGGTCGTAATAATGTTTAATAATCCAATAATCCCCATCCCCTTTTCTATCCAACACATTAATATATTCTTAATAAATTGAGCCCATGCTAACCGCATGACTGCTTCATCAATTAATGCATTGCGTTTACATAGCACCTTACTTATATTGTTCAGGTAATGATTTCAATATCGCTTGTATCTAAAAAAATGAAACTTTTATAACTCTCTTCCGTAAATACATAAATAACCAATTGAATGGAGGTGCTTACATGAAAGATATTTTTAAAGGAATTCTAGCAGTAATCATAGCCTTAGCTATATGGGATGGAATTAAATACATATGGAATCTTTTTGTTTAAACGCCGAGAAAACAGCCAATCTTTGGTTGTTTTTTCTGTTTGAACAATTGTTTTCAATCTTCTGCTGAACAATTTCTTTCCACCCCACCGTGTATACATGCTCACAGGATGGAGGTATATGTACGTGTCGATTTTAGCAGTTAAGTCTAGAAATAATTAGGAATTGTGTTATGAAATCGTCAAAAATGAAAACATTTCATTATTGTATAAGAAAAAGAACAAGGTAAGCGTAATTTAAATAGCACATACAAGGTATTGAAAAGTATTTTTTCCAAAGCTATTGATCGAGAAGTTATTCAAGAAAATCCAATGATGGCTCCCTTCGCACTCAGATTGTATGTCCAATAAATAGAAAGAAATTGTGGCGAGATTTAACTTCATATTTGATTAGTAAAATTTTAAAATAATTCAAGAACACCTCAGGCGTGTTGATACAAAACAAACAAGTATTACCTACAGTCATTTAACTGAGCGTGACAACATAAAAAAGGCTTTAGAATGTTGTATGGCAGGCTATTATCCCCCTTTAAGCTTTCCCCCAATCTAGTGCTTGTGCATAAAATTTACACACAAGTCCTTTTTTATGCTTCCTAAAACTCAAGCAAGTGTCCTATTCACCATAGTTTCAAATAAGCGAAGTAAATATGGTTCATATCAAAATCGTCTCGAACATGCCAATCAATCTATTATGAATACATCTGAAAATCTACAATCTGCTGAATCACGAATCCGTGATACTGATATAGCTAAAGGTATGATGATACTCACAAAAAATAATATTTTATTATAAGCTACTCAATCAATGCTTGCTCAATCAAATAAACAACCAGAAGGAATTTTACAACTTCTTCAATGATTTATTTTAAAATAGGTAATTTTACATAGTTTTTGATTATAAATAACTTTAAGACCACCCATCACGGAGTGGTCTTATTATCGTTTATTCAACTAAGCCCAAGACATTGACAAACATCCTATCCGCATGTCAACCAACCATATAAAATAGCCCCCTTATCAAATAAATAAGAGGGCTTTATATAATTCTTAATCTATCACTTATCTCCAACTGGCTTTAATAAATTTATTGGTACCCAACTGTATTCCGATGGATACTTCCAGTCCCCACCCATTACATCTAAATAACCATTAATTTCAGTACCTTTCGATGAAACAATCATTCCCTTTAAATACACATGCTCATATCCACCTGAAGCGAATCCTTCTACTGGTCTATATCGCTCTCGTACATCTTTTGTTATCTCATAACGCACGCCTTTTTCCCGTATTATCGTTTCAGCTATTTTAATATCTGTACCATGATATTTTACACAAACTTCTCCACCATATTCATCCTCAAAACAATTAGAAATCACTTGCCCGTTATTTGTATCCAAAAAAGAAACTCCATGCCCATTTCTTAGTAAATTTCCGTAATGCATATAATCATAACTTATATCACGATTAATATAAAGATAAGTTGGGTTTTGATAGAAAGATGCACGAATTTTTATTGGCACTTCTTTGAAAACTACCAAATCTGTTGCTTGTACCCGATATTGCCCCATGTGATAGAATGTTTTGCCATCATATTTTTCAATATCATACGTTTTAAAAAAGTTATTTTGCTTAACAACTAAAGAATCAAATGTGCCATCTTGATTTTTCTTGTATACCTTGATGTCTTTTTTAAAGGTCATTTTTCCTGTTTGCCCTTTTACAACTTCTGCTCCATCATACATCACTTTCGCTTCTGATTTTGCTGGATTTACTACTGCAAACACAAATGCTGCTAGTAACACAATAAATAATTTTTTCATCATTCTCCTCCTATCCAGTTTTATCTTAAAGAACATAATATCTTAGTATTATATACCGGAAATCTTATATTCTACCAACCTATGTTAAAAACTCTACAAAAGTATAGTGTTTTTCTATAACATTATTTCTCACATCTACCATTCTACCCAGTTCTCTAAATTATATGGTCTACTACTAATTGATTGTGGACGGCTATCACGTTCATTGAACCAGTTATAAATTCGATTAATCTAATTAAGCTATCAGTGAAATAGTAGATAATCGCAGAGACACAATTAACAAAGCGCATTTAGAAACCATTTGTAAGACATTAGAAATAAAAAGCTTTGACGATATATTGGAATGGACTAAACAGATAACTAAACAAGGTTGTCAGTTTTTTTATATGTACTTTCGTTATAAAGTTTCCTAAAATGGAAATATAGAGGGAGGATTTTATTTATGAAGAAAAAATTAATTTTTAGTACGGCATTAGTATTAAGTTTAGGTTTGGCTGGATGTGGAGCGGATTCATCAAAGGATGAAAAGCCAAAAGATAATGGTACTGAAGAACATCAAAAAGTTTTGGCTAAAACAATAGATGATGTACTTAAACATTTTAAAGATGATGGTCTAGAACTAGGTGAAGTTTCAGATTTACCAAAAGATGAATTCGGAAACATCCGAAAAGAAGGTAAACGAATTTTAATCCCTTCTCTTGGTGATGATTCAGGCGGTCGATTATTTTTATTTGAAAATGAAGATGGTCTAAAAAAAGCAAAGACTTATTATGATGAATTAGGAGATTCAAGCCCTATGTTTTATTCTCACACGCATCAAAGTGGCCTATTCTTAATTCAAATGAATGGTGATATGGAAGATGATGAATTTGCTAAGTATGCAGCTTCACTAGAAAAAGCAGTAACAGGTTCTACTGTCATTAAAATAAAAGAAGGAAACAAAGCTAATAAAGCAGATAATTTAACAGACGCGAATGTTGGTGATGTAGTGAAAGATGATTTTGCTGGTACATATACAATCACCGATTTATATGTAGAGCCAACTGAAAAATATAAAAGTGCTGATGTTGAATTTTCAATTGATGGAATGAAAACAGCTAAACTAGTTGCACGTGATCCAGGAATGATTGAAACAGAAGCTGAAACAAATGTCCTTATATTGTCGATCACGGGAGAAAATTTATCAGACGATACTTTAAGTTTCCATCCAAATACAGCTAAAATGACTACAGATACAAAGCGTCAAATCAATTCAATTGTTGAAATTTCTCATTTCGAATCTGAATTTATTGGCAAAGTAATTCAAAAAGGTGAAGTTATTTTTGATTTAGGAAAAGAAGGTTTAGAAGGCGTTAAAGAATTGAAATTCGTATTTGATAGCACTTCAAAAGATAACAGATATATCGGAGAAAAAGTAACAGTGGTTGTACCAGTAAATAAAAAATAGGTCACTCAAATGAGTGGCTTTTTTCTTTTACTTACAGAAAAATAGAGGCCGTTGTTAAGGGTGCACAGGCTGCTAAAAATGGTGAGGGCGAGCATACATCGTATCGAATCTTTAAAGAGTGTGGGCTTACACAAGGGGCAATTAAACGCTATGTAGATGGTGTTAGTGATAATATCCGTATGGGATTAGGTGTAGCTGAAAAGCTTGGTGAATACTATGATAATCATCTAGAAAAATAAATAAAAAACTTTTATAAATCAAATAATTTATAATAAGAGTAAATCTAGTTGTACAGCAGCAATGACCATCAATACCATTGCTGTCTTTTTGATTAAGCCCTTAAACATCTTTTTACTTTCAGTTTTTTTGAAGACTAAACTAACCATAAATCCTAACGCATAGTCGATATCCATAAATATAGCTAACGCTTTTATCAAGTGGTCAATACCTCCAACAAGGTATCTTAACCACGCCATTGTGCCACCAATTATCGATGTATATAATGTGTCTGTTTTCATTTGACACCTTCCTTTTCTGCATTTAAAAGCCCTCCACAGACTATGTGGAAGGCGTAATTGAAACTAACTATTTTTTTACAACATCTGGTATTGTCCATGTACCAGTTGAGTTAATGAGTGAAATAAAACAATATGCAAAGGATCATAAGAAGTTACAACTTGCATCAGGTTAAGCTATGACACCAATGAAGGATGATGAGGGCGATCCAATTAATCTATTGTTTACAAAAACGAACGTCTTCCCCTCACATCCAGATAGTAATTTTAGAAAGACACAATCTACCTAATCTAACATTCCATGGTCTAAGGCATAGCTACGCATCTTTTATGGTTAGTAAAAATGTTAATTTTAAAATCATCCAAGAACAACTTGGACATGTTAACATTCAAGAAACAATTAATACCTACAGTCTCTTAACCATGAAAGATAAATAAAAAGCAGTCGGTTGCTCTTATTCTTAATGTTTTAGACTCGCTATAAACGTTGATAAATCAACTATTCTTGAATTGCTGCTTCTAAAGCTACAACGATCATGTCGTTGAATTACGTGTAATTTTTAGAACAACAAGATACTTCAATAGCATTGATTTAACAACGTTTTACTCTTTATTAATTGCATATTAATGTATTTAACTTTTTATAAAGTTATTCAAATTTATGATGTTGGTCGCTTTTTGATCGCCAAAGTCGCCCCTTTTCTTTTATAGATAACAATGAAGACCATCCTTCACGGAGTGGTCTTTTTGGATTATTTAACTATGCACCATAGTTATCTTAAGTAAAATCTTTCTAAGGAGAAAATATAACTGTTAATAAATATGTTCTATATATTGAGAAATAATATTTACAATTTCGGATACAGGTAAAGTTCCATCGACCATGAGGTCAGAATTTGGTTTTATTTTTTCTAACATTTCTAGATAGCCGCGCCTTCCTTGTGAAATATAACTCTCCATATCCATTAAAATATTTTCTACAGAATTATTCTTAAAATCTCTAGATACTCGACGTGCCATTGCAATATCCAAAGGAGTATCAATAAACACAGCAAAATCTATGAATTTACTCGTTTCAAAGTGTTTATAGGCAAACGGAAAGTCCAGCACTATGTAATCTAAAGGTTCATTTAGTAACGCTTCTATATCTCTAATGAGAGGAGCCAAGTTCCACTCATCATAATTAGCTCCGTTGTCAATCCAATCTATAATGTCATCAGGACCATCAAAATCATATTCATCAAAAAATAGGATTTTAGAATTTTGTAATCTTTCGTTTAGGTGAGTCGATATAGTCGTTTTTCCTCCACCAGAAACCGCAGCTATAGCAATAACTAGTGGTTGCTTTCCTTTTCTCATAAATTCCCCCACTTTTATATTTCTATTCTCTAAACCATTTGTCCAACTAAACTACGTCTACAGCTTTATAATACCTTATGCCACATTCGTTTGGATAACTATTTCTCACATCTACCGTTCTATCCAGTTCTCCAAATTATATGGTCTACTACCTATTGATTGTGGAAGGCTATCACTCTCATTAGCAGTTATTATTTCGATTACCCTGTTTAGATTTAATACCAGTAAGCGTGGTTTATAGCCTTTGTTCCCCTACTCTTAACTACATAGGATAAAGACAAAAAGGAGATAACCATCATATGAATAATTGTAGGTGTAATAATGAATCATCAATATTTAAATGCGATAGGTTCGGGACATTTACGGCTAATGATGTAAACTGTATAAATCCTTCCATTCCTGCTGATGGCTCAATAATTCCATTTTCATCTGGAATTACACTATCGTTCGTTCGGGATTTTTTGGGAAGTATAGAGGCCAGCTTGTTAGGATTCGGTACCGCTATTAACTTTGTACCTATTATAAGTAATACAATTAATTTAACTAACTTTTTAACTGAAGCCTTCGCGGTACCACGTGATGGTAAAATCACAGCAATTTCAGCAACATTTTCCCCATCAGGTGGGTTTCTTTTTAATGATTCTGCAACAATTCGAGCTCAAATTTTCCTTGCACCTGAAGGTAGTAATATTTTTACTGGCTCAAGTGCCAGCGTTGATTTAACTCCACCTATAATAGGTCCTTTTCCAAATGGACAAATAACTTTTGCTTCAGCTAGTATCCCACTGGTTCCGGTAACTGTAGGTGATCGTTTATTAATGATATTTTATATTTCGTCGACAACAGGTTTTATTGAAATTGACGATATTATCGGCAATGCAAATGCAGGAATTAATATTGTTTAACAATATCCCTATCCTCTAACCAATTGTAAAAAGGTACTGGGCGTTCTTTTGATGGAGTTTTTTCTACAGATATTGATTTATTAGACTTCAAGTTAGAACGCTCTACAGCCTTACTGTAAGACCCTACAAATATGGCTCTTAATGTACTTGTAACTGTAAGTACACCTTCTTTAATATCCATTGCTATTTTGAATAGAACGTTTTTAGCTTTTACAAACTCAGGTGCACTTTGAATCTGAGTAGCTAATACAACCTTGTGCAATTTATCTTTTAAGCTATCTGCTAATGGTAGTGATTGCATGAAATCAAATAGCATCACTTGGTACTCATTCATGTATTCCTTTTTCTTTTCAGCTTGCAAAGCCAAATCATTTTCTAATTCACATAAATTATTATTTGCTTGTTTAGAACTTAAAAGATTAAAAGAATTAAATGCAGGATTTATATATGAAGAAAAAATTAATCAGCATCTAGCTTTATTTTTCCCACAACAAGTTATAAACTTCTATGCTGCTGGGTCGGAAGCTTGAAGAGTGCTGCGAGTGTATGCATAATACATTTACCCTTAGAAACCGCTACTATTTGGATAATTATTTAATTGGAGTATTGTATAGGAATTTCTCCATGAATCGCTGCGCTTTATTGTTGAATAGGTTTCTAAGCTACTTTAGCCTGCTCGACTCGTTGTTTGGTAACAGCGAAGCATTTCTGTCAGTCATACCATTCATTTATCACCAATATTTGTAAATGTGTTACACTTTAATAAATTTATATTCTGTTATTCAACTAGTGAAACAGATTAGTTTATAAAAGGTATCTTTTGAAAGTGACAGATTTTCATTGGGAGGCATAAATAAATGAAAGAAAAAAAGTTTGATGTTTTAATGTTATTTCAAATATTTTTTGCAATCCTTGTTATGTTAATTGGTATTTACAGTAAAGTTGCGGAAAACTACAACTTACTACCATTGATGCTCATACTTCTGAGTATAACGTTACTTATAATGGGGTTACGAGAATATAAAAGAACTCGGAGTTTATTATGGGTTATCTTCCTAATATGCACTTCGTTATACATTTTATTCTCTGCGCTTAGAGGCATTATGATTAATTAAATACAAGTAATATTCAACTAACGTGTGCATTAATTCAAGAAGAACAGGACTTGAGCTTATGATTATAATTTTATCACGCAAGTCCTTTTGTTATGCTTTCTAATCACTCCAGTAGCTTAACACAAGACTTTGTAGCTCCCATCAAGCAATCTGGGTCAATGAATTTAGTTATGAAAGGTTCGAGAATTGTCAAGAAAGGATTTATTAAACATAAAAAAGAAAAGATGACTTTTATAGTCACCTTTTCACTTGTAAGTAGCAATTTAGTTATTGAATTTTTGTTCGTAACGGTGGAAGAATGCCACTGTGTGCGCTCTTGCTAGAGAATCATTTGGTTTAAACTCTTCATTTGTTTTAGTAGTTGTTAAACCATTATCACGAAGGAATTTAATAGCTTCTGACTGAGATATAGTCTTACCATAATGCATTGAAGCTAAGATACGAGCGAAGTTACCCCGTGTGATATCCTTCCCTGCAATGGCTTGTTTGGATGCTGTGTTTGCACCTAGAACTGGTAGAGAGTATTTTGTAGCCAGTTGGTAGTTTACGTCTCCATACCATGAAGTATTAGCTATCGTTGAAGCTAGTTCTGATGGTTTGAAGTAACGAAATAGGATAGATAACATTTGGTTTTCCGTTAAGTTATTGTACGGTTTAAGTAAGTTTTCGTACTTACCTGTTGATGGGTTTTTCACGTTTGTTGGGTCTCCACTGATGATACCGATGTTGACTGCCCACTTAAAATCCTCAGCCCAGTATTGGTTTGCATTGTAATCAGCAAACTTTGATACATCAACGTTGCCCGTTGTGGGTGGTGTTACTGGAGGTGTTGGCGTTGGTGTTGAAGCTGAGTAGTTTAAATAACTTGATGCTACATACCCCTCTGTACCGTCACTTCTTTTCACAGGATACCAAACAAAATGGTTTTTCTTCGTTGATACTTTTTCATATTCAAAAGGACCCGTAATGGTAACAATTTCGCCTTCACGTAAAGTACTAAAAGGACTATCCATAGAAGGTCTTGTCCTAAATTTTACATTAGTAGTTGTTGCACTAACTTTTTGATTTGTTTCAAAAAAATACTTTGATTTTGTTAATGGTAAATCAAAAGGATAGTTCATCGCTGAAAATTTAATATTTTCCCTGCTGTTAGAGTCATATTGAAAATGTTCGCGTAAAAAAGGAAGTTCTGTTAAGTGTATTAATTCCATTTTATCAATAATTTGTAGAATTCTTTCTTGATAGGCATTTGCATTTCTTTCACCAGTTGCTTGGACAATTGGACTATTTACTGGCTTAGTACCGTTATAAGCCATGATAGCGAAGTACCAATGTTCCAGTACATCTCTTTCCCCACCGTTGATGCTAGGTAAATCCTTCCGCTTAAACATATTATCTAGAGTCTCTACACCAGCTTGAATATTATAGACAATATCGCTTTTTAGTCTATCTTTATTGTAGCCGGCTTGATTTGTAATTTGCATAATGCCAATTCCGTTATCAGCTGTCACAATCGCTTCACCATTCATATCGAAATGACGCCAATTTCCACTTTCACCTTCCGCTATTGCCTTCACAATTTCAGGAGGAACATCATAATTCAGTGCTGTTTCGGTTAACAAACAGTTCATTGTAGAATAATCAGGGTTTTTTTTCGATGCCGAATCATACTTACAAGTATTTGCAATATCATTAGCTAATACATTTTTATCTATATTTATAGATAGAGAGAGGGCACCAATGACAATAACACTAACCAATGGTTTCAATATCTTTTTCATATCTGATTATTACACTTCCTTTCATATTTTCCAAAGTTACCAGATTCAGATATATGTTATCATAAACCCAATATTTGAGATAGGGGTAATAGTCAATGTTTCTATCATTTAACAGGATTGAGTGATAAATGATAGCTCTAACATATATTATTTAATTTTAATTCGGTGAAAAGATTGTAAATAGTGATTGTTGGATTTTTAATTTTTTGTGAAATAGGTATGCTTCCTAAAGTCCATTGTAACAAGCCCCAGCTAAATCCACCACTGTTGTTTCTATCGACGTTCATTTGCTTCAAAATCAATAATTTTACTTTTTGGCACTATATATAATAGAGGTTAAATAGACCTACTACTCTATTATTCCCTAATGAGCGCTAATGCGATTGCCTTTAATCGAACAGAATTAACATCTACCACAATGGATGGTGCTATAATAAGTGGCTCGTCATGCTCATTCTTAGCAAATCAAATATCCCTGTTCTTTGCATATTTTTGGACATAAAAAAACCTCCAACCTAAATAAATTTAGTTAGAGGTAAAAAATTTCGGATATTCCTATTTATTTTATTTCCTAAACGCTTACTTCGCTTTTTCTGCT
>Ga0209676_1003023_pt1 | contig 10914 bp, 6 predicted proteins | sample AraplaCvi_mLB_r2_FD_184282 | JGI IMG/M metagenome (GOLD analysis project Ga0209676, IMG submission 184282) | Arabidopsis root microbial communities from North Carolina, USA - plate scrape MF_Cvi_mLB_r2 (SPAdes) (version 2) | ecosystem: Host-associated > Plants > Roots > Endosphere | place: USA...
CTGCGAGAAGATCAGCCCGCCCACCACCGCCACGCCCAGCGGCTGGCGCAGCTCGGCGCCGGCGCCCAGGCCCAGCGCGAGCGGCAGCGCGCCCATCAGCGCGGCCAGCGTGGTCATCATGATCGGCCGGAAGCGCAGGCGGCAGGCCTCGCGGATCGCGTCCACCGGCTGCAGGCCCTCGGTGCGCTGCGCGTCGAGCGCGAAGTCGATCATCATGATCGCGTTCTTCTTCACGATGCCGATCAGCAGCAGGATGCCGATGGTCGCGATCAGCGTCAGGTCGAAGCCGAAGAGCTTCAGCGAGATCAGCGCGCCCACCGCCGCCGAAGGCAGCCCGGCGAGGATCGTGATCGGGTGGATGTAGCTCTCGTACAGCACGCCGAGCAGCACGTAGATGACGAGCACAGCCAGCACCAGCAGCACGGCCTGGCTGGACTGCGAGCTCTGGAACACCGCCGCATCGCCGCCGTAGGTGGTGATGATCGAGGGCGGCATCTTCAGCTCTTCCTTGAACCGGTCGATCTTCGCGGTCGCATTGCCCAGCGGCACGTCGGGCGCGAGGTTGAACGACACCGTCACCGCCTGCAGCTGGCCCTGGTGGTTGACCGCGGTCGGCCCCACTGTGCGCTTGACGGTCGAGAAGGCCGACAGCGGCACCAGCCTGCCCGTGGTGCTGCGCACCGACAGGCGCGAGACGTCTTCCTCGAACTGGCGGTCGTTGTCGGCCGCCGAAAGGATCACCTGGTAGGTGTTGCTCGTGCCGTAGATGCTGCCGATCTGGCGGTCGCCGTAGGCGTTGTAGAGCGCGGTGCGCAGGTCACCCACGGCCACGCCGAGCACGCCGGCCTTGTCGCGGTCGATGTCGAGCGTGGCCTGCAGGCCGCGGTTCTGCGAGTCGCTGGTCACGTCGCGGAAAGCCGGGTCGGCGCGCATGCGCTCCATGAGCCGGGTGGCCCACGGCACCATCTCGCCCGCATTCACGCTCTGCAGCGTGTACTGGAAGCGCGCCTTGCTCTGGCGTCCGCCCAGGCGTAGGTTCTGCACCGGCTGCATGTAGACGGCAATGCCGGGGATCTCGCGGAAGCGCTGGCGCAGCGATTCGAGCACCTTCGCCATCGGCGGGCGCTCGCTGCGCGGCTTGAGCACCGCGAACAGCCGGCCGGAGTTCTGCGTGGCCGTGGGACCGCCCACGCCGACGAAGGAGCTCACGTAGTTGACGCTCGCGTCGTCCTTGAGGGTGGCGGCCACGCGGTCCTGCAGCGTCTTCATGGCGCTGAATGAAATGTCCTCGGCGGCCTCGGTCGTGATCTGGATCTGGCCGATGTCCTCCTCGGGGAAGAAGCCCTTCGGGATGGTCGCGAACAGCCAGCCGGTGACGACGAAGGTCAGCCCCGCGATCGCCAGCATCACCTTGCGGTGCATCAGCGTCCAGCCGAGCGAGCGCATGTAGGTTGCGTGCACCGCGCGGTAGCCGCGCTCGAAGGCCCGGCCGATGGCCGTGCCCGGCTCGGGATGCTCTTCTTCGTGATCGAGCGCGCCTGCACGGCGCGGCACCTGCTTGAGCAGCCGGCTCGCGAGCATCGGCACCAGCGTGAGCGACACCACGGCCGACACCAGCACCGCCAGCGCCACCACCACCGCGAACTCGTGGAACAGCAGGCCGATTACGCCCGGCATGAAGAAGATCGGGATAAACACAGCCACCAGCGAGATCGAGATCGACACGATGGTGAAGCCCACCTCGCGCGCGCCGCGCAGCGCCGCCGCGAACGGGTCCATGCCCTTCTCCACGTAGCGCATGATGTTCTCGAGCACCACGATGGCGTCGTCCACCACCAGACCCACGGCCAGCGTGATGCCGAGCAGCGAGATGTTGTCCAGGCTGTAGCCGAAGGCATAGAGCAGCGCCACCGCGCCGATCAGCGAAATCGGAATGGTCACGGCCGGGATCAACGTGGCCACCAGCCGGTGCAGGAACAGGAAGATCACCAGCACCACCAGCGCGATGGTGCCCAGCAGCGTGAGCTGCACGTCGTGCACGGCCTCGCGGATCGAGATCGATCGGTCGTTCACCATCTGGATCTCGACCGACTGCGGCAGCTCCGCCTTGAAGCGCGGTATGAGCGCGCGCACCGCATCGACCACCTGCACGGTGTTGGCGTTGGGCTGGCGCTGCACGGCCAGCGAAATCGAGTCCTGCCCGTTGAAGCTGCTCGCGGTCTTCACCGACTCGAAGCTGTCCTCGATGGTGGCCACCTCGTCGAGCCGCACCGGCGCGCCGTTGTGCTGGCCGACGATCAGCTTGGCGAAGTCGGCCGCCTTCATGAGCTGGCGGTTGGCCTGGATGGTGAGCGTCTGGCGCGGGCCGTCGAGCACGCCGACCGGCGTGTTGGCGTTGGCCGAGTTCACGGCCTTGGCCAGTTCGTCGAGCGTGATGTTGCGCGCGTTGAGCAGGTCGGCATTGGCCTTGATGCGCACCGCGAAGGCCTTGCGGCCGTACACGCCCACCTGCGCCACGCCGTCGATGGTCGACAGCGTGGGCGAGATCAGGTTCTCGGCGTAGTCGTTGAGCTCCGACGGGTTCATCGACGGCGAGATCAGCGCGATGAACAGCACCGGCGCGTCGGCCGGGTTGACCTTCCGGTACGAGGGCAGCTGCGTGAGCTCCTGCGGCAGCTGGCGCTGGGCGCGCAGCAGCGCGGCCTGCACGTCGACCGCGGCGGCGTCGATGTCGCGGCTGCTCACGAATTCGAGCGTGATCGAAGACACGCCCTGCGTGTTCACCGAGCTGATGGTCTGCAGGCCCGGGATGGTGGAGAACTGCTTTTCGAGCGGCAGCGCCACCGAACTCGCCATGGTGTCCGGACTCGCGCCCGGCAACTGCGCATTGACGTTGATGACCGGCGTGTTGTAGCTGGGCAGCGCGGCGACGGGGATGCTGAAGTACGCGAAGATGCCGACGACCACGGCCGCCGCGGACAGCAGCACCGTCATCGCCGGACGGCGGATGCAGAGCTCCGAGATGTTCATGCGCGTTCCCGCTGCGGCGGCTTGATGTCGGCGCCGTCGGAAGAAGCGGCGCTACCCGGCGTGACGCCGGTGGTGCCGTTGCCCGTTGCGCCAGGCGCACCCGGCGCCTTGGCATCGACGCGGACCTTGCCACCCGGGCGCACGTTCTGGCTGCCCTCGATCACCACCTGCTCGCCCGGCTCCACGCCGCTCACCGCCACATTGGTGCCGAAGGTGTGCAGCGTCTTCACCTTGCGGCGCGTGGCGGTCTTGCCCTCGTCGACCACATAGAGCGAAGTGCCGTCGGACAGCATCATCAGTGCCGCGGCCGGCACCACGGTGGCGCCGTTGAGCATGCGCACCGTGATGCGCGTGCCCACGAACTGGCCGGGCCACAGGCTCTGGTCGGCATTCGCGAACACGGCCTTGGCGCGCACCGTGCCGATCTGCGGATCGACGGTGTTGTCGACGAAGTCGAGCGTGCCGCTCAGCGGCGCCTTGCCGCCGGTGACGACGGCCTCGACCTTGGCGTGCGAGCGCGCGGCTTCCAGCAGATCCTGCAGGTTGCCTTCGGGCACCGGGAAGCTCACGGCGATCGGGTCGAGCTGCGTGATGGTGACGAGCGACAGCGTCGGCTGCACCAGCGTGCCCGGGTAGATGTTGACGGCGCCGATGCGCCCGGCGATGGGCGCGCGCAGCGTCGCGTAGCCCAGCGCCACCTGCGCCGACTGCACGGCCGCGCGGTCGGCGGCCACGGCGGCGCGCTGAGCCTGGAGCTGCGAGAGCGTGGCGTCGGCCGCGCTCTTGGCGATGAAGTTCTGCGCCACGAGGTCCTGGCTGCGCTTGTACTGGCGCTCCAGGTCGACCATGGTGGCCTCGTCCTTCTGCTGCTGCGCGCGGGCGCGGGCGAGGTTGGCCTGGTCGTTGCGGTCGTCGAGCGTGAAGAGCAGCTGGCCGGCCTTGACGAACTGGCCTTCCTTCACATGCACCGCGCTCACCGTGTTCGTCACCTGCGGCCGCAGGTCGACGCTGTTGAGAGACACCACGCTGCCATTGACCTGCACCGTCACCGGCACGTCCTGCTTCTGCGCGGTGGCCAGGGTCACGAGTGCGGGGGCGCCGCCGCTGTTGCTGTTCGCAGCCGGAGCCTTCGCGTCCTTGCCGGCAGACTTGTCCCCGGACATGGTCCACCACCCGCCCGCGACGGCTACGATCAACACGCCCGCAAGGGCGACGGCGACATTTTTCTTCATGGGTTCTTTGTGCACTTTGGGCTGACAGCGACTATTGGATCAGCGGCCGACTCCCGGTGTTCGTGGCCCCCGTAAAGAAATGTAAAGCCAGTCAACCGAAAGCCCCACACTACCTGCTGTGGCCGGCGCCGGGGGATCCGCACCCCCTCGTTAAAATCGCCGCTCCACAGCCTCTGGATAAACCCCATGAACCGCTGCAAGACACCCACAAATGCTCTCACCTTCATAGCGCTTTGCACAGCAGCCATTGCTGCGGCAGGCCTTTTCCCGCTCACCGCCAGCGCCCAGGACGAAGTGCCCCGGCCGCAGACCCAGAACGAATCGCTCGTTGGCGGCCGCAATTTCCCCATCGGCACCCTGCGCGGCAAGTTCACGGTCCTCAACGCGCCCGACGTCGACCTCGACGGCCACGCCGATCGGCTGGGGGCCGGCGCGCGCATCCGGAGTCCGCAGAACATGCTGGTCATGCCCGGCGCCATCACCGGCCAGAAGTACCTGGTCAACTACACGCGCGATGCCGCCGGCCTGCTGCGCGAGGTCTGGATCCTCACGGCCGACGAAGCCTCGGCCCCACGCGAATCGCTGAACAAGCCGTTCCTGAACATCTGGCCGTTCACCTCGAACGACACCGTCAACACGCAGTAGGCAAAGACGGCGGCGCGGCCCATGCGCTGCGCGCTGCCCAGCCCTCCCCGCTGTTGTGGAGGGCATGAGAGAGAGCTCCCCATGAAAAAAGTATTCATCAAGACCTTCGGCTGCCAGATGAACGAGTACGACTCGGACAAGATGGCCGACGTGCTCAACGCAGCGCAGGGCTACGAGCCCACGCAGAACGTGGACGAGGCCGACCTCATCCTGTTCAACACCTGCTCGGTGCGCGAGAAGGCACAGGAAAAGGTGTTCTCCGACCTCGGCCGCGTGAAGCACCTGAAGGCCAGGGGCGTGAAGATCGGCGTGGGCGGCTGCGTGGCGAGCCAGGAGGGCGAGGCCATCATTGCGCGTGCGCCGTACGTCGACATCGTGTTCGGCCCGCAGACGCTGCACCGCCTGCCCGAGATGCTCAACGACCGCGAGCGCCTGAACCGCCCGCAGGTGGACATCAGCTTCCCCGAGATCGAGAAGTTCGACCACCTGCCGCCCGCACGCGTCGAGGGCGCGACGGCCTTCGTGTCGATCATGGAAGGCTGCTCCAAGTACTGCAGCTACTGCGTGGTGCCCTACACCCGCGGCGAGGAGGTGAACCGCCCGCTCGACGACGTGCTGGTCGAGATCGCCGGCCTGGCCGAGCAGGGCGTGCGCGAGATCACGCTGCTGGGCCAGAACGTGAACGCCTACCGCGGCAAGATGGGTGACACCGCGGAGATCGCCGACTTCGCGCTGCTGATCGAATACGTCGCCGAGATCCCCGGCATCGAGCGCATCCGCTACACCACCAGCCACCCGAACGAGTTCACCCCCCGGCTGATCGAGGCCTATGCCAAGGTGCCGCAGCTCGTGAGCCACCTGCACCTGCCGGTGCAGCACGGCAGCGACCGCATCCTGATGGCGATGAAGCGCGGCTACACCGCCATGGAATACAAGAGCACGGTGCGCAAGCTGCGCGCCATCCGCCCCGAGCTCGCCCTGAGCAGCGACTTCATCGTCGGCTTCCCCGGCGAGACGGACGACGACTTCAACAAGATGATGAAGCTGATCGACGACTGCCAGTTCGACGCCAGCTTCAGCTTCATCTTCAGCCCGCGCCCCGGCACGCCCGCCGCCGCGCTGCAGGACGACACGCCGTATGAAGTGAAGCTCGCTCGCCTGCACACGCTGCAGGCGGTGATCGACGTCAACGTGAAGCGCTTCGGCCAGGCGCTGGTCGGCACCACGCAGCGCGTGCTGGTGGAAGGCGCCTCGCGCAAGGACGCGAACGAACTCATGGGCCGCACCGCCTGCAACCGCGTCGTCAACTTCGAAGGCGACGCGCGCCTGGTCGGTCAGATGGCCGACCTTCGCATCACGCGCTCGCTGGCCTACACGCTGCGCGGCGAGGTCGTGACGAGCGAATCGTCGATGCCGGTGCTCGCCCACTGATGGCGAAGCGACCGTCCATCCGGGGCTCGTTCCAGCAGCTCCTGCTGTTTGCCTTCTTGCTGATCACCGCGCTGCTGGTCGGCGTGGCGCTGCGTTCGGTGCTGCAGTACGACGCGCTGATGACGCAGAGCCGCGACGCAGCCGCGCGCGCGCTGCGCCTGTCGGGCGCGGCCCAGTCGCTGGCCGAGCGCAGCGCGGCCATGGAGCGCGCCGGGCGCCAGTCGCTGGTGCTCAACGACGCAGTGCTGCGCCGCCGCTTCGACGACGCTGCGCGCGAAGCGCACCAGGTGCTCGAGCGCCTGGAGAACAACGGCCTGGCCCCCGCGGGCACCGAGATGTGGCGCGCCCAGCTCGGCGTGATCGAGGGCCTGATGAGCGGCAACGCCGACAGCGCCCTGGCCCGCGAAAGCACGATGGCGATGCAGTTCCGCGAACTCGACGCGCTCAACACCAACCTTGCGCAGCAGGCGCAGTTCCTCATCGAAACGCAGAACGACGCACTGGCCAGGCGCATCGAGAACGCGCGCCGCCGGCTGATGCGCGAAGTGGTGGCCGCCAGCGTGCTGGCCGTGTCGCTGGCGCTGGCCTTCGGCATCTGGCTGGCTCGGCCGTTCAAGCGGCTGGAGCATGCCATCGTCGGCCTCGGGCAGAACCGGCTCGACGAGCCCATCGACATCCGCGGCCCGGCCGACGTGCGGCGCGTGTCGCAGCAGCTCGAGTGGCTGCGGCTGCGCCTGACCGAGCTCGATGCCGACAAGGCGCGCTTCCTGCGCCACGTGTCGCACGAGCTGAAGACGCCGCTGGCCGCGCTGCGCGAGGGCGTCTCGCTGCTCGAAGACGGAGTGACCGGCCCGCTGAACCCGGCGCAGCTCGAGGTTGCGCAGATCCTGCAGCAGAACACCGTCTCGCTGCAGGGCCAGATCGAGGCGCTGCTGCGCTTCAACGCCGCGGCCTTCGAGGCGCGCGAACTGCGCCGCGAGCGCACCGAGCTGCTGCCGCTGATCGAAGAGCAGATCGAGGCCCAGCGCCTGCAGTGGCAGGCGCATGGCCTGCGCGTGCGGGCCGAGGGCGATCCCATCGCGATCACGGTCGACCGCACCAAGCTTGGCACCGCGATCGCCAACCTGCTCAGCAACGCCATTCGCTTTTCGGTAACGGGCGGTGTCATCACCCTGGCGGTATCGGGGACGCCCGAGGCGGTCCACATCGACGTGAACGACGCCGGGCCGGGCATCGCCGAGGGCGACCGCGACCGGATCTTCGAACCTTTCTTCCGCGGCGAACGCCAGCCCGAGCACACGGTGAAAGGCACGGGCATCGGACTTTCCATCGTGCAGGAGTACATTGCAGCCCACGGGGGCCGCATCACCCTGCAGCCGGGCGGGCCCGGTGCTCGCTTTCGCATCGAACTGCCGCGCACAGCCTGATCGCACCGGCTCCCCTCTCCATCACCGCCTCACCGCTTCGCGTCCTTCTTCGACCCATGTCTTTCTTGTTCGTCCGCAGTTCCACCTTCGCCGGGGCGATCACCGTGCCTTTCGTCCTGCTGCTGGCCGCCTGCGCCACGCAGCCCAAGCCGCCCGCGGAGGCCGAGGCGCTGCCGCCGCCTCCGGTCGTGCCGCGCGTGCTGCCGGTGGAGGCGGAGCCGAAGGCGCCGGCCACGCAGCCGGCCTCCTCGCTCTTCGCGTTGATAACGCAGGGGCCACAGGGGCCGCAGGCGGCCATGCTGTCGTACGCCGACAAGGTGCGCCCGCTGAACGGCGCCGACCTGAGCACGGAAATCTCGCGCATCGGCGACCCGGGCGATTCGCCCACCACGCAGATGCAGCTGGCGCTGCTGCTCTCGCAGACCCGCGTGCCGGCCGACCTGGCGCGTGCCCTGGGCCTGCTGCAGCGCGTGATCGCCAACCCCGCACCCGAGGCCCAGGCCCTGCACCCGCTGGCACGCGCCCTGGCCGCGCGCTACGTGGAGCAACGCCGCGTCGAGGACGACCGCGACAAGCAGGTGCAGCAGCTGCGCGACAGCCAGCGCCGCATCGACCAGCTGAACGACCGCATCGAAGCGCTGCGCGCCATCGAGCGCAGCTTTGCGCGGCCCAACACGGCGCCTGCAGCACCGGCGGCACCCAACGGAAGCAAACCCACCCCATGAGCACTACCGGCGCCCGCCTCCTCGTGGTCGACGACGACCCGGACATGCTGCGGCTGCTCTCGATGCGACTGAGCTCGGCGGGCTACCAGGTCACGGCCGTCACCTCGGCCGAGACTGCGCTCACGCAGCTCGAGATCGAACACCCGCAGCTCGTGCTGAGCGACGTGCGCCTGCCCGGGCGCGACGGCCTCCAGCTGTTCGACGAGATCCGCAAGCGCCATCCCTCGCTGCCGGTGATCTTGCTCACCGCGCACGGCACCATCCCCGACGCGGTCGAGGCCACGGCGCGCGGCGTGTTCACCTACCTCACCAAGCCCTATGACGGCCGCGAACTGCTCGACAAGATCGCGCAGGCGCTGGCGCTCGGCGCGCCCGCGACCACGCCGAGCAAGGCCGGCGACGACAGCTGGCGCTCCGAGATCGTGAGCCGCAGCAACCGCATGGCCGAGCTGCTGGCCGAGGCGCGCATGGTCGCCAAGTCGGACGCTTCCGTGCTGCTGCGCGGCGACTCGGGCGCCGGCAAGGAAATGCTCGCGCGTGCCATCCACAAGGCCAGCGCGCGCGCCGACAAGCCCTTCGTGGCGGTCAACTGCGGCGCCATTCCCGAGGCGCTGCTCGAGTCGGAGCTGTTCGGCCACATGAAGGGCGCCTTCACCGACGCCCATGCCAACCACAAGGGCCTGTTCCAGCAGGCCGACGGCGGCACGCTGCTGCTCGACGAAATCGGGGACATGCCGCCCGCGCTGCAGGTCAAGCTGCTGCGCGTGCTGCAGGAGCGCGCGGTGCGGCCGCTGGGGGCGAGCCAGTCGATCCAGGTCGATGTGCGCATCGTCTCGGCCACCCATCGCGACCTCGACGCCGCGATGGAGGCCGGCCAGTTCCGCGAAGACCTGTACTACCGCCTCAACGTGGTGACGCTCACGCTGCCGCCGCTGTCGGCGCGGCGCGAAGACATTCCGCTGCTGGCCAACCACTTCCTGCAGCGCCTGTCGACCAAGTACGGCAAGCGGCTGTCGGGCTTCGCACCCGAGGCGCTGAAGGCGCTGACCACGGCCGCCTGGCCGGGCAACGTGCGCCAGCTGTTCAACGTGGTCGAGCAGGTCTGCGCACTGTCGAGTTCACCGCTGATTCCGTTGGCGCTGGTGCAGCGCGCGCTGCGCGTGCCGACGGTCGAAGTGCAGACCTATGCCGAGGCCAAGCAGCGTTTCGAGCGCGACTACCTCGTCGGCCTGCTGAAACTGACCGACGGCAACGTGGCCGATGCGGCCCGCCTGGCCGATCGCAACCGCACGGAGTTCTATCGGCTTCTGCAGAAGCACGAACTCACGCCGGGCCACTTCAAGGCCGACGCTGTCGCTCCTGGCGGGGACCCTGTCGCCGAGTAGCGACGCCCCTAAGTCGTTGATTTATATGGCCTATCCCTACCAGCCCAGGAGGCTTGTCGGGATTCGGCGACAAAAAGAGGGGTTTGGAGGCCTTCCGGCAGCCTCCTCCCGCGAAAAACACCTTCGGATCGACCCAAGTCGTTGATCTGAAAGCGTTTTTCCAGCCTGGCACAGGGTTTGCCCCTGTACTGGCATGACAGCACTAACCAGCCCATCTTTCGCACTGCGCCAGCAGCGCGACGGCCTGCGTCAAAAGCAGTTTTCCTCCTCGCGGCCCCGTGCCGCGGGCCATTCGCTCGCCGCGCTCGCAAGCGCTGGCGGCGCCGAGCCGGATTGCGTGATCAAGCGCTTTCCTGCCATTGGCGACACCCCTTCCCTCGACAAGCAACGTTGGTAAATCACATGAAGCCGAACGACTTCTCCCAACTGAACGTGCTGGCCGACACCGATTTTTCGCACCGCAGCGCGGTCCGCGAAGAACGCCATCCCAACTCGGTCACCGCCCCGCCGGTCAACCGCGGTTCGATGACGCCCCGACCCTGGCGCGGTTTCTGGAACAGCATCGGCACTGCCCTGCTGGTCAAGCTCGGTGCCGGCGGCAAGCGTCAAAGCGCCGGCCCGGCCGAAGCCCGCCAACCGTGGCAGCGTGCCGCAGCCCAGCGCCGCAACGCGTTCATGCTGCTCACCGTACTGAGCACCGTGATCGCCTCGACGCTGTTCGCCGGCGTGCAACCCGACTACAACAACGTCTGGCTCGAATACGGCCAGATCGGCCTGTACGGCCTGCTCTCGGGCTGGGTCGTGACCGGCTTCGTGACCGCGCTCATGGGCTTCTACGTCTCGGTGCGCGGTGACAAGCACGCGCTTTCGGCCAAGCAGGTCGTCAACCACCCGATGAACCCCGAGGCACGCACCGCGATCATCATGCCGATCTGCAACGAAGACGTTGCCACGGTGTTCGCCGGCCTGCGCGCCACCTGCGAATCGGTCGCCTCCACCGGCCACGCGAAGCAGTTCGACGTGTTCGTGCTGTCCGATA
>Ga0209676_1003029_pt1 | contig 10890 bp, 10 predicted proteins | sample AraplaCvi_mLB_r2_FD_184282 | JGI IMG/M metagenome (GOLD analysis project Ga0209676, IMG submission 184282) | Arabidopsis root microbial communities from North Carolina, USA - plate scrape MF_Cvi_mLB_r2 (SPAdes) (version 2) | ecosystem: Host-associated > Plants > Roots > Endosphere | place: USA...
CATCAAAGTAGTAGGATTACTATTTATATCCGTGTTACTGGCCAGTGTTTTTAACCTGTTCCTTGTATTACTTGCTAATACGCAACATTCATTTTCAACACTTAGTACAATCGTCGGTACAGCACTCGGTTTCTTTTGTGGTGTTTATGTACCTGTTGGTGCACTTCCATCCTTTGCTCAAAATCTTATTATGTATTTCCCTATTAGTCATACAACGCTACTACTACGTAATGCCTTTATGGAGAACTCAATTTCCAAGGTTTTCGAAGGTGCGCCTGCTTCACAGGTGGAAGATTATAAAATAATGTATGGCATTGTCTATGACCTTCACGGAAGTATACTAAGTACCTCAACAAGCATTATCATTATTGTCGTAACAATTATTGTGCTAGCCATCTTATCTATCATTATTTTTAAAAAGAAAAACAAATAAACATTTTCGCACATCGTTTATAAAACGATGTGTTTTTTATTGATTTATTCCAAACAATTTGTTATTTTAATAATAAATAAGCAAACAAAACTAAAAATCGTTTGTTTTATAGGAGGATATCCAATGGATGTAAATGAATTATTTTGGCAAGCTTCAATCCATGACATAAAAAAAGGCTACAATGATGAAGCTACACACTTCACTTGTTTACTTTGCGGAGAAAAAATTGAAAAAGGTATTATTCATCCACATGAAGGCGTTCTCTTCGAAGCAGAAAAATTTATGCAACATCATATTACTGCTGCACATCAATCTGTATTTCATTATTTAAATGGCCTTCATAAAAAAATGACAGGACTCACTGATCATCAAAGTCATATTTTACGTTTATTTTATGAAGGAAAAACTGATCAAGAAATTAAAGAAGAGCTGGAAATTGGTAGTGCAACAACGATACGTCACCATCGCTTTACGCTTAAAGAAAAGGAACGTCAAGCGAAAACGTTTCTTGCAATGATGGAGCTATTAAAAGAACAGAATGAAAAAGAAGACAGCTTTGTACCCATTCACAAAACGGCAACGATGGTCGACGATCGCTATAATATTACAATTTCTGAAGAACAGCAATTACTTGAAAAGTACTTCCCAAACGGCATCGGCAAGGAGCTTGTCCGCTTCCCAAAACGCGAAAAGCATAAAATTGTAATACTACGTGCAATCACAAAGCTTTTCGATGAAACAAAACAGTATTCAGAAAAAGAATTAAACGAAATGATTCAACCGATATATGAGGATTATGTGCAAATACGTCGCTATTTAATCGAATACGGCTTCATGGATCGAAAAGAGGATGGCAGTGCTTACTGGATCAAAAAATAAGAAAGCAGGGTTACTAATGGACCATAAAAAAGAATTAAAGGAACTGTATAAAGAAATAAAAATCGAAGCTGGTGTTTTCACAATGACCAATAAACAAAATGGTAAAGTGTTTGTAGGTAGCTTCAATAATTTAAAACGCTTAAACGGCTTTCAGTTTATGCTAAAAACAAATACACATACTAATAAAGAGCTACAAGTCGATTACAACACTTTCGGCAACGATGCTTTTGATATTGAAGTTGTGGAATATTTGAAGAAAAAAGAAGAGGGTTATTTCGATGCCAAAAAAGAGCTAGAAAAACTAGAACAAAAATGGCTCGACGAGCTGCAGCCATTTGGTGAACTAGGATATAACTAGGTATGCATGGAAGCTACAAAAAAGAATCTGCTTTCTCCGCGGTTAAACTGGAGAAACTTGCAGATTCTTTTTTAATTTCATATATAATGTTGTTTCGCGCGGGTATTCACATATTCCTTTTAGGCAGTGGCGTAAAATCAGCTGGATCGTAGTATTTCTTTGTTGATTCTACACCCATTCTTTTGCCTAGGGCATTACTTTGACGCACCGATATTTAACACTTCAATTCTTCAATAACTGAATTTCTTGTTGAGCTTTTTTTGTTAGCTTACCGAAAACTAGCTCATAAGAATGTTGGATTAAATTTCCAACTAAATCCATAGGTACATCATCTACATCCATATAAATTGAATTCCAATGTGTTTTATTCATATAGTAGCCTGGAATAATACCTTCATAGGCCTCTCTCAACTCTTCAGCTCGAATCGGTTCACATTTCAACGTAAGTACCGGTCTACCAGTAGCATCGCCGCCCAGCATCCCATACATTTTACCCCCAATATGATAGCGATCCGCCTGCCATTCTTCTTTGTAATCATATGTTGTTCCGTGAAGCTTTAAGCAATATGCGTGAATTGTTTCTTTGCTCATGATTTAACCCCCTAATATAAAAACACACGTTCGATTATATTAATTATAATCCACAACGTGTGTAGAAGGAATACATATTTATTTGTTACTTGCAAGACATCAGTTTTTACGCGAATCCAGGATACCCTTTACTTTATACCTCTATCAAACATGCCGATGACCTCGGTAGTTTGCAATATATTGACGAAAGCTTTGGTGTCTGCTTCCTTTATCACCCCTTTTACTTCAGCAAGTTGATAGCGCGTAATAACCGTAATTAAAACTTTACGCCCTTCGCCTGAATAAGCGCCTTTCGCATCTATAATAGTTACACCTCGATGAAGCTTTTCCAGTAGCTGCTGTTTGACTTCCTCACCCTTGCTCGTAATAATCATCAATGTCAATTTAATATGACTCGTATGAATCGTGTCGACAACCTTCCCTGTAGCATAAATCGATACGAGCGTCAGTAATGCCGCATCCCAGCTAAAAACGAATCCAGAGATAGCTACAACGATACCGTTCATCGCAGAGATTAATGTACCAAGCGGAAAATCCCGCTTGCGACTTAGCAGCATCGCTATAATATCAAAACCTCCCGAGGAGCCTGCCGCTCGAAAAATCATGCCCATCCCTAAGCCCACAATAACACCACCGAATAAGGAGGCGAGAATTGGGTCTTGGGTAGCTTTATGGATTGGAATAATATACAAACTTGCTGACAAAACAACTACTGAAAGAATGGTATATCCTATGAATCGTTTCCCCAGCTTTAAGACCCCTATAATAAGTAAAGGCAAGTTCAATAGTAAATTTATTACCCCTGTATTTAAAGGCGTAATAATACCAAGCATGATTGCAATCCCGCTTAATCCCCCACTTAAAATCTCATGTGGAATTAACAAAAAATTATAGGCAAAGGCGACTAGTATCGATGAAAGTGTAATAACGACAATATTACGCATAACAATTCCCCTATCATTAACGAACCGTTTTAATCTTAGAATACCCAACTTATTCGTTCAAAAAACCTGGAGTATCGCAGTTAAAAAAACGACATTTATTTCTTCTGATATTCTTTTTTCTGCTCCTCTTTTATCGGCACTTCTTTTAGAGGTTCCTCTTTATTCTCTTCTACATTCTCTGCTACCTTATATATACGTTCAAGCATTGGCGGATGTGTATAACGGAACCACTTTACGAGTAACTGTGGATTTACTTCACTTAAACCTGATATCGTTAGCTTTTGGAATGCAGTAACTGCGGACTCTCGATCACCCGTTAATGAAATCGCATATTGATCAGCTCTCGTTTCCTGGTACCGCGAAATATAATTCGACAGAGGGCTTGAAGCAAATAATAAAACGGATGTTATGAGTAAAAACAATGGATAAGAGCTTATATCACCGATTTTTTTAATTTTTAATACCTGACCGTAACGTCCAATCATCCACTTTAAACATTTCGCTGATAGCCATAACCCTAGCAATGTCAGCAAAAGATATCCCGCAATACCAAAATAAATATGCTTCTCAACGTAGTGTCCCATTTCATGAGCCATAATATATAATATTTCATTATCTGTTAAACGATTTAACGTTGTATCCCAAAGCACAATTCTCGAATTACTGCCGATACCTGTTACATAAGCATTTAAGGCATTTGTCTTTTCTGCCATATTGACTTCATATACATGCTCTGCTGGTATATTTGCCTGTTCAGCAATAGACAAAATTTTCGCCTCTAGCTCTTTATTTTTGAGTGGATAAAAATCATTATATAAAGGATCGATCACTACAGGTTGAATAAACATTACAAATATTGTAAACGGAATCGTTAGAAACCATGCATAGAGCCACCACCTTTTGGCACTTTTTTTGATGAGCCAATAAAGGACAGACACGATAATTAAACTCATGCCAAAGTTGACCCAAAAATCAATAATGCCATCCCGCATCCATGACGAAAATCCTTGTGTACTAATTCCGTAGGCTTTACTTAATTTGTAACGATAATAATCGAGTGGAAATAGTACAACATATAGTAAAAGTGATAATGAAAATAAGTAACTTGCATTTTGTAACAGCTTCCATTTTGCTTGTGACGTCGCTACCTTTTCGAAATAACGTGATACGCCCATTATTAATATCATGAAAAAGACTAACCATTCCAAAGGTGTAGCAACAAAGAATAGGAAGTTCCGGATTTTCGAATATTCACCACTTAAATATAATTCTTTTTCAGACATAAACATCACTGGATCTGCGGCTGTCCCCTGCATCGCTCGTGGTATAGTACCACCACCGCTATGGAATATATACCAATACATACACAGCACATATACACCGAATATAAGTAGCGCGACAATTCCCATTTTTTTCGCTATGTCATTTCCTCCCTTGTTCAACACTAAGTTCGTCCTATAGTAAGTGTAAGCTAAATTAAAAAAGTTAGAACAATTTTTTCTTTGTTTTTATTTACCTTCTACCCTACTTGACACTTAAAAGAAAAAATTCGCCCCACTTCTTCAAATAAGTGACAAACCATGGATGCTAATGCACCACAGCTTGTTCGCTTTTACAAGAAGTGTCGCGAATTTTAAAAAACTTATATTTTACTTATCCATAACAAATCCCGTTTTGCCACGTTGATCATGACTTAAATACCCTGCAGATTCTAATTCATCATGCCATTTTTTTTCTATAACAGCAGCCTTTAATGCATCCTCCTCTTTCGTTGATAATTCTACCATCGTCTCTCCTTGGTATTGCCAAACCTCAATATCTGCCGCATAGCCAGCAAAGCTTCCTTTATATGTTGTAGCCTTTGCAGGACCATAAACTACAGCTTGGGATAAAGTATTTTGATACCATGATTCGGAATCCCAATTAAAAATTTTCTTCGGAGCATTTTCTAAAATTAATTTTTTTGCTGCACTTGTATCCACTGCATCATAGGAAACTTTAGATGTCGTCTTTAATGATTCCTTACGGCTTATCGTAAACGTACGATTGCCATCTTTAATATCCATTTCAAATTTATAGTTAGATTCTGCTCCCGTAAAACCATGACTTTCTGTTATTGCAATTGCTTCATCCAGTGGTGTATTTAAAAATCTCTTTTTATAGGTGATATCCAATTTATTGCTCCCTTTGTAGACACGCAAACGGTGGATATAATCCTCATTTAAAAAATCTTTACTTGGAGTATCAAAGAAATATACCTTCACCTCATCTTTTTTTGTAGCTTGGAAAACATTTAAAATATCTGATTCAGCAAAGAGGTCTGATTTAATATTATATTTAATTTCATGCTCTGGATCGATTGCTGCCTCCGCTTTTGTGGAGCCGAACCCAATAATGCTAACAAGTACAATGCCAATTAAGCATAAATTCACTAAACATTTCTTCATATGATCTCCTCCTTTAGTAATTACAAGAAAGTCGTTTCGCTATTCGTTAATGAACTGTGAAAATAGATTGTTTTATGTGCATGTATTTTCTTAGATAGTGCGATGATATCATGAAAATCCGGATGTGTTTTGTAAAAAAAATCCTTATATTGATTTTTGAAAAGCTTCATTTTGTATTTGCCTCTATTCCAATAACCCGTAAAGATGACTATAGATGTAGGTTTTTTATGAAGTAGCTTCACTAATTTAGCTTCATCACGCTCAGGAACAAAATAAATGACGTTTTCACTTTCTGCTTTCTTTGCCAAACATTCTAATTTAAACTGTTGCAAAATAGTTTTTTTAGTAGCCAATAAATTTTCTGGTGCCTCAAAGTAATTTTCAAATAAGGATAACAATTCAGGATCTACACGTATCGCTCTAGTTGTATGCTGAAAAAGATAGGCTGCAATATCGGCTGTTTTTCCAGAGAATGAGGATGGGAAAATGATTGGGCGGCCTGAATTCACATTGATATATTCGGTCATTTCCTCCAATACTTCTAAATTATCGATGCGTTTTTCTACATGGCCGCTATCAATAATGGCTACATTATAAACATTCCTGTCCTCTATCGGTAGCGTCGCTTTCAACAAATAAGAGTCCACTACATAATCGCCAGAATAAAATATCACCTCCTTAAAAAAACGAATCTTATACCATACGCTTCCTATTAAATGCCCATTGTAACCCCATTGAAAGGCTATATGATTCCTAATATCTATCCACTCACCAATTGACTCTGATTGAAAGGTTCTTGTATTTTGGCAAAACTGCTTTAATTGCTGCGCAGTCATATTACTCATAATTATTGGCCCTGTGTATCCCCATTCCTCAAGTAAAGGAAGAGCACCTGTATGATCTGTATGTGAATGTGAAATAAATACTGCATCAAGCTTCGCCACATGAGCTTGTGTTAAATTCGGAAGAGTCTTTTGTCGATTGTTCATCACTCCGCAATCGAGTAAAATGGCATGTCCATTATTTTCAATGAAAAAGCAGTTACGGCCATACTCACCGACCCCACCTAAAATCTCTACATTAAGCATCCGCACGTCCTCCCCCTTTTTGTAACAAGGTAAACAACAACATGAAAATAATAGTCATGATGACTGTTATTACTGCAACAGCCATTCCTTCCCCGACATTTCCTTGCTCAAATTGACTATAAATAAATGTTGCACCAGTCTCTACCGAAGGGGGCAAAATAAGTAATCCAGCGACAAGCTCACGCATGGAAATAATAAACGTCATCGTCATTCCAGCAAGAATTCCCTGCATTAATAATGGAATGATAATCTGTCGATAAATAGCCCAACTACTTCGCCCAAAAATAGCTGCCGATTGGAATATCGAAGAATCTAATTGTGATAAAGAGGACTTTATATATTGCACGGAATACGGTAAAAAGAGTACACAATATGTGACCACAACCATTGCCTTTGTGTTATAAATGGTCGCTGGTAACCACGGTGAATTCCAAAACATGATTAACCCAACTACAAAAACAATTCCAGGAATAATATTAGGCATTAAACTAAAGAAATCTAATACTTGTTGCTTTTTCGTTTCTCCTTTTTTAATGTATAAGGCAATAAACAAACCAATAATCGCTGTAACGACAGCTGTGATTATGGAGAAAAGAACACTATTTAAAAATGCTGACAATCCTGCACTTCCACTTGTAAACACTTCCTGATAGGAGGCAAAACTAAAATTCCCTGCTTGCAAACCATCTCCCCTAACTTTTTGCAAAGATGTTACGACAATCGAAAAGTAAGGAATACCGATCGATAGCAAAATAACGATCCCCACAAAAAGCCACGAACCAAGCTTGACATACCACTTATCTTTAATCTCGCGAATTGCTGGTGTTTTTCCTGAAAGCACGCTATATGTATATTTGCGCCCAATAAGGTTTTGAAAATACCAAATCACGAGACAAACCGACAGTAAAAATAATGAGAGCGATGTCGCCATACTAATATCTACAGGCCATCTAGATAGGTAAGAATGAATTTCCGTAGTAAATACTTGAAAACTAATTCGATTACCAAATGTTGCAGGTGTTCCAAATTCAGCTAACGTTTTGATGAAAATTAGCAAACTTCCTAGAACATAGCTTGAAACCAATAAAGGTAAAATTATTTTCGTCCAATTTCTCCAAGGGCTTCGGCCAAAAATTAGGGCAGCATCAAGAAAGGATCCATTAATTCTTAATAGCGTATTTTTTAGCATTAAATATAGAAAAGGAAAAAGGTGCAAGCTCATAATCATGACCATTCCAGACAAAGAGAAGAACGCTTCAGTCATCCAAGCAGCACTTGGAAATAGCTGTTGGAGAAATCCATTATTTTGCATAAACAATATCCAACCCATCGAGCCAATATACGGTGGAGTCATAAACGGAATCGTTAGAACAATGTCTAGCCAATTATATTTATACAAGCTTGTTTTCGTTCTTATTAACGCCATAGGGAATGCTATAATTGTTGTCCCTATAATAACTAAAACTCCTAGTAGTATAGAGTTTCCAAGAGTATGCCACACTCTCTCGTTAGCAAACATTCTATTAATTTGTGAAACATCTAATTGCCAATCTTTCATAAATGTATAAAACACAATGGCAATTAACGGTGCGATAGCAAACGTGATGACAAGTGTCAGTAAAAATCCAAAAGTTCGTCTACCTTCCATAATCATTGATATTTCAATCCTTCCCTAGAAAAACTTAAAGGAGGCTAGAAAACCTCCCAAAACTACTTAACGAAATATATCATTGAATTTAGTTAATACTTCAAGCTGCTTCGCTTCTGCACCCTCCCAGTTCACGTTTAGCTGAGGAATTTCATCTAAAGCAGACCGATCCTTTACAGTTATATCTTTGTTGCCTGGTAGTAAGTATGCACCTGCGACAAGTTTTTGCCCTTCATCTGACAGTAAAAAATCAACGTACGCTTTTGCACTCTCTACATTTTTTGCATCCTTCAAAATACCAACAGCTCGTGGACTGACAACTGTCCCGCTTTTTGGATAAATAATCTCTACTGGTTCCCCATCAGCTTTTGCTTTATAGGCCATGTAATCTACCCCTGAAATTGTGGCATTTTTGTCACCAGTAATAACAGCATCTAACGCTTCCTTATTGGCTCCACTCACCTGTAAACCATTTTCTTTCCACTTCTCCATCGTAGTCCAAGCCGTTTTTTCCGCTTCTGTATATCCGTATAGGAAATCTACTGCAGAGCCTGACATGCTTGGATCCGGTATATTGATCTTATTTTTCCATTCAGCTTTTGCTAAATCTGTCCATTCTTCTGGAGCCTGTTGCGTATTTTTTGTATTATAAGCAATGCCTAAAGCTGAGGCACTGTAACCATAGTAATAACCTTGTGCATCTGACCAATCACTATTAATTTTCTTTGCATTTGCAGCGTCTTTATAGCTTTGAAGCTGATCTGTTTCCTTTAAGCCATCCATAGAAGCGACAGAGGCTAGTACAACAACGTCTGCTACAGGGTTATTTTTCTCCGCTTCTAAACGCGATAATATTTTGCCTGTTGTCCCTTGGAACATCTCTACTTTTATTCCTGTTTTCTCTTCAAATGCTTGTTGAATATTCGCTGCTAAACCATCAGGACCAGCAGAATATACCGTTAAAGTTTGTTCTTCTTTCGGCTTTGCACTTGATTTTTTATCGCTTTCTACTGTTTTATTTCCACAGCCCGCTACTGCTAATGTTAAAAGAATCCCAGCTGTAGCAAATAGTTTTACACTTCGTTTTTTCAATGTAAACCCTCCAATTGATATATTTGTTTTTCATCAATAAAAACCTCAAGCTGCTTTCCATGTTCGATAGGTTCTGCCTCGTAAAAGCTCCAGTGCTTACCATCTACCTGTGCCTGCACTAAATATCGATCACCAACAAAAGTACTTTTTACAATCATCGCTTGTTTCGCAATTGTTCCTGGGCGTGCTACTCTGGAAACTCCTTCAGGTCGCACAATATAATTACCCTTATCAAACCAGTTCACTTTGCCGATAAAATCCGCTACATATGGTGTTGATGGAGCATGATAAATTTCTTCTGGCGTTCCTACTTGCGCAATTCTACCTGCCTCCATCACGATAATTTGATCTGACATTGCCATTGCCTCTGTTTGATCATGTGTGACAAAAATTGCCTGACAATCTAGCTTATGAATAATATGCATGATTTCGTCTTGCATTTTTTCTCTTAGTACTGCGTCGAGCGCCGATAAAGGTTCATCAAACAAAATAAGCTGCGGATTAGTCGCAAGAGCCCTCGCAAGTGCTACCCGTTGCTGCTGTCCCCCTGATAACTCTCCAGGCTTTCGTTTTTCAAGCCCTTCCATTTTCACCAATCGCATAACATACTCCACTCGAGCCGGAATATCTGACTTTTGAACAATTCCCTTCAGGCCAAAAGCAATGTTTTGGAAAATAGTCATATGAGGCCATAACGCAAAATCTTGAAAAACCATTGCAATATTTCGCTTATTTGGTTTTACATTTTTACGGAGTTTAGATGAATAAATGATGGTTTCATCAAAACGAATTTCTCCATTTGTCGGTTGTTCAAGTCCAGCTAATATTTTTAATAACGTTGTTTTACCGCAGCCTGATTGTCCTAAGATTGTAATGAATTTGCTATCCAGCTCAATATTTATAGGCCATAACGCTTGAGCCTGCCCATATTTTTTCTCAATATTCATAAATGAAATTTTCATAATATCCTCCTTGCTAATTACAACTATAAATTCCAGATATTTAGAAAATATTAATCTACTATTAATAACTTGTTAAAAAAAATCTAATAAACTAAAGCAAATACAAGATTTTTTCTAATTTACTTTAGGAGGATAAAATGAATAATGTGAAATTACAGGCGTTTTGCCTACTTGTAGAATTAAAAAAATTGGCTCCTGTTGCCAAAGAGCTTGGTATTACAGCACCGACAGTATCTTTTCATATTCGTTCAATTGAAGAGGAATACGGCATCCGTTTATTTCGGACAAATGCAGGTGGATACCGTTTAACAGAAGCAGGAGAAGGACTCTATCATTACGCTCACAAAATTGTACAGCTGCAAAAAGAAATGAACCGTTTTGTTGAAAATCTTTTGGTGGGGAATATCGGCTCCATTCGACTTGGAGCAAGCGGGTTGCCCACGCATAT
>Ga0209676_1003031_pt1 | contig 10889 bp, 8 predicted proteins | sample AraplaCvi_mLB_r2_FD_184282 | JGI IMG/M metagenome (GOLD analysis project Ga0209676, IMG submission 184282) | Arabidopsis root microbial communities from North Carolina, USA - plate scrape MF_Cvi_mLB_r2 (SPAdes) (version 2) | ecosystem: Host-associated > Plants > Roots > Endosphere | place: USA...
GGCAAGCCCCCTCCGCCCGTGCGAACCACCGCTCGCAGCAGCGACTGTCGACCGTCGGGGAGCCGCGCGCGGCTGTCGATACTATAGGTGCCGCTGCCGGCGCCGACCATGCTTGCGCCCGGCAGGGCGCCGTCCACCGGCAGCGCGCCGGCGGGCCGGCTGCGCTGGGCGACCAGGTCGGCACCGTTCAACCCCATCGCATCGAGCAGTTCCGCCGAGGCATACGCCGGATCCGGCTGCGCGCGGCCGCTGTAGACCGTCAGGTCCGGTTCGAGCTTCGCGTACAGCGCCGGCGTCATGCCCAGCACCTGCAGCAGCTCGGCCACGCTTTCGAACTCCGCGTCCTTGGCGCCGTAGGGGCGGCCGGCCGCTTCGTAGTCGCCGTCCTCTGCGCCGCCGCCGGGCTGGGTCAGCAGGTCGGCATCGCGCCAGTCGACGATCGCCCCGGCGATGCGCCCGGCCTCCGACGGCTCCACGCCCTTGCGCTGGATCAACGCCGCCAGCAGCGGATGCGGCGCCTGGTTGATGTCGAGCTTGCCGTTCTCGTCGACGATCTTCACCTCGACCTGCGCGTCGCCAAAGCGCCAGCGATGCGCGGTGCCGTCGGGCTTCCATTGCAGGCGCGCGTCCGGCAACGAGACGCGCGTCAGCGAGTACTCGAGCCCCGCGCGCGCGGCGTTCGACGCGACGAGCCCCCGTACCAGCACGCGCCCCTGCAGCGATTCCACGCGCGCGGCCAGCGCGAAGCCGCCGATCAATGCCGTCAGCAGCACGATCAGCCACAGCACCAGGATCAGTGCCGCGCCGCGCGAGCGCGATGTCGACGCGTGGCGATGCACGCGCGTCATTGCGTCTGCACCGGCAATGCGAAGGCACTGAACGCCGGCGCCAGCGGCAGCGACACGACCAGCGGTGGCCACGCGGCGCCATCGCGATCGATCATCGTCACTTCGACCAGCAACGGCAGTTGCTCGGTCGCCTTCCATTCGTCCAGCCAGTCGCCCAGGCGGCCGTCCTCATCGAGTGCGCGATAACGGAAACGCACCTCGCGCAGCCCGTCGACGAGCATCTCCGGCGGCCGGGGATCGCGTTCCTCCACCGTCTTGCCGGCCTGCACCATGCTGAGTGCCAGCGTCACGCGCGCGCCGTCACCGGCGTCCACGATCCTGAAATCGTGCAGGTACGGGCCACCGCGGCCGAGGTAATCGGGAATGTCGGCAACGAAGCGCATGCGCTCGCGCTCGCCGATGAAGCGCACGGCGATCGCGCGCGTCTGGTCGATGTCGAACGCGATCGGACGCGCACCGGTGAGGCGCGTGCGCATGAAACCTTCGACTGCGCGCATGCGTTCGCTGCGATCGGCCATCGCTTCGCCGCGCGCGGCGGTGCGTGTGGCGGCGCCCAGCGTCGCGAATGCAAGCGCGAGGCCGGCGACGAGCAGCACCATCGCGATCAGCACTTCGATCAGCGTGAAGCCGCGCGACGCACGGGAATTCGACGGACGTGCATGCGTCATGGCAGCGTGCCTCCGCTGCCGGCCGCGGCGATGCGCAGCGTGCGCAGTTGCAGCCGCTGTCCGGGGCCGTCGCCCCATTGCATCGCCAGCGTGACCTCGAACAGCTCCGGCCCGCCCAGTGTCATCGGCTGGCCACTCGCGGCGACTGCTGGATCGCGCCACGGTGCGACGCGCAGGCGCCAGCGGTAGCGGCCCTGTTCGAAATCGCCGTCGCGCTCGCTTGCAGCCAGGCGTTGGCCGACGCCGACCTGATCCATCACCGACTGCGCGTACAGCGCTGCGCGTCCGGCGTCGGCGGACTGGCGCACCTGTCGCGCCGAACCGGACAGGATGCCGAGCAGCAACGTCAGCGCCATCGCCAGCAACGCGAAGGCGACGATGACTTCAAGCAGCGTGTAGCCACGTTGGCGGTGCGTCATCGCACCCCCTGCGCGCGCTTCATCTTCACCTCGCCCGTGAGCCAGGCGACGTCGATGTTCCAGGCGGCCTTGCGCGCGCCGAGCTGCACGCGACCACCGGTACTGGCGCCATCGGGGAAGAACACGATCGCGCCCTCGCCGCGCCTGGGCTGCACTTCGCGCGCGCCGGTGAAGGTGATGCTCAGGTTCGGCGGAATGTCGCCGTTGCGACCCATCGGCGCGGTCCAGGTGCGCTTGACCGGATCGAGCGTGAAGCGTTGCGGTTGCCCCGTGGCGATGGCATGCGTGCGGGTGAAACGCAGCGCGGAGGCGACCTGCTTCGTGCTGGATCGCAGTTGCAAGCCTTCGCGCCCGCCGCTCATCGCCGCCAGCGCGAGCACGCTGATGGCGGCGATCAACGCGATCACCAGCAGCATCTCCAGCAGGGAAACGCCGCGTGCGCGATGCATGTCGACTCCGACAGGTCGCTTACTCGTACTTGATGTCGCCATCGACGCTGGTGCCACCAGGCTTGCCGTCCTTGCCCAGGCTCACCAGGTCGAACGGGCCGCCTTCGCCCGGCGCGCGGTACTCGAGCGGATGGCCCCACGGATCCTTCAGTTCCGTCGCCTTGGCATACGGCCCGAGCCAGCCGTTCACGTCGCTGGGCTGGGTGACCAGTTCCTCCAGCGAGGTCGGCAGGCGTCCGGTGTCCATCTGGAACGATTCGATCTTGCCGGCCATCGTCTGCACCTGCGCCTTGGCGATGTTGTAGTCACCACGATCCTTGCCGCCGAGCACGCGGCTGCCGACGAAGGCCAGCACCGCGCCGATCAGCACGATCACGATGATGATCTCGATCAGGCTCATGCCGCGCTGGTGGGCGGCCGACGGCGAACGGGTCAGTGAACGGCGGTTGCGCATGGGGGTTCCTTGGGAAGGTGCGTCAGGAAGAAGGGGATGTTTACCCGAAAATCGTTGCCAGTGGTCTGACTGCGGGGGTCGATGTTCAGTTCCTGCGACGCGGGTGTGAATTGGGGCTATCCGATCGCATTGGTCAGCCCGTACAGCGGCATCAGCACCGCCAGGACGACCACGCCGACCACCGCCGCCAGGACGATCGTCACCACCGGCACCAGCGCGGCGAGCATGCGGTCCAGCGCGATGGAGGTTTCCTGCTCGAAGGTTTCGGCGGTCTTCACCAGCATGGCGTCCAGCGCGCCGGACTCCTCGCCGACCTGGATCATCTGCAACGCCAGGCGGGGATACCGCTTGCCGCGACCAAGCGCCGTGGAGAGCGCGACGCCGTTCTTCACCTCCTGCGCGGCCGCGTCGACATCTGCCGCCAGCACGCGGTTGCCGAGCACGTTGCGACCGATGCCCAGCGCGGTGATCAGCGGGACGCCGTTGCGCACCAGCGTGCCCAGCGTGCGGGCCAGTCGTGCGGTCTCGGCCTTCGCGACGAGGCCGCCGACGAAACGTCGCTGCAGCAGCCACGCATCGAAGGCCTCGCGGAACACCGGGTCGCGTCGCTTGCGATCGAACCACCACAGGCCCAGCGCCGGCACCGCGAGGAGCACGATCCACCAGTCGCGCACGAACAGACCGATGCCCAGCACGATCTTCGTGAACAACGGCAGTTCGGCGTCGAGGCTTTCGTACATCGCGCCGAATTGCGGCACGACGTAGCCGAACAGGAACAGCAGGCTGCCGCCGACCATCACCAGCAGGATCGCGGGATAAATCAGCGCATTGACCACGCGCCCCTGCAGCGCGCGCGTGCGTTCCAGGTAATCGGCCAGCCGCGCGAGGGTTTCCTGCAGGCTGCCGCCGGCCTCGCCCGCACGCACCATGTTCACGTACAGGCGCGAGAACGTGCCGTGCTGGCGTTCCAGTGCCGTCGACAGCGAACTGCCGCCACGTACCGCATCGCGCACGTCGCCGATGGTGCGCCGCGCCGCATCGTCTTCCGGCAGTTCGAGCAGGATGGTCAGTGCGCGATCCAGCGGCTGCCCGGCGCCGAGCAGCGTCGCCAGTTGTTGCGTGAACTGCACCAGCCGCGCACCGGCGAACGGCTTCGGCTTGAACAGCCCCTTCCACACCGACGCGCCTGACGCCTCGCTAGCCAGCTTCGCCTCGACCGGCAGATGGCCCTGCTCCTGCAGTCGCGCGACGACTTCCGCACTGCTGCCGGCTTCCATCTGGCCGTCGAGCAGCTCGCCGCGCGGGTTGAGGGCTTTGTAGTGGTAGAGGGGCATGCGTTACGCGTCCTCGGTGACGCGCAGCACTTCCTCGATCGTCGTCTCGCCGCGCAGCGCCTTGGCGATGCCGTCCTCGTACATCGTGCGCATGCCGTGCTGGCGGGCAATCTGTTCGACTTCGCCCATGCCTGCGTGGCGCATCACCGCGCGGCGTAGTTCGTCGTTCATGACGAGGAATTCCATGATCGTCGTGCGCCCCAGGTAACCCGTAGGCGCGATCGGCGAGGGCATCGGGTGGTACAGGAAGATCTCGCCTTCCGGCTGGTAGCGGCGCAGGTCGAAGCGTTCGATTTCCTCCGGCGATGCGGGATACCGGCGCGCATGCGTGATTTCCAGCCGGCGCACCAGGCGCTGCGCGAGGATGCCGTTGATCGTGGAGGTCAGCAGGTAATCCTCCACGCCCATGTCGAGCAGGCGCGTGATGCCGCCGGCCGCGTTGTTGGTGTGCAGCGTCGACAGCACGAGGTGGCCGGTGAGTGCGGACTGGATCGCGATGCGGCACGTCTCCAGGTCGCGCATTTCGCCGATCATGATGATGTCCGGGTCCTGTCGCACGATGCTGCGCAGCGCGTGGGCGAAATCCAGCCCGATCTGCGGCTTGGCCTGGATCTGGTTGATGCCTTCGATCTGGTACTCGACCGGATCCTCGACCGTGATGATCTTGACGTCCGGCGTGTTGAGCTTGCTCAGCGCCGTGTACAGCGTGGTCGTCTTGCCAGAGCCCGTGGGGCCGGTGACCAGCAGGATGCCGTGCGGCTGGTCCAGCACCTTCTGGAACTGTGGCAGGAACGCGTCGGTGAAGCCCAGCCGCTTGAAATCGAACACCACCGTTTCGCGGTCGAGCAACCGCATCACCACGCTTTCGCCATGCGCGGTCGGCACGGTGCTCACGCGCAGGTCGAGTTCCTTGCCCTGCACGCGCAGCATGATGCGGCCGTCCTGCGGCAGGCGGCGCTCGGCGATGTTGAGCTTGGCCATGATCTTGATGCGGCTGATCACGGCGGCAGTGAGGTTGGCCGGCGGGCTTTCGCCCTCGCTCAGCACGCCGTCGATGCGGTAACGCACCTTCAGGCGGTTCTCGAACGGTTCGATGTGGATGTCGGATGCGCGCAGTTCGACGGCGCGCTGGATGACGAGGTTGACCAGCCGGATGACCGGCGCTTCGGACGCGAGATCGCGAAGGTGCTCGACGTCGTCCAGGTCGCCGCCAGAGCCCTCGCCTTCGGCCGTTTCGACGATGGCGCCCATGGCGCTGCGGCCTTGGCCGTACCAGCGTTCGACGAGGTCGCCGATTTCCGATCGCAGCGCCACGGCCGGGCGGATGTCGCGACCGGTCGCCAGGCGCAGTGCATCGAGCGTGTAGGCGTCCTGCGGGTCGGCCATCAGCACGTCGACCGCGGCGTCGTTCTCCGCGACCGGGCACACCGCGAACTGCTTCATGAACCGCGTCGACAGCGACACACCTTCGGGCGGCAGTTCGGGCGCGTCCTTGATGGCGACCAGCGGGAGGTTCAGGACCTCGGCGCAGGTCTCGGCATGGTCGCGCTCAGACACCAGCCCAAGCCGCGCCAGGAGCGCGAGCAGGCTGCCGCTGGTTTCCTCCTGCAGACGGCGCGCGCGGGCGAGGTCCGCTTCCTTGAGCCTGCCCTTGGCGAGCAGCGCATCGATGATGCGCTCTTCGTCCGTCCCGGTGCGGGTGGCGACCTGATCCATGCTTTCACCTTCGGAGCCTCCGCCGACTTTAGCAGCAGGCCCGTGCAGGCCGCGATCCGCGGGGTTCCCGATTCGGCAAAGACGTTCGCCCCGGACCGTCACGACGTTGCCTCGCGCCCGCACGGCTATTTAAGCTGCCGCTTCCACAGGGGGAACCATTCATGAAGACCAGTCTTTCCGTCGCCATCGCGGCGGCGGTGTTCGTCGCGGGCGCGGGCGTCGGCTACACGGCGCAGAAGCAGCAGAAGACCACGACGGCGATGTACCACGCGAAGGCCAACCCGGAGGCGGCGAAGGAACTGCTCGCGGTGGCGAAGCTCCAGGCCGGCAAGGGCAGCTGGGAGCAGATCGCGGTGGGCCGCGTGTACTACCTCGGCGGCTTCAAGGCCGAAGGACAGGCGATCTTCGACGCCATCCTCGCCGGCAAGCACGAGGACAGCGACGTGTTCCGCATCGCGCGCGTCTACAGCGAGGCCGGCGAATGGGACAAGGCCAGGCCGATGTTCGACCGCTACTTCAAGGGCACCGACGACGACGGCACCGGGTATGCCGAAGTGGGCGCGCTGTACCTGATGAACGGCGACCGCGCGAACGCCGAGCAGATGTTCGATCGCTCGGTGGCGATCGAGCCGGAAGACCTGTGGTCGACGCTGCACATCGCCGGTGCGTACCTCAACGTTCGCCCGCAGGAATAACGAAGCAGGAAACAACGCGGGCCCGAACGATGCCGGGCCCGCGATTCACCACCGCACTAGGACGCGCGTTACCAGCCGAAGCCTGCGCCGAGGCCGATGGACGATTCGCCGTCGCTGAATGCACCGCCGACGGTCACGGTCGCCCGGTCGCTGATCGCCCGCTGGTAGCCGACCGACAGCGCCGATTCGCCCCCCTGGAAGCCCATGCCGACGCCGACGCGATTGGGCGTGCGCACGCCGGCCGCGCTGACCGCCATGTTCAACATCGCCGCGCCCATCGCGCCCTGGCGATCGATACGGTCGTCCTGGCGGCGGAAGCGGTCGTCGATGCCGCCCTGCAACAGGTCGATGCGATCCGACAGCGCCTGCGCACGCGCATCGGTGTAGCTGTTGGCGGACGCGACACCCCGATCGAGCTGCCCCTTGTTCACCGCATCCGTGGCCTGCGTGCCCGCTGCGACGTTCGTCACCTGGCGCTCGTTGCCCGCGCTGCCCACCGAAACCGTATCGGCGCGGTCGGCGACCGAACCCTGGCCCAGCGCCACCGAACCGGCGGTGGCCGCCGTAGCGCCCTGCCCGACCGCGGTACCGCCTTCGGCGCTGACCAGCGCATGTTCGCCGAGTGCGACGGCATCTTCGACACCGGTCGCGCTCGCCTCGATGCCAAGCGCCGTGCTGCCGCTGCCGCCATCGCCGTACAGCGGCGACCCGTAGGTTCCGTGCGTGTACCCGGCGAGCGCGCTGCCGGCGGCACCGGGTTGCAGGCCGGCGAGCTGCTGGCCGATGGCCTCGATCGCCTGGTTGGTCGCGAACAGCTGCGATCCGTTCACTGCATCGGTGCTGTCGGCGCCCAGCCGGCCGGCCGCCACGTTCGTGAGCGTGCGTTCGAAACCGGCGGCACCCACGCTGACCGTACCCAGCGGCGTTGCACCGGCGAAGGCGTAGCTGACGCCGTTGATCGTGACATCGGTCGTCGCGACAGCCGCGCTGGTCGCCGCGCCGCTACCCAGTGCGACGCTGTCGTTTACCGACGCCGATGCGTTCGCGCCAATGGCGACGGCGTTGCCTGCGGACACCGACGTCCCCGTGCCCAGCGCGATGGCGTTGTCGACCGCGTCGACCGTCGCGTCGGTGCCGATCAGCACGACATTGCGGACGCCATCGCCGAGCGTGTTCCCGTAGCCAGCGGCGAAATTGCCGACGCCGTTGTTCAGCGCGTAACCGTCGCCGAACAGGAAATTACGGCTGCCGCCGGTCACCGTGTTGAGATCGCCGAAGACCGTCGTGTGCGTGACGTTCGTCAGCGCATTGCCGTTACCCGCGACATTGAGCGAAGACCACGCCGACGGCGACCAGACATTCGTGTTGTTGTTGTCGTACGCCGAGGCGGACGCGATGGTGTTGCCGACGCCGGTGACATTCGCCGCGCCGGTATTCGACACCTTGTTCGAGAAGCCCTGCGCATTCACCCAGTACGATTCGCGCACCTGGTTGAAGGTGCCCTGCACGTTCACGCTGCTGGCCGAATCGACCTTGTTCTTGTTGCCAAGCACCTGCACGGCGTCCGTCTTCGCGGTCGCGGTGATGGCGTTCTGCTGGCCGATCGCGATGGACGACTGGCCCTCAATGCGGTTCTTGTATCCGATCGCCACGCCGTTGAAGTTTGTGACGGTGCTTTCGTTGCCGATCGCGATGCTGTTGGCGAGGTCGGCACCCGCCACGGTCGAGGTCACCTGTGCGTTGTGGCCGATCGCGACGCTGTCGACGCCCCGTGCCTTTGCCGATGCGCCCACCGCCGTCGCGCCGTTGGCCGATGCCGACGACGAGAAGCCGATCGCGGTGGCGTCGACGACTTCGACGATGTTTTCGGGCCGTCCATCGACCGCGCTCCAGGTGAAATCGCCACCCGCGAAGGCCCAGGTGCCAACCGCAGTGGTCCCGCGACCGTAGGCCAGCGCGGACCCGAACGCCGCCGAGTAGTCGCCGCGCGCTTCCGACAGCGCGCCGACGGCGGTGCTCTCGTAACCGTATGCGTATGCGCCGAAGCCGACGGCGGTGGTGTATCCGTTGGTCGCCTGCGCACCGGTGCCGAACGTGGACGACCGGTCGCCTGCGGCGACGCTGTCGTTGCCGACGGCGACGCTGTTCGCGTCGGCTGCATCCGCGTTGTCGCCCAGCTCGATGATCTGCTGCGCATGCAACGGCAGGCAGGCGATGGCCGAAAGCGCGATCGCGATACCGGCGCAGAGGCGTCTGACGCCGCGGACAGGACCACTCGTGCGATACATGGGGCAGCTCCTTACGCTTGAAAAGGAGCTGAACTATGTTTCCCGACTCAGATAACTTCCCTGCGAATTTGTCGGCGCGAAGCGATCTTCGTGCGCACATCGCGTAAAAAAGAAGGCCCGCACGAAGCGGGCCTTTTTCTCATGCGGCATGTCGGTCGACTTATCCGACCCAGACCCGCGCGTTGCGGAACATGCGCATCCACGGCGAATCATCGCCCCACTCGGCCGGAGCCCAGCTCAGGTTCGCGGTGCGCAACGTGCGTTCCGGATGCGGCATCAGGATCGTCGCGCGGCCATCGCGGCTGGTGAGGCCGGTGATGCCGTCGGGCGAACCGTTCGGGTTGAGCGGATAACGCGTGGCCGTGTTGCCGTTGCCGTCGATATATCGCAGCGAGACGTGCGCGGCCGACTGGTCCAGCGAGCTTTCGAACTCGGCGCGACCTTCACCGTGCGCGACCGCCACCGGGATGCGGGAACCCGCCATGCCACGGAAGAACAGCGACGGCGATTCGACGACTTCCAGCAAACCCAGGCGCGCTTCGAACTGTTCGCTGCGGTTGCGCAGGAACGTCGGCCAGTGTTCGGCGCCGGGGATGATCGGCTTGAGCTGCGAGAGCATCTGGCAGCCGTTGCACACGCCCAGCGAGAAGCTGTCCTCGCGCGCGAAGAACGCCGCGAAGGCCTCGCGCAGCGCGCTGCGTTCCAGCACGGACGTCGCCCAGCCGCGGCCGGCACCGAGCACGTCGCCGTAGCTGAAACCGCCGCACGCGGCGATGCCCTTGAACTGCGCCAGATCGACGCGGCCGGCGATGAGGTCGCTCATGTGCACGTCGACGGCCTCGAAGCCGGCGCGCGTGAAGCCCAGCGCCATTTCGATCTGGCCGTTGACGCCCTGCTCGCGCAGGACCGCGACCTTCGGGCGCACGCCGGTGTTGACGAACGGCGCGGCGACGTCGTCGGCCGGGTCGAACGTGAGCTTCGGCTTCAGGCCCGGCGCGTTGAAGTCGCGCGCGACGGTGCGTTCCTCGTCGGCGCCTTCCGGGTTGTCGCGCAGCTTCTGGATCGCGTGGCTGGTGGACCACCATGCATCGAAGAGTTCGTCCCAGCGCCACTCCACCAGCGTCTTGCCGTCGTCGCGCACGCGGATCGCCGGCGCCGTGGTCGGGCGGGCGATGCGCTGGGCGCAATCGATGAGGCCGTGGCGAGCGACGAGATCGGCGAATTCGGCGCGATCCTCGAGCGAAACTTGCACGATCGCGCCGAGCTCTTCGTTGAACAGCGTGCGGAACGGATCGTCGCCCCAGCCGTCCAGCGTGATGTCCAGGCCCACGCGCGAGCAGAACGCCATTTCGCACAGCGCCGCGAACGCGCCGCCGTCGGAACGGTCGTGGTACGCGCGGATCAGGCCGGCCTCGCGGGCGTCGCGGATGAGTTCGAAGAAGTCGCGCAGGCGCTGCGGATTGTCGAGGTCCGGCACACCGAGCGGGCCGGCGAACGCGGGCAGCGAACCCTGGCCGTCCGCGGCCTCGGGATGGCACTGCGCCAGCACCGAACCGCCAAGGCGCTGCTTGCCGGCGCCCAGGCCGATCAGCCACAGCTCCGATTCCTCGTCGCGCGCGAGCAGCGGCGTCAGCTGCGCGCGCACGTCGACGACCGGCGCGAACGCGCTGACGATCAGCGATACCGGCGAAACCGACTTGTGCGCCTGTCCATCGGCATGCCACTGCGCCTGCATCGACAGCGAGTCCTTGCCGACCGGGATGCTCAGGTCGAGCTCCGGGCACAGCTCGAGTCCGACCGCCTTGACGGCATCGAACAGTCGCGCGTCTTCGCCGTCGTGGCCGGCCGCGGCCATCCAGTTGGCGGACAGCTTGACGCGGTTGAGCGATTCCACCGGCGCGGCGCAGAGATTGGTGATTGCCTCACCGACAGCCATGCGTGCAGCGGCGGCGGCATCGATCAGCGCCAGCGGCGTGCGCTCGCCGATCGCCATCGCCTCGCCGACGAAACCGTCGAAG
>Ga0209676_1003032_pt1 | contig 10881 bp, 9 predicted proteins | sample AraplaCvi_mLB_r2_FD_184282 | JGI IMG/M metagenome (GOLD analysis project Ga0209676, IMG submission 184282) | Arabidopsis root microbial communities from North Carolina, USA - plate scrape MF_Cvi_mLB_r2 (SPAdes) (version 2) | ecosystem: Host-associated > Plants > Roots > Endosphere | place: USA...
AATAAAGCTGCTAAAGCCTTACTTGAGGAAACTAATTGGCAAGAACCTGACCTAGAAACATTACCGACTGGACATGAATTAATTGAGCTCTATTTAAAACCTTTAGCAAAGTTAGCACAAATAAAACCTTTCATTCATCTAAAATCAAAAGTAGTAGCCGTTTCACGTCAATTGAATGATAAGATGAAATCAAAAAATCGTGTAAATCAGTCCTTTAAAATATATATTGAAACGGAAGATGACATAAATATCATTGAGGCTAAAGCTGTTATTGATGCAACAGGTACATGGGGGAACCCAAATCCAGCAAATTCGACAGGTGTTTGGCTGCAAAATGAAAAAGCATTAGCAGGTCACATTGAGTATGGTATTCCAGATATCCAAACGATTACTAAGAGATATGCAAACAAGAAGGTCGCTGTTATTGGAGGAGGTCATTCAGCTATCAATACTTTATTATCTTTGGTTGCATTACAAAAAGAGAACCCTTCAACGAAACTTGTCTGGATTATGCGTAAAAAATCTGTTGAAGAAGTATATGGTGGGGAAGAAAAAGATGCCTTGAAAGCACGTGGAGCTCTAGGTATACGCATTCATGAATTAGTAGATGCAGGTAAGATTGAAGTAATGACACCATTTCATATTTCAATGGTGAAAAAAGATGAAAAAATAAATATTGTCGGTACTTCAAATGGAGAACAAACTGTATTAACTGGATTCGATGAGCTCATTGTAAATGCAGGGAATCGACCGGATTATTCAATAAACAGCGAACTACGTCTTTCCATTGATAATGCAACAGAGAGTGTGCAAGCATTAGCATCACTAATTGATCCTAATATCCATAGCTGTGGTACAGTACGAGCACATGGAGAAGAAATACTACGACAACCAGAAAAAGGTTTCTATATTGTCGGAGCAAAGAGTTATGGTCGTGCACCAACATTTTTAATGGCAACAGGTTATGAACAAGTCCGATCAATAACTGCCTATTTAGCAGGCAATCTGGAAGCTTCGCAACGTGTGGAATTAGAGCTACCTGAAACAGGCGTATGTAGTAGTAATATTTCCAACCAATCAAATACATGTTGTTAATTATTCGACTGTTAGCGAGAGCTAGCAGTCCTTTTCTAAATAATGGGGAGGAAATTGAATGGAAACATTATTTGTTCGGAAAATGGAACTTAACGATTTAAAAGAGGTATTAAACATCTATAAAGAAGGAATCGAAACAGGGATGGCCACCTTTGAAACAAATGCACCAAGTGAACAAGTATGGAATGAAGGACAGCATGCAACTTTGCGCTTTGTAGCAGAAGAACATAATAGAGTTATCGGTTGGATTGCCGTTTCACCTGTCTCTACACGCCCTGTCTATTCTGGAGTTGGGGAAGTAAGTGTTTATATATCAAATGATAGTAAAGGAAAAGGTATTGCCTCCAAGCTATTTGAAACACTATTTAAGGAGAGTGATAATGCAGGTATTTGGACGCTTCAATCATCAATTTTTGCCATTAATACAGCAAGTATTCAGTTACATAAAAAGATGGGTTTTATAAAAGTAGGTACAAGAGAAAAAATTGCTCAATTACATGGGCAATGGCACGATACTGTTATAATGGAAAAAAGAAGTACTGAGATTATATAATTAAGGTATGGACCCTTTAGAAAATAGCTAATGAAAATCGTGTGGAAGAAGGTAATAATGTGAATCCAACAGGAAATTTTACCGACAAGGCCGATATATATGCGAAATATCGCCCAAGTTATCCTAATGAATGTATTGATTATTTGTTTTCAGCTAACCAACTGAAAGAGGATCGGATTGTGGCCGATATCGGTTCAGGTACAGGGATATATAGCCGCCAGCTACTTGAAAGAGGTATAAATGTTATTGGAGTTGAGCCAAATGATGACATGAGAAAGATGGCTGAGCAATCGTTAAAACTATATTCTCGTTTTAAATCAATAAAAGCAACTGCTGAACATACCACTATAAAAGAGAATAGTGTGGATTTAGTAACTGTTGCCCAGGCATTTCATTGGTTTGATAAAAAAGCATTCAAAAACGAATGTCAACGGATTTTAAAACAAAAGGCAAATGTTGCTCTTGTTTGGAATAGCAGAGATTTAACTAGTCCGATTATTAAAGCAAATGCAGAAATTTGCCAAAAGACCTGTTTAAATTTCAAAGGATTTAGCGGTGGAATAGAGGAAACTCCAGAAGTATTTAACAGCTTTTTTAAGGATGGAAAATATGAGGTAAAAAAGTATCAAAATGATTTGATTTTTGATTATGAAGGTTTTTTAGGGAGGAACTTGTCAGCGTCCTATGCTCCAAAAAAAGATGGCGAAGAGTATAAACGTTTTGTTTTTCTCCTGTCAGAGTTATTCGAAAAATATAGTAAGGACGGAAAAATTGTTCTCCCAAACATAACGCGAAGCTATCTAGGCAATATCTAAACATCCAAGTGAAGTATTTTACATTCAAAATTTTTTAACCCCGTCCTAAATTTAGAACGGGGTTATGTTTGTTCGAGGACTTAAACTTAACTTTACAAACTACAATGCTTGTTTTGAGATAAATCGGTTCGTCAATATGCCAAAAGTAGGTAGAAAATAGGGATAACACCAATCAACTGCATTTTCTACCTCTCTTAAGTTCATCATTAAAGAAATTTCCCCATCATTTGATTGATGCAAAAAAAGGATCACTGTTGAAAGTGACCCAAATAAATAATTGAGGGAGGATGTGACGGTCAACCAACGCCACAACCTAAAATAAGTGCGTGCGATACACTCAATACTAATGTGTGCAAATTTAGCTTACATATACGTCTGCTTATTGGACATTCCATTTAGCAATTCAAATTGATAGGTCTAGCTTTACTGTTGCTCTCTCCGGTTTAGTTGTCGAACATAATCTATAACATTGATCTTTTTATCAATCTTTACTAAAAATTATTGAATTTTATTTTTAATTCACAGATAGTTGAATACTCTATCGTTTGTTTGGAAAACATATTTTAAGAACACTAATTATGTACTGGAGAATAAACATAGTCGAAATGATAAAAGAACATACGAATGGCGGTTCTCATTAAGACTTAACTTACAGGTGTTCCTGTTGAAGTCCGATGAGGTTTTAGGTATAAAACAGCCATTTGAAAATTCTAATTTTGTAAGTAAAAATCTCAAATCTCTACGCGACTAGTGCAATGTGTGTTAAAAAATAATTTCAGTAAATTTGGAGGAAGAGAATTATGACAAAAGATTTTTACACTACACTTAAAGAAAGACGTACTTACTACGGAATTAATAAAGAGGTAAAAATATCAGATGAAAGAATTAAAGAAATTGTAGAATTTGCTGTGAAACATACGCCGTCAGCATTCAACTCTCAAACTGCACGTATTGTTGTATTATCAGGTGAGGCACATAATAAGCTATGGGACATTACAACTGAAACGTTAAGAAAAGTAGTTGGAGATAGTGATTTTTCAGGAACTCAACAAAAAATGGATTCCTTTAAAGCAGGTTATGGCACAGTATTATTCTTAGAAGATGATGCTATAGTTAAATCGCTTCAAGAGCAATTTGCTGCATATGCTGAGAACTTTCCGATTTGGTCAAATCAAGCATCAGGTATGCATCAATTAGTTGTGTGGGCAGGATTGGAAGCAGAAGGATTAGGAGCTTCTTTACAACATTATAATCCACTAATTGATGATGAAGTGAAAAAAGAATGGAATATTCCTGATAATTGGAAGCTTATTGCGCAAATGCCTTTTGGAAATCCTACGGTAACACCAGGTGAAAAAGAATTCCAACCACTTGAAGAGCGAATAAAATTTTACAAGTAATTTATGTATTCGTTATAACCAAACCAGTACCTTTACGGAACTGGTTTTTTCATGAAGAAAATCCCTATAGATACAGTTGCATAAATAAAAACTGGCATTGGAACAAAACAGGCATATAAACCTTTTTCCAATGTCTTTTTTATTTTACTAAAGGGAAGAAAATACTTTCATTTCTAAAGTAAAATTGCATTGCTTTTAAAAAACTAAATACCAAATAATGAAATATGTATATTTTATTTGGCATAAAATCTGGTTTGAATTAAATTTCTATTCAAACTTTTTTTGAAAGCTCCAAAATGGTGATATCAAAATACCAAAAGTCATAACCTTAAATGTCAAAGACTAACGCGAAAGGGCGTGGCTATTATGTGGGTTTATCCAAATAATTGGATCCCAACTAAATCACTGGAGCAAATGGCCAATACGAACTATGATGTTTTAATCGTCGGAAGTGGTGCAGGTGGAGGGGCAACGCTTTACCGTTTATGCGAAATGTGGAAGAATCAAGGGGCTAAGCGAATCGGTATTTTAGAGAAAGGGACGAAGCTATTTCATTCACATGCGCTGAATATCCCCACTATGAATGTCGATCGAATGCGCGACCAGCTATGGCCTGACAATTCTACTCCAGTAGGAGAAAATTTACCAGAATTCTCAGGTGCTAGATTAACATTCGCACTTGGTGGAAGGACATTATTTTGGAATGCTGCCTGTCCGAGACCTGCGCAATTTCAACTTCAAAATTGGCCTGTTCATCCAGATGAATTAGATGTATATTTCAGAATGGCAGAACGTGTCTTGAATTGTACAACAACCTATGCAGATGGTTCTTCAATGCAACGGATTCTTATGAATCGGCTTCACGCTGGTGGTATTTTAGAAGCCACGAATATGCCTCTTGCCATTGATATGAGAGGACCGCGCATGGGGGAAATTCACTCTAACGCATGGTTTAGTTCAATCAAATTTCTTGCTTATGCCTTAAATGATAAACCATTTGATCTTGCGCTAAATGCTTATACGACGCGAGTTTTGGTTCAGAACGGAAGAACTGTTGGGGTAAATGTTGTATCAACACAAGACAAAAAAACTTACACTATTCGTGCAAAAAATGTAGTTGTTTCTGCAAGTACATTAGAGACACCTCGAATTTTGCTAAATTCCGGGATTAGTGGTCCAGCTATAGGTCGCTATTTAACTAATCATTCATTTGTATTAGGTACGGGAAAAATAAGTCGCAGGCAGTTCTCAGATAATATCGGTAATTTAGCCATTTTGAAACGTGAAACAAGACAATTCCCTTATCAAATACAAATATTAGGTCCTAATCAATATTTTTCTTACCAACAGTTTGAAGATAAAGTACTTCCAGATCAAGTTAGTGTTGTCTATGCAACTTTCGGTTTGGTAGAGCCTCGGAGAGAGAACAGGATTTTTTTAGATCCTAACCAACGGGATGAATATGGTGTTCCTCTGGGGCAAGTTGATTTTTCTTATAGCGAAAGGGATAGGGTTGTTATTAATCAAATGCGTGAGGGAATCATTCGATCTGCCGAGGCGATGGGAGTTACATTAGATGGAGAGCCTACCTTAATGCCGCCGGGAAGTGACGTGCATGAATCCTGTACATGTCGAATGGGTACCGATCCATCTATTTCGGCAACAAATCTCTATGGAGAAATCCATGGTGTTTCAGGTCTGTATGTAGCAGACAACAGTGTTATACCTTTTCTTGCTGCGGCAAACCCGACAAACTCAACGGTTGCACTTGCGATACGGATGGCAGATAATATCATTCGAAGAAATCCGTAATGGGGGAGCGCTGACATTTCGCAGTTATCAATACTATAAAAAGTCAGTAGTATTTAAAGTATTCTAAAAGCCGGCAGGGAAGGGTTAGCTGTAAAGGGTGATGTCATAGTTTATACAGATGTTATCAACCTCGACCAGACATCTGTAATTGGATTTGACATAAGCAAATATCCAGAAAAAATAATTTAGCCTAACTTAAAAACGCGGATACCTTAAAGCCCGCGTTTTTAACTTTTCTCTATATTTGTGATATAGAATTAATCGATTCTTGGTTAATCTGCTGGTCTTGGACCTCTATTGCCCGGTGTATTTTCCAAGGTTAAAATAGGCCGAACTGTAATGTCTCCTATTACACGAATTTGACAAGATAGCCGCAAACAGTCTTCATATAAATTCTCATCAATATTTTTTGTAGCGAAGGCGTTTTTTTCTATTTTAGAAATATCCTTATATTCACCTGCTAGTACCTCCACTCTACAAGTAGTACATTTTGCTATTCCACCACACTGATGAAAAATATTTATATCATTATCTTCAAGAGCTAATACTAATTTTTTTCCTTCCTCTACTTCAAAGGTTTTTCCTCCAAATACGGTGACAAATGGCATCTATGAATTACTCCCTTCATATTTTCCTAATAATAACGAAGCAACTGTTAGTATCAGTTTGTATTAATCCGACTATTCCCATACTTAGAAATCATTCATTTAGTGAGATTTTAACAAATTTTTACCTAGTGAAGAACTCTGTATGGGTATGGATGAAGGACAATGGACGAAAAAGATGGCAAGCTTTAATGCAACTTTTGAGCTTTTCGCAACCGTTGCATTCATTGTTATATTAAGTAATCCAAATTTAATAAACCAAATTTAATAAACCAAGAATTTATAACGTACATGAGTAAATTATTTACCACAACAGCTAAGCAATTTGAAATATGGATAGTTGCGGTTCAATAATGATCTTTATTTTATTCGCGGCAATGAGTATATTTGATGGTTTCCGTAAAGCTCGTATCCGTTAATTCATATTTGTTTATAAAAGAGTAGTACTTGCTCAGTATGCACAAATTTTAGCGTTCTTTGAAATTCTACAATTCCATTTAACTTAAATCATTTTAGTTAATCCAAAAAAGGACGCTTTACTTAAAGATGCAGGTTATGATCATAATTAGAACTAAAAATATATTAGTAATGTGATTAAGAATAAAGCGAACTTGGAAGATATAAATTCCAAATTCGCTTCTTTTTGTTTAAGTAATGATAAAGTTTCCTCAATTTATAATTATATTTATCATATGTACAGTTACTACGGTATTCTCATAAGATGTAGCACCAAAATTGTGTTGAATTTTAGGTGCCTGACAGAGGAAATTTATCATGAAGGTAAATTACTTTTTGAAGATGAACAGGATAAATTGTTAGAAATCATTGTCAGTAAGGGCTTACTATTCAATTAAATAAATCAGTAACGCATAACTCAGTACCCAAAAGAATTTCTTTCGATAGAGCTATGCGTATCTTTTTGTGATCAGACCTTTTAATAGTTCAGTTTTATTCCCTTATGCTAAATTCAATGATTTCTCCAATTTAGCAATACATTTGGTAACCTCTTCGTTAGAAATGTCATGAAGTTTTATATAACGATTGCTTATATGTTTTGTACATTCAATCGTACAGCCACCTAAGTGTTTTGCCTCATTCTCTTCTGAACTTAATATTTGTTTATTACATTCTGGATTAGCACAGTTAATATAACGTTCACATGGAGTCCCATCAAAATGGTCCTTACCGACAATAGTTGGGTTTACTTGATTTATTGGAACAACAAGGCGTTCGTCAAATACATAACATTGCCCATTCCAAAGTTGACCTTTTGCAATAGAATCTTTACCATAGGTTACAATTCCGCCGTGTAGTTGACCTACATCTTCATAACCTTCTCTTATAAGCCAACCAGAAAATTTTTCGCAACGTACGCCACCCGTACAGTACGTTAAAATACGTTTACCCTCTAATAATTCATTATTGTCTTTGATCCATTTAGGTAATTCACGAAACGATTGAATCTCTGGTCGAATTGCACCTTCGAAGTGACCTACATCATATTCATAAGTATTTCGTGCATCAATAACAATTGTGTCCTGTTGCTGCATTTGTTCATAAAAATCAGCAGGTGCAACGTAACGACCTGTCATTTCGAGTGGGTCAATATCATTTTCTAAGCTTAAATTAACTAGCTCAGGTTTTGGAAGTACATGCATTTTTTTGAATGCATGATCTTCTGCCTCATCAATTTTAAACACAATGCCTTTAAATAACGGATCATTTTTCAAAGTAATCTTAGCCTCGATATTGATTTAGTGTAAGTAGAATTGCCGAATTAGATTCAGCAGGCAAATCGTTCTCTTACTCACAATCTATTTAAAATAAAAAGTATGATTAATAATGCACTAATTCATATCAATAATCTTCAGCTAAAATCAGTCAATTGCCTGATGAATTATTATATAGCACATGGCTAAAAAGACATCAAAAAAACACCATTGTACTAAAGATGTACAAGATGCTGCTTGCATATTCGTGCCATATAACAAACGCATTACGTAGTATTTAAAAATTAATGTAGTTGAATGTATTAGTAGTAGTAATTTTTAGACTACGTAATGGTTGTCTAGAATTTCTCCCTTTACTTTTATAACTAAAAAGTATAAATGAAATAATACAACTTTTATTCGTTTCCTGTCTTCAGACTTAGGTCTGAATTATTATTCTAATAGTAATGTTGTTGTTATAGGTTTATTTGTAAATAGATACAATTAATTCAATCAAGCGACTAATAAAATTGCTATTCTAAGAAATCAAAATTTATAATAAAAAGCCCAGAAAATTTTACTGTCCGTTAAAATTTTCTGGGCTGCTTGGTATTGAGTCAACTTTACTATTGATTTTACACCGTAAAGGAAATAAATAAGTCCGATTTTTCAGTATAAAAATTCACCATCTGTTCAACTTACTCTATTGAATCCCGAAGAATTAAAAGAATACAATCTTCCTTTTCTTTTTGATCGTTTTTATAGAGTTAATCAACCAAGAACAAAAAGAAATACAGCTTTAGATTATATCTTGCGAAAAGTCTAATGACAAAGATGGATGGGATATATCAGCACAATTAAATGGAGATCAATTGCTGATGAAATGCGAATGGATAAATTAGGAAGAGTGATTTATCTAATTTTCAAAATTAAAAGATGCTCTAAAAAAAGTGCTTTTATTTCTGAGCTGTGAGAGCAATCGAGATGGGCAACGGTACGTGTTATCGAATCTCGATTGCTCTCACGGCTTTTTATTTGTAGCTACAACTGGCAAATAGCAAATAGTTTTGACTCCTTTTGTAACTGTATCACTTGGTGGCGCTTTTAAAAAATCTTACTAATAATAGTAAAACAAGTAAAATTCGCTCTAGGAGCGGCCTAGAACTGAATGAAAGATGAAATATCATAGTCCGTTAATCAGAGAGCTTTCTACTCGAATGGAATTTATAGTATGCTAACTATAAGGAGAGGAGGAACTTTATGGTTACACAATTGATTGTCGGTGACGCAACGTATGAACTGGTTACTACGCGTCGCATTCTGGAACGCTTGCCCGAGGAGCATATGTCATGGAAACCACATGAGAAATCGATGACGCTTGGCGAGCTGGCCACGCACCTGATCAATCTGCTGAATTGGCAAATCGCAATTCTTCAGTATTCAGAGTTTGATCTTTCAACCGTACCGCTGCGACGAAAGCCTTTGGAAAAACAATCTGCCGTTCTGGAAGAGTTTGGCGCAAATTTCGGTAAATTGAAAAATTTGCTGGCCAAATGTGACGAGAAAGCGCTCGGTGAGGAATGGACGCTGCGCCACGGTGATCAAATCATCCGCCGTGAGCCAAGAGCAATTGCGTTCCGCACCTTCGGATTAAACCACATGGTCCACCATCGGGCACAGCTCGGGTTATATTTGCGCCTACTTGATATTTCGGTGCCAGGCATCTACGGTCCCTCGGCGGACGAGGAAGCCCAATGAACTAAGTTTTTCGACAATAAGTGCAGCTACTAATTTACTAATTAATAGCTGTTCTTCAACGACAACATCAACAACTGCTGATAACAGAAACAACACAATGCGAGGAGTATATTGAAAAAAACGAATTTCTGATGATGGAAATCGTTTTTTTTATTGTAAAAAGGAAAAATGCTATTTTTGTTGGAGTCTAAAATATGGTATTTAGCACGGCAAATAGAACGTTTGAAAATTACCCAAGAAAAACTTGAAATGTTTGATACCGTAATACTAAACGGTGATATTATTCAATCACTGAGTTATAACTAGTATTATGATGTTAACTTTTATCATCAAAATTTTAGATAAAATTAATCACCATAAATTATACATTAATGAGTAATAATGGTATTGTATAAAAAGATAGACTTTTTGCTCAATTTAAAAAAGGAGGGAGTTTTCATTATGATATCTTTTTCTAAACCAGATGTAGAACAATTTTTACGAACATTTTCGATTGGTGATTTTGCGGTTAGTCCAGATGAAAAACAACTAGTTTTCAGTACAAATTTAAGTGGCAAGTTTAATCTATGGGCCATGAATTTACCAAATACATTCCCGACGCAGCTTACTTTTATTGACCAGAGCTGTCAAGGCCTTCTCTATGATAAACAAGGAAGATTCATCATTGCTGGTTTTGACCAGAACGGGGACGAAAATACGCAATTTTATGGACTTCCTCTTCAAGGTGGGACAATGAAGAAAATTATTTATGAAGAAGGAACTCGCAATGCTAAGCCAATTTTATCAGAAGATGGGAACAAGCTTTATTATACATCTTCGAAAGGAAATCCTACGTATTTAAATGCATATGTCTATGACTTGGAGACTGGTGAGGAAGAAACAGTTCTTGAGGGAAAAGATGCGCCCACTTTTTTAATCGATTTTAGCCCGAATGAAGAGGTAGCTCTCTACTATAAACATTTTGCTAATACGTATACACTCCTATACGCCAAACGAGGAGAGAAACATATTCTCCTGACACCGCCAACAGATCAACAACATACGGTCAGTGACGCAGTTTTTGTATCCGATGAGCTCATCTATTTATTAACGGATTACGATGCTGATTTTACGTATTTGGCTTCGTATAATTTA
>Ga0209676_1003035_pt1 | contig 10872 bp, 9 predicted proteins | sample AraplaCvi_mLB_r2_FD_184282 | JGI IMG/M metagenome (GOLD analysis project Ga0209676, IMG submission 184282) | Arabidopsis root microbial communities from North Carolina, USA - plate scrape MF_Cvi_mLB_r2 (SPAdes) (version 2) | ecosystem: Host-associated > Plants > Roots > Endosphere | place: USA...
GCGAACTCATCCGCCCAGCACGGCGTCCAGCGCCCGGCGATAGCGGGCCTCGATCGCGTCCCGGCCCACATGGCGGCCGTTCTCGACCACCACCCGGCCCCGCCGCCAGACGGTGCGGATCGCCCGCTTCGGCCCGGCGAAGACCAGGCTGTCCAGCAGGGCGTCGTCGCTCCGGCCCGCATAGGCCAGGTCGTCCGTCTCCAGCGACACGAAGTCCGCCGCCTGCCCGACCGCGATCCCGGTCGTCCCGCCCGTCGCCTGCGCTCCGCCCGCCAGCGCGCGCCGGTACAGGGTCCCGCCGGTCGAAGCGTCCTTGTCCGCCAGCACCGCCCGCCCGCGCCGCGTCAGCCGCTGGCTGTACTCCAGCGCCCGCAACTCGCCCGCCGCGTCGATCAGCACATTGGAGTCCGTCCCGACCCCGAACGCCCCGCCCTGGGCGAAGAAGTCCACCGCCGGGAAGACGCCGTCGCCCAGATTGGCCTCCGTGACCGGACACAGGCCCGCCACCGCACCGCTCCTGGCCATCCGCGTCGTCTCGTCGGCGGTCAGATGGGTCGCGTGGATAAGGCACCAGCGCCGGTCCAGGCCGACATTGTCCAGCAGCCACTGCACCGGCCGCGCCCCGGACCAGGCCAGGCAGTCGTCAACCTCCTTGGTCTGCTCCGCCGCATGGATGTGAACCGGCCCGCCCTGAGCCATCGGAACCACCGCCGCGATCTCCTCCGGCGTCACGGCGCGCAGGCTGTGCGGCGCGACCCCCACCACCGCGTCCGGCAGGGCCGAGGCGATCCGCCGGCTCTCGTCCATCAGCCTGGCGAAGCCGTCGATGTCGTTGATGAAGCGACGCTGCCCGTGCGCCGGCGGCGTTCCGCCAAAGCCGGCGTGGGCATAGAAGACCGGCAGCAGGGTCAGGCCGATGCCCGTCCCCTCCGCCGCCGACGCGATCCGACCGGCCAGTTCGCCTCGGTCGGCATAGGTCCGGCCTTCCGGGTCATTGTGCAGATAGTGGAACTCGCCGACGCGGGTGAAGCCGCCCTCCAGCATCTCGGCGAAGGCCAGGGCCGTGATCGCCTCGATCTCCTCTGGCCCGCCCCGGTCCAGGAAGCGGTACATCAGCGCCCGCCAGGACCAGAAGTCGTCGCCCTCGTTCGGCCCGCGCTCCTCCGTCAGACCGGCCATGGCGCGCTGGAAGGCGTGGCTGTGCACGTTCGACAGGCCCGGCAGGGCGACGCCCAGATCGGCCTCTCCCGGCGCCCGCGCGGCCTCCGTCTCCACCGCCGACACGGCCCCGTCCGTCACGATGATCCGCACATTCCCGGCCCAGCCCTGCGGCAGCAGGGCGCGGCGGAAGAACAGGCTGTGGGCGGCTTGATCCGGCACTGGACAACTCTCCATCGTCGCGAATATGTCTATACATAATCGAGACCCTGACAAGACGGAGGCGAGCATGAGCGACTGGCTGACGGTGACGCCCGGCGACGCCCCCCTGATCGTCGCCTTCCCCCACACCGGGACCGACATCCCGGCGGCCATCGAGGCGGGCATGCTCGACCCCTGGCGCGCCCGCAAGGACGCCGACTGGTGGATCGACCGCCTCTACGCCTTCGCCACCGAGCTCGGCGCCACCACCGTCCGCACCGCCATCTCGCGCAGCGTCATCGACGTGAACCGCGACCCGTCGGGCCAGTCCCTCTATCCCGGCATGACCACCACGGGCCTGTGCCCCACCGAGACCTTCGACGGCGAGCCCCTCTACAAGCCAGGCCACGAGCCTGACGCGGTCGAGATCGAGGCCCGCCGCACCGAGTTCTTCGATCCCTACCACGCCGCCCTGACCGCCCAGATCGAGCGGCTGTCGGCGAACGGTCCGGTCGTCCTCTACGACGCCCACTCGATCCGCTCGCACGTCCCGCGCCTGTTCGACGGCCAGCTGCCGCAGTTCAACATCGGCGACAACAACGGCGTCACCTGCGCCCCCGGCCTGACCTCGGCGATCGAGGCCGCCTGCATCGCCTCGGGCGACAGCCATGTCGTCAACGGCCGCTTCAAGGGCGGTTGGACCACCCGCCACTACGGCCAGCCGCACTCCGGCGTGCACGCCATCCAGATGGAGCTGGCCTGCCGCGGCTACGTCGATGAGCCCGCCGAGATGACCTCGGCCACCTGGCCCACCCCCTTCACCGACGAGCGCGCCGCGCCCATCCGCGCCACGCTCCGAAACGTCCTCACCGCCGCCCGCGACTTCGCGATCAGCCAGCGAGCCTGACCATGACCAACAGCAACGCCCGCGTCGTCCGCTCCCCGCGCGGCCCCGAGATGACCGCCAAGACCTGGGCCGCCGAGGCCGCCCTGCGCATGCTGATGAACAACCTCGACCCCGAGGTCGCCGAGCGTCCCGAGGACCTCGTCGTCTACGGCGGCATTGGCAAGGCGGCCCGCAACTGGCAGGCCTTCGACACCATCGTCGAACAACTCCGCGCCCTCGAGGCCGATCAGACCCTGCTGGTCCAGTCGGGCAAGCCGGTCGGCGTTTTCCGCACCCATGCCGACGCGCCGCGCGTCCTGATCGCCAACTCCAACCTCGTGCCCAAATGGGCGACGTGGGAGCATTTCAACGAGCTCGATCGCAAGGGCCTGGCCATGTACGGCCAGATGACCGCCGGCTCGTGGATCTACATCGGCACCCAGGGCATCGTTCAGGGCACCTATGAGACCTTCATGGAGGCCGGGCGCCAGCACTACGGCGGCGACTGGTCGGGCAAGTGGATCCTGACCGCCGGCCTGGGCGGCATGGGCGGCGCCCAGACCCTGGCGGCCACCATGGCGGGCGCCTCCTGCCTCGCCGTGGAGTGCCAGCGCAGCCGCATCGAGATGCGTCTCAAGACCCGCTACCTCGACGTCATGGCCGAAACCCTCGACGAGGCCCTGGCCCTGATCGAGCAGTCAAAGATCGACAAAAAGCCTATTTCCGTCGGACTCTTGGGCAATGCGGCGGATGTTCTGCCTGAACTGGTCAAGCGCGGCGTCCGCCCCGATCTGGTCACCGACCAGACCAGCGCTCACGACCTGGTCAACGGCTACCTGCCCAAGGGCTGGACGGTCGCGGAGTGGGAGGCCAAACGCCAGTCCGACCCCGACGCCATCGTCACCGGCGCCCGCGCCTCCATCGTCGATCACGTCAACGCCATGCTCGCCTTCGAGAAGATGGGCATCCCGACGACGGACTACGGCAACAACATCCGCCAGGTCGCTTTCGACGCGGGCGTTTCGAACGCCTTCGACTTCCCCGGCTTCGTCCCCGCCTACATCCGCCCCCTGTTCTGCCGCGGCGTCGGCCCCTTCCGCTGGGCCTCCCTGACCGGCGATCCGGAGGACATCCGCAAGACCGACGCGGCGATGAAGAAGCTCTTCCCTGACAACGCCGGCCTGCACCGCTGGCTCGACATGGCGGGCGAGCGGATCGCCTTCCAGGGCCTGCCCGCCCGCATCTGCTGGATCGGTCTGGGCGACCGCCACCGCGCCGGCCTGATGTTCAACGACATGGTCGCCTCGGGCGAGCTGTCCGGCCCCATCGTCATCGGCCGCGACCACCTCGATAGCGGCTCCGTCGCCAGCCCCAACCGCGAGACGGAATCCATGATGGACGGCTCGGACGCCGTGTCCGACTGGCCGCTGCTCAACGCCCTCCTCAATACCGCCTCAGGCGCCAGCTGGGTGTCGCTGCACCACGGCGGCGGGGTCGGCATGGGCTATTCCCAGCACTCGGGCGTGGTCATCGTCGCCGATGGCACCCCGGAAGCCGCCGCCCGCCTCGAACGCGTCCTCTGGAACGACCCGGCCACCGGCGTCATGCGCCACGCCGACGCCGGCTATGAGATCGCCAAACAGGCCGCTCGCGACAACGGCCTGAACCTGCCCTCGATGGCGGACTGATCGGGATGTCCGACCACCGTTGTCCGGACTGCAAGAGCGGCTATCACGCCCCCTTCGAACGCTTCGAGCAGGTGGGCGCGATCGTCAGCGGACCGGTCCTTCTCCAGCGTTGCGTCAACTGCGGGACGCTTTGGGAAGAGGATCTCCGGGCGGCGAGAGAGATCTCCCAAGAGCAAGCCAAGATTACCTTCCCGGATGCGGACATCTGACATGACCACCATCACCATCGGCCAATCCCCCCTCACCCTCGCCCAGCTGCGCGCCGTGCTCGACGGCCCGGTCACGGTCGCCCTGACCCCCGCCGCCTGGGCTGACGTCGACAAGGGCGCAGCCACCGTCGCCGCCATCCTCGCCGAGGGGCGCACGGTCTACGGCATCAACACCGGCTTCGGCCTGCTGGCGAACACCTCGATTGCGCCGGAAGACCTCGAGACGCTGCAGAAGAACCTCGTGCTCAGCCACGCCTGCGGCGTCGGTCCGCTGCTGGACGACGCCGTCGTGCGCCTGCTGATGGTGCTGAAGATCGCCAGCCTGTCGCGCGGCGCTTCGGGCATCCGCCGCGAGACGCTGGAAACCCTGATCGGCATGGTCAACGGCGGCGTCCTGCCCTGCATCCCCTCCAAGGGCTCGGTCGGCGCTTCGGGCGATCTCGCCCCGCTGGCCCACATGTCCTGCGTCCTCATCGGCGTCGCCGAGGCCCGCGTGAACGGCGAAGTCCTGTCCGCCGAGGCCGCGCTGGCCACCGCCGGGCTCAAGCCGATCGTGCTGGGCCCCAAGGAGGGTCTGGCCCTGCTGAACGGCACCCAGTGCTCGACCGCCCTGGCGCTGGCCGGCCTGTTCGCAGCTGAAGCCTGTTTCGCCGCCGGCGTCGCCGCCGGGGCCCTGTCGGTCGACGCCCTCAAGGGCTCTGACGCCCCGTTCGATCCCCGCATCCACGCCCTGCGCGGCCAGCCCGGCCAGATCGACGTCGCCGCCCGCCTGCGCGGCCTCATGTCCGGCTCGGCCATCCGCGAGAGCCATCGCGAGGACTGCGCCAAGGTGCAGGACCCCTACTCCCTGCGCTGCCAGCCCCAGGTCATGGGCGCCACCCTCGACGTCCTGCGCAACGCCGCCGCCATGCTGGAGCGCGAAGCCAACGCCGTAACCGACAATCCGCTGGTCTTCATCGAGGACGGCGACGTCATCTCCGGCGGAAACTTCCACGCCGAACCCGTTGCTTATGCTGCGGATCAGATCGCCATGGCCCTGTGTGAGATCGGCAATATTTCCGAGCGCCGCACCTCCATCCTGGTCGACCCCAAGATGAGCGAACTGCCCGCCTTCCTGGTCAAGGAAAGCGGCCTGAACTCCGGCTTCATGATCGCCCAGGTCACCGCCGCCGCCCTGGTCGCCGAGAACCGCATGGTCGCCCATCCCTGCGTGATCGACACCGTCCCGACCAGCGCCAACCAAGAAGACCACGTCTCCATGGCCACCCACGGCGCCCGCCGCCTACTGGACATGGCCGAGAACACCGCCTGCGTCGTCGGCATCGAACTCCTCGCCGCCGCGCAAGGGTTGGAGTTCCACCGCCCGCTCAAGTCCTCCGCCGATCTGGAGCAGGTCTGGAGCATCGTCCGCGAAGCCGCCGCGCCCTACGCGTCCGACCACTACTTCGCCCCGGACATCGAGCGCGCGACGGCGACGGTGCGCGCGGGGCGGTATCGGGTGTTCGCCAGGGACCTGCTGCCGTCGGCCTAGGAACATCCTTCTCCCCTTGGGGGAGAAGGTGTCGCGCGGAGCGTGACGGATGAGGGGTAAGTCGGCATCACGCTGACTGACCACCGCCGAACCTCAAACATCCCCCTCATCCGAGCGGCTCCGCCGCCCACCTTCTCCCCCGGAGGGGAGAAGGACGCCTAAGCTCACTCCTGCAGCGGCGCCCGCGCCAGCGCCGTCAGATTGGCCGAGCCGGTGCAGAAACAGACCGTCCTCAACTGCCGGATCACGGTCTGGAAATGCTCCACCACGGCCTCGGTCGAGACCGTCGCGGCCGCCAGCACCCCCGCCGCCTGACCGACCATGTCGGCCCCCAGCCGGATCGCTCGGGCCACGTCGACGCCGTCGCGGATGCCGCCCGAGCCGATGATCAGGGTCCGGGGCGCGGCCGCCCGCGCCTCGGCGATGGCCCGCGCCGTCGGAATGCCCCAGTCGGCGAACGCCGCGGCATGGGCCTTGTCCGCCGCGCTCTCCGAGCGTTCGCCTTCGACCAGGGCCCAGTTCGAGCCGCCCGCCCCGGCCACGTCCAGCGCCGCGACGCCCATGGCCGCGAGCCGCTTGCAGGTCGCCGCCGACAGGCCCGCGCCGGTCTCCTTGACCACGACGGGGAAGTCCGCCGTCCGCACCAGCGCCTCCAGCGCCGCGCCCACGCCCCACCAGTCCCGGTCGCCCTCGGGCTGGCAGGCCTCCTGCAGCGGGTTCAGGTGCACGATCAGGGCGTCGGCGGCGATCACATCGACCAGCCGCTTGGCCTCGTCCGGCCCCACGCCCCGCGTCAGCTGGGCCGCGCCGATATTGGCCAGGATCGGGGTGTCGGGCGCCTTCAGCCGCAGGGTCATGTCCAGTCCGGGCGCCGCGCCTTCCAGCGCCGCCCGCTGTGATCCGACCGCCAGGGCGATGCCCAGATGCTGCGCCGCCTCGGCCAGTCGGGCGTTGATCGCCTCGGCCCGCGCCGGTCCGCCGGTCATCGAACTGATCAGCAGCGGCGCCTTCAGCCGCCGCCCCAGGAAGTCGGCGCCGAGGTCGATCTTGCCGTAGTCCAGATCCGGCAGCGCCTCATGGACGAAGCGCACCGCGTCCAGCCCGCCGTCCCGCCCGTGCCGGGCCCGGCCGGACAGGATCACATTCAGATGCTGGTCCTTGCGGGCGACGATGTCGGACATGACGGTGTCGCTCCGCGCGGCGCCCTCAGGGCTTCTTCTCGACGATCAGGGCGTAACGCCCGGTCTGGCCCTGCTGGAACGTGCCGGCGCGGATTTCGTACACGCCGTCCTCCGGCGCGGTCCATTCCAGCTTGGCGTGGGTGTCCGACAGGCTGTCGTCGTCCGCCGCCAGGCCCTCGAAGACCCCCTCATCGTTGGTCCGGCCGATGCTGACGTAGCTGTCGACCTCGTTGGAGACCATCAGGATCAGCAGCTTCTCATCGGCCTTCAGGGTCACGCGATAGGCGTCATAGAAGCTGTTGTCCTCGGCCGTGGCGTCGGTCTCGGTCAGGGTGCCGTAGCCGGTCGAGCCGACCAGCAGGCTGCCCTCCCGCGGCTGCGGGCCCCGGTCCGTCAGCTCCAGCGCGTACAGACCCTTGCCGTCCGACCCCAGCGGCGAGGCGCGGAGCACATAGCTGCCGTCCGCCGGCAGGGTGAAGTTCAGCCGCGAGTCCGTGCCTTCGCCCAGACCGTCGTCATCCTGCGCCAGGGGCGTGAACTCGCCCTCGGCATTGCCGATCTGCAGATAGGTGTCGAAGTCGCCCGAGCGCATGATCGCCCGCACCCGCTGCCCCTCGCGGCCCTCGAAGACGAAGGCGTCATAGCCCCGGTCGTCGTTGTCGCGGGAGTCGGTGTCGCCGATCTCGCCCTCAAGGCTCGCGCCGAAGGCCAGCGGTTGCGGCGGCTTGTCGGGCTCGACCTCCGAGATCGCCAGGCTGTACCGCCCGCGCGAGTCCGAGAAGGCCCGCGCCTGCACCACATAGGTCCCGGTCGCCGGCAGGGTGAAGATCAACCGCGAATTGGTGCCCTCGGGACCGCCGTCGTCGTCCGAGGCCAGGCTGACCTGGTTCTCGTCCTGCAGCTCCAGATAGGTGTCGAAGGCGGTCGAGGTCATGTCGATGCGGACCCGCTGGCCCTCCCGACCGCTGAACCGGTAGGCGTCGGCATGGATCTCGCCGGCGCCCAGACCGTCGTCGTCGGTCAGCTCGCCGCGCACGGTCTCGCCGATGCGGATGTTGCGGGCCTCGATCGGCGGCGGCCCCTCTGACAGGGTCAGGCTGTAGGCGCCCGACGCGCCGACGTTCAGCGGCGCCGCCCGGATCACATACTCCCCGGCGTCCGGCAGGGCGAAGATCAGGCGCGAGTTCAGGCCAGCGTCCGGACCGTCGTCGTTCGAGGCAAGCTCGGTGAACACCCCGTCCACGACCCGCCCGATGCGCACGATCGGATCGAAGGCCTCGCTGTCCAGGGCGATCTGGACGCGGTCGCCCGCACGCCCCGTGAAGGCCCAGTCTTCATACAGGCCGCCGTCCTCGCCCTCGGCGTCGCCGTCGGCGATCTCGCCGGCGGTGGTGTCGCCCACCGCGATCCGGCCCGGCTCCGGCGGCGCCTTCGGGGCGGGACGCTCGGTCAGGGCCAGGCTGTAGGCGCCGCCTTCGATCCCCGTCAGGGTCCGGGCTTGCAGGATGTAGGTTCCGTCCGCCGGCGCGGTGAAGCGCAGGCGCGAGTTGGTGCCCTCGCCCAGGCCGTCGTCGTCGCTGGCCAGCTGCTCCTCTTCCGGCGCGCCTTGGGCGGCGACCATCAGATAGGTGTCAAAGGCGTCGGACCGCATCACCGCCTCGAACCGCTGCCCGGCGACGGCGGTGATGGCGTAGGCATCGTAACGGTAGGCGTCCTCCGGCGCGGTGGCGTCGCCCTCGCCGATCTCGCCCTCGATCGTGTCGCCCGGCGCGAGGGGCCGCGTTTCCTGCGCGAAGGCGGGACCCGCCACAGCGGCGGCGAGCGCCAGGCTGCTGACGGCGGCGAGTATGGTCTGACGGCGCATGCGGATCCCCTCGGAGTCGTCAGCGATCATAGACGCCGAACCCGCCCCTCTGTAAATCGTGCGCACCGCACGATTCCTGACGACCGGAGCCGAATCCATGACGGCCGAACCCGCCCGCGCGACCCTGATCGACGGCAAGGCCTTCGCGGCCGGCCTCGTGGACCGCGTCGCCGCCGCCTCCGCCCGGCTGGAAGCCGCCCACGGGGTCAAGCCGGGACTGGCCGTCGTCATCGTCGGCGAGGACCCCGCCAGCCAGATCTACGTCCGCAACAAGGGCGAAACGACCCAGCGCGCGGGCATGCGCTCCGACACCCACCGCCTGCCCGACACCACCAGCCAGGCCGAGCTTCTGGCCCTCATCGCCGACCTGAACGCCGACCCGGGCATCCACGGCATCCTGGTCCAGCTGCCCCTGCCCGCCCACATCGACAGCGCCGCCGTCCTGGACGCCATCGATCCCGACAAGGATGTGGACGGTTTCCATGTGGTCAACGCCGGCCGGCTTGCCGTCGGCCTCCCGGGTCTCGTGCCCTGCACCCCGCTGGGCTGCATCATGCTGCTGCGCGCCGAGCTGGGCGACCTGACCGGGCTGAACGCCGTCGTCGTCGGTCGCTCCAACATCGTCGGCAAGCCCATGGCCCAGCTGCTGCTGGCCGAGAGCTGCACCGTCACCATCGCCCACTCGCGCACCCGCGATCTGCCCGCCCTGTGCCGCACCGCCGACATCGTCGTCGCCGCCGTCGGTCGGCCGGAGATGGTGCGCGGCGACTGGATCAAGCCGGGCGCCACCATCATCGACGTCGGCATCAACCGCGTCCCCTCCAAGGACCCGGTCAAGGCCGCCGAGGGCAAGACCCGGGTCGTCGGCGACGTGGCCTTCGACGAGGCCGCGGCGGTCGCGGGCCGCATCACCCCGGTCCCCGGCGGCGTGGGTCCCATGACCATCGCCTGCCTGCTGGCCAACACCTACACGGCCGCCTGCCGCTCCGTGTCTGTGGAAGCTGAGCCTTTGGACGCTTGAACGGGAACCGGTCCGGCTCAATAGTCTTTCTCAACGCAGTCTGAGGAGACGCCCATGATCCGGATCCCGCCCCGCCTCGCGGCCGTCGCCGCCGTGGTCGTTCTCGCCCCCGCCGTGACCGGCTGCGGCATCAACTCCATTCCCACCAAGGAAGAGGCGGCCAAGGCCCGCTGGGCCGACGTTCAGTCCCAGTACCAGCGCCGCGCCGACCTGGTCCCCAACCTCGTCGCCACCGTCCAGGGCGCGGCGGTGCAGGAACGCACCACCCTGACCCAGGTCATCGAGGCCCGCGCCCGCGCCACCAGCGTGCAGGTGACGCCCGAGACCCTGAACGACCCCCAAGCCTTCCAGCGCTTCCAGGCCGCCCAGGGCGAACTGTCCCAGGCCCTGTCCCGCCTGCTGATGGTGACGGAAAACTATCCCCAGCTTCAGTCGAACCAGAACTTCCTGGCCCTGCAGTCGCAACTGGAAGGGACGGAGAACCGCATCGCGGTCGCCCGGCGCGACTACAATGAGGCCGTTCGCGACTACAACACCTCGCTGCGCACCTTCCCGACCGTGATCTGGGCCAAGACCATCCACGGCGGCTCGCAGCCGATGCAGGCCTTCAGCGCCACCGAGGCGGCGCAGTCGGCGCCCAACGTCAACTTCGACGCCCTCAACCCCGCCGCCCCCGCGCCGTCGGCGGCGCCGGGCTCCGCTCCGCCGGCCGCGCCGGCCCAGTGATCCCCCGCGCTCCCGAGGGCTTGGCCTCACGCGCGGCCGCGTTCATCGCGGTCCTGCTGGCGGCTGTCTGGCTGGCGGCCACGCCGGCCTTCGCCCAGAACGCGCCGCGCTTCCCGGCCCTGACCGGCCGGGTCGTCGACAGCGCCAACCTGATCTCGCCCGAGACCGAGGCGGCGCTGACGACCAAGCTGGAGGCGCTGGAGCGGGACACCACCGATCAGGTGGTCGTGGTCACCCTGCCCGACCTCCAGGGCTATCCCATCGAGGACTACGGCTATCAGTTGGGCCGCGCCTGGCGGATCGGTCAGGCGGGCAAGGACAACGGCGTCCTGCTGATCATCGCCCGCGATGAGCGCAAGGTCCGCATCGACGTGGGCTACGGCCTCGAACCGGTCCTGACCGACGCC
>Ga0209676_1003042_pt1 | contig 10840 bp, 13 predicted proteins | sample AraplaCvi_mLB_r2_FD_184282 | JGI IMG/M metagenome (GOLD analysis project Ga0209676, IMG submission 184282) | Arabidopsis root microbial communities from North Carolina, USA - plate scrape MF_Cvi_mLB_r2 (SPAdes) (version 2) | ecosystem: Host-associated > Plants > Roots > Endosphere | place: USA...
CCTCCATTATTGACGTCCATAAATCTGAAAGTAATTGAGTAAACTCTTCCCATGCGACAGAAGCCAATTCCGTGATATTTGTCCACAGTTCAGAGAAGAAGGTTACCATACCTTCCCATATTTCTATAGCTCCGTCTATAATTGATGTCCATAAATCTGAAAGTAATTGAGTAAACTCTTCCCATGCGATAGAGGCCAATTCTGTTATATTTGTCCACAGTTCAGAGAAGAAGGTTACCATACCTTCCCATGTTTCTATAGCTCCGTCTATAATTGACGTCCATAAATCCGAGAGTAATTGGGTAAAATTTTCCCATGCGGCTGAAGCCACTTCTGTGATACTTGTCCATAATCCAGAGAAAAAGTTTGCTATGCCTTCCCATATTTCAACCGCTTTTGCACTTATTACATCCCAATTTTTATATAGTGCTATTCCACCAGCTACAAGTACTGCAATACCACCTACAATCCATCCTATTGGTCCAGCTAATGCTGCAAAAACAGACCCTAAGCCACTAAACGCCCCTATGATTGTACCAACAGTTGAGATTAATGTTCCAAATGCTACAAGAACTGGCCCAATTACTGCCGCAATCCCTCCTATAACAACAATTAATGTTTTTGTACCTTCACTAAGATTAGAAAACTTTTCAATCCATGGCTGAAGCTTTTCTAAAAAGCTCTTAACTATCGGTATTAAAATTTTACCGATACTTATGCCAATATCTAATAGCTCATTTTTCATTATGGCTATTTGAGATTCTGTAGTTTCATAACGTTCAGCTGCTTTATCTGATAAAGCGGTATTTTCCTTCCATGCAGCGGAAGATGAATCAACAGCTGATGTAAGTAAATCTGAAGCACCTGCCATGCTTAAAAGTACATCCGTTTCGTCACCATTAACTCCTAAATCTGCTAACACGTTTTTTAGGTTAGCTCCACCTTCTGATGATTTAGCTAACCCCTTTACTAATGCATCTAATGCAGAGGCAGCATCTGTTTCAAAGGCCTTTTTAAAATCTGAACTAGACATGTTCGCCGCTTTAGCAAATCCAGATAAGCTTTTACCACCATCTCCTACTGCTTTTTGGATCTTTTGGAGGACCGAAGTCATAGCCGCTCCCCCGGTTTTAGCGTTAATCCCTAGACTAGACATTGTAGCAGCTAGTCCCATGATTTGCGCCTCTGTTAAACCAATTTTAGTAGCTTGCTTGGCAAATCCCATCCCCATCGTCATAATATCAGATGCAGCAACCCCCATATTGCTACTTAGTTCAACAATAGAAGAGCCAAGTCTGTCAAAATCGCCTTGCCCCATCCCAACAATTTTTGCAAAATCGGCAAATTCCTTCGCTGCCTGTTCACGGGTCATACTCGTGGAATTTCCCATATCAATAACAGTACGAGTGAAAGATAAAAGATGCTCTTCAGCAATTCCTAACTGCCCAGCCGATTTAACAACCCCGGCAATTTCAGTAGCACTAACTGGAACCTCTTTAGCCATATTACGTATACCATCTTCAAGCTTTTTAAAATTTTCTTCGCTCGTATTTACTGTTTGACGCACACCAACAAAAGCACTTTCAAAATCTACTGCAGCTTTAAGGGCATAAGCACCAAAAGCTTGAATAGGAGCTGTAATAGTGGACATGCTTTCACCAACGGATTTTACTTTCCCGCCAATTTCCTGAAATTTATTCCAACTAGATGACTGTACATTTAATTGATTATCTACTTCTTTTAATTGTGTGTTTAATCGATTGTATTCAACAAGTGCCTCATTAACAGCGATTGCCTGTTTTTCAATCGCTTCTGTATTTGCTGACTCAGAGGCTATTAATTCATCATATTTATTACGTTGCTCTGTCAGTTTAAGAGACGAAGCTTCAACTGAACGTTTAAGTATATCTTGTTTTTTTGATATACCTTCCATAGAATTTTCGTAGTCATTACCACGTGCTTGTAATGCCTGCAACTCTGTTCCCATAGCTGTCAATTGCCGTATACATTGTTCAATGGATCCATTAAAATTAGAAGTATCTAGACTAAATTCAACAGCACCAATTTCCAGCATTTATCATCACCGCCTTTTGTGAAAATCACAACCAAGAAATTTCATCAGCTGTGACCTCCTCTGTTTCATCAACATCACCTGTAAGTTCGAACCAAAAATGAATATCCATTTCGTCAACTTCATGTAATTTGTAACCTTCTTTTATCAATTCCCGATAAAACTTTTTAATATATTGATAAGGTGTTATTCCACTAGCTTTCCCTCAACATCATTGGCAGGTTTTGTTTCGAGTCCACCAATATTTAGCACGTTATTAAAAACTCGCATAATTTCATCTTGCAATTTACCTGCCTCTAAACCATCCCATACATCATCAATTGTGAATTGATTATCAAATACGTTAACAACAAAGGAAATCATCTCATCAAATGTTTCTACAGAAATTCCGTTGCCTTCTTTACGCATTTTTTCGTTCATTTTTAGAGCATTACGGAACACTCGTGCTTTCACAAAGTCATTTGAGAACATTTTCTCTTGTCCGTTAATTTTTAATGTAATTTGCATATTTTATCCATCCTTTTCTAGTAATCTTCGTTTTTAATTCTGTCATTGGAGCTATTCGACAGGGTCTTGAAATAAAAAAGAAACCCATAAAAGGGCTTCTCTCCAATTATGGTGTTTCAACTGTTTCACTTGGTTTTGCAACAGCTTTAAAGAATGTTTCTGCACTCACTGTTACTCCTGCATCTCGTGTATCTACCGTATGTTTGATAACACCGTCAATTAGTGGTAATGCTTCACCGCCGAATGGATATACTTTATAACTTGTCTCTCCTTTTTTACGTGTTGTATTTGTTTCTTCACCTGGCTTTAATTTTGCTTTTAATAGCCAAACCAACTTAGAACCTGATTCAAAACCAATTGCAATTGAGTTTGGTGTATCATTTGCGTTTGTAATAATACCGCCTTCTGCAGATTTCTTGTATCCATACCAATCTACTAGCACGTCTGTTGGTAAATCTGCTGTTTCACCAGCAATTGTGATAGAATCCAACTGTGCTTCCTGATCTACTACACGGTCACCAGCATCTAAATGCGCTTCTGAGAAGTTTGGTGTAAGTGTCATAGAAATAGGCATTGTTAAAGTTTTCACTTCACCCCATGTCTCTGTTTGTTCATTTGTCATTAGTGCATAGTGAATACGTTTTAAGCTAATTTTTTGTGGTTTCTCATTTACTGTTGTCATTTACATGACCTCCTAATTTTTTATAATTGTTCTTCAAAAAAGACGAATCTTAGAACTCTATTATAGTGAGACTCGCCTGTGGTATATGGTTCATCAAACTCTAAAATTCGTTCATAGCCTGCATGTCCCATCAATTGTTTGATGCTCTCTGTAAGCTGATGGTAATTCGAATTGGACCAGACATTGATTTGTATGATCCGCTCAATTTCAAGTTCATTTCCATCCACTTCAAAGTTTGGCTTTGCACTTATTTCTAAAAAAGTGATGAACTGATTTGGCTTTTCTGAGCCTGTAGGAAATCCATTAAAGATAATGGGCAGACCTAATGGCTCTAATATAGTAGGTATATGATTCATTAGATCTCTCATATTTTTCTCCTAATCTACTTTTGTGAATGTAGTAAATCTGTAGACAAACATGTTAGATACTAAAGATATCTCCTTTCAGTGATTGAAATATTGAACTTCTTAAATAAAGTAAGATTTCTAACGTTGTTGGTTTTTCGGTATTGAAAAGCTGTTTATTATTACCGATTTTTGAATAATCAAAAACGCCTACTGAAAATAAATCAGTAGACGTTTTCATTTTTGCGTCCTTATTCACTTTTTTCACCTCCTTTCAAAGCACTGATTCAATTAGCCTTCAATCAATTTTCTAACACTAGACATACTATTTGAAATCAATTGTTTTAATGTAGACTCTTTTTTCTTCAGCCTATCTAACTCATCTTTTTCAATCCATTTCATTTCCCGATGCACCTCTCTTAATTCAGTTTGAAGGTTACGTGTATTACCATCCGTGTAAAAACATACATACTCTCTACCACAGTGTGGACAAGTAAAATATGTTTTCTCAATTGTCTGGTAAAGCTTGTCTTTCTTAAAATGTTGAACATAAAATTTATGACCACAAGATTTATTGCACTTTGCGTAAATAGGCTCCATCTACTCACACCCTTCTAGTTTTTATGAGCAAAAACCACTCAATTTTGAGTGGTCTCTAGCTGATAGTTATTTACCTATTGCTGTAAACGTCATTCATCAATCAAGCTTTTACATTACCATCATATAATGGATTTTCAATCGTTTCTATTCATACTACTGAGTGTCAGTTGAGGGAAAGTTCACTTTATTGGCACTTTCCATTAAAAAAGACCACTTTTTCCAAGTGATCTCTAATTAAGAATATGTTGTTCTTTAACCGAACTTTTACACTACCATCTTATAATAGATTTTCAATCAATACTATTCACACTACTGAGTGTTAGTTAAGGGAAAGTTCACTTTTCCAGTACCTCCATTAAAAAAGATCACTTTTTTCAAGTGATCTCCAACTAAGAATATGTTGTTCTTTAACCGAACTTTTACACTACCATCATATAATGGATTTTCAATCGTTTCTATTCATACTACTGAGTGTCAGTTGAGGGAAAGTTCACTTTTCTAGTACCTTACATTAAAAAAGATCACTTCTTTCAAGTGATCTCTAACTAAGAATATGTTGTCATTAACTGAACTTTTATACTACCATCATATACTGGATTTTCAATCGTTTCTATTCTTACTACTGGGTGTCAGTTGAGGGAAAGCTCACTTTATTGGCACTTTCCATTATAAAAGATCACTTTTTCCAAGTGATCTCTAATTAAGAATATGTTGTTCTTTAACCGAACTTTTACACTACCATCTTATAATAGATTTTCAATATTCTATTCATACTACTGAGTGTTAGTTGAGGGAAAGTTCACTTTTCCAGTACCGCCATTAAAAAAGATCACTTTTTTTCAAGTGATCTCCACCTAAGAATATGTTGTTCTTTAATCGAACTTTTACACTACCATCATATAATGGTTTTTCAATCGTTCCTATTCATACTACTGAGTGTTAGTTGAGGGAAAGTTCACTTTTCCAGTACCGCCATTAAAAAAGATCACTTTTTTCAAGTGATCTCTAACTAAGAATATGTTGTTCTTTAACCGAACTTTTACACTACCATCATATAATGGATTTTCAATCGTTTCTATTCATACTACTGAGTGTCAGTTGAGGGAAAGCTCGCTTTTCCAGTACCTTACATTAAAAAAGATCACTCTCTTTCAAGTGATCTCCAACTAAGATTATGTTGTTCATTAACCGTATTTTTTCACTACTATCATATCTCGGCAAATCAATCTCTTCTATTCATACTTTAACCTAGATTATTCACCAACCAGCACAAAATCCCACGGAAAAGTTGACTTATCGGCTTTTCCGGGGGATTCTCTTTTTCACTTAAAAGATGAAAAAAGAATCCATTTCTGTTAAGGTTCTTGCAACTAAACAAAACCGTCTCAAGAAAGGATTCTTATGGAGACTACTTTAAAAACCGTTCCATTAAATTATCTAGTGATGGAGGCGCGCTTTCTTCTGACACAGGGGAATTGATTTTCCGTGAGTTTGATGAAAAAATTAGCTTTTCTCAAACGATCACTAAGCATCTCCAATTAAAAGATGAACGCAGTATTGCATTCATGAAAATGACCAGCTTCCTCGTCAGAAAATTTATCAGCTTATCGCAGGTTATCATGAGGATGATGCAGCGGACCGTTTAACACATGATCTGATTTTCACACAAGTGCTTGGTACACCTGCACTCGCTTCTCAACCGTCGTTATCAAGATTCTTCAAGCCTTTGACACGCAAGCACTTCATCAACTTCAGGTGCGAATCAGGCGTTACTTGATAAAGTTCATCACGCTCGTCAATCAAAAGCACTGATTTTTGATTTAGACTCCACACATGCCGATACATACAGGAATCAAGAACGTTCATCCTACAATGCGCATTACCGTACAGTGGACTTCCATCCACTTGTCGCATTTGATGGGCTAACAGGTAATTTCTTGAAAGCACAATTACGTCCAGGAAACGTTTATACTTCCAATGGTGTCGTGGATTTTATGCGTCCACTCATCGAGCATTATAACGAAGTTTTTCCCGAAAAATCATATCTTGTCCGTGGTGATAGTGGCTTTGCGGTGCCTGATCTATATGAATTATGTGAGAAGGAATCCGTGTACTAAACCCCAAGTTAAAAGCTCTTGCAGAAGAATTATAACCAACACACGAAATTTGGGATGTATCCGTAACAGAAAGCTATGTAGAGGAGTCTTTATCAAGCATCCTCTTGGTCGAAACCGCGGCGTATTATTATTCAGTCCACTCGTCCAGCAGGTGAACTGTTTTTTTCGCATGCTTTTTTGTGACGAGTCTCGGTGAAAGTTTTTCACCTCAAGGGATTGTCACGTCCTATCAAAAGCGAAGACCATGGAAAATTTCATCAAAGAAGCGAAGGATGGCTTCGATTTTGATCAGATGAAAAGCCAGGATTTCATTATCAATGAAGCACATATGATGTTAAGTCTACTTGCCTATAACTTCACGAACTGGTTACGTACACTCAGTTTCCCGAAAGCGAATAAAGGGCTTCAAATCCAAACCATTCGCACACGTCTAATCAAAGTAGCGAGTAAATTGGTGAAAACTGGACGCTCCCTCTTTTTCAAAATGTCCTCGAGTTTTGTATGAACACTTCTTTTGGGACGTGCTGACTCGAGTACAGCAGCTAAAAATCACTTTTTTAAAATCGAACTCGCACAAAGGGAAGAGTCTGCCCAAAAATCGATTTTCTCCCAAGGTTCGTTTTAAGCCTTCTCTCACCTGGCTATTTTCATCATACAAATTGACCTTAGCATTATAAATCTTCTGAAGTTCTCAAAATTTTAGATTCTGGTGAATAATTCAGGTTTGATTATGTTAACAATGTGTAAGTTTTATTTCGTGAGCAAATTTAATCATCTTAGCAATTTCTGCATGCTTTTTATAAATATAGCTTGCACTGTAATTTAAATCTTCAGCTATTTCTTCTAATGTCATACCGTCCACATATTTTAATTTTAAAATTTTATGGTTCAACCCACTGAACTTACTAATAAGCTCCATAAAACTCTTCTGTTCAGTAAGCTTAATTTGTAACTCTCTTTCAATTCGTTCTATGCGTTCCTCTAGTTTCGCTCCATCAGATTCTGCAGTAAGCTTTACCCCGGCTAAATCACCACTGATCCAACGCTTCAATTCTCTTTGTGATCTTTCTAGACTATATTCCAAATAAACAATTTCATCTTCAATTTGCTGATAATCTCGCAACCATTCGTACATACAAAGCACCCACTTTATTTTTATTTGTTTAATTAACCAGAACAATAGGCTAAAATCATTTCCAAAGACAAAATACCTTTAAACGGTACTATTATCTAAAATTTTTTATCTAACTAATTTTATGTAAGACATTTCTCTCTATACCCTTTCCCTATAAGCATCTCCTTATTTAATCGCATTTTGAATCCCCTCTCTTGTTCTTTTCTTATAGATTCTGTTAATGTTAAATCAATATCTTCCACAATGCAGTTTTACTATACTACCTTTAAATGGTATAGTCAAGTTCCGGAATACTTTTAAAAGGTATTAATTAGTTTACACCACTACTCATTACCGGTATTATTGTAATTAAGGAGGTGCTTAATTTGAATAAATCGGATACACTAAAGATCTTTTTCTCAAAAAACTTAAAACATCAATTGGATAAAAGAGGTTTAAATCAAACAGATATGGCTAGAGATTTAAATTTACCTGAAACAACCGTTTCGAATTGGATGAAAGCCAGCACATATCCAAGACCAGATAAAATTCAGTTAATGGCGGACTACTTTAATATTAGGCGTTCTGATTTAACAGAAGAGCAGCCAACAAATTTAATAGAAGTACAACCAAACTTTGTGAAAATTCCAATCATAGGTACTATTGCTTGTGGAGAGCCTATACTAGCGGACCAAAATGTAGAAGGATATATGTATGAATTTTCGGAATTATTACCCACAGGAAATATTTTTGCTTTAGTAGCCAAAGGTGATTCAATGGAACCTACTATTCCAAACGGTTCTAAAGTATTAATAAGAGAGCAAAGTGAAATCGAATACGGCGAGATAGCGGCCGTACTTGTAAATGGAGATACAGAAGCAACTCTTAAACGTGTTAAAAAACAAGGTAATACCATTTTACTTATGCCAGATAATCCAAAGCATGAACCTTATATAGTAGACGAAAATAATCCAGCAAAAATTATTGGAAAAGCTATCAGTTTTAAAGTTACACTATAAGTACCATGTGAAATTTTATATTTTTATGCAAGGGCAGCTCAAAGGCTGTTCTTTTTTTTGCGGCATAAATTTCAAGCTAAATTACATAAAAAAAGAAGGGTTCTAACATCTGCTTTGTTCAATGTTGAAACTTTGCAAAATATATTGTTTAAAGCATCTCAGCATTAAATAAAGACTATCAAAAAAGAGCAAGTTAAAGGCTCAATGCTCTTTTTCTGTCTTTTTATTTATTAAAATGCCTACTTGAATTCAGGTGTATTTTCTCATAAAGATCATGAAAAAAAATCCCAAAAACTAGGTACATTCTGAAACTTTACTGTTGCCAGCTTTTCTATAATTTTTAATTTAATTTCTTGTTCCAAGTCTTCCCTTTCTTGATAGTCTGTATTGTACAGACATTGTTTAATTCTAGGTGTGAAATTCTCTATAATTGTAAGAGTCTCTTTGATGTGTTGGTTCTCTAAGTTCGTCATATAAATCAGTCCCCCTTTTTTCTGAGAGTATTATTGAGTTTATTTAAAGCTTTCCTGTGAAGATTTGATATATTCTGTGGTGTTGTTTGTAACGTTTGTGCGATTTCTTTTGTAGAAAGATCTTTTACATAAATCAGCTCCAAAATTTGAAGCTGTTTCACTGTTAACTTTTGCAAGGACTTCAAAAGCTGTTCATCTTCAATATTGTCCAATAACCCATCACCGACTATATTATTAAGTTCCTTTTCATTGCTTTCATCCTCGATTAGCTCTTTTGCTGTCGTGCCACCTTCTTCTGATAAGCCCTTATCCAATATTAATAAAGAACGATTTTGTAGCCTTCTTCTTTTTTTATCAAAATCTAGGCTAAAAAAATGAATCAAATTACTGACATATTTGATCTTCCTAATATTTATATAGTGAGCCTGAAAAGATTCATCAACGAGTTTCTTATTACTATCAGTTGGATTTAAGATCGCTTTTTGCACCAAATAAAGATTTTTAGCATCCGACAAAAAGCTTTTTATAATTGGATTGTTAACCCGTTCATTATTTTTGTAAAAGAACTCCTCTATTTTTTGGTTATCATTATCCATTTAATAATCCCTCCTAAATATCCGCCTTCTTTCTATATAAAGTGAATGTAGTCTCTATATTATAAACCAAAATAAGAACAAATGTTCCTAAAACGAATAAAAAAAACACCTTTTATACAAAAAAGGTGATTTAAACCAACTAATTCAAATATTTAAAATAGCTTTTATTTTTTCAAGCTGATAACCAATAATTCTCTCTTCTTTACTATCAGTGACTAATAAAGTAAATGGGATAGCGCTAATTTCATATTGCTTAAATTCATTCAATACATGCTCATCATTAATATCTTTATTGATGTAAGTTATATTATTTTCTTCTAACCATTCCTTTAACCTAACACAATATTGACATCCATCGCTTGAAAATACCGTTATAGCATACTTCATCTTAAAGTCCTCCTTTTTTCTATAAAGAGGGCAAACACAATAGAAATGAAACCATCACAAAATAATATTTTTAAACTGTCAGGTTGTTTTTATTAAGGAAGGATCCTCTTTACATATTACAGTATAAATTTTGGTGATATAGCCTAACAGTTCTGCAACACCTTCCTCGGATCGGAGTATCACCTTGTACTACTATTTTAGAGTGAGAAGGAGTTGGTTTACATTATGACACCGGAAAATGTTCCAATGTGGATAAGCTTAATAGGAAATTTTGGATTCCCAATTGCCATAACAGTCTATCTGTTCATTCGATTTGAAAGGAAAATTGATAAATTAGAAGCTGTCATCATGGAGTTATCTGAAGTTATAAAATCTCTTAATTACAAAAAAGGAGGGTGATCCGCATGGAAATTGAAAAATTAATGACTTGTTACTGTAAAGCAAGAGAAGTTCAATCATTTTATTCAAATTGTTTAACGAATGACAGTCTGACTCCAAAAGAACGCGATTTACTAATAAATCTTATTAAAAATGCCAGTGTTTCTTCCAATTTATTGAGGGAATATTGTCAGCCTCAAGATAAGGAAATATGATCTATTTACAAATAAACCCTCCGAATAATTTAGGGATTTGACTACCAAAATTTGGTGGGTGTTTATCTTAAATCTTTTTTCGTGACCCGGATGTCCGCATTTGATGCCTAAGTATGTGTATGATTACTTATTGTCGAATGCCCTTCCATTGGAAAACTTCTCGATCAATCAGGTTGGAAATGGTTTTATTCAATTGAAATAAACTGTGCTCCACCCCCCTGGCTCTTCAACATAACGTGTGGTTGATTTCTTTGATAGAAAGAGCTTGTTTTTCGATAAAAGCCCAAAAAGTTTCGATAAAATGAGATTTTGTTTCGATAAAAGCTCAAATAGTTTC
>Ga0209676_1003044_pt1 | contig 10826 bp, 4 predicted proteins | sample AraplaCvi_mLB_r2_FD_184282 | JGI IMG/M metagenome (GOLD analysis project Ga0209676, IMG submission 184282) | Arabidopsis root microbial communities from North Carolina, USA - plate scrape MF_Cvi_mLB_r2 (SPAdes) (version 2) | ecosystem: Host-associated > Plants > Roots > Endosphere | place: USA...
ATGGCCAGCGGCACGTCCTCCAAGCCGTTCTGCGTGGCGGGCACGGCGATGGTCGGCGGGTCGTTGCGCTCGACATAGCCGGCGTTGGCCACGACGGTGTCGACGCCGGATGGCGTGCGGGTGTCGAGCGTGAAATCGACCTGGCCGAGCACGCCGCCGTCGGTGTCGATCCGCACGTCCAGCTGGCCGGCCGTGCTGTCGTTGGGGTCGATGATCGGACCGGTGGGCATGGTGATGCGGAACACGCCCGAGGGCAGCAGCGAGAAGCGATAGAAGCCGCTGGCGTTGGTGATGGTGCTGAACACGCGGTTGTCGCCCACGGTCGACAGGTCGTTGTCCAGGCCGGCCCAGGTCAGCACCACGGTCTGGCCTGCGAGCGTCGGCGCGCCCAGGTCGGGGCGGGCGTCGGCGGTCGCGGTGCCGGTGTCGTTCCACAGCACGCCGGCGACCTGCCCCAGGCCCAGGGGGGTGCGAAGCACGTAGGTGTTGGCGCCTATGCCGGTGCCGGTGCGCTCGCCGCTGGCCGTGCCGTCGACGCCGACCGTGTCGCCGCCCCAGCTCTGGAAGCTCTCGGGCAGGCTGGTCCAGGTGAGGGTCGTGTTGACCGGCAGGATGGGCTGCAGGTTGTTGAGCTCGGCGGTGTAGACGACCTGCACCTGCGAGCCGGCGTTGATGCGTTCGAAGTCCAGCGCCACGCCTGTGGCCACGACGATCGCGGTCACGCCGGGCGGCAGGTTGCCGGGGCCATAGGGCACGCCGTCGATGGTGACGCTCACCAGCTGGTAGCCCTGGGCCTCCGGATAGTTGACGGTCAGGCGCGTGTCGTAGGAAGGAATGCCGCCGTTCTGCGTGAAGCCCACCTGGAAGGTGGCCGTGCCGCTGCCGCCGCCGGGATTGGGATTGAAGTCGATCACGCGGGTGCTCAGCCCGGTGAAGGACGGCTCCACGATGTTCTCGACCAGGCGGTCGCTGCTCGAGCGCACGCTGCCATTGACGACCTCGTTCACCGTCACCCCGAGCTGCGCGCCGGCCACCACCTGGGGCGCCACGTTGCTCACGCGCACGTTGAACTCGATCACCACGCCTTCCAGGTCGGCGTCGTTGGGCGGGTTGGAGAGGTTGCCCAGGTTGAAGGTGACGACTTGCCGCCCGCTGGCGTCCGTGCCGTAGCTGATGAGGGCGGGATTGAACACGCCCGTGGGGGCCAGGCCGCCCAGGTCCGGCGCGATGAGCTGCGCCTGCGGACTGTCCTCGTTGCCGGTGATGGCCAGCGTGCCGCCCACGATCAGGCCCGGGTTGTCGCTCACCAGCGTGGTGCCGGGGCTGCCGTTGGAGATCAGCCCGATCAGGATGTTGTTCAGCTGGTCGGGGCGGATGAACTCCAGGCCCGCGTCGAGCACGATCTGCAGCTGGTAGTTGGGGCTGTTGCCCTCGGGCACCAGCACGGCCGCGCGGTAGCGGATGATTTCGCCGACCGTCACGTTCTCCACCGGCGCGTCGGTCGGGTTGGGAGCGGTGGTGTCGCTCATGCCGCCCACGCGGGAGAAGCGGATGCCCTCGGCCACCGGGATGCTCAGGGTGCTCGCCAGCCGGTAGTCGTTGAGCACGCCGGCGGCGTTGAGCAGGCCGTCCAGGCCGGTTCGCTCGCCGGCCGGGTTCTCGGCGGCGCCGACGGTGCCGTTCAGGCTGGTCCACTGCACCGTGGCCGTGTTGGCGATGTCCGCGCCTGCAGCCGCGGTGGCATTGACCACGGCGGTCAGCTGGATCGTGATGCTGCCGCCGTTGGCGACGTCGATGTTGGCCGTGGGCAGCGTGAGCAGCTGCGCCCCGCTGATGCCGAAGTCCGGCCCGCCGTTGTTCGTGGCCCCGCCCGCGTAGCCGATGGTGCCCAGCGTGATGCCGGACAGCTGTGAGGGCAGCAGGTCCAGCAGGCTGATGTCGAAGGCATCGAAGCCGCTGGTGTTGCTGATGGTGATCTGCCAGCTCACCGTGTCGCCATCGTCGAAGCCCAGGCCTGGCGGCGTGAGCAGCGTCTGCGTGACCGTGATGGTGGGCTCGCGGATCGTGATGACGGGGGCGCCGCCGGTCAGGGCCACGTTGCGGTTCACGGGCGTGCTGCCGTTGGGCGTGTCGCCGTCCAGGTCCGAGTAGCTCAGTTGCGCGCTGTTGCTCCGGGTGGCCGGCGCCTGGTTGGCGATGACGTTGCTGGCCACCAGCCGCACGCGGATGACGAAGCTGTTGTTGTTCAGCACGTTGTCGCCCGCGGCCTGCGATGCGCTGAAGGTGAAGCGCGGGTCCACCCCGTCGTTGCCCAGGGTGCCCGAGACGGCCGTCATGCTGGCGACCGCGACGACCCCGTTGAAATTGGCCGCGAGGGCGCCACTGCTGCCGGGCACCGCGCCTGCCGTGGTGATCAGCTGGTAGCCCTGGCCGCTGTTGAAGCTCATGTCCAGCCTCAGGCCGGCCGGCACCAGGTCGGTGAGCGCCAGCGTGGAGGTCACGCCCTCGGGCAGCGCCACCACGATGTCGTAGAGCATGCTCTCGCCGATGACCAGGTTCGAGCCGGTGGTGTGGGTGGCGCTGGAGTCGCCGTTGTCCAGCGAGCCGTCCGCGTAGTTCTTGGTGACGCCGGGCGCAGCCACCTGCTGGTCGGCCGTGTCGCTCAGGTCGGTGGGCGTGAAGTCGGCGCCGCCCTCGACGCTGGCGTAATTGCTCAGCGTGCCGGTGCTCTGCAGCGTCCGGCTCGCCTCGATGCCGGCCTGCACCACCGTGTCGTAGGTGATGACCACCAGGTTCCTGCCGCTGGTGTCGTTGGCGCTGCCGGCGCGGCCGGCCAGCAGGGTGCCCTGGTTGTTGGCGTCCAGGAAGGTGATGGTGCTGCCCGAGACGCTGTAGTCCGTGCCCAGCACCAGCGCCGAGCCGTCGCCGCGGTAGATCTGCAGGTTGGCGGCGGCCAGGCTGCCGCCCGCGAAGCCGAAGCCCGAGGGCAAGGTGATGCTGGTCACCACGTCGAAGGCATTGCCGCCGCCGCTGTTCTCGATGGCGGTGGCCAGCCGCACCGTGTCGCCGGCGTCGATGCCGCTCACGCGGCCGTCGACGGCGCTGGGCTGGGTGATGCTGCCGGTGAAGGGCACGCCGCTGCTGCCGGGCGCCGCCCAGGTGCCCGTGGTGCCGGTGACGCTGCCGTGCGTGGTGGAGACCACGCCGTGCAGGATGTCCAGCACCGGCTCGGCGACGGAGGCGATCTGCGCCACGTCGTTGGACACCAGCCGCTGGTCCGTCAGCGTGGTCAGCTGCGAGGACTGCGCGAGCACGCTCAGCGCCCGCTGGTCGGCGAAGGGCTGGTCGCCTACCCGCACCGTGAAGTCCACGACGATACGGCTGCCGTTCACGGCGGGCGTGGCGAGCTCGCCGAAGTTGAAAAGCACCGAGTTGCCGGGGCCGGTGCTCACGCTCTGGACCGGGCCGGCATTGGTGTTGCCGGTGCCGAGCGCCCATTGACGGTCGCCGGCGCCCTGGGTCCAACTCGCGCCGCTCAGGTTGAACAACGGCAGCGGCAGGTAGGCCGAGAGGCTGAAGCCCTCGTAGTCGCCGGTGACCAGCTCGTAGCTCAGCCGGAAGGTCACGAGGTCGCCCGGCCGCAGTTCTCCACTGGCCGGAGGCGCGCTGCCGTTCACGGTGACGAGCGCGATGTCCACGGCGCTCGTGGGCACCGTGGCGCTGGATGCGGAGACTTCGGTCTGCACGTTGGTGCTGGCGCTGAGCGGCCCCTCGATCACCGTTGCTGTCACTACGGCGTTGTTGCCGACCGAGTCGCCCTCGTTGATCTCGGGGTGCGGCGATCCGGTCGGCAGCGTGTAGCTCTGGCTGACCGTGGCGGTGTAGCGGACGGTGGCGGTGGTGGCGCCGGCCAGGGCTGTGTCGAAGGCCAGGTCGCCGTCCAGGTGGGTCGCCAGCCCGGCGTCCTGCAGCGACTGCGCAATGTCGAACTCGATGGAAGTCGATCCGTCCGCGTTCACCACCGTCCGCGTCACCAGCGCCACGTCGGTCGCGACGCCGGCGACGTTGATGGTCAGCGTCGCCGCACCGCTGAAGGTCTGCCCGTTGCCAAGTTCGTCGCGCAGCACGAAGTCCCCCTGCCGGAAGAAGTCGCGCCCGAATCCGAAGAAGTCGGAGATGGTGACGTCCAGCTGGTAGGCAATGGTGTCGCCGGGCGTCAGGCCGGCGTGGCCCATGTCCGTCTGCAGCGAGTTGCGCTTGATGAGGGCGATGGAACGCGCGACCAGCGTGGTGGCGTCGCCATTCGCGGTGAAGTCGATGGGGGTGTCGGGCTGCACGAGGTCGCGCGGATCCAGCGGGACCCATTGCCCGCTGGCTTGCGCCGGATCGAAGGTGATGGTTCGCGGGGCGCCGGTGGCGGGGTCAAGGACGGGGGCGTCGTTCGCGTCGGTGTCGGGCACGTAGAAGGACACCACCGTGGTGCTGGCTGCGGACAACGAGGCATAGGTGACGGTGAACGCATCAATGAACAGGTTGCCCGCGATCGCTGCGGCAATTTCGGCCGGATCGGTCAGCACCGTGCCATCGACCGTGACGGAGGTGAGCGTGCCGCCGGCGCCGGGCGTGATGGCGGTCACCTGCACCGTGGGCGGCAGCGCCTGCGTGACCACCACGTTGGTCAGCGTCTGGCCCGGCGCCGGGGTGGCGGTGACGGTGAGCGTGCGGCCGTAGTTGGGGCCGGTGGCGGTCTCGCCCTCGGGGGCGTTGATGGTCTCGTCGAAGGTCAGTACCGTGGGATGGACGGTGAAGGGAGACGACAGCGCGCCGATCAGGCTGGGGTCCTGCTTGGGGTTGTTGAGGGCGTCGTTGCCGAACTGGAAGCCGCCGCGCGCCGTGATGCCGAGGTCGGGGCTGCCGTCGGAATAGGCGGTGTCGGCCAGGTTGCTCAGCCGCAGCGTGACGTTGACGGGGATCACCGGCTGGTCCGAGGCCACGCTGCCGTAGGGCAGGGAGATCACCACCATCTGGTCGCCCGGCCGCATCCCTACGCTGGCTGCGTTGACGATGACCGGGTTGCCGCTGGCGTCGCGGGCGAAGGGGTGGGTGGCGTTGCCCGCCGCATCGAAGGTCAGCACCTGGCCCACCAGCGCCTGGCCCAGGTAGCTCGCGGACATGAAGCTCACGCCGTCGTTGCCGTCCTTGCCGGTGGCTGGAAGGAACAGGTCGATGTAGGGCGCGAAGCCGACCTGGGTGGTGGAGGCGTTCGTGAAGTTGACGACGAAGCTGAGCTGGTCGCCCAGCAGCACGTCCGCGCCGCCACTGCCGATGGCGACCGTGGGCGCGGCGTTGTCCAGCAGGCTCGCATAGGCCGAGACCGACTCGGCGTTCAGTGCCAGGGTCTTGTCGAGGATGCCGCTGGCGACTTCCAGGTTCCAGTTGCCGCCCGCCGCGGCGTTGCCGGTCGCATCGGAGGACGCGCCCACGTCGGCGCCCGTGAGCCGCGCCATCTCGCGGACCAGGTTCTGCCCGGCATCGCCCGCGCCGATGTCGCAGCCGTAGAGCTGGATGTCGGCGCCCGGGCTGAGCTCGGCATGCCAGCTCGCCAGCAGGTTGGCCGCGCGCTGCAGGCTGCCGGCGTCGATCGTGCTGTTGCCCAGCGTGAACTGCCCCGCCGAGCCGTGCGAGAAGATCTGGATGGAGTCGACCCGCCCGAGCTCGGCCAGGGCGGCGGAGATCGCGGCGAGGCCATCGGCCTGGTTGTCCACGACCAGCAGCCGGGTGGTGTCGGGCAGGCCGGCCGTGAGCTGCTCGCGGCCTTCCACGCGCGCATCGACCACGACCAGGTTCACCGTCGGCGCTTGCGGTGCGGGCGCCGGCGGAGTGGCCGCTGCGCTGCTGCCGGCCGCGGCCGGGGCGGCGCTCGACGCGGCGCGGCTGGCCGCGTCGGGTGTGCTTGCGGGGCGGGCGACGGCGCCGTCGCTGCCGCTGGCATCTGCGTGGTGCTGGTCCGCGGCCGTGGCGGCCGCGCCGTCGAACATGATGCGCGGTTCCAGGGCCAAGGCATGCGCGCGGGGGCGCAGGATGGATGACGAGCCTTGCCTGCCTTGAAGAATTTCCATCGCGATGACCCTGGCTGAAGGGCGCCCATCATTGCAGGGACGACACGCAAATGGCAAACATTCACCAATTGACACATGCGCGGGACACCCGGGCGCGGCCGCCTAAACTGAGGGCATGCAGAACATCCTGACCCTGTGCATCGGCAACATCTGCCGCAGTCCGCTCGCGCAGGTCCTGATTGCCCGGGAGTTTCCGGACCGCATGGTCTGGTCCGCGGGCCTGGGCGCGCTGGTGGGCGAGCCGGCCGATCCGCTGTCGGTGGCGCTGGCGGCCGAGCGGGGGCTGGACCTGAGGGCGCATCGCGCCCAGCAGGTCAGCAGCCTCATGTGCCAGCGTGCCGACCTGATCCTGGTGATGGAGCAGCACCAGCGCGCCGAGCTCGAGCGGCGCTATCCGCAGGTGCGGGGCAAGGTGTTCCGCCTGGGGGCCAGCGACATCGCCGACCCGTTTCGCATGCCGCGCCCGGCCTTCGAGACGGCCTACGCGGACATCGCGCGCGGCGTGGCCGACTGGGCGGTGCGCATCCGCCAGCTCGGCTGAGGGGCGGCGTTCAGGCGACGGCGCGGCGCGGCAGCGTCCAGCCCGGGCGCACCCAGTGGCAGGTGTAGCCCTCGGGGTAGCGCTGCAGGTAGTCCTGGTGCTCGGGCTCGGCCTCCCAGAAGGGGCCGGCGGGCTTCACCTCGGTCACCACCTTGCCGGGCCACAGGCCCGAGGCGTCGACGTCGGCGATGGTGTCCAGCGCCACCTCGCGCTGCGCCTCGCTGGTGTAGTAGATCCCCGAGCGGTACGAGGCGCCGCGGTCGTTGCCCTGGCGGTCGCGCGTGCTGGGGTCGTGGATCTGGAAGAAGAATTCCAGCAGCGTGCGAAAGCCCAGCCTGGCGGGGTCGAACACGATCTCCACCGCCTCGGCATGCGTGCCGTGGTTGCGGTAGGTGGCGTTGGCCACGTCGCCGCCGCTGTAGCCCACGCGCGTGCTCAGCACGCCGGGGTAGTTGCGCAGCAATTCCTGCATGCCCCAGAAGCATCCGCCTGCGAGGATGGCCGTCTCTGTGCTCATGGCTTGGTTCTCCTGATCGATCAACGTGTGAGAAAGCCCAGCATCCGCTCGGCCAGCTTGCCGTAGGGCGGCGCCAGGAACTTCATCGCCGAGAAGCGCGCCTGGTAGAACACCGGCCGCAGCTTCGAGAAGGTGATGAAGCCTTCGTAGCCGTGATAGTGCCCCATGCCGGATGCACCCACACCGCCAAAGGGCAGGTCGTGCTGGCCCACGTGGAAGAGCGCGTCGTTCACCGACACGCCGCCGGACATCACCCGGTCCAGCAGCATCTGCACCTGGCGCGTGTCGTGGCTGAAGGGGTAGAAGGCCAGCGGCCGGTTGCCGGCGTTGATGGCCTCCACGACCTGCTCCAGCGAGGTGTAGCCGCGCAGCGGCAGGATGGGGCCGAAGATCTCTCGCTGCATCAGGGCGCAATCGGGCGGCGCGTCGAGCACGATGTGCGGCGCGATCTTGCGGCTGGCGCGGTCGAAGGGCGCGCCAGGCACCAGCTGGATGACCTGTGCGCCGCGTTCGCGCGCCTCGTCCAGCGCGGCCAGCAGGCGCTCGAAGGCGCGCTCGTCGATGATCGAGGTGAAGTCGGGCGTGTCCAGGCTCGCGTAGCGCCAGGGCATGATCTCGCGCGCCATCGCCACGAAGTCCTGCACTTGCGACTGCGGCAGCCAGGCGTGGTCCACCGTCGTGCAGATCTGGCCGGCGTTGAGGTACTTCACGAACAGGATGCGCTCCGCGGCGGTGCGCAGCGGGTAGCCGTCGCAGACCACCGCGGGCGCCTTGCCGCCCAGCTCGAGCGTCACCGGGCACAGGTTCTGCGCGGCAGCCGTCATCACGGCGCGGCCGGTCTGGCCGGAGCCCGTGAAGAGCAGGTGGTCGAAGGGCAGCTTGGAGAACTCGATGCCCACGCCGCCGGTCTCCTCGAAGAACTGCAGCTTTTCGGGCGGGAAGTACTTCGGCATCTGCGCCATCAGCAGGCGCGTGAGATGGCGCGAGTTCTCGCTCATCTTCACCAGCGCGCGGTTGCCCGCCGCGAAGATGTAGGTGAGCGGCAGGAGGCTGAGGTTGAGCGGGAAGTTCCACGGCACGATCACCCCGACCACACCCAGCGGCTGCGGGATCACGACGTTCTTCGCACCCAGGAAGTTCTTGCGGTCGATGCCGCGGCGCTGCGGCTTCGTCCACCGGCGCAGGTGGCGGATGGCGTGCTCGATGCCGTCCAGCACCGGGAAGATCTCGGCCATCAGCGTCTCGTGGCGCGAGCGGTTGCCGTAGTCGGCGCTGATCGCCTCGCACAGGGCGTCCTTGTGCTCGCGCACGAATCGCTGCAGGGTGCGCAGGTCGCGCCTGCGCTCGGCCAGCTCGGGCACGGGGTGCGCCATGTAGGCGGCGCGCTGCAAGGCCAGGGCGTCGGCCAGGCGCGTGGCGGTGCCCAGGCGGTCGGTTTCCTGCGGGTTGGATTGCATCACTTGCTCCTGCAAAAGGGGCTGCGCCGGGATTGTGGGCCGGGACGGCCAAGCGCGGCGCCGGCAGGCGACGAAAGGGCGCCGGGGCTGCACGCAGCCTCCGCCCACGGGAGAAATCAGGCGATGCTTTTGTCGCCTTCGGAACCGGGGCTGGCGGCCGTGCTCACGGCCGATGTCATCAGGCCGATGGCGCTGGCGCGCAGCAGTTCCTGCCGCAGCGCTGCCTCTAGCTGCTTGCGTGCGGAATCCGGCCGGTCATGGTCGTATTCCTCGTCCAGCTCGCAATGCAGGTAGTAGTCGACCCGGGCCATCAGCCGCTCGATGGACGCTGCAAGGTCCGCTTCGTTCATTCCACTCCTCCGTCGCATCCCGCCACCACCGCGATCTCCGGCACAGCCAACCCCATCCGGCGTCTGCCCCGGTCCATCCGATCGCGTGAACAACCGGCTTTATACAGTCGCATACAGTGCTTCAATGCCTCGAAAAGAACAGCTTTTGCGTTCGTTGCAGGCTTGCAACGAGTGATGTTAGGGCGACCCCCTACGCTTCGCTGCCTTGTCTCGGAAAGCGTGACTCGCCGGTAGTGGTTTTCCCCGGAACTTAGGCGGCCTCGAGCTCGTCGGTCAGGCGCAGCCAGAGTTCCTCGAGTTGCGCGATCTCGTCGCTCAGCGCCTTGAGCCGCTTGCCGGCTTCCGCGATCTGCGCAGGCGCCAGGGGCTGCGAGAGTTGCGCTTCGAGCCCGTCGCGTTCCGTGGTGGCCGCGGCCAGGCGTGCCTCGGCCTTGGCCAGCTCGCGCTTGATGGGCTTCTGGCGCTCCTGGCGCTGCTGGCGGTCCTGGGCGTCCTGCTGGCGCTGCTCGCGCGAGGAGGGCGCAGCGGATGCGGAGGGCGCCGCGGGCGCCGTCGGTGCGCTCGGTGCCTCGGGCTCCCGCGCCGCCTCGATGGCGCGGCTGGCTTCCTTGGCCAGCTCGCGCTGGCGCTTGGCTTCCTCGAGCAGGTAGCGCTGGTAGTCGTCCAGGTCGCCGTCGAAATCGGCGACCTTGCCGCGGCCCACCAGCCAGAACTCGTCGCACACGGAGCGCAGCAGGGCGCGGTCGTGGCTCACCAGCATCAGCGTGCCTTCGAACTCGTTCAGGGCCACGGCGAGGGCCTCTCGGGTTGCCAGGTCCAGGTGGTTGGTCGGCTCGTCCAGCAGCAGCAGGTTGGGGCGCTGCCAGACCATCATGGCCAGCACCAGGCGGGCCTTCTCGCCGCCGCTCATGGTGCCCACGGCCTGCTTGACCATGTCGCCGCTGAAGTTGAAGCTGCCCAGGAAGCCGCGCAGGTCCTGCTCGGTGCTGCGCTCGCGCGAGCTGGCGCCCAGTTCGCGCGCCAGGCGCACCATGTGCTCCAGCGGGCTGCTGGCGGGGTGCAGCACGTCCAGCTCCTGCTGGGCGAAGTAGCCGATGCTCAGGCCCTTGCCCTCGGTCACGGTGCCGGCCAGCGCGCCCATCTCGCGGGCGATGGTCTTCACGAAGGTGGACTTGCCCTGGCCGTTGGCGCCCAGGATGCCGATGCGCTGGCCCGCCAGCACCGAGCGGTTCACGCCCGTGAGGATCACCTTGGGCGGCGCGTCCTCCTGCACGTAGCCGAAGGCCGCGTCGCTGATGGACAGCATCGGGTTGGGGATGTTGTCCGGCTCCTTGAACTCGAAGGTGAAGTCGGCCTCGGCCAGCAGCGGCGCCACCTTCTCCATGCGCTCCAGCGCCTTGACGCGGCTTTGCGCCTGCTTGGCCTTGCTGGCCTTGGCCTTGAAGCGGTCGATGAACTTCTGCAGGTGGGCGATCTTTTCCTGCTGGCGCGAGAAGGCCGCCTGCTGCTGTTCCATCTGCAGCGCGCGCATTTCCTCGAACTTGCTGTAGTTGCCGCCGTAGCGCATCAGGTTGGCCTGGTCGATGTGCAGGGTGACGTCGGTCACCGCGTCCAGGAACTCGCGGTCGTGGCTGATGACGATCATGGTGCCGGCGTAGCGCTGCAGCCAGGCTTCCAGCCAGACCAGGGCGTCCAGGTCCAGGTGGTTGGTGGGTTCGTCCAGCAGCAGCAGGTCGCTGGGGCACATGAGGGCGCGGGCCAGCTGCAGGCGCATGCGCCAGCCGCCGGAGAAGCTGTCCACCGGCTGGTCCAGCTCGTTGACCTTGAAGCCCAGGCCCAGGA
>Ga0209676_1003045_pt1 | contig 10825 bp, 16 predicted proteins | sample AraplaCvi_mLB_r2_FD_184282 | JGI IMG/M metagenome (GOLD analysis project Ga0209676, IMG submission 184282) | Arabidopsis root microbial communities from North Carolina, USA - plate scrape MF_Cvi_mLB_r2 (SPAdes) (version 2) | ecosystem: Host-associated > Plants > Roots > Endosphere | place: USA...
AAATTACTTCATCTAAAGTAAACCCTCATAATAATGAAAAAAGTCCTTTCATAGTCAGTACTGTCTTTCCCATTAATTCTCCAATTATTAATTCGTGTGCGTGAACGATTCTTCAGATTTTGCAAAGTGAGGAATCTTGAAAGGGTTTACAATTTCATTTGCAAGTACTCCCTACCCTGAACCATACGGACCTTTGGACAATAGTCTGTTTTACTCATTATAAAATTTACAATTAGCGGAATATTCCGTTAATTAAACTTAATATCCCTCCTAAACTCATCAATAAATTGTTAATGTTTATCCATTTTGTATAACAATCTATTAAAAACAGTTTAATCGATATTATGACTATTGTAAATAACTTAAAATCATTTTGAGAAAAAGTTAAAGAAATTAAGTTAAAAACAAACGGTAAACCATTGTTTTCCCAAACACTTTCAAACATAACGAATAAAAGTTTGAAGTATCTAATTTCTTCTTTAGTAAGAAATCGTATAAAATATAGAGTGATTGATAAATTCATTTTTTTGGAGGAGTATATTTTAAGGCACTTTGTGGGTTTGCATCGCCGAAAATAAAAAGTCTAAACCTTTTATATAGCTTAGTTTGCAAGTAAGGGGCGTCAGGATAAATACACTTGCTGAATTAACTGGATACAAATATGAACTTATGCACGATTACTAGAACTTGTACTGAAGGTGCAGTGCAGTGCAGCGCAGCGTATGTTCCTCCTGCAGTTAAAACATATCAACCAACTAAATAAGGTATTACAAAAAGGCCAGTATTCAACATATGGAATAACTGGCCTTCCCTATTATCTCATGGAATTAATTATTTTTACCATGCCATCAACAGTAATAGTGTCAGCACTGACTTTATCTACAGTAAAAGTGTACTGAAAATCATTTTTAACGATATTAAAATGCACAAAATCTGAGCGTTTATAATAGACCATTTCATTTCCATCTGGTAATTTCACTGTCTTCGCGTCTTTAGGAAATGAACGTTCATACACATTGTCGACTATATTTAGCGTATAATGTGTACGGCCAGCATTCTCCACTAAATAATAGATTGATAATTGTGGAACATGTTTAGGATCAAATGACCCAAAAACATGAGTAAAAGCAATTGGTGGAAGTCGTGTTGGTAAAGCTATGTCACGCTTAAGAAACGCTTCACATTCTTGAATCGCCTCATTAACCTCTGTATATTCTCCACCCTCTAAATAGATCTTTCCTAAATCAGTAGTAATTGCCTCTACATGATGGATTTGAATACATAGAAATAATAAAAGACTTATGCTAATTTTCTTCAATAAATTTTATTGCCTCCTGATTTCGTTTTCTTTTTAATATCTCCTAAATCAGAAGGAATATGAATTTTAGTCTTTTCATGTCTTTTGCTAGGTTTTTGATTAACCATTTTTATCCACTCTAATTAGAAGTCTCTGATTTCCGCTACGGGCTACTCGCTTTCCCGCAGGAGTCGAGTAGCCCTACGCTACAATCAGTAAAAATGGAAATCCATTGGCATTATAGCAACGAAAAATCCTTCTATCGCTCAATAATAAACCCGTTTTTTTCCTAATCATCATGCCTGGTCTTTTGCAAAACTACTAAAATGTCTTGAATTTCAATTAGATTTTCCATAATGTAATCCGCTTCAACACTTTGCCATCCATCATTTCTTTTCCAAATAGCCACCATCCCTACTTTTTTAGCAGCTTCCACATCATTGAAAGGATGATCCCCTATGTACATACTTTCGTTAGCTGATACCTCTAATTTGGATAGTGCTCGATGAAATATTTCAGCATTTGGCTTTTTGATGCCTTCCCATTCAGAAATAAGAATCACGTCAAAATCATCTTCAATGCCTAACGCTCGTATATTATCTAGTTGAAATTGTCCATATCCATTCGTTATCATACCCAGTTTTAAGCCTTGCTTTTTCAAATTGTGTAACATGCTATGCAAGTTTTCAAATGGAACACAATGATGTTTAAATTGTTGTAAATAATCCTCTAACAATGCTTCCGGTGAAAGCTCAATAGAAAATTCTTCGATTAATTGCTGGTAGACTTTATCTTTCCAAACATATCCATGATCGTCCAGCTCAATAAAGCGTTGCACAAAGTTCTCTTTTAAAATATGTGACAGATGTGGCATTAATCGCTCATACTGCTGGTTAATGAATACACGAACAGATTGATCACGATCTAACAATGTGCCATCTAAATCAAATATTACCGCTTTAATCAATGTTATTTATCTCCTTTCCCTACATTTCCTTACGTTTTTTCACTGCTATTGCAGTAATTATGACCGTTATTATCTTTACCACAAAAATTAATAGGTAAATACTAAAGGATATGATTGCTGGTAATAGCACTAACCACCAAGACCATGCAATAACACCTGTAAGCTTTAACACTACCAAGACAATTGTTAATACTTCAGCGACTCCCATGTTCACACCACCTGTCAATTATAAAGTCTCTACAATGCATGCTTGACATTCATCATGCCCCAGACTTTATGGTGAAGTCTGTACTTAAATTAGAATGCTTAAACTTTTTTGTTATACAACTATTAAAGCACCAATCATGCAATATGTCTTTTCATCAACTCACCTTTTTTTCTTTTTAACTTTTTTTCTAAAATAATGAACTTTTTCAAATGGTAAATCGTCTAATTATTGGTAACAACTAATTTTGAAACCAAAAGGAGAAATAAATATGAGAAAACCGATTAAAAAAACTTGGATGCTTGCATCTGCATTAACAATAGGAATGGCTGTTTTGACACCACTTCAAGCAGGAGCTGAAGAAGTAAAAACAACAGATAGTAGTATTACTGTTAAACTTGAACAAAAAATTACAGGAACTATTCAATACCTCAATGGCGATGGAATGAACCTAAAAGGAATCGATGGAAAAAATTACTATGTTAATTTCTATAAATTTTCTCCAGAACAAATCGAAAAAATGAACTTAGTAGAAGGACAGGAAATTTCTGTAGAAGGTAGCGTTGTAGAAAGTTATTCAGATTTCTACACATTCGAAGTTTATAAAAGAGATTTGCCTAAAGAGGTAACAAAAGAAGATTTAACAAAATTAGAAAAAATGTTTAATGAAATCAAGAAGCTAGAAAAAGAAGTGTCAGCTGAGTTAGATAAAAACGCAACAGATGAAGTGATCGATAAAAAATATGAGGAAATGAATAAAGTTTACGAAGAAATGCATAAAATTACGAAGCCATATTATTTAGCTATTTGGCAACCTCAAACTTATGAAGAATATATGCAAGACTTCGGATTTAAAGAGAAAAATATCGTTATTAAAGAAAACGATAATACACAGCTTAAAGCTATTTATACAGAATGGGTGAAGCTTGAAAAAAGTGGAGATGAAGAAAAAGCTAGCGATAAATTGGAAGAATTCTATAAAACCCTTCAACCATATTTAGATGAACTACATCCACCACTAACTTTTGAAGAGTTAATAAAAGAATTGGAATTAGATATCCCTGCTGAAACTTTAGCCAAACTAAAGCCTATCTATGAAAATGCTCTAAAAGCAGAAAAAGAGGAAGATGTGGAGTTGTCTGATAAGCTATGGCAGGAATTCCATAAAATTATTAGCGAGTTCATCAAGCCAGTAACGTTTGAAGAATACATTTCTGACTACGAGTTTAAAATCAGTGAAGAGGATAAAAAGCAATTAAAACCGCTTTATGAAGAAGCCGTAGCTCTTGATAAAAAAGAGGAAACTGAAAAAGCTCAAGAAAAATGGGACGAATTTTTCAAAATTTTAGACCCATATTTTATAGCAAATAAAGAAACTCTAATCTCTGCTTCTAAATTAACAATAAACGGCCAAGAATATCTTCCTCAATAAGTAAAAAAATTCAGGGGTGTCTCAAAAATCATTAAATGATTTTTGGGATTATCCCCTTTTTTTTCTTAAAATTAATTTTGATTTCACTTTGAGGTGAAACAGAAAACGGAGCAATTTTATTATGAGCAATAATTTCTGGTAGTGAGATTTTATCAACACATTTAGTACCTGTAAATTTTTACCAGCAATATGAACCTTGTACTATTGGTATCGCTTTACCTTCTGACAATACCTTAGGCTTGGGTGGTCCCGCATTAAGTAGCATAATAATCCATATAAATGCGATAATAAATAAAATACTTATTATTTTCGTCCTAGACTTCCCAAATTGAATCCCCCCTAACCAAGTATTCATAATATTGCTAAACAATTTCGCTGTCATGGAAAAGCATTTTACATTACACCATATTTTGGATCATCACCATAACGTGTAGTTGATTTCCTTTCCAAAGGCATACGGTTTACAAATGTCATCCCCTACTTTTGATGATGATCATATTTAAAATTCAAATTCATGTTATTAATATTATATGTCACTGCTTTGGATATTTATTAATCCCAACAAAAAAGCGTTTTAAGTGAATAAATAGCAATCCTATATGACACATTACATATAGGAGGTGGAAGAATAATGTCTAGAATAATTGGTGTGGAACAATCATTAACAAACGTTGAAGATGCTTTAAAAGCACAAGGTTATGAAGTTATTCAACTTCGTACTGAAGAAGATGCAAAAAAATGTGATGCCTGTGTAATCACTGGGCAGGACAGAGATATTATGGGTATTAGCGATCCTGTTCTGGCAGGGCCTGTTATTGATGCGAATGGTCTTTCTGCTGACGAAGTACTCCAACGTGTCGACAAATATTTCCACTAACAAACAACTAGGTGCTGTTGCTGTAGCTTTTTTGACTATAGAGCAGCACCTTTTAATTTTTTCCGCGAATATGAGAAACCTCCATTTTCAAACTTTCTACAAATTCCTTAATTTGTTCCATTTTCACTATTATACATAGTGCAGGTCCACATTCCGTTGCACTAAAATGATTTTTCTCGCCAGCATCTAATACAAAAATTAATCTATAACGAGGCTCATTTTCTTGTCTTTCCTGCTCAGGAATTTGAAAAAGCCCATATCCAGGAACATGATAGGTACCATATTCAGGAATATTATAAATACACAATCCTGGGTCATGAAAATCTAGCATACTTAGATGGATATTATCAATATGCTGTAAATCATCTAACATCTTTAGGAAGTCTCTTTTTAAACAAAGGATTTCCGTATTCACCTCAGGAAAAGCAGGACCATAGCGAAAATCAACGTGAAATTTTACACTCTGATCATTAACTAATTTGATATTTAGTTCAACTTCACAATCAGGTTTACTAGAACAATCTTTTAATATAGCCATAAATAAATCTCCTTTCCACTATAAAATGATTGAGGTTAATTTATTCTTCAAAAAAATCCGTTAAAAAGAATGGTTCAATTCCAACTTCTCTAAATAAGTACTTTATTGGATGGCGGTCCTGAACCACATTACTGTTAGGAATTAAAATTTTTTCTCTTAGTTCTTTAAATATTTCTAAATTGATTTCAGGAAACCATTCTTCATAGCTTAATCCTCTATCTTCTTCAATTAAAATTAAAAAACTTACTATATATTCAAACATATAGGGAAATTCCTTTTCAATATTTTGAAAGTGGTCTATAAATGAACGTAAATAATCCTCAAAATTATAATAATTAGTTATTTTATCTTTATATTTTAACCGTTCTTTTTCTGGTTTAAATACGAAAGTAGACTTACTATACCAATTCCCCAACATTGAAATAAAAATTAATAATGAGTATTTTCTAGTCTCTTTATCTTCATCATTAAAATACATATAATATTCATCAAAACTATAACTTTTAGCTGTGTCAAAATATCCAATTTCAATTCCATCAATAGTTTCTTTAACTTTTTGAACTATTTTTTTCTCTGTCATATTTTAGTCTCTTTCTTTTTTAAATTTTCATAATAGATACCGAAATGGAATGGAATATTATAAATATTGACTAGGGATTCCCAAAAAACGCTTCTAGTATTTCTCGGCAAAAAAATGAAATAGACAAAAGAATCAATACTAGCAAAATGGCTAATCTACCGAATATTAACGAGAATACTATTCCAACTATTTTATTATTCAATAAAACCCCTCCAGCATTTATGTTCCTCAATAAGAAATCTTTAATCTTCACTGTTAATTTAATAATACCTCAAATTCGATTCATTTGGATAAATATTTCCATTTATCTTAAAAACCAGTTTGTTACTTACAAGTGATCAATTTGACGATTTATATTAAGGTTTCTTTTTGGTCTCCTTCTCCATTGCGTAGATTGGTGCCTTATAACTCACTCCCTATTTTCCTGAATTTCGCTTTATCAATTTTCACAAATGTTTTTTTGAGCTCGATACTTTACTTTTGAATAACTTTGACGTTGTACTTCTTCATACACAATCTTATAGTCGTTTTCAAAAATTAATCCTGTCTTTATCAAAGCAAAAAGTCACACCTTGTTAAAAAGATGTGACTTCATACATTAGATTAATCAAATTCTAAAATATTTTGTTCTACTACTACTTTGTAAACATTTTCAACACTAATTAAAATCGATTTATAATTTTCCGTTTCAGTAAATGAGTACCAAGATTTCTCATTGAACTCATTAGAAATTTCTTCTGTAAATGTTTCCTGTTCAATATTATTCTTGATTTTATATTCTTCTTCACGACCTTCGTTAAAGTAAAACTTCACTTTATATTCATACTCCATAAGTAAACACCTCCCATCTACCTTTATCATGGATTACAATTACAAAAAATATGAAGAAAAATAAAAAGCCACACCTAGTTTTGGTATGACATTTTATATAGGTTTTCTCTTTTTGGTCTTCCGCTCCATTTTCTAACTCAATTCCGAGTGTAAATGTCAAAATAACCATGTACATTTTTGCTAGTCTAATCATATACCTCCTAATCAGCAAGCGTATTAATTCTCCTTGGAATTCTAAATCCTAAAGCTATAGCAGCACCTATACAACTAGATAGACATCCTATTATCAAATATATTGAAAGCGGAGATTCACCAATTAGAACTGAAGCAATGCCTCCAATTACCGGAAATAATGCCACCATGTACCCACTTTTTGCGCCGCCAATTCGTTCAACAAGCTTTAAATAAAATAGCCATGCTAGGAAGGATGCTATCAATGTTAAGTACAATAAAGCAGAAATATAAGTTATTGATGTAGGAATCATGATCTTTTGTCCTTGCAGCAATACAATTATTAACATTAAAATACTTCCTACAGTAAATCCAATAGCATTTGCATAGATTGGATCAATCTTTACTTTGGCATTCCTTGCTGAACTTGCATCCCCAATAGCTGTAAGTATCGTACCTAAAAGAGCAATCATAATGCCTTTTAAATCCTCTAAGCCAGAAAAACTACTTAAAGTCGGATAAATTAAAACACATACACCTAATACCCCTAGAACTCCACCAAATAAAACACGTGGATGTAGTTCCTCTTTCAAAAAAATTCGAAGAGCTAGAGGAGTCAAAATTACTTTCAATGAAAAGATTAATGTTACAATTGCAGCTGAGCTTAATATTGTTGCGTAATATAGGCATAAATAGCTTAAAGCAAAGTTACAAACACCAAACACAACGATAAATGGTATATCTTTACTTTTCGGTTTCCCTTTTGGTTTAAGAACTAAAACTAGTACAGTAAATAAAATTGCAGTCATCACTAGCCTATAGGTCAACGATAATTCTAAGCTTACTGGTGTTCCTTGAATTTTCACTGCAATAAAATTAAGACCCCATACTATTAAACAAAATACATACATTAGATTTGTCATTAACTATTATCTTCCTTCTGTCAATCGTTATTCTTTAATTACTTCACTTGCAGAATAATCAAGAGCTGAACGTAGATAGTCCAGCATTTCTTTTATAGTAATCTTAAGTAATAATACATTATATTTTTCATTTGGGCAAAATTCCCTGTTGCAATACCATTCGAGTGTCTTCGTCATCACTGCGCACACAATTTTTTTAATTGCATCCTCTACCATTTTTTATTTATCAAGGATTTGCTCAAACTAAACGGACCAATGTAGCAACTGAGAACTAAACCCCAAAGTTCCTAATTATCAATTTAGATATAAAAAAAATGCACCTCTAATTCTGGTGCATTTCATACGGAGTGATCTTTTTATCTATTATTTATCTTAATCCGCCCTGTAGAATTAACTTAAGTAGTGAACAGCTTACCCTCTAAAGCATTTATATACCTTACAGCTGAGTTATGAACAGCTTGTTTTGCATCTTTTTTCACAATCCGGAGAAAAGCATCATATATTCGTTCAAAATGTAGATCCTCTACTTGGCTTAAGATTCTTTCCACTGTTTGAACAGGAAGAGGTATAAAATTAGGGAAACTATACATAAATGTTACCCAATTTTGGTCAGCAACTACACGAATGATATCTCCAACTAGTAATATGCCTTTTTGTTGATAACCATTTTTCCATTCTAGTATAGTGGCTCCTTTAAAATGACCATCCATACGATAAAGAGTTAATCCATTCTGTAAAGTAAGAGATTCACCAGACCAAAAAATAATCTTGTCACTAGTTCGTGTAACCCATTCTTTATCATCCTCATGAATATAAATTGGTGCGTTAAAAGTTTCTGCCCACTCAACTTGACTTGAATAATAATGAGGATGAGATAATGCGATGGCATCAATTCCCCCTAACTCCTCTATTTTATCAATCGTTTCTTGATCAATATATGAAATACAATCCCATAACAAATTAAAACCCTGTTCTTGAATTAAATAAGCTGTTTGTCCAATTCCAAATGTTGGACTAGTTGTAATGCTAAACAACCCATTTTCTTCAAGAATAACGTTATTTTTATAAATCTCAGAAGAAATCATTTTGTCCAAAGTTGTCCAAGTTTGCCCATTTACACTAACATATTGTCTTTCTTCTGAACAAATAGTACATTGCTTTGGCTCTTCCATTGAAATTTCATACTGCGCCCCACATGTTTCACAAATATAGTAATTCAAAATTACTCCCCCTTTAAAATCCATGACTTCAATTCATTACACACCTTATTTTACCAACGCGATCCGAAAAATTGTTTACAACTTTAGGATGAATTTCATTATTATGTATTTCATTTTTTATTTGTACTTTCCGTTTGGTATATTACATATTCCGAACAGATATCACGTTTTTTCAAGTCAATAGTGGGGGCTGGGCGGCTCCTTGGCTTCACAGCGTCACAGATGAGACCAAGAAGCAAGCAAATAAAGGAATGGCATCAGATCCTATGATAACGTCTTTATAACGATCATCCTTGGCCCAAGCAGCTCATTAGACACCCCGACAAAGCGCCCCGTCGGAACGGAAATCAACCACAAGTTATGGTAAGGATCCAATTTCAAACCAATCCAAGGGCAATTAGGTCACTATAATATAAAGATCACATAAGTACTTATAATCATTAATAATGAAGCAAGTTTGACAATTTATTTTTGGTCTCCTACTCCATTTTTTAACTAATTCTTAGCACACAATTCTTTAAAGTTACACCCTTTACAGTGCCATTTTTCATGGGTTTGCTCAAACTCCTCAACGTCTACTGGTTCATTGGCGAAAATATCTGCCTGGTATTTTTTCATTTCCAGCACACTCCGCTGAAACGTATGTAAAATATTATCCATATCAAATGCTGTAAAGGTGTATTTTTTTCGTTTACCAGTCAGTAAATATTCATTATAGACATCAATCTGGTCAAGAGTTACACGATATTTCTGTTGAACATAATAAGCATAGAGCGCTAATTGTTGGCGATCATCATAGGACTCCCCGCCTGTTTTCCAGTCGATAATAATCCACTTGTCTGTCATCTCATCATAATAATGAAAATCCATCACGACGAAAACCTGGACACCCTCAATTTTCATGGAGCGAAATTGTTCAGGCTCGCCGATTCGTAAGGAGCCTTTTTGTGCAGTAATTTGCTGGAACGTTTCACTGTTCAGAAAGTTGTCAAACACAGCCGTCATTCGCTCCTTATAGTCCTGTACAAGTTCAGGATTTAGCTTCCCTTCGTAATAAATTTCCTGCATCATATAAAATTTATTAGGCTTATGCCTCCATAAATCTACATGGCGTGTAGAATCAATAAAAGCTGCATTAAGCTGGCCACGTGCACGATTTACTAGCTCTTCCAATGTCGGCGTTTTGCGGGTTTGTAAATAATCGTTGATCGATTGCTCTATTAAATGATGGACAATTTGCCCAAATAAAATCGGCATAGATTGAAGCTTTTTTAAGCGATAGACATGTTGATGATATGGCTCCACATTATAACTAAGCCAGCCGTTATGAGAAAAATAATATTCATAGCCATATTTTCGCGCACAGCTTGTTAACGTTTTATGACGTGACAGTGACCACGAAAAAGATGGATACGGTGTGATTTCAAACATGGATATCGCCTCCCTATATTTGTTTGATAAAGTCGTATACAAGCTGTAGTATCAACACAATCGTAACAATTCGTAGCAATAGCTTTACTTGATTTGCCTTAACCTTCCTTGCTAGAATAATCCCTATTTGCGCACCAATTACTGAACCAATCATTAAAACGATTGTCATTGACCATTCAATTTTACCTGTTGCAATATACGTAATCGCGGCACCTGAGCACATCGCAAAAACACCAACACGTGACAGACCTACAGCTTTCATATAGGAGATTTTTTCATGTGCATATGTATAAAGTGCCAACGTACTGCTACCAGGACCGAACAACCCATCATAAAACCCTACAGCAAGAAGT
>Ga0209676_1003046_pt1 | contig 10821 bp, 10 predicted proteins | sample AraplaCvi_mLB_r2_FD_184282 | JGI IMG/M metagenome (GOLD analysis project Ga0209676, IMG submission 184282) | Arabidopsis root microbial communities from North Carolina, USA - plate scrape MF_Cvi_mLB_r2 (SPAdes) (version 2) | ecosystem: Host-associated > Plants > Roots > Endosphere | place: USA...
GCGTCGCCTGCTTCGCGGGCTTGCCCGCTCCCACAGGTACTGCGCTGGCTTCGGGTTCACGCTACACCTGTGGGAGCGGCCGCGGCCGCGAACACCGGCGCAGCCGGTGCCATGCACCGCGTCGCCTGCTTCGCGGGCTTGCCCGCTCCCACAGGTACTGCGCTGGCTTCGGGTTCACGCTACACCTGTGGGAGCGGCCGCGGCCGCGAACACCGGCGCAGCCGGTGCCATGCACCGTGCGGCGCACATTCATACAGAAGCCTCGCTACACCAGCAAAAATGCTACTTGGCAGCTTTCGCCGCCTGCCGGTTGGTCTTGCGAATGTCCCGGTAGCCCACCAAACGTACGCGCATTTCCCGGTAGCGCTGGGTATTGATGACCAGCACGGCCAGCAGCCCGAACAGTAAAACCGAGACGTAGCCGCCCAGGTGCGGCCGGTAAGCGTAGCTCGGCAGCGCAGCCAACACGGCAAGCCCGTTCAGGCCGACCAGCCCCCGCACGCCCCAGCCGTATCCACGCACCAGCGCGATATGCGAAGCGGCGCTCACCGCCCATGCCAGCGCCAATGCCAGCACCGACAGCGACCGGTCCGGACTACGCAGATAGGTGGAGAACACCAGTGACACACAGCCGCCGATGGCAAAACAGGACAATAGAAACTCAGCGATGAAAACGCCGAAATAGCGGGAAAGAAATCGTTGCAGTTCCTGACCCTTTTGAAACTTCGATCCATCCATATGAGTAAGCGCTGTCGTCCTTGAAAACCGCGGTGCGCAGGTAGCTTACCTTGACAACCGGGAGTGAATAAACCATAAAAAGGCCGACTTTGAAGTGCCTGTCAGCGCGCGTTCATTTCGGCACTTTATGTCAGTTTCGCACCTGTGCACGTTAGTAACTCCGCACAGGCAACGCCCTCACCCAGGGCCGATAGGAGATCGAATTCTGGTGAATGAATCGCCGTTGCTCTCGTTGTTCCCGCAGGCCAGTGCCGGGGAACTGAGATGAATCGTGTGTGCAAAACCCTGCCGACGCTGCTGGCTGCAATCGCCCTGAATGCATCCGCGCAGGCGCCCGCCCCGTCATCGAATGCGGGGCCTGAAGTTACCCTTGCCGGGCACAAGCTTGCACTGGTGAACCACAAAGGTCGTTGCGCACTGCGCAGCTCCGATGCATCACTGCTACAGCTCGACATGCCCTGGCCCTGCCAGTTCAGCCCGGAACGGGATGGCGGCAAGCCTCGCGTGGAACAGTTCAATGGTGTGCAAATCATCATTGTCAGCCATGTGCTGCCAGCCCCGTCGCTGCCCGCACGTTGCGATAGCCAGTACCAGGCTGTTCGCCAGATGGGCAACCGCCTCGAGCCTTCCATACTGGCACGTGGCGCCAGTTGCTCGAGCGGCCCTGTGGACCAGAAGAACTTCACAGGGCTGTTCGAGTGGTAACCGAAATCGCTGACTCCCTGTCGCTACGCCAGCTCGCCCGCAAGTGCAAACAAGGTTACCAGCCATGAAGAAAATCCTCTTGTCCCGACAAGATCGCGGCTTCGGCCAGATCGGTGGCGCGGCATTGCTCAAGGACGTCTCCTTGTGGCCGACAAACCCGGAAACCGGCATGTTGATGACGCCCATCCTGACCCTGAGCGAGCGTTTCCAACCGGCCACGTTCGTCCCGCCAGGCATGGCCATCACGGTTTTCCTCGCCGTCGAGCACTATCCGGATGGCAGTTTCAGCCGCCCCCTCCAGCGTCGCTATACGGTCAATCAACAGGCGGAGCTGCAAGACGTCATCAGTAGCGGCTTTGCCCGGGTCATTCTGCATGAACTCGCCAACCAGCCCCTGGAACCAGACAATCCCCCCTTGCTGCTGGAGCGAGCATTCATCGATTTTGAAGAGATGACCGACGAGGAGCATGATGAGGAACATCATGACCAGGACAGCGGGATCGGCCTGAGCAAGCCCAGCGGCAGGCCCTGCTGGCTGCAGGACCCGATTTACGAACCCGCGCGCTACATGTTCATGATGCAACTGGTAGATGCTGATGTGGCCGAAGCCAGCCCTCAGCATGCAGGGCTGTTCGGCGAAGGTATCGGCTATCTGTTCGTGGACATGCAGGCGCGCCGTGGCAAGGAAGGCGACGACGCCGGTTTCTTATTCATTCAGTTCGCCTGAATGACCAACCAGGCTCTCAACCTGCTGTAGGCCCTGAGCGCCTGCGCGGATAAGGCGCCACGGGCAGTCGAATCTTCACTCGTTGCGGGAAGGCAAGGCGGTATCGGATCTTTTCAAACAGGCGGGACAAAAGAGGCCTCGCCCACGCCGACAAGGGGGTACGGCACAACGAGGTGCCGGGACTGGACATGCCAGTCTACGTGGTCGAGGGCGAGGCCAGTACTGAAAATAGCGGAGGGCAGCGATACTGTCCACGTCAATTCAGCTGCTGGGCCCGCAAATCGTGCGCCAGCATGTCGATAAAGGCCCTGACCTTGGACGAGCCGTACTTGCTCTCCCGGTGCAAGACATGAATCGGCCAGGGCGCCTCTTCGTACTCGGCCAGGATCACCTGCAATTGCCCGCTGGCCAGTTCATCCGCCACCTGATACGACAGCAGGCGGGCAATCCCCAGTCCGCCGCTAGCGGCCGCTATGGCCCCGTCATTGCTGGTCACCGTCAGACGGGGTTTCATGCGCACCAGCGTCGGCTCATCAGTCACCCCGAAGCGCCAGCCGGCTCGCGGCGACAGGTTGGTCGTGCCGATCACCACATGGCCCGCGAGATCCGACGGGTGCTTCGGCACGCCATGACGCGCCAGGTAGCCAGGGGATGCACACAGCATGCGCCGCACCCTGCCGACCCGCAGCGCTTTCAGGCCAGAGTCGGGCAAGGGACCGATACGTACGGCCACGTCCATGCCCTCCTCGACCATGTTCACTATGCGGTCGAGGAAGTAGGCGGAAACGTCAACCTCGGGGTACTGCTGCAGGTAGCGGACGATGCACGGCATCACGTACTTCTTGCCAAACAGGATCGGCGCGGTGACGGCCAGGTCGCCTTTGGGCGTGGCGTTGATGCCGGCAGCCGCTTCGTTGGCCTCGTGGATACTGGCGAGAATAAGCCGTGTGTCTTCCAGGTAGCGGCCACCGGCTTCGGTCAGGCGCACGCTGCGGGTGGTGCGCAGCAGCAATTTGACTCCAAGCTGCTCTTCCAGGGCGCTGACCGCGCGAGTGACTGCGGCGGGGGAGATGTCCAGACGGCGGGCAGCGGCGGCGAAGCTTTCCAGTTCGCCTACGGCGACGAACACCTTCATCAGGTGGATCTGGTCCATGCGGGCTCCTGGGGGCTATGAAGTGCCTGGATTATCTTTCATCTGGAGGTTTTGTGTTGCCTGCTCTGGCTTGCCGGCGATGAGGCCGGTATGGACATGTCAGATGTCCAGTACCAACACCTGCCCTCCCTCTTCCACCCGCGCCGGTATCGCGCAGCAGATTAGCGCAGTCCCGCTTTCCGGCATTTCCGCTGGCGGATTCGGGTAATGCACCTGGCCACTGACCAACCGAGTCTTGCAAGTACCGCACGACCCGCCCCGGCAACTGAACTCCGGTGCCAGCCCACGCGCCTCGGCCAGCTCCAGCAGCGTCCCGCTACCGGGCGCCCAGCGCGCCTCCTTGGCCGAAGCCGCAAAGTACACTGGCACCGGTTCGCTGGCAGCAGGTGGCTGTTGCAGTGTGGGTTGGTCATCGTCGGTGTGCCGTCGGAGTGTCGACGGGCCGAAGGCCTCAGCATGGATCCGCGCATCCGGCACATGCACGCCGCGCAACCCGTCATACAGGTCCTGGGTAAAACTGCCCGGGCCGCACAGGTAGAAATCGTAGTCGTCCAGCGCCAGCGTCGCCTTGATCTGCTCGATACCCAACCGACCAGCGAACTCATGATCACGCCCCACCCGCGCATGCGCTTCCGGCTGGCTCAGGGCGCGGTGCACCTGCAGCAGGCCACCGGCCTGTTGTTGCAAGCGCGCCAGTTCCTCACGGAACGGCAGGTCGGCCTGGCTGCGTGCACCATGGAACAGATGAATGCGTCGTGCCCGCCCGTTGTGCAACTGCTCACGCAGCATGGCCAGTAACGGCGTGATACCCACGCCCGCGCCGATCAGCACCAGCGGCCGAGTACTCTGCTGGTCCAGCGTGAAGCTGCCCATCGGCGGGCGCACGTTCAGCACATCGCCGGCCACAACGTGCTCATGCAGGTGCCGCGAAGCAGGGCCCTGGGCTTTGACGCTGATGCGCAGGTAGCCATCGGAAGGCGCGCTGGAGAGGCTATAGGTACGGATCACCACCACCTCGCCATCGAGCCGGACTTGCACCGGCACATGCTGCCCTGGCGCAAAAGCCACCGCCGTGCCGCCCGGTGGTTCAAGATAGAACGAACGTATATCACGGCTCTCCTGCTCTACCCGCAACACACGCCAGGCCTGCCATTGGCGCTGCCGCTGGCGTTGCTGCAGGCATGTATCGGCCTCGGCCCAAGTGCCGGTCATCAGGCTGGTCGGCGCGTACTCCTTGAAGGCCCAACGCAGGGAAACGGCAGCCGGGCGCCACACCACCTGCTCGACCTCCAGCGCCCACAAGCGCTCAGCGCCTTCGAACGCCTGGATGGCGGGGTCGTCCAGCAGCAGCTCGGCATGCCCGTAAAGCTGCAGTACGTTGCCGTTGCTGAAATCGATGAACAGCAACCCTGCTTGCGGGTTAACCAGCAGGTTGCCCAAGGTATTGAAGTGCAGGTTGCCAGCATAGTCGGGAATGGTCAGGCGGTTGCCTTCGACCTTGACGAACCCGGGCCGCCCGCCACGGTGGGAGACATCCACCGAGCGCTGGCCGTCGCCATGCTCGACATAGCTGGCGACAAAAAAAGTGTCGGCTGCCTGGATCATGCTGACAGCCGAGGCATCCAGTGTCGTCGCATCGACACGCCCTTGGGCAGGTTGCGCGACGCGCGTGTATTCACGCAGCTGGATGTACTGCGGGCAGTTACCGAACGACTGCTCCACAGTCACCTGCAGTTGCCCGTCGCCGGCTTCGCGGATCTGCCCGTTGAGGCGGTTGCGCCGGCGGGTATGCAGTTCGATACCCAACAGGCCGACCGCTTGCCCGGCAGACAGCCCCGGGGTAGCGGGATCGTCTGCAGGCAGTTGAGCATCGATTGTCAGCTGGCGCGGGTCCGGCGAGCTGACGAAACCTTCCGGCCCTTCCAACAGCGTCGCCCAGGGCCGTCCCAGTGCGTCTACGCTGGCAGCGACCATGAATGGCAACTGGTGATAGAAACTACGATGCTGGTCGGGCATGTAGTCACGAATGACCTTCTGCCCGAACGCCTCCATGCGCTCCGCGACACCGGCTTTTTCCTGCAGGGTCTTCTCGCCCGCATGCCAGGGCGAGGAATGGTGGTCCGGATTCTGTTGCATGGCGGCGTTCCTCGCAGTGGCGGAATGTCAGGCGCTGGTCTGCAGGCCGATCACGGTGCGTGGCATGGGCACGAAGCGCGGCAGCGCCTCGATCCGCGCCAGCCAGCCGCGTACGTTGGCATAGGGCTCCAGCGACACATTGCCCTCCGGCGCGTGGGCGATATATGAGTAGTTGGCAATGTCGGCAATGGTGGGTGTGCTACCGGCCAGGAAGGGCGTTTTGGCCAGCTCGGCGTCGATTACCTTGAGCAGGGTGTGGGCGCGGGCGATGACTTCGTCGGTGTTGAACGCGGCGCCGAATACGGTCACCAGGCGCGCCGCGGCAGGGCCGAAGGCCAGCGGGCCGGCAGCGACCGACAGCCAGCGCTGCACGCGGGCTGCGGCGGCGGGCTCCTCGGGGAGCCAGGTGCCGTTGTCATACTTCTTGGCCAGGTACACAAGGATGGCGTTGGAATCGGCGATCACCGTGCCGTTGTCATCGATGACCGGGACCTGGCCGAACGGGTTGAGGGCCAGGAAGTCCGGCTGCTTGTGAGCGCCTTTGGCCAGGTCGACGAACACCAGCTCGGTCGGAAGGTTCAGCAGCGAGAGCATCAGCTCGATGCGGTGGGCATGGCCGGACTTGGGGAAGTTGTAAAGCTTGATCGGGTTCGACATGGGCTTGGCTCCTCGTCAGCACCGGGATGGGCTGGTGGAACACATGCTGCACCGGTTCGGCGGGCAGCAGAACCCGTGCGCCGGGGAAACCATAATTTCGCGGGGCGGAACAATCGCCGAGCCTGTCCGCGCCCAATCGCCGGCAAGCCAGCTTCCACAGGGACTGCAAAACCTTTAGGCCTTAGCTTTCCCGTGGGAGCTGGCTTGCCGGCGATGGGGCCGTTAGCGTCAATGCTGATGCCGGATCAGTGCAGTTTGTTGAAATACCGGAACAACCCACGCGCAGCCTCGACCACCTGCGGCACGCATGCCTGGATATCCGCTTCGCTCATCTGGTCCAGCAGCTCGAAGTTGTCCTCCAGCCCGTGCAGCGAAATGGCCTTGAGCAGTTGGTCCTGCTCCGGCGGCAGCTCGGCCCATCCAGCGACCTGAGTGCCGCGCATGTAGCCAAAGCACCACTCCTCCATGATGATCACACTGCCCTCTTCGCCTTCGCTTTCTTCGAACACCGGCTCAAAGTGGTCGACATCGTCGCCCAACTCCTCTGCCACCTGGCTGGCGTAGCGCAGCATCAACGCCGTATAGGCCTCTTCATGCGCCGGCTTCTTGAATTTCGGCACCTTGCCGCCGGCCACTACGGGCAGCCACTGTTCCGGCGTGACGGTGACTGGCGAGCTGGCCAGTGCAGTGAAAAAGCCATTGAGCTCGGCCAGGTTGAGTACCGAATAGTCATTGCCGTAAGTGATCAGCAGGTCTTCAAGGCGGTCGAGTTCTTTTTCGCTGAGTGCGGGGAGCATGGGCGGACATCCTGGGAAGCAAAAGTGTGTGCACCCTAGCACAGCAACGCCCGAAGGGCTGCCCGCGCTTGCAGCTACGCGGGCAGATTGCTTAACGTGGCAACCAGCCATGCAACTGCTGCTGCCTGCCTGCGCCGATCAACAGCCATAGCAGAATGCGGCATTTGCGCGGGCAGAGCTGCCCGGCCATGTGTATCCCCTTGGCCTGGAGGTCGATCTCGGCCCCGGTAAAACCGTAGGAGGCCGAGGCTGTGGGACCACTGCCTGTGCGGGTGGCAACAATCACAGGCAAGGTGGGCACGAGATAGCCGAGCACTTCGGACCAGCTAGCCGAAACGTGGCCAGCACCAAAACCGGCAATGACCAGTCCTTCGTAGCCCAGTGTCGCTGTGGCCTTCAACAACGCCGTGTCTGCATCCAGGCACGCTTCCAGCAGTGCAACCCTATGCTCGGTGCGTTGCGGCAATGGCAACACCTCCCGTGGCCCAGGCGGTTGACGATATACCACAACACCTTCCACAACATCGCCCAGCGCTCCGCAGCCGGGCGATTCGAACGCAGCCATCGCCAAACTGGCCGTCTTGCGAACCCTCGCTGCACAGTGGACCTGATCATTCATCAGCACCAGAACACCGCGCCCACGGCTGCTCGGCGCCAGGGCAACCTGCGCCGCAGCCAGCAGATTGGCCGGGCCGTCATTACCCGGCTGGCTGGCTGCGCGCATTGCACCGGTCATCACCAACGGCGCCTCGAACGGCCAGAGCAGATCGAGGAAATACGCCGTTTCCTCGAGGCTGTCGGTACCTTGGGTCAGGATCACTGCCTGCGCCCCGCGCTCCACCTCTCCCCGGGCCCAGGCCAGCACTTCGAGCAGCGCCGCAAAGCCCAGCGAGGCACTGGGGAGCAGGCCCAGAGTGGCAACCTCAAGGTGAGCCATTTCGCGTAGTTGTGGCACTTTTGCCAGTTGCTCGTCGCAGCCCAGCTTTGGCCTCACCGCGCATCCGCGGGCACTTGCCTGCATGCTCACCGTGCCACCCAGGCTGGCGATCGAAAGCCTGGGCAGGCTTGTTTGCTCATTCATGCGCCACCTCCCGCAAGCGCCCCAACCAGTGGCACGATCCCCAGCGTGCTGATGGCCATCGACAGCACATTACCGATATAGCCGTGCATGTAGGTCGGCAAGCGCTGGGTAATGGCTACCGCCAGCGGTGGAGCCACCAGCGCACCGAGCGCTGCGCTGGCCACAACCACTTGCCAGCTACCACCATGGGTAAGCACAGTGGCCGGGACGACAGAGACGATGGGAATGTAGGTGGGATACCAGCCGCGCACCTGCCACTGGCGACGCCAGAGCACGACCCCGACCAGTGACGCCAGTGCCTGCCCGGCGATCATCGGTATCAGCAGCAGCGAACCGTAGGCCGGCGCTCCGGGGGCCAGCATGTAAGCCAGGAGCACACCCAGTAGTAGCCCGAGGCTGGCCAGTTCATTACCGAAGAATGGCGCTTCGCTGAAATCGGCAAGCACACGCCGCAGGGTCCACGCTACGCCGTAATCGGCTTGGGCCTTAACGGGTTCGGACACGGCGGGCTTGTGGCTGCGCTGTACCCATGACGGAAAGCGCCGGCACAGCATGAACGCCAAAAAGCTTGCCAGCGCCATGCCACTCACGTTGCCGACTACCACCGGCAGCTGCAGGGGGTAGCACAGGTAGTTGACCATCAGCAGGCTGGCTGGTGTTACCAGCAGTGCCCCCAGCAGTGCACCGCTGATTGCCACCTGCCAGCCCGCGCCAAACAGCAGCACCATGGCCGCCGGCAATGACACGAAGGCAACGAAGGTCGGTTGCCAGGTGCCACTGGCCAAGGTCCATCCCCACAACGCGTGGCTGAGCAGCAGGCCCAACAGCGAACTGGTGAATACCCATGGCCATAACCCGCTGCCGTAACAGATGGCAAAGCCCTGCCAGCGATACCTGCGCACATGCGCCCAATGCGCCAGGCCAGCCCCTAGCAGCAAGCCGAGGGCGGGCAGTTCATGCTTGTAGAAAGCCACCTCGCTGATATCACCGACTATCCAGCGCAGGCGGCTCAACGGCTGATCGAGCGTCGCCGCCATTTGCGCGTAGTCCGGCCAATGACCGTGGGCGAGGCTGACAGCCACCAGCACCAGCAGGCAGGCAAGGATCAACAGCGGTGCACGTTGCCGACTCGGGAAGAGTAGCGTTTTCATGGGCGAGTCCTCAGCGTGGCATCGGGGCATGCAGGCGATAGCCAAGGGTCGCATCGTAGAGGTCGGTGCGCCGGTCTCGTGGCAGATCATTGAGGTGGTTCCAGATTGGCGCCGAGCGTGCACTGCTGAGGTCGACATCGGCGTAGAGAATGCTCTCCTCCTCCGCACTGGCCACCTCACCGATGGGCCAGCCATTGGTACCGGCGATCAGCGAACAGCCCAGGAAGCGCCCGCCCCGCTCGTTGCCTATACGGTTGGCGGCGGCAATGTAGACGTTATTGACGTGTGCCGCCGTCATGGTCAGGTAGGACGCCATGCAGCGCCCTGATTCATCGAACAGCGGTGGTGGGGTCCAGACCCAGTTGTTCAGGCTGCAGATGATGTCGGCGCCTTGCGCGGCCATCAGCCGCGGCACTTCCGGGAACCAGATATCCCAGCAGATCAGCAGGCCGATACGGCCGATCGGCGTCTCGAACACGGGGAAGCCCAGGTTGCCGGGGGTGAACCAGAGCTTTTCCTGGTTCCACAGGTGGGCCTTGCGGTAATGCCCGAGCAGGCCTTCGGGGCCGAACAGTACGGCACTGTCGTAGAGCTTCAGCCCTTCGCGTTCGGCGAATCCCGCAGCCAGGTAGACCTGATACTCCCTGGCGAAATCCGCCCAGCCTTTCAGGCTGCCACCTTCCTCCAGCGTTTCGGCATGGGCATAGGCCTCTGCGCGGGAGTGGAAGGTGTAGCCGGTGTTGGCCAACTCGGGCAGCACGATCAGGTTGGCGCCTTCACGCGCTGCCCGCCGGGCCAATGCCAGGCCTCTGCTCAGGTTACCGTCGCAATGCTCGAGCCCGACCTGAGGGTCGTACTGGATGACAGCAATGCGTACGGGGCTGACGGGGGTGCAATGTTCAGACATGGCGGCTTCCTTCTTATGGTTGTTTTGGAAGGGCGCCAGTAGAGCTGGGTTGGGCTGGGGAGTGACAGTCGGGGAGTTCCTACAAGCTTGTAGGAATGACGAATAGGCGTGACAGGAAAGGTATTACACACAGAACTGATTGTTGCGGTAACGCTGAGGTCCAGGGGCCGCTTTACGGCCCATCGCGACACAAGGCCGCTTCACAAGGATCGTCACCAGCCTTGAGGTGGTGCCGATCCTGTCAGGCTTTACACAGCCAGCGCGCGCTCACGCAGCTCGCTGTTAAGGATGCGGTCGTTCTCGCTGTAATCGACCGGGCAGTCGATCACGTGCACGCCCGGGGTCTTGATGCAGTGCTTGAGCAGCGGCAGCAGGCCTTCGGCGCTTTCCACGCGGTGGCCGTTGGCACCGTAGGCTTCGGCGTACTTGACGAAATCCGGGTTGCCGTAGTCCAGGCCGAAATCGGTGAAACCCATGTTGGCCTGCTTCCAGCGGATCATGCCGTAGCCGTCGTCACGCAGGATCACCACGGTGATGTGCATGCCTAAGCGTACTGCGGTTTCCAGCTCCTGGCTGTTCATCATGAAGCCGCCGTCGCCGCACACCGAAATCACCGGGCGGTCCGGGTGCACCAGGTGCGCGGCCATGGCCGATGGCAGGCCGGCGCCCATGGTCGCCAGGGCGTTGTCCAGCAGCACGGTGTTCGGCTTGTGCGCCTTGTAGTTGCGGGCGAACCAGATCTTGTAGATGCCGTTGTCCAGGGCCACGA
>Ga0209676_1003047_pt1 | contig 10821 bp, 8 predicted proteins | sample AraplaCvi_mLB_r2_FD_184282 | JGI IMG/M metagenome (GOLD analysis project Ga0209676, IMG submission 184282) | Arabidopsis root microbial communities from North Carolina, USA - plate scrape MF_Cvi_mLB_r2 (SPAdes) (version 2) | ecosystem: Host-associated > Plants > Roots > Endosphere | place: USA...
GAACTTGATCAACTCCATGTTGATCAATGTGCTGCCGCCGTCCATTCCCTTCAGCACGAAGCCGGCGGCGGTCTGGAGCAGCCGGTAATCCGACCGCCCTCCCGACACGATCAGGGTGTCGACGCCGTCGCCGCCGTCGACCCGATCACGACCCGCGCCATCGTCAATGACATCGTCGCCGCTACCGCCGAAGATCACATCGTTGCCGGCGCCGGAGGAGATCACGTCGTTCCCGCTCGTGCCGTTCAGCGTGTCCGCGTCGGTCGTGCCGGTGACTTCGTTGAACTTGTTCGCGCCCGTGGCGTCATACAGTCCGTCGCTGAAGCGCAGCCGCTCGACGCCCGTCAGGATGTCCGTCCCGTCGGCGCCGACCACCCGGACCCATCCGCCCACAATGGTGATGGTGTAGTCTGACCACGCGCCGGTGAAGACGGCGGTATCGACGCCGGTTCCGCCGTTGATGGTGTCGTTGCCCAGACCGCCGATGAGGGTGTCGTGGCCCGCGCCGCCATTCAGGGTATCGGTGCCCGCGCCCCCGTCGAGCAGGTCATCGCCGAGACCGAGGACGGGGTTGAGGCCTTGGTCGTTGTCCGCGTCGCCTTCCAGCGTGTCGTTGCCGTCGCCGCCCAGCAGGATGTCGTCGCCCTCGCCGCCATACAGGCGATCATTGCCCCCAAACGCTTCCAGCCGGTCGTTGCCGGCGTCGCCCGTCATCGTCTGCACCAGATCGTTGCCGTAGATCTGATCGTTTCCGCCCTGTCCATAACCCGCGCCGGCGTGCGCCATGCGAAGGACGTCGTCGTAGTGGGTCAGGGCGATGGTGCTGAAGGCCTCGATACCCGTCAGGGCGCCGCCTTGGACGGCCTGGACCGCGGCCAGGGCGTTCGTCGTCATGTCCAGGTTCACGCCGGATGTCCGCGCGATCAGCGTAAGGGACAAGGTGTCGGTCCCCGCGCCGCCATCGGCGTTGTCGCCATAACCGACATTGAGGCTGTCGTTCCCTTCGCCGCCCTCCAGCGTATCCACGACCCCGTCGTCGAACACGCTGCTGCTGAGGTAGCGGCCGTTGGGCTGGAGGAGGAGGAAGCCTAGCCGGTATTGCGATGCGTGCAGGGTGTCGGAGCCGTCACCACCTCTGACGATGTCGCTGCCCAGGCCGCCGATCAGGGTGTTGGCGCCGATGCCTCCGATCAGCAGGTCATCGCCGGCGCCGCCGTCGATATAGTCGGAACCGGCGCTGGCGGTGGCCGTGTCGGCGAAGGCCGTCAGATTGATGTTGAAGGCCTCGAACCCGGTGATGGTCGCCTCGGTGAGGGCGCCGAGGCGGGCCATGGCATCACTGGACAGATCCAGCGCCACACCCGCCGTCCGCCAGCCCATGTTGGCGACGATGAGGTCTGTGCCAGAGCCGCCGTCAGCGACATCGCCGCGCCCGACGTAGATGGTGTCGTTGCCATCCTCTCCGTAGAGGTAGTCGACGGTCTCATCGTCCGTCACGCCGGACAGGGAGTGAACCAGAACCGTCAACGGCTGTCCAAAAGCGGAGACGGTGGTGGCGCGGGATGTGAAGACGGCGCAACCGCCGACCAAGGTGTCCACGCCCGCTCCGGCGTGAATGATGTCGCTGCCCGCGCCGCCGATCAGCAGGTCGGGCGTGAGGGACGCCTGGATGGTGTCGTCGCCGTCCCCGCCGTCGACGCCGGAACCGTAGGTCTCCAATCCGAAATAGGTCGGTTCGCCGACGCGAATAAAGTCGTCGCCCGCGCCGCCACGCAGGGCGTCAGAACCGCTTCGTCCATCGATGTCATCGGCCTCGGAGGTGCCGGTGAGGGTGTCGCTCAGGCTGGTTCCAGGGATGTAGCTGGCTTGCGGATGCGGATTGCGGCCGCCGAAATTGGCCGCGGTGAAGCTGGACGCCTGGGTATTCTGGAAGGTGATCAGCGTGCGATATTCGACCTCGCCACCGTAGTCGTCGTACTGCAGCAGGGTATCGGCGCCGGACTGGACCAGGCGATATCCCTCCCGGAACGGACTGGTGATGTAGGGGAAGATGTCGAGGACGTCGCCACCCGCTCCCGTCGTGAAATCGGTAACGACGTGACCGGTCCCGGTCGTGTTGGCCAGGTCTTCAATGATCAGGGTATCGACCCCGGCGCCCAGGGTGACAGTCGCCTGTCCACGGCCATCGAACTGGATGACGTCGTTACCCGCGCCCCCGTCGATGTCGCTTAGCAGCCACGGGCCAACGGCGATGAGGTCGTTTCCGTCCCCGCCGCTGACCGTCACGTGGTCGTCGTCTTCCTCATTCCGCTGCACGGTGATGATGTCGTCGCCGCCCCGACCTTCGATGACGTCGTCGCCGCCGGCCAGGTCGACCAGGATATTCGTCCCGTCGTCCCCGCGCAGGATGTCCGAGTAAGCGCTGCCGAACAGACCTTCGATCGAAACAAGCGTATCGCCGCCGACCTGGGTCTGCAGCGTCAGGTCGATGACGACGCCTGCGGACACATCCGAGAAGTCAGCGATGTCTAGGTCGGCTCCGCCGTCCAGAAGGTCTGCGCCATCGCCGCCCTTCAGGATGTCATTGCCGCCGAGGCCCCGCAGGACGTCAGCCCCGTCGCCTCCGGCCAGCACATCGCCGGTCCAATTGCGCAGAGCGTCGTAAATGGTCCCGACCACAATCTCCGGGGCCTGGTTGCTGCCGGTGACGATGTCGTCGCCGGAGCCGCCGTAGAAATACAGCTGCTCCACCCCGGTCACCGAGCCTCTCGCGGCGCCGCCGACGGTGACGACGTTAAGGGCGGAGGTGTCGCTGTTATCCAGCGTGATGCCGTGCGTGGCGGTGGAGTACATCAGGTGGGCGACGTCTTTGCCCGCGCCGCCATCCACCGTATCAAAGCCGCCGTCGGCGTCATGATTGAACTGCAGGAACCCCGCCGCCGCCGGCGGGTAGCTCCAGTTGTCGTACATCATGCCGGTGTAGAGGGTGTCGTTGTCGTCCCCGCCACTCAGGGTGTCGTCGCCGGCGCCGCCGACCAGGGTGTCGTTGCCCGCGCCGCCGGTCAGAACGTCCGCGGCGCCCTCGGTGTGCTGGAAACGCCAGTCGTCGCCGATCAGAAGATCGTCTCCCTCGGCTCCATTCAGAATGTCGGAGCCGCCATAGCCGGTCATGCCGTCGCCACCGGAGGTTCCCTCCATCGTTTGCGCGTCGGCATTCCCCTCAAGACCCGCGGGACCCATCTGGCCGGTTCCGGTCAGAACCGTTGGCAGCGGCGCCCAGCCCGCGAAATTCTCCGCGCTCAGATCGGCGAGAGACAGGTTGTCAAACCGGATCAGGTCGCCGTTGTTACCCACCAGGCGCACGTAATAGCCGCCGTTGAAGCTCTGGTTCTGCACCAGAGACAGCGCGCCGGTCAGGAACGGGTTCTCGCCGATGACATAACCGGGGAGGCGGCCGCTGTTCAGGAGTTCGGACAGGTCCAGGACATCTCCACCGGGCCCGCCGCGGAAATCGCTGACGCGGACGCCGAGTCCGTTGAAGTCGGCGGTCAGAACGATCTTGTCAGTGCCGGCGCCCAAGGCGAGGTTGAACCAGCCGGCGTCGGCGCCCAAGGTCACGAGATCGTCGCCATCGCCCGCATCGACCGACAGCACGCGATCACCATAGGAATAGACGCGCGAAATCGAAATCGTGTCGTCGCCCGCGCCGCCGGAAACGCTGCCGGAATAGCGGACGCCCTGCACGCCGCCGAGGACGATCTCATCGTCACCCCCGCCGCCATCCACGGTCACGGTGTCATAGGCTTCGACCGTGCGGGTGATCTCGATCCGGTCGGCACCCTCGCCGCCGTTCAGGACGTCGTCTCCACCCAGGCTGTCGATCAGGATGTCGTCGCCGTCGAGACCGTCAAGGGTGTCGTCCCCCGAGGTTCCGGTCAGGCTGTTGTTCCCGGCGTCGCCAGTAAAGATCGGCATGGTCGGCCCCCCTGCGGAGCACAGCTGGCCCGCGAACTACACGCAGGGACACGGACGCAACACGCGAAACACTCCCCCAACGGTGGAGGTTAAGCGGTTACCGTAGCGGGAGACAAGCGGTTGTTTGCGAAGGCTTTGTGATGGGCGAAACGCCGCGCCGAAGCGCGGCGTCCCCACATCTTACCGCCCGAATTTCTGGAACTTGATCCGGTGCGGGATCAGGGCGTCGGTGCCGAGGCGACGCTTCTTGTCTTCCTCATAGGCCTCGAAGTTGCCCTCGAACCATTCGACGTGGCTGTCGCCTTCGAAGGCCAGGATGTGGGTGGCCAGACGGTCCAGGAACCAGCGGTCGTGGGAGATGACCACGGCGCAGCCCGCGAACTCCTCCAGGGCCTCCTCGAGGTTCTGCAGGGTCTCGATGTCCAGGTCGTTGGTCGGTTCGTCGAGCAGGATCAGATTGCCGCCCGAAGCCAGGGTCTTGGCCAGGTGGACGCGGTTGCGCTCACCGCCGGACAGTTGCCCGACCTTCTTCTGCTGGTCGCCGCCCTTGAAGTTGAACGAGCCGACGTAGGCGCGGCTGTTAATCTCGCGCTTGCCGACCATCATGATGTCGGTGCCGCCCGAGATGGCCTGCCAGATGGTGTCGTCCGGCTTGAGGTCGTCACGCGACTGGTCGACGTAGGCCAGCTTGACGGTCTCGCCGACGCGGATCGAACCGCCGTCGGGCTGTTCCTGGCCGGTGATCAGCTTGAACATGGTCGACTTGCCGGCGCCGTTGGGGCCGATGACGCCGACGATGCCGTTGGGCGGCAGCTTGAAGGTCAGGTTGTCGAACAGGACCTTGTCGCCATACGACTTCTGCAGGCCCTCGACCTCCAGCACGACGTTGCCCAGGCGCGGGCCGGGCGGGATCTGGATGACGGCGTGGGTCTGGGCGCCGCGCTGGTTCTCCTGCTCGGCGACCATCTTCTCATAGGCGGCCAGACGGGCCTTGGACTTGGCCTGACGGGCCTTGGCGCCCGAACGGACCCATTCCAGTTCGCGGGTGAGGGCGCGCTGGCGGGCTTCCGATTCCGACTGCTCCTGCACGACGCGCTTGGTCTTGGCTTCCAGCCACGAGGAGTAGTTGCCCTCGTGCGGGTGGCCCTTGCCGCGGTCCAGCTCCAGCGTCCACTTGGTCACCAGGTCCAGGAAGTAGCGGTCGTGGGTGACCAGGATCACGCAGCCCGGGAAGTTTTCCAGGTGATGCTGCAGCCAGGCGACGGATTCGGCGTCCAGGTGGTTGGTCGGTTCGTCGAGCAGCAGCATGTCCGGCTTGGACAGCAGCAGGCGGGCCAGGGCCACGCGGCGCTTCTCACCGCCCGACAGGTTGGTGACTTCCCAGTCGTCCGGCGGGCAGCGCAGGGCGTCCATGGCCATTTCGATGCGGCTGTCGATGTCCCAGACATCGCCGGCGTCGATCTTCTCCTGGAGGGCGGTCATCTCCTCCATCAGCTCGTCGGTGTAGTTCTCGCCGAGCTCGCCCGCGACTTCGTTGAAGCGGTTGACCCATTGCTTCTCTTCGCACCAGGCCTCGACGTTCTGGCGGACGTTCAGGCTGTCGTCGAGCTTGGGCTCCTGCTCCAGGTAGCCGCGCTTGACGCCGTCGGCGGCCTTGGCCTCGCCGGAGAATTCCTTGTCCAGGCCGGCCATGATCTTCAGCAGGGTGGACTTACCCGAGCCGTTGACGCCGACGACGCCGATCTTGGCGTCGCTGTAGAAGCTCAGCCAGATGTTCTCGAAGATCTTCTTGCCGCCGGGAAAGGCCTTGGTCAGGCCCTGCATCTGGAAAATGTATTGCTGCGCCATGAGGTGCGGTGCGCCCTGTCGTCTTGATCGAATGGGGAGGTTGGCGCGGGATGTAGCGACCGCGCGCCGTCAGGGCAAATGACTAGCGTGGGGGCGGGGCGGTTTGATGGCGGTCTGTCGGTGCGGCCGGATCCTTGCTAGCCTTCATCCGTCGGGCAGGAAGACACCGCATGGCGCATTCACGACGGGAATTGCTGGCGATCGCGGGCGTCGCCCCGACACTGCTTTCGACGGCCGCCGCGGCTCAGGACCCCTCCCTGTCCCAGATCACGCCCAGCCAGCGGATCGGCCCCTTTTATCCCGAGGTCCGCGTCGGCGAGAACGAGGCGGACCTGACGCGCGTCGCGGATCAACAGACGCGCGCCAAAGGGCGGCTCGTGCGGGTGGGAGGCCGGGTTCTCGACCGTTCGGGCGCTCCGGTCGGCTCCGCGGTGGTGCTGGTCTGGCAGGCGGACGCCCACGGTCGCTATGGCCACTCGCGAGACGGCGGTCTGGCGGCCGCCGACCCCGGCTTCGCGGGACACGCGATGCTCCGCACGGACCGGGACGGCGGTTTCGTTCTGAGCACGATCCGGCCCGGCGCCTATGCCGACGACCGATCCATCACCGGCCTGCGCACGCCGCATATCCATTTCGAGGTCATCGGCGAGGAGGGGCGGCTGATCACCGAGATGTATTTCCCCGGCGAACCGCTGAACGACGGCGATGCGAACATCGCCGAGATGAAGGCGGCGGGCGCCGATCCGGCCCTGCTGACGGCCGCGCGCGAGGGCACGGCGGACGCAGACGTCATGGATCTGCGGTGGAACGTGGTCCTGGGTCTTCGCTAGAGGCCGCGGCCCGCGACACCATCGTCGCGGGCCGCGGCCCTAGGTCAGGCGCCGATGCCGCCGTCGACCAGGATGCTGGTCCCGGTGATGTAGGCCGCGCCCGGGCCGGCCAGGAAGGCGACCGCCGAGGCGATGTCCGACGGCTGGCCATAGCGGCCCAGCGAGATGCCGCTCAGCATGGTCGGGGCGTTGGGGCCGTCGGCCGGGTTCATGTCGGTGTCGGTGGCGCCCGGCTTGACCAGGTTGACGGTGATGCCTTGCGCGCCCAGCTCGCGCGACAGGCCCAGGGTGAAGGCCTGCAGCGCCGACTTGGTGGCCGAATACAGGGTCACGCCCGGGAAGGGCACGCGGTCGGCCAGCACGCTGCTGATCGAGATGATCCGTCCGCCTTCGCCCAGGTGGGGCAGGGCGGCCTGGGTGGTCAGGACCACGCCGCGGAAGTTGACGTTGATCAGGGCGTCGATGTCGGCCAGCGACTGGTCGGCGAACAGGCTGCCGCCCGCGATGCCGGCGTTGTTGACCAGAATATCCAGTCCGCCCAGACCGGAGACGGCGGCCTCGACGGCCTTCTTCGGCCCTTCGACCGAGCCGGCGTCGGCCTGGACGGCCACGGCCTTGCGGCCCAGGGCACGGATCTCGGCGGCCAGGGCTTCGGCCTTTTCAGCGGATTTCTCATAGGTGATGGCGACGTCGGCGCCGTCTGCGGCCAGCTGGCGCACGATGGCGGCGCCGATGCCGCGGGCGCCGCCGGTGACGAGGGCGCGTTTGCCGGAGAGGGGGAGAGAGGCGGTCATGATCTGTTTTCCATTCTGTAACGACTGCTACAGAACGCCAGATGGAAAGCTTGCCTCCCGTCGTCAAGGGATTATGTATCGTCCACTATGAAAAAGAGTCCGGAACCCGCCACCCGCGGCCGTCCTCGCGGCTTTGACCGGGACGAAGCCCTGTCCAGCGCCCTGAAGGTGTTCTGGACCAAGGGCTATGCCGACACGTCCATGACCGACCTGACCGGGGCGATGGGCATCAATGCGCCAAGCCTCTACGCCGCCTTCGGCAGCAAGGAGGACCTCTTCCGCGAGACGGTGCGTCTGTACACCGAGCGCGAGGGCCAGGGCCTGTGGCGGTCGATGACCGAGGCGCCGACGGCCTATGGGGCGGTCGAGGGGCTGCTGCTGGCGACGGCGGCGGTGGCGGGACAGTGCGACCGGCCCCAGGGCTGTCTGCTGAGCCTGGCCGGCGTCAACGCCGAGGCCTTGCCGGAGACCGCCTGTTCCGAGGTGAAGAAGATCCGCACGGACTCCATCGCCTCGATGCAGTCCCGGCTGGAGACCGCCCAGGAGGTGGGCGAGATCGGCCCGAGCGCCGATCCGGCCGCCATGGCCGCCTTCTACCTGACCGTCCAGCAGGGGATGACCTTCCGCGCCCGCGAGGGGGCGACGGCGCAGGAACTGACCGCCACGGCGCGGGCGGCGATGATGGCGTGGGACGGTTTGGCCCGGCGTCAGGCGTAGTTGAAGCTGATCGAGATGCGTTCGCTCTTGGCGGCGTTCATGGGCACCTCGTGGCGCAGCCAGCTTTCCCACATCAGCACCGTGCCGGCCTTGGGGGCCAGGTAGACGAAGGGCCGTTCGGCCTCGGGCGCGTCGGCGTGGACGCCGGGGCGGGCCATCATCATCGGCAGGCGCGGGTCTTCCAGCTTCAGGGCCGAGGCGCCGTCCGGGACCTCGACATAGACGGTGCCCGACAGGAAGGCGTGGGGGTGGATATGGCCGGTGTGGCCGCCGCCGGGCTTGAGGATGTTGACCCACAGATTGTCTAGCCGCGGCTTGCGCGCCAGATCGAAATTCAGAGCCTTGGCATAGGCTTGCGCGTGCTTGTCGAGGTGACGCTTCAGCTCGCCGAACTCCGGCAGGCGCACCGGCAGGTCGGTCAGGGAGCCGTAGGAGGTGTAGCCGCGATAGCCGTGCTCCTTGCACCACTGACGCCCCGCCATGTCCTCGGCCGCCAGCATCCGGCAGGCGTCGGCCAGCTCGTCATTGAACGCCGCAAACCCGGCCGAACCGGCCAGCGAGGCTTCATAGACCTGGGTGACGAAGAGGGGGCGCAGGGACATGGGGGTGGCATAGCCGGTGGAGCGAGCCGGCGGAAGTCTGGGTCTAGCTCGTGGTTCGTGGTTCGTGATTGGTGGCTGGATGGGCCGGAGCGCGGTCGTTCGACGGAGCCTCCCGGGCGCCGATGCAGCAGCCACTAATCACGAACCACGAACCACGTCCCATCCACCGTCGGAAACCCGCCGGCCCTCCGGCGTTCAATGGAGCTCAAAGGAGAGCTCCATGTTCGACGGCGGATGCCTGTGCGGCGCGGTGCGGATCAAGGCGACGGGACAGCCCTATCGCGTGGGCCTGTGCCACTGCCTGGACTGCCGCAAGCATTCCGGGTCGCTGTTCCAGACGCTGGCGATGTTTCCGGAAGGCGCGGTGACGGTCACGGGCGAGACCGGGGCGCACGCGGGGCGGCATTTCTGCCTGCGCTGCGGCTCCTCGGTGTTCTCTCGCTACGGCGACGAGATCGAGGTCAGCGTCGGCGCGCTCGATGCGCCGGATCAACTGACGCCGACCTATGAGAACTGGACGGTCCGCCGCGAGGCCTGGCTGTCGCCGTTCCCGTTGGCGCACCACTATGAGCGCGACCGGGAAGGCGAGGGGCGGTTCGAGGACTGAGCCCGAGTTCAACCACAGCCTGAGCGACATCAACCTGACGTTATTGTGATTGTCCGCGTTCGCCCGGCTCACCCAACGTGGGCGAGCCCATTCGGGGCAAGGAGGACAACCATGCTGAAAATCGCCTTGGCCGCCACCTCGATCGTGTTCCTGACGGCCGCCGGTCCGGCGCCCGTGCCCGGAAGCGCGCCCCAGACCGCCTATACCCAGACCCGACTGGCCGGCCCCGGAGACGGCGACTGGGACTACACCAGCCCCTACGAGATGTGCCTGCGCAATTTCGGCTGCGAGAAGTACGGCGACGGCTCGATCGGCTGTTCGCAGGACTGGTATTTCCGCGTCTGCGCTGACGCCGCCTGATCCGATCCCGGCGGCCCGGCCTCGGCGATCATGACGCCGACGGTCGGGCCTTCTGGCGTCCTCACCACCCCAGCGCCGCCTCGCCCCTGAGCACCGCCTCCGCCTCCGCCGTATGCTTGGCCCCGCTGCGGTCGTGCAGGACCAGCGGCGGCAGCAGCCTCAGCGGCGCCTTGCCGGTCTTGATCGCCTGCACCAGCACGCGCTTGGCCGGCTCGTCGGCGAAGGCGTGGATCGGGCGGATGGCGAAGGAGCCGGCCGTCTCGCCCAGCCCCGCCAGCAGGTCGGCCAGCCGGTCGGCGCGGTGGATGACCACGATCCTGCCGCCCTCGCGCACCGACTTCAGCAGGAAGCGGGTCCAGACCCCCAGGCCGTCGTCGGCCATCCAGGCGCCGGTCTTGCCGGGCGCGGGCGCGCGCAGCGCGTTCGGATCGTCGAAGAAGGGCGGGTTGGAGACCGCACGGTCGAACACCGGCAGGTCCAGCGCGCGGAAGCCCCTGGCCACGTCGCCTTCAACAATGGTTGCATCCGCGCCGTTCAGCTCGGCGTTGCGCCGGGCGAGGGCCGCCATGGCCGGATCGCGCTCAAGTCCGGTGAGGGCGACGCCGGGACGGCGAGCGGCGATCTGCATCAGCACGGCGCCTGCGCCGCAGCCGGCCTCAATGACCCGTTCGCCCGGCGCGGCGTCGCAGGCGGCGGCCAGCAGGGCGGCGTCCATTCCGGCGCGATAGCCCCTGGCAGGCTGGAGGAAACGGACACGCCCGCCGAGAAGCGCGTTCTCGACGATTTCCGATTGTGATTCAGTGTCGGGTGCGACGGACACGCGGCTTGACCCCTGTTGGCCCGATCACCATTGTGCGCCGCATCGTCGCCGGGCAAGGCGGCGGCTGGATTTTCAGGCGCGATCCTCCTCCCGCGCCGTTCCTGAAGAGTATTTACGTTGGACGCTGTCACCGTCGCCGAGTCCCGTCGCAAGGGAGACGTCGAGCCGTTGATCCGGCTGTCGCGCGACGACATGTCGGTGGTCGACGCCCTGATCGTCGAGCGGATGCAGTCCGACGTGCCGGTCATTCCGATGCTGGCCGACCACA
>Ga0209676_1003049_pt1 | contig 10814 bp, 8 predicted proteins | sample AraplaCvi_mLB_r2_FD_184282 | JGI IMG/M metagenome (GOLD analysis project Ga0209676, IMG submission 184282) | Arabidopsis root microbial communities from North Carolina, USA - plate scrape MF_Cvi_mLB_r2 (SPAdes) (version 2) | ecosystem: Host-associated > Plants > Roots > Endosphere | place: USA...
CCCAACTACCTCTCGTAACTAGTTTACTAGGCAATTATGACTTACCACTTATATGGACAGCTGATTTCATGTTAGATACGAACGAAACTGGCGAAGATTGCTATATTTTAGGAGAAATGAATTGTTCATGTGTAGGCTTCACTTCTGAACTCTCTTTAGCACATCAAGTAGCAGAAGAAATTTTGGCTTGTCTCAATGAAAATATCGATATTTCAGCATAAAATGAAAAAGTGCGATCTTTTTGGGATCGCACTTTTTATATATAGACTTTGATGGCCTGTATAAATTCATAAATAAAATACCCTGCAAAGCCAATTAATAATACGCCCGCTACTATTGTAAACGACTTTATCACCTTACGACTCATCGCTTTGCGGGTAACTGAAACAATGGTCATCAAGCCTAGATCATGTAACAATATGCCACTCAGAACCCCTGCCGCAATTACTAAGAAGCTATCTGACTCTCCCTGCCCATATGATTTGGCTAGTACGACACCGAAAACATTTACCCAAAAAACTAGATTTCCAGGCGAAATTGCTACTAGTAAACCATTACGATAAGAAGTAAAAAACGATTTTGTCCCTTTCTCTCCTGCCAGCGTAATATCATGATCAGCATTTTTTATAGAATCCAGACCTAAAAGAAATAAGAAACCAGCCCCTATAAGCCACATAGGAATTTGAATAATAGGCATTGCTAAAATGGATGCTAGTCCCATATACAAAGCAAAAACCAATACAACATCAATTGTCATGCCACCAAGCCCTACAGCCCAACCATGCATAAAGCCATTTTTTAGTCCTTGCTTTGTCATTTCAACTGTAATGGCTCCAACAGGCATAGCAATCGCAAGTCCTACCAATACATACGCTACATATAAACTCAAACCAACACTTCTTTTCTGTAATCAGATAAGTTTCATACGTCCGTTTATAGTTGTATTATAGCATAAAAATACAAAAATAGAACATTATGCTAATATTTATTCATTTCCATGCAATTACTTTATTATTCTATGATGTTATCGGGAAACCTATACCTATTGCTATTTAAGTTTTTTTGAGGCCTATCTGAGCATTTTCGTCTACTAAAAGATTTCACGTGAACATTATTCTTTTTCACTTACAGCCTTTACATAAAGATTTTTAGAGTGAGAGTGCTGTTGATGTCACAAAAGAATATGGAACTGGGTGAAGTTCGGTTTATAAGGTATTGAAGGAAAATAGTTAATCTATATTACCTATTCTATGAGGAACCGTACCAAAAATAGGTGCGGTTTTTGTGTAAAATCCTATTTCCCTTCTTCAAATGTTTATATATCTAAAATAGCAGTGGACTAAAATTAATCATAGTAAATAAATTTTGCAGGCGTGTTGATTGGGAAAAAATAGGTTCATTATTGAGCGGTAAAAGGATTTTTTTGTTACTATTTTTCGGATATATTTCCATTTTAACCAATTGGCGGTTTGTGGCAATAATTGCATTATCCAATCGCCCTGCTTTCAGCTAACATGATACCAAATAATACAGGAAAAGGAATTTCATATTTTATTGAACAATTTCTGATAGGTGTTACCCAATTTAAAATCCGTTCATCTTCTATTATATCTGGAGAGAGAATTATATCATCTATTTCAGGAATTTCTTCCTCTTTTAGTACTTGATCAATAAAAATGGTATCAGAAAAAAGTTGGTTAAGCTCTTTCAGCTGACTGAATTTGACTCCAAATCTTTCTGATATGCCCATAAAGTATCTCCTTTTTTCACAACGTAATGTTTATATTTTCGATTAGATCATTCTGCTTTGTTCCTCAGCTCTCAGGCAAAAAATAATAATCTCACTTTAAAACTGTAAATGTCAAAATAACAATGTACATTTTTGCTAGTCTAAGCATGTACACTTTCGCTGATTAACTACTTTTCTATACAAGTGCGTGAATAATTACAACTTGACATGGAGCCTCTACTCGCACGATTCGATAGCCTAGAACCCAGCTATCCGAACAAGGCTATCATGCTCGCCTCTCCCTGTAAAGTTGTAATATACAAAGGAAATCAAAAATGTACTTGGTTAAACAAGCATTTTTGTACATATTTATTTCAACGTTTATAAAAACAATAACATTTCATTAATCGTTACAATTTTATAATTCATATCCAAAGCTTTTTCAATCATATATGGAAGGGCCTTAAGGGACGATTCGGTTGGGTGCATCAAAATGATGGAGCCATTCTTAATATTAGGGACAATTTTATCAATAATCTCATTTTGGTTTTCAATTTTCCAATCCATTGTATCCAGTGACCATAAGACAGTAACCATCTCAAGACGTGTGGCTATTTCAAGAACTCTCGTATCGAAATATCCATATGGTGGAGTAAAGTATTTAGGCTTAACCCCTAATAGCTCATTGATTATTTCATTGGTTTTAGTAATCTCCATATGAATTTCATCTACTGATAGTGTTTTCATATCCTTGTGAGAATAAGAGTGATTCCCAATCTCATGATTTGAATCTTTAATCATCAGTGCCAATTCAAGATTCTGTTCAATCCACCTTCCTTCGAGAAAAAAAGTAAGGCAAATATCCCTTTTCTTTAGTAATTCTAATAATTTTATTAGATATTCATTTCCCCAAGCTACATTTACGATAAAAGTAATGTTTGGAATGATTTCGTTCCCATGATAGATAGGCATCAAGGATTTTTTATTATTCATATCGTTTTCTCCTTGCTATTGTGATTCTTTAATGTATGTAAAAACAAATAAAAAGATTGTTTATATATCCTACTATTACTCAAACAAAGTTCTAATAATGAAACCCATTTACATTGCGCTGGGCCATCATCTTATACAGCTTTCTAATTAATACATACGATATTTTTGAGGCACTTTATTATATCAATTTTAAAAATCAGACTAACAGTTGGTGAAAAAAGAAGAATGAACGTACAGAAAATCGATATTTATGTTGACGGCCATCCGATCCAAAGCAATTACTGTGAAAGTAAAGGATATATGATGGTTCCAGCCTTATTCTTTAAGCATACGTATGCCTTAGTAGACTATGATGGAGAAAAACGATCAATAAAACTGGAAAAAAATGATATCAAAATAACCTTCTTTAAAGATCAATTTGTGGTCTTAATAGAAAAAGGAAATCAACTAAAAAATGAAACTTTGAAGATTTCGCCTATTGAGATTAATGAAGAAATCTTCATACCGTTTCAATTTGTTACTCAAATACTTAAAATGTCCATTTTGGAGTGTTCAACGGGAGGATCAATCAATTTAAGGACCAATAATTCTGTAAAAAGTAATGAAACAGTTTTTTATAAAGGTCAGAAAAATAAAAAAATGGCCGCTCTAACCTTTGATGATGGACCAGATGATATTTATACACCTCAAATATTAGATATCCTTGAAGAAAAAAAAGTCAAAGCAACCTTCTTTGTGGTTGGTCAACAAGTTAGGTGGCAACCTGAAATCTTTAAAAGAATTCTTCGAGAAGGTCATGAAATCGGTAATCATAGTTGGAGCCATCCTAACTTTATAGAGCTAACAACATCGGAGCTGGAAAATGAAATTAAATCCACCGAAACAGAAATTCGTTCACATACAGGAAAATCTACAACACTTTTTCGTCCCCCATATGGTTTTATTACGAATTCGGACATTCAAATCATTAATGAATTAGGTTATAAGATCATCATGTGGTCAGTAGATACGCTTGATTGGTCTGGTTTAACAAATGAGGAGATTATGTCGATTGTAAATAGGGATTTAACAGAGGGGGCCATTATATTACAGCATTCCTTTAAAAATATAACAGGCAAGCTCGATGGAACCGTTAAGGCTTTGCCTGAAATTATTGATAAGTTAATAAGAGAAGGTTATGAAATTGTCACGATACCAATGTTACTAGACTAATATTTTAACAGGTGTGTTGATTAACCATTTTTATACATTCGAATTAATTCGAATAGGCTGGTTTCTCTACGGGCTACTCGCTTTCCTGTGGGAGTCGAGTAGCCCTACGCTACAATCAGTTAAAATGGAAATATATCAACAAAATGGTAACAAAAAAATCCTTTTATCGCTTTTTCCTAATCAACACGCCTTATATTTTAATTATCTTTTTCCAACTAAAGAGGAGTGTACTTATGCGCATTTTATTCTTAGAAAGCCATCCAATGTGGATTCATGGATTACCAAATGGATTTATGGATGCGGGGCATGAAGTGAAAATTTCCGGTCCATTGGACGGTCTGGATATTCCTAATCTTATTTCAGAATTTCGACCAGATTTAATCATTACAATGGGATGGGGTCCTGAAAACTCAACGATAGGAAAGCAAAAAAAAATATATGAAAGCACGATAAATGTTAATATTCCTCATGTTTATTGGGCAACAGAAGATCCAACATCCACGGAAATATTTACTGTTCCTTATATTAGCAGAGCCCATCCGGATTTTGTGTTCACGATTTGCCGGGACAGGGTCGATTATTACAGAAGTTTAGGAATCCCTTCGGAGCATTTAGATTTTGGATATCACCCTAAAGTTCATTCTCCGGTAGAGTTTGATCCCCAATATTATTCACCAGTTAGTATTGTTGCGAATGGATATCCAAGAAAACTTTCTTATTTTCCAAATCATTTTCGTCACCAATCAATGAAAAATTTAATTAAACCGTTGATTGAAAATAATATTCAAATAAATTTTTACGGGAATCATTGGGATAATATGGGACCTCTTTTGGGGGTAGAAATCCCAAAAGAATGGATTCGTGGCTATATTGATTACACAATTGCAAATAAAATTTATAGTTCTTCTGATATCATCATTGGCTTGCAAAATCTGCCTACACAACTGACACAGCGAACATATGAAGTACTGGGATCAGGAGGATTTTTGTTAACAAACAGCACCCCTGAAGTCTTGCGGCTCTTTAAATCTGGAAGAGAATTAATAACATCATCATCACCTGAAGAAACAATTGAATTAGTAAATTATTTCCTTCAACACACTAAAGAAAGGGAGAAAATCCAGAAGTATGGCATTGAAACGGTAAACAAACACTCTTATAAAGCAAGAGCCCAATATATGCTAGAAGTTTTAGAGAAAAGTGGAATCTTTAACAAAAGGAAAAGTACCTACAGTTTAAGAATTGAAAGAAAAGTCTACCAACAGGGTAATTTTGAAATCTATAACATTAAAAATGGGGATACTTTTTATCAAATTTCAAAAGAGTTTGGGGTAACAATTGATCAGTTAAAGCATTTAAATGACTTAACCTCAGATATAATCGAAACCGGTCTCCCTTTGAAAATAAGATTAGCTGAAAATAAAGTGAATAAATACGATTATTATACAATTTGTCATGGAGAATCGTTGGGAAAGATCTCAAAGGAGTTTGGTATTTCAGTCGAAGAACTAATAAAAGAAAATGAATTAACATCAGATTTTATCTATGCTGGCCAACTCTTAAAGATTGATAAAAAGTATATCAAATCAAAAAAGTTACCCTCTGTTCTCCTTTCTAAAGGTTTAAAGGATGACAAAATGATTTCCTTAACATTTGATGCTGGCGATAGTGCAGAAAATACTGAAGCTATTTTAGATGTTTTAAAAAAACATAATATACAAACAACCATGTTTTTAACCGGGGCCTGGGTAGAAAAATTTCCTCATTTTGCGAAAAGAATTGTTTCAGATGGACACGAAATTGCAAATCATTCATATAGTCATCCAGATCTAACGAAGTATTCCAAAAATGAAATCCTATCAGAATTAACACGCACATCTTCGTGTATTGAAAAAGTTCTTGGGATAAAGGGTAGCCCTTTATTCCGCCCACCATTTGGTTATTGGAATAAAATCCTCCTAGAAGCTGCAGGTCAAATCGATATTCCTTTTACAATTTATTGGAGCATAGATACTCTGGATTGGCAAGAACCAACTGCAGATACGATTTTTAGTCGGATTTTTTCAAAACTTACAGGTAATGACATTGTACTTGCACATTTAAATGGAAAACCTACAGCAGCTGCAATGGATCTCGTCATACCAGAACTAAAAAAACAAGGATATCAGTTAGTAAAAGTAAGTGAAATGCTATGAAACTAAGTTTTTACAGGAAGTGGATATTATGCGTGTATTGTTTCTAGAAAGTGATCCGATGTGGATTTACGGACTTCCAAACGGTTTTTGTGATGCTGGGCATACCGTCATGGTTTCGGGACCTCTGACTAAAGACAGCATCATGGATATGATATCAAACTTTCAGCCGGACTTAATTTTCACGATGGGACATACAGCAGAACATACAGAAGAAAAACAAAAGATGATTCGAGAGTGTGTCCCATCCACAAATATTCCTCATGTCTATTGGTCTACAGAAGATCCAGGTTATACATTCATCTTTTCCCTGCCTCTAATTCAGACCATTGAACCCGACTTTGTGTTTACCATTTGTCCCTCCAGAGTAGATTTCTATCGAGAGAAAAACATTCCTTCGGCACACTTGGATTTTGGATATCATTCAAGTGTTCATTCCCCTGTGGAAGTTAATGAAAAACATAAGGCTCAGATTGCAATTGTTGCGAACGGTTATCCAATGCTATATAAAAAAAGCCCTGATCACTACCGGTTTAAAGCGCTTCGGTCACTTCTCAGTCCATTTCTGGATGAAAATATAAGAATTGATTTCTGGGGTCGCTACTGGGATCAAATGGAGCATATCCTTGGAAAGAAGATTCCCAATGACTGGATTCACGGGTTTCTTCCTTATACCGAGGCAAATAAAGTGTACAGTTCAGCAGAAATTATTTTAGGTATACAAAATCATGATACGCAATTAACACAGCGCACGTATGAAGTGCTGGGGTCAGGTGGTTTTTTGCTTACAAATGATACATCTGAAATTAGGAGATTATTTTCCACAGGTAAAGATCTTATCGTAAGTCATTCCTCTAAAGAAACGATTGAACTTGTAAAATACTATTTAAGTCATCCTGAAGAACGTAATAAAGTAAAGAAAGCAGGTATGGAAACCGTAAAAAAATACTCTTATGAGCAGCGAGCTAATTATATTATTGAAACACTCATCGATGCTGGTATTCTTTCAAAAAGTGCGAAAAGCTCTGGAGAAGGAAAATTGGTTCATTATGTGGATACATTAAGAGAAAACTACGAAATTTATATTATTGAGCCAAATGATACTTTATCGAGTATATCAAGAAAGTTTGGAGTAAGCATTGAAGAAATTAAGCATTTAAATTGCCTTAAATCAGATACAATTGAGGTTAATCATTTTTTAAAAATAAAAAAGAAATAATTAAATTGTAAACTCTTTTTAGATAATAATAGAGGTGAAACAATGCGTATTCTCTTTTTAGAAAGCGGAGAAATTTGGACTAATAGTTTAGCAAGAGGGTTTCAGGCGGAAGGGCATGATATTCTTATTTCAGGGTCTATAAATAATGAAAATCTATCCAAGATGATTGAAGATTTTAATCCTGATTTTGCTATTACTATCGGTTGGGGAAAGGAGCATACAAAAGATAAGCAAGAGATAATTCGAAAACAGATGGTATCACACAAAATTCCGTTGGTTTATTGGGCTGTCGAAGACCCAGCTTATACAGATGTTTGGTCGATTCCTTTAGTAAATACTATTAAACCTGACTTTATTTTCACATTATGCCCCGATAATGTAGAAACCTATAAACAATTAGGAATACCTTCTGACCATTTAGATTTCGGTTATGAAGAAACGATACACCATCCAACTAATATTCATCCTGAATATGAATCAGATATTGCTATAGTTGCAAATGCATATCCAGATATTTTAGACAAATATCCAGAACATTACCGCCACAGATCTTTGGATATTTTAATTAAACCACTTCTTATGAAGAATATTCGTATTGATTTTTGGGGGAACAATTGGGACAAAATGGCTGATTATTTTGGCTTTGATATACCCAATGAATGGATTCATGGTTTTCTAAATTATAATGATGCAAATAAAGTGTACAGCTCCGCAAAAATTTTATTAGGTTTACAAAATTATCCTGATTTACTGACGCAGCGGACCTATGAAATTTTAGGATCCGGCGGCTTTCTAATGACAGTAGATACACCTGGAGTAAGAAAAAATTTTATACCAGGTAAAGATTTGGTTGTCTCTTTATCGCCAGAAGAAACCGTACAGAAAATTATATACTTCCTTAATCATTCCAAAAAAAGATCACAAATTCAAATACAAGGACGAAAAACTGTTCAAGGCCACTCATATAAAGCCAGAGCAAAACAAATGATAAAAACATTAATTAACAATAACATTCTAAAAACTAGTTTTTATCCAACCAAAGAAAAAGGTGAAATTTTATATTATAGGCCACTGGATGATTACGAAACCTATAAGGTTAATAAGGGAGATACTTTGTATAGAATATCCAGTGAATTTAATGTTTCAATTAAGGATTTAAAAACTTTAAATGGGTTAACATCTGATTTGATTTTTGAGGATCAGATACTAAAAATAAGAAAAAGGATTGTTTAAATCGCATTTAGAAGTCATACGATGAAGCGTATCATAAGAAACTTTAAAATTTATACAAATCGGAAGAAAACATGAATAAAAAAGCTGGGACAAAACTAGCTGTTATCCAGAAAAAAAGAGAAAGTCGTTTCGAGTTCTCTTTTTTCTTGGATTCATTGAGTTATTTCATTTTCTCTATCCTATTTCTCTGTTAATGGGCCGTGTATTTCCGAAGATTTACTGCCATTAATGCAAAGCCCATTTCGTTTTCTACCTTCGATTTTCCATGGACAGAAAATCGAGTAAAACGTAAATCAGCCTTCAAGAATCCAAAAACTGGTTCTACATCAATTTTCCGCTGAAGATAGATGGCACCTGTTTTTTCTTCTGAAAGCGCCCTCGATACATTCCGGATCCAACGAATGCACCAGAATTTGTTTCTGGTGTCCAGGAGATCTTCAATGGACGTACCTTTTGCTGAATTGCTTTACTGTAAGGCATTTCTGGGCTTTGAATAATCGAATAACAAACTAAGTCTGGTCCAGCTACTTAGTCCAGTAATGTAGTAGTATCACGTATGGTTCTAGTCTGCGCAAATTCAAATGCCAGCCTATTTAATGCCTCACTAATATAAGGTCCCATTGGCACGCGACCACGCATAGGCTTTAGGCTGACGATACCGCTGCATAATACTCTATTTCTATTGATATTCAATAATCATTTCCCCACCCATTACAGTAAATCCGTCTAACAGGCTTGAATTTTACCTTTGCATCAGAAAATTGATCTTTTAAGCATGCAATTTTTAAGACAGCTTCCCATTCCTCTTATAACATTTGTTTTCTCCATTGTGATAGCATGTCATTGGATTTCGCTATGTCCATTTTTAATGCAACCTGTTTAGCAGCGCAACGTTTTTTAGCCTTTTCCCAAGCTTCTTCTAAAGCAGGTAAATAGCTTAAATTTTTTGTAGTTGCGACAAGCTGCAGGAAAATATTCCCTTGTATATAGTACCAGCGAGGGTTCATGCTATCTAACTGTGTAGCTTCTTCAATAAGACGCAGTGCCAAATACGGACTGCCTTCACTACGGTTCAAATACTGCGCGAAGGCTCCCCAGTAAAGAGCTTTATTTGGCTGTAGTTTTACCGCTTCTGCATATTGTACAAGTGCTTTGTCATGCTCCTTCGCAAGAACAAAATATTCAGCCATTGTATAATAAGCATTTGCTTGTGCCTCGACCGACCCTGCTAATAATTCATCTACTACTTTACCGAATTGCTTATCATCCTGACTTCCTATATATGCAGCAAGTACATCACGTTCCGGATAAGAGCCATCTGCCCGTTCAACACTTTGCTTCACCTTTTCAGCAGAAGGAACAGGCATATTTGCATAGCCGTTCGCTTCCAACAATTCGACGTGTTGTTGAATTGTTGTGTATGAATCATGATCTGTAAACGTACTATCAGCTAAAAGTGTTTTGGCTAATTGATAGCTTTCTTTCACTTGACCACTTAAAAATAATTCATTTATCTGTTGAACTTCATCAAATTGTTTGACCACTATTAAAATCCTCACCTTCACCAAAAGAAAAGTCTTATAGGTAGTTTACCATCTTTAGAGAGAAAAGGAGCGATTATCATGCTAAAACAAACTAAATAGCAATAATTTTTTTATAATTCTTTTAATTTAAAGTTGAATCATAGACAACGAAGTCTGTTTATTGTATTTAAATCATCCTCTATTAGGGTTCATCACCATAACGTGGGATTGATTTCCGTTTCGAATGGATGCTTTCATGGGGCCGGGATCAGTAGATGTTTTTTGTGCAAAAACGGAACGTAAGCAGCATTGTTTAGTACTGTTGGAATTACTTTTATTTAAATTCATGCGTGTTGATTAGAAAAAAATAGGTTTATTATTGATCGATGAAAGGGTTTTTCTTGTTGCTATTTAGTGTCGAGATCCAAAACAGAATCGCTAAAGCTACTTTCGTTCGTTTTATAGGAATACTTTGAAGTTTTATCGAAACAAAATCGCTCTTTATCAAAACTATTTGAGCTTATATCGAAACAAAATCTCATTTTATCGAAACTATTTGGGCTTTTATCGAAAAACAAGCTCTTTCTATCAAAGAAATCAACCACATGTAATGATGAAGAGCTTGTAGCGAGGGCTACTCGACGCTCGCTCGCAGGAAGCCTTGCTCTGTGCGAAAGCGAAGCGACAGCGACAAAGCGAGTAGCCCGTAGCGG
>Ga0209676_1003052_pt1 | contig 10808 bp, 13 predicted proteins | sample AraplaCvi_mLB_r2_FD_184282 | JGI IMG/M metagenome (GOLD analysis project Ga0209676, IMG submission 184282) | Arabidopsis root microbial communities from North Carolina, USA - plate scrape MF_Cvi_mLB_r2 (SPAdes) (version 2) | ecosystem: Host-associated > Plants > Roots > Endosphere | place: USA...
TGAATACGTTGTTCAGCACTTACTTTTGCCATAAAAAAACCCCCGTAAAAGTTAGATTGGTGTCTAACTTTTACGGGGCAGTTCAATGATTAAACAGTTCTTCATTTGAATATAGTTAATATAAAATGCGTTCCTCCACAATTTGGCCGATTGTTGAACAACACTATTCAACTAAGCTGCTCCTTTAGTTGAATAGCAACATTCACAGCATTTCTTTTTAATTTCCATTCCTTGTCATAATAATATATAGTAATTGTACTCAAACACAGTGAGTAATTTAATTCTTTAATAATGAGGAGGATAACATGGGGAGATTAGTTCATTTTGAAATTCATGTAAGTGACATGGAACGAGCAAAGAAATTTTATGGAGAGGTATTCGGATGGTCATTTCAGGATTGGAGTGATTATGCAGGAATGCCTTACTTTGGAGCGGTGACTGGTAATGCGGACGAACCAGGAATCGATGGTGCTTTAATGCAACGACAAAGTGCTTCTCCTGAACCAAATCAAGCTTTAAATGGATTTGCTTGTACAATGGGAGTGGAAAATTATGATGTAACGGAAGCTAAAATTATTGAGAATGGCGGCACGGTTGCAATGCCGAAATATGCTCTTCCTGGAATGGCGTGGCAAGGATATTATATTGATACCGAGGGCAATATATTCGGTATTCATCAGCCTGACAAAAATGCAAAATAGCACCATTATAATTTGAAAAAATGTTTTTAAATATAGGTTCTCTGCATCTTTTTTATCCAAATATAATTAACACAGAACGCTTGGTACTAGAAACCAAGCGTTTTTTGTTACTTCACATGATTAGAAGTAACCTTATATATGCTGATGCTCAGCAATTGTTTTTAAAAAACATTCCATCGAATTTGTCATATATGCATCTTTTCGTCGAATAAAGACGGTTGAAATAGTACCGTATTTTTTAGGAATTGTATGACAATAAACCTTACCTGTAGTAGAAAGATGTTCAGCGGCTGATTGTGGTACAAGTGTAACGCCAAGACCGATGGCAACACTGTTTAAAATTGTCTCTAAAATATTAAATTCCATAATTCTCTTTGGCAATAAACCCTCATCTTTGAGCCAGAGTTCTAGCTTGGATCGATAGCCGCAACCTTGATTAGAAACAAGGATAGGTGTAGTCATAAATTCCTCTATGCGAAAGGATTTGTTTTGTGAGATGAGAACGAGATTTTCGGTAAATACATCATATTGTTCTAAAGCTGGATGTTTAATCGGCCCGGTTATAAATGCACCATCTAATTGGTGATCCGCTACTTCTTTAATAAGTTCCTCAGTTAAACCAGCTTGTAGTGTTAAGTCTACATTCGGATATCCTTTATAGTAGGACGCTAGAATGGTAGGTAATATACTTACTGTTTCGACTGTACCGATTTTTAATGTACCAGTTGGTGTATCACTATCTAAAAATACTTGTTTCATTTCCTCGACATCTTGCAAAATTTTAGTAACGTAAGCAAGCATTTTTCGCCCTTCTGGGTTTAATGTCATCCCTTTTTTATGGCGATAAAATAGCGGCGTTTTGAGCTCCTTTTCTAATAGTTTAATACGTGCAGTTACATTGGATTGTACATAATTTAATTCTTTTGCAGCATGGCTAACGCTCCCGTTATTGGCGACGCTTTTGAAAATCTGTAAATCTCGTAGTTCCATCGAGCTTTCCCCCTTAAAAACTATCATTATAAATGATAGTTAATATCACTTTCAATCATTTTACGTGATGTATTTTCTTTTTTATAATTCTCATTGTGCAATAGAAGAACTCAGTCTAAAAACGCCACTTCCTGTGGGCAATGACTGAGTGACCAACATCGTGCGGGTCAAAGCATAAAGCGATTCCGGACGCAATGATGACGACGCATAATGGATAGGGTTATATAGAAATGAGGAAAAAAACAGTGAGAAGAAATCAAATAGTAGTAGGCGTGATCGCATGTTTAATTGCCAGTATGTCATGGGGAGCCATGTTTCCAGTAGCAGATCATGCACTTGAATATATAAATCCGCTCTATTTTTCAACTATTCGATATGGAGCGGTATCGATTGTATTAGTCATTTTATTATGGATGAAAGAAGGGAAGAAAGCATTTCGTTTAGAAGGGAAAGGTAAATTACTCGTCTTTTTTGGGACGATGGCATTTACAGTTTACAACGTGCTTGTTTTCTTAGGCCAAATGTTAATGGGGAAATCCGGTGTTATGGTTGCGTCGATTATGGAAGCACTCATGCCGATGATTTCGATTGCTATTTTATGGGGCTATAAACATGTGAAACCGAAGAAGTATATGATTAGCAGTATGATTATTGCTTTTGTTGGGGCTATTTTTGTTATTACAAAAGGCGATATGGGTTTCTTTCTTACACTAAAACATAATCTAGTTTCGCTCGCATTTATTTTAATTGGTGTTGTAGGGTGGGTCATCTATACAATGGGCGGTCAAACATTTAATGATTGGTCTACGCTGCGCTATTCTACATTAACATGTGTATTTGGCACAGCTGTAACAGGTATCATCACAATGATCATGACGATACAAGGAGTTGTATCAGTCCCAAGTGCGGAAACGATTTTTGCTATTAAATATGATTTATTGTTTATGATGACACTACCAGGCATTGTGGCATTACTTAGTTGGAATTACGGTGTGAAAATCCTATCATCCATTAATGGGATTTTATTTATTAATTTCGTTCCAATAACTACATTGGTCATTATGATGATACAAGGATACAACATAACAATTTTTGATATAGTAGGGACCTTACTTGTTATTTCTGCTCTTATTTGGAATAACATCTGTCAGCGTAAAGAAGAAAACACGATTTTACAGGTTATGCATGAGGAAGAAGAATTGCAGCAGGCTGTTTAATATTAAAAGGCTTATTATTTGCTGGCTTAATTGCCTTCTAAGCATTTAAACTTATTTATAGGGCATAGTTTAATGTAGCGACATTTATACAACTACCTGATTGTTAACGGTACTATAGTTTCAACGTAAGTCCATATACTAATATTTAGTGTAGGCAATTTAGTGCTATAATAGCGCGTTTTTTAGAATTAAGACCTTCTAGCACCAAATGTAAATTCAAATGCACCGATAAACAATCACGAAACTCCATTTTGATCAATCTTTTTTCAAAATGGAGTTTTTCTATTTGTTATTAAATAAAGTTTGAAGAGAATTTTTAATCTTTTGTGGTTTTTAGAACAGGTCATTAATGAGGGGTTATTTATTTTTGTCTTTATTCTCTTGTTGAAGCAATAACTGAACAGCAGTAGTATTGTTATTTACTGCCTCAGTTAAAAGCCCAAGAGATTTATCAAACTTCCAAAAGATCATCAAAAACGCCACTATTGGAAATCCCACGGTTGAAATAGCCTGAATTACGCCTTCCATACGTAAAGTCCCTTCTTATGATGAGATTCTAACTCATTATCATCCTTGGTTAAAAGCTCAATAAAATCTGTAATAATACTTTAAAAAGCATCTTCCTTATTCATTTTTATATACTTACTACTATTTTGGATGTCCTCACGATACAAATCAATAATTTTAGTCATTGCGGCTTTATCACCACCTTTAGCCATTGAAATTAACTTCCGTAATTCATCGTTTGATATAACTGCTTCAACATATTTCGTTTCCATTTTTTCACCCCTTGCTGTGACATTTTTAAATCTTTCGCTAATTCCTTTTCAGTCTTACATTCTTAATAAATACCTTTAATAACGTTTCGTCCTGTTTCAGATGGTAGTGTATTTATTAGTTGGAAAAGAAAAATCTCACTTTCTACAGTAGGCGCAAAATTGGATGTTTTAAATGAAAAAACATCATCACCAAATACTTCTTTTTTTCTCTTTACCTTTTTCTTTATATTGCAATCTCCAAGCAATTCTTTTTATTTCTTGTCTATAATGCTCAAAAAGAGTCGTACTAAGTTTTTGTTTCATATAACCGCTCCTACTATAAAGGTAAAAATTAAGACATTATAACAACGAAAAAAACTTTTTTTAACTATATGATAATAAAGTTTACAAATAGACTTGTTACTACCCACTGTAAACGTTCTTTTTCAGAATGGCTAGATAACAAAATTTCACTATTTGTAATTGTTAATGTAATATTTATATAAGCAATAGATTATTATTAGCTATATATTAGGGGGGAATGAAATGAAAAAAAATTATTTGATTTTTATAACTTTAATATTAGTGATAATTGCAGCATTAATTATTTCCAGTTACGAAACAGAGGGAGAAGAAGCAAAAGTAACATTAGAAAGTATTGTAGGCAACTCTCTTTTTAAACTGTTGGATAACTATGATGCTATTCTTTCAAAAAAAGAATTATCAATTGACTCTATAAAAGAAATTGACAAAAATTTGACTTCGATTGAAGTTAGTTCGGGTGTTATAGACCAAGCGGTAGGACAAGAATTACTTAGCCCTATTGCCAATAATTTGTTGAAAATAATGAACGATTTAGAGGATAGATATGATAAAAGCGAACAATTCACAGAACAGGATAAAGAAAAATACAAAAAAGCAATTGTAGAAATAGATACTATGATTCCTCTAATTTATAAAGTTTACTACGTCCCTAATTCTAAAGAAGGTGCAGAGGCCAAATTAGAAATAGAAGATTTCGATGCATTGAAAACTGTAAATAATCGACTTGTTGAAAATCAATAAAAACCTAGGTCATATTTACCTAGGTTTTTTAATTTGAACTTATTTAGCGAAATAGTCTTCCATTCCTTTGATAATGAAATCGGCAGTGCTTTCAAGACTAGCCGTTTTGTCTAACCAACCTTCATTAATTTGGCCGAGCTCGATTAGAGTAGTTGCTGCTGTACGTGTAGTATCACGTAAGAATGCAAAATCCCCTTCGTGTGGAACAGTTCCGTAACGAGTCGCAATTGCTTGGGTGAAATTCTTGGATGTAGTTTTACCATTTTGATAAAACGGGCCAATTCGTCCTGTCCAAGCAGTATTAACATGAATACTAACCAATCCACTAACCTTTGGGAAAGTTGTATTAATATACGCTACACGTTTGTTTACATCGTCATCTGCATTAGAACCACCAAAATCTTTGTCTGTGGTACGAGTCATGTAAATAGTAGCCCCTTTTGCTTTTAATTTCTTTTCAAGAATTTTCGACATGTTTAAAGTCACTACTTTTTCTTTTCGAGAACCCGATGTTGTGCCATCGTATTTACCGCCATGCCCGGCATCAATAATGAATGATTTACCTTTTACGCTCATTTAAAATTCCACCTTTATTTTTTATTTGAAAACCGGCTTTCATTAATAAAAAACAAAATAACAACTAGAATTTAAAATTAGGAGTCTAAGAGCAGTTTTTTATTTATATCTTATGTGGAAAACTCTGTCTTAAAATTTACATCAATATTTGATTTAAAGACTTAACTATAAGTGCGCCAACAAGCTTGAATTACAATAGGGGAAGTAGTACTTTGTTTTAAAAATTCTGGAATTATTTTTGGGGGGGGTTAATAAAACTCTAAAGTAAAGCAAGAGTAAAAGAGAGAGCATGAATTGAAAAACATGCTCTCTCTTTATTAGATCTGTACATAGAATCTCTAAAATGCAGATATACGATATAGGCTTATTTCTGATTAATTTCTTAACAACAATATATTATTTCCTCAATGGACAGTTTTTGCAATATGGTATATCAGCTTTTGTATTTACTTGATAGTATCGGCAACACGTTTTTCGAACGGGTACTTCACTCCATGTCTCTTTTCGCTGAAGAAAAGTTTGAAAAGGATTTTGTTCAAGCCCTAACCAATCTGTTTCAGCACAAGTAAGGTCATTAAAATGTTCATTTAATTCATTTAAAGTATATGTTTCTTCATTTTTGCGAAGAGTTGCAAGTAGCCTTACAGCGATATTTTCCCATAGAATCTTTGAGGATATTCTACATTCCTTGCTAATAATAGTAATCATTGGTGTTAAATTTTGAGCAAAAAGGCGTTTTTTCCAACAGTCTTCAAAAAGTTCTGTTGGGTTTTCTTCAATTAGCAATTTAAAGGATGTTACATCAAATCGTGCTGTAGACCACCAATCAATTCTTTTCTTTTGCAGTCCATAATAATCAAGACTCGAAGCTGCTACTAACACTGCATAACGTTTTAAAAATAAAGAACCCGCAACAGGTAGGGAAGAAGTATTTAAATAATTTGCATACTGTTTAATGATTGGTAGTAAAGTATCTTTATTCAATAATTGATGTAATGGAATCCCTTGAGGTGAGAGATGCTTTTCCACGCCATAAGGCTCTCAATTCATTTTATATACCTTCCTTTTCCTTTCGGGATACATAGGGGAGTTCCAAAAAAAGGATCCTCCGATACAGCTACTTCCATACCGAATACTTCTTGAACCATTTCTGCTGTTACAATATCCTCTGGTGGGCCTTGTACAGCCACTGTTTGACGATGAACGGCAACTAAATGGTCTGCATAGCGGCAAGCAAGATTTAAATCATGCAGAACCATAACAATTGTTCGGTGTTCTAAGCGATTTAATTCAAACAAAAAATCTAATACTTCAATTTGATGAGTCATATCTAAATAAGTAGTAGGTTCATCTAATAACAAAATAGGTGTTTCTTGTGCTAATGTCATGGCAATCCATGCACGCTGGCGTTGCCCCCCAGATAATGAATCTACTGCACGGTCCTTATGTAGTTGGAGCTGTGTAGCGACTATTGCTCTTTCCACAATATTTTCATCATCTTCTGACCACTGTTGAAACCAACGTTGGTGAGGATAACGCCCTTGTTTGACTAATTGATGTACTGTGATACCTTCAGGTGCTAAGGGACCTTGAGGTAATATCGCTAACTGCTTTGCTATTTCTTTAGAAGATAAAGACTGAATCTTTTGTTCATCTATTAATATATCGCCTTCGTGTGGTTTTAATAAACGAGCTAGGGAGCGTAAAAGTGTTGATTTTCCGCTCCCATTCGAACCGACAAGAACAGTAATTTTACCTGCTGGAATTTGAAAGCTTAAATCTTGAATTACTTGATAGTCACCGTACTGTAATGATAAATTTTGAGTCTGTAATCCGAGCATGTTGTTTTCCTCCTATCGATGCCGATTCTGAAATAATAAATAGATAAAGAAGGGAGCTCCTATTGCAGCAGTAAATACACCTGCTGGAATATCGAGTGGTAAGAATAAGGATCGTGCCACTAAATCTGCTAACATAACAATAAATGCTCCAATAAGTGCCGTTATCGGAACAAGCCCAATAAAGGATTTACCAACTAATCTTCTTGCAATATGGGGTGCCATGAGTCCAACAAATTCAATACCACCTGCAAATGCAGCTGCTGTCCCCGCAAATACTACACTGCACATTAAAAATAAAAAGCGTTGCCTTTGGACATTAATCCCCATACTAGTAGAAATATCATCGCCTAACTCTGTTACATTTAAACTTCTTCCCCAGATTAATAGAACTGGTAAAGGGATGAGAAGCCATAGACTCATCGCCAATACATCGCTCATATTTGCCCCATATAAACTACCTGTTAACCATATATAAGCCTTAGTTGTAGTAGCTGTTTCACTTAAGACAAGAAAAAATGTAACGCTTGATTTCAAAATAGCAGATATACCAATACCAATTAATACAAGTCGAATAGGGGTAACTCCGTTATTCCAAGAAATGATGTAAATCACTATTGCTGCACAAAGCCCTCCGAAAATCGCAGCAAGCGGCAAAAACTTCATACTGACTATACCGGTCCCTAAAATAATAAATAATACAGCACCTAATGAAGCTCCACTAGTGATCCCAATAATGTCTGGAGAAGCTAATGGATTACGCACTAGATTTTGCAAAATAAGACCCGCTATACCTAATGAAGCACCTACTAACATCGCTAATAACGCTCGTGGTAATCGCAGCGTCTCTACTACATAACTATGTTGGTCAATGTATCCTGTCAATTGTAAAAATACATCTGTAATAGGAATCCAGTTACTTCCTATAGATAAACTTAGAACAAATAATGTTCCAATCGTCAAAAAACAGACTAATAAAATAAGTAACCATCTTAGTGACAATCGAAAAGATATTTTTCCATTCAATAGTCGAAATGTCCAATGACTCATTGTTTAGACACCCCTTTTCTAGCTAAATAAATAAAGAATGGACCACCAATGAATGCTGTCATTACACCAATAGGAACTTCTTGAGGAGCAATTACAAATCGTGCCACTACATCTGCTGTTAATAGAAGTGCTGCACCTAAAAGTGCTCCATATGGTATCATCCAACGATAATCCATACCAACCAGACCTTTTGCTATATGAGGCACAATGAGTCCGATAAATCCTACAGATCCGGCAATTGCAACAGAGCCACCTGCTAGAATAATAATGAGTACGCCCATTACCACTTTAAGTAAACCTATATTTTGCCCAAGACTTTTCGCAACATCATCTCCGGTACTAAAAATGTTCATTGCTTTTCCTATAAGTAAGCTAATTATTAATGCTAGAAGGAAATACGGTAATACTGGTAATAACATGCTCAAATCTCTTCCAGCCACAGAACCTGCTATCCAAAATAGAACTGTTTGAATGGATTGCTCATCTATGACAAGTAACCCCTGTGTTAAAGATATAAATAATGCTGATAAAGCAGTGCCTGCTAAAATTACTTTTATAGGTGTCATACCGTCTCTACCCATACTGCTTAAGAAGAATACAATTACACCAGCAATGGTAGCCCCTAAAAATGCAAACCACATATAGTGCATTAACGATTGAACATTAAGCCAAGTAATAGCTAGTACAATGAAAAAAATAGCTCCTGCATTGACACCAACTAAGTCTGGAGCGGCTAAAGGATTACGCGTTAACGTTTGGACGAATATACCGGCAATTGCTAGATTCATACCAATTACTAAAGCAATAATTGCCCTTGTTAAACGTGACGTACCAATAATCATATGATTCGTATTATCCGGGTTATAATTCGTAATCGCTTCCCATGTTGTCGAGAATGGGATGGTCGTTTGTCCAAGTGCAAGGCTAGCGAAAAACAAAGCTATTACTATTCCTAAGAGTACAATCAATCCTAGTGTTCTTGAGAAAGTTGCTTGTAACATCATGACTCCTCTTCTTTCAAAGAAAAAAGGGAAGCTAATTGCGTTCCCTTTGTTTCATACTATTTTTTAAGCTTAAAATGCTCATAAAGGTTATCTAACATTAGGTTGGCTGCTTGTAAACCACCACCAAAATTCCAAATGATTTCATCGACTGTATACACTTGATTATTTTTCACAGCGTCTAAGTTTTTGTATAAAGGATGTGCAGTCCATTCTTCATTTGTCTTTTTAACTGCTGCATTATCCTCCATGAATTGGAAAATAACATCAGCGTTCATTTGAGGAATACCCTCTTTATCTGTTAATTTTACAATTTCTAAATTCTCACCTTGTAAATCTTTTGGACCTTTAAAGCCTAATTCATTTAAAATAGAACCAGCAAAGCCTGTCACATAAATACGAGCGTGGTCTTCACGGTAGTTTAATACAGCTGCACTTAATGGCCAGTTATTAGTAGAGGCTACTTTATTTTTAAAGTCTGCCACGCGTGCCTCCCAATCTCCAATCAATGATTTTGCTTGTTCTTCTTGACCTAAAGCTTGACCAATTATTGTAGCTGTCTCTTTGAAATCATAAATAGTAGTATTTACAACAGTTGGCGCAATTTGTGATAGCTGCTCATAAATTTCTTCATGACGGATTTGAGTCGCAATAATTAAATCTGGCTTTAGCGCTGCAATTTCCTCTAAATTTGGTTGTGTTTCTTGACCAACAAATTTTACATCCTTTAAGTCATCTTTTATGTAATTATACATTGGTGTTTGAGCCCAAGATTCTACTACTCCAACTGGTGTAACACCGAATTCTAAAATTGTATCTGTTGCACCTTGATAAAGAGTCACAATACGCTTTGGTGTTCCTTCAATTGTCGTTGTACCAAGAGCGTGTTTAATTTCACGGCTCGTTGACTGTTCTTCGGTTTTTTTCTCCGTTGACTCTTTCTCTTTGTTGTCCGATGCTTTATCTCCACAAGCTGCTAATACAAATAGAGCTGCAAATATAGTGAAGAATAGTAGTAAATTCTTTTTATTCATCATGTCGACTCCTTATAATTAAGAATGATTTTCAATTTCAATTAGGATTGTAATATATTTAATATTCAAAAACAAGAAAAATTTTCACTACTATAATTATTTTTATGTATACATGGATACACTCTTTAATTCATTGCATTATTAGAAAATGAACTTTAAGATAGTACTGATAATCATTTTCAATTGAAAAAGGAGAGTGTAAATTGACAACAAAAAGACATCTTATAATTGGGTTGCATTTAGCGGTGAATGGTGAGCAAGGCAAAAAAGGTGCGTTAATTGATGAACATATTGCATTTGCAAAGCGTGCTGAGGCAGCGAAGTTAGATTTTGTATTTAAGGCAGATTATTTAATAGCGCATCCAGAATTAATAGCTAAAATGAAAGGTACAGTAGGGCTAGATCCAAGTTTTTTAATGGCGACGGTGGCAAGAGAAACTAAACAAATTGGTTTGGTAACAACAGTTTCAACATCATTTAATCCACCCTATATTATTGCGCGCCAATTACAATCCTTGAATTGGATTAGTGAAGGGCGTTTAGGTTGGAACCTAGTAACATCAATTGATGGAGCATCT
>Ga0209676_1003054_pt1 | contig 10805 bp, 19 predicted proteins | sample AraplaCvi_mLB_r2_FD_184282 | JGI IMG/M metagenome (GOLD analysis project Ga0209676, IMG submission 184282) | Arabidopsis root microbial communities from North Carolina, USA - plate scrape MF_Cvi_mLB_r2 (SPAdes) (version 2) | ecosystem: Host-associated > Plants > Roots > Endosphere | place: USA...
AGAGAAGCAGCAGGACAATATGTTCCAGCAGGCGCGCGCTGCCGACGTCGACCTCGAGGCGCTTGGGCAGGTGATGCTCGCGCGCAAGGAGGAGCTGAAAGCGCAGGCCGATAGCAGCGGGCTGCCGCCCGCCGAGCTGGCCACCCTCACGGCCTGAGGGAAAGCGCGGTGCCCGTCACCGGATGGAAACTCGCTCCAGCGAGCCGCGAGTTCCTCGTCGACATCTTCCCGCCGCGTTGGCGGGACCTCGTCGGCGATCATGTGACGCTCGACGCGCAGGCGTCGCGCCGCGACCCGCCGCCGCCGGCCGCAGACGCCGCCGTCATCGGACACGCCGATGACGGCGACGGGCTTGAAGCGCTCGTCGTCGCCATCAATGGCAGTGCTGACCGGCCCGACGGCAATATTTTCCACATCACCTGGTCGCTCGACCGCGAGAAGGGCCGCAAGGCGTCCGAGAGCAACATGCTTCTCGCCGCCGGTTGGCGCCCGCTCGCGGCGCCGATCGCGATCGAGCTGACGCCTGCGCGCTTCTGATGCAGCTGTTTCTCGATTGCGATGGTGTGCTCGCCGACTTCGAGAGCCGCGCCGGCGAAATCCTCGGCATGCACCCGCGTGCTTTCGAGAAAAGACGCGGCCTGCCGACTTTCTGGCGCGAGCTTGCGCGCGTCCCCGACTTCTACGCGAGTCTGCCGCTGCTTCCGGGCGCGCAGCGGCTGTTCGAGGCGGTGCGCCATCTTGATCCGGTGATCCTCACTGGCTGTCCGCGCGGCGGCTGGGCGGAGGCACAGAAGGTGCGCTGGGCGGCCGAGCATTTCCCCGGCACGCGGATCATTACATGCATGGCCGTCGACAAGCGTCGACACGGAATGCGCGGCGATGTCCTCGTCGACGACACCCTCAAGCACCGGCATCTCTGGGAGGCAATGGGCGGGACGTTCGTGCATCATCATGACGTTGGCGCGACCCTTGATGCACTTCGTGGGCTTGGCTTGGACGTTCGCGATCCCGTTGCGCGGCTGGAGGCTGCGACGGCGTCTCCAAGTGGCGCTTAGTTGCGCCAAGCCGTTGATCGCGGCGGAACATTCAGCCTCCGGAAGCGTCTTTTTCATGCCTATCCCCCAGGCAGTTTGGAAGAGGAGAGCATCATGGCTCAGAACAACCAGCAGGGCGGCAATCAGCCCAACCAGAACCCCGGCCAGCAGGAACAGCAGGACGGTCAGCGCCAGAACCAGCAGGGGCAGAACCCCGGCAAGGGCGGCGGCCAGCAGGAACAGCAGGACCAGCAACGGCGCCAGCCCGGTCAGGACAATGACCAGGGCAACCAGAACAATCAGTCCGGTCGCGACGACGAGAATCGTCAGAACCGCTAAAGCCGAGACCGACGAAGGACTTGAGAGTCCTCACAGAGCCGGGCCGCATCTCGCGGTCCGGTTCTTCTATGGAGACTCAGTTCTCCCGCGGGGTCAGCGCCCATCGGCATCGTACGTGCCGCGCTTGCCCAATAGTCTCTTGGCAATCCCGCTTCTCTGACTATAGCGCCCGGCGGCCGGACAAGCCCGGTTCTCAGGAGATGATTTTATGAACCACGCCGAACTTTCGGACAGCGTCGCAACCTCGCTCGGCCTCTCGAAGGCGGAAGGCAAGAAGGCCGTCGAGGCCGTCTTCGCCGCAATCGCGGACGCGGCCGCCAAGGGGGAAGAAGTTTCGGTCAGCGGCTTCGGCAAGTTCAAGGTCTCGACTTCGGCCGCGCGCGAGGGGCGCAACCCTGCCACGGGCGAAACCATGCAGATCGCTGCCAAGACGAAGCTCGGTTTCTCGGCCGCCAAGGCGGTCAAGGATCGCCTCAACGGCTGAGCCGGTGCGTCCCGCCGGCTTGCCGGCGGGACGGCCGCGCGGCGGCATTGCGGAGCGCGGCTGCTGATGAGCGCGCTCTGGCCTCGCGGGCTCGGCCAGGGGGCGCACGTTGTTCGGGCCGCGCGAGCGCAGTCGGGCTCGCACTCTTGCGGGGCGACGGCTAGGCCCCGGGCCCGCATCGAACGCCGCCCCGCTGCGGGCTCGCCAAGAGCGCGTCTTCTGACCCTTCGGGCCGCGCTCCGCTTCGCGGCGCGGAGGGGCCGGGAAAGGGATGCCGGGCAACATTGGGGCCGCTCGAGCATTGTCTGGATAGCAAAGGAGCTTCCAGCATGGCCGACACCAGATTATCCGACCGCCGTATCCTCATCATGGCGACCAACGGGTTCGAACAGTCCGAACTCGAGGTGCCGCTTGAACGTCTCGAGGCAGCCGGCGCCGACGTCGACATCGCCGCGCTCGGAACTGACGACATCACCGGCTGGGACAAGGACGACTGGGGCGATGAGGTCGAGGTCGATCTCAGGATCGCCGATGTCCATGTCGACAATTATGATGCGCTCGTTCTGCCGGGCGGCCAGATCAACCCCGATCTTCTCCGCGTCGAGCCCGACGCGATCGCGCTCATCAAGGCGTTCGCCGCGGCGGGCAAACCGGTGGCGGCCATCTGCCATGCGCCATGGTTGCTCGTCGAAGCGGGGCTAGCGAAGGGCCGCCGGCTCACCAGCTACAAGTCGATCCGCACCGACGTCGCCAACGCCGGCGCCGAGGTGGTCGACGAGGCGGTGGTCGTCGACGGCAATATCATAACCAGCCGCTGCCCCGACGACCTGCCGGCCTTTTGCGACGCGATCATCGAGGCGCTGGTCGAGGTCGGCGCGCCGGCCTGATGCGGCCCGTTCGCTTGCCGTGTGCGGAACGCGCAACCACGCGCCATAGTAGGGCGTCTCCCTTTCATGGAAGATTGGAGATGCACGATGAGTGATCACAGCAGCGGCGATGACGGGACGCAGAAGGGGCCGGGAGAACATATCCGTCCGAAGGAGGGCAGGAAGGACCGCGACGCGGGGTCGCTCGGCAGCGGCCGCGCCGGCGGACGGCCCACCGAGGACGATCTCGCGAAGCAGGCCGATAAGGACGGCGCACGCCGCAGCGGAGGCGCAAAATGAGCGAATTTCGAAAGGTTCGCGAGGTTCCGACCAAAGTCACGAAGAACCCCAACATCTCGACCGAGAACCAGCCGGAGGGCGCGGCGCGCCGGCCCAGCGATACGCTGGACCGCGAGCCCGCGCGGGATCCTGCAAGCGGCGGCAGTATTCCCGGGAATTACAATCCCGCGAGCGGCACGCGGACCGGCGAGGAGAAGGACAGGCGCGCGGGCCGCGACGGCGAAGGACAACCGCCGCAGATCGCTGACATGGCCGGCGATGAAGAGATATGGGATCAGCGCGGAACCTTGACGCTCGCGCATGACGAGAGCGATGGTTCCGAAGTCCCTCCGCTTCCGGAGGAACGGCCGGCGCCGCGCCCGCTGCGCGAGATTCTCGGTCGGTTCGCGGCGGCGCCCCTGGCCGAGCGCGAGCGTTACAGCCTGATCCTCGAAAACGGGCAGGCATTTTCATTCGATGATATCAACGCCATGCTCGGCCGAGAAGATTCCCCGTTTCGCTGAGCGAACATGTCCGGAGCTGCCATGCAGGATGAAGTGATTGCCGCGGCGGAGGCCGCATTGCGCGCGGCGATGCTGGCCGGCGATGTCGCGGCGCTCGACGCGTTGCTCGACGACGACCTCTCCTTCACCGATCAGGCGGGCAATCGCCTGTCCAAGGCCGACGATCTTGCCGCGTATCGATCGGGACGGCTCAAGCTCGAGACGCTCGACCTTGTCGGTCCCCCGGATATTCGCCGCTGGGGCGATTGCGCGACGGTTTGCGTGACGGTCGATCTTGCGGGTTTCTTCGGCGGCGAGAGCTTCTTCGGCTGCTTTGCCTATTCGCGGGTGTGGCACGAGCGCGATGGCCGCTGGCGCGTCGTTCTCGCGCATTGCTCCGCGCTTCCGGCAACGGGCTGACCCGCCTGCAACCTCGAGTGCCTCGGGGGCGTTTGTCGGCAAAGGAGTGACGTCATGGCAGACGACAAAAATCAAGTGGGCGCCGCCGACCGCAGCCGGATCAGCCTCAGCGAAGATTATGAAGTCCGCGGCTGGACCGCCTCGCTCGGCGTGAGCGAGCAGGAACTGCGCGAAGCGGTCGATGCCGTGGGCAATTCCGCCGACGCCGTGCGCGCCTATCTGAAACGGTCGTGACGATGGCGAGCGAGTTCGATCGGGCGATGACCTCGCCGCTCGAGCGCGTCGCGCGTGTCCTCGCCGGTCATGCACTGAGCCGGAATGCCGAGGGCGATATGCCGTCGGCCGCCGACGCAGTGGATGCGCTCTGGGGCGAGTATAGCGATGCAGCGCTCGCCGTATTGCGGACTCTCCGCGAGCCGAGCGCGGCGATGCTCGCCGTCGGCGATGCCGGTATCTGGGACCGGATGATCCATGCTGCGATCGAGGAAGAGACGATTTCCGACTGAGGGGCAAGCGGCCTGAACCGAGGAGTTTAGGATGGCGAATGGTTGGGCGCGCGACGGTGCCGTACAGGAGCAGATCGACGACACGGTTGCCGATGCCGTAAAGCTCGCGCGGCTTCGTCTTGCCGAAGGCAAGGGCAGTGAATTTTGCGAAGACTGCGGCGAGCGCATTCCGGACGCCCGGCGCAACGCCCTGCCGGCCAGCCGGACGTGCGTCGCCTGCCAGTCGGTCCGCGACGGTCAGCGGCGGCAAGCCGGGATCAACCGCCGCGGCAGCAAGGACAGCCAGCTTCGCTAATGGGATGGGGACCCGCTGCCTGAGTTTTTCAATGGAGGTGAGGATGGCGGCCGACTATGAGCGCGGGCGGCGCGACGGGCTTCGCCTCGCGCTTGCCATTCTATCCGCCGAGGAAGAAAAATGGGCGCCGCTGCTTGGCGAGAGCCGGTCCTGGCGGACGAACAGGGATCGCGAGGTCCGCCACAAGGCGCTCCAGGTTGCGCAGACGCGGCTCCAGACCGTGCTGAACAAGCTCGCTCCCCTCGATCGCGAGGCATCCGATGCCGAACTCGCGGCCGCGCTCGCCAAGGTCGGGCTGTAATGGCGAACTCGTGCACGCTTCGTCGCAAAGCTGCGTGTGCCCCGATCGACCGCGGCAACCAGCGGGTCGCTTGCTCGTTCTTTCGTGAGGCGCCGGTCATGGGACCGGCCCGCTCCCCCGAAAGGAATGCTCATGTTCGATAACAAGAATATCGCAACGCTGAACTCCCTCATCGCGACCACGCTCGACAGCGTCGATGGCTATCGCAAGGCAGCCGACGAGGCCAATGCCGCGCAGTTCAGGGAGATTTTCCTGAGCCGTGCAACCGAGCGGCAGACCGTCGTCACCGACTTCCAGGCGAAGGTGCGCGAGCTCGGCGGCAACCCAGAAGATGACGGAACGGTGCTTGCGTCGGCGCATCGCGCCTTTCTCGGCCTTCGTGACAAGCTCACCGGCGCGCGCGACGATGACGCGGTGATCGCCGAGGTCGAACGCGGCGAAGATCATATCAAGTCCAAGTTCGAAAGCGCCCTCGGCGACACCGATCTGGACCCCGCGGTTCGTCGGCTTATCGAGACCGGCTACGCTTCGGTCCGCGCGGGGCACGACCAAATGTCGGCGCTGAAGCATGGGCTGGACGCCAGCTGATCTTTCCCGGCAGCTAATTCTCTCGGCTCCCCGGGGCGACCGGGACTCGATTGCCCGTCAAGTACGCTTTTCGTCGGCAGTCGATCGGTCGCGGTCTTTGCTGATCATCATTGAAGAACGTCCGCTTCTCGCGATTTACCGCTAGAAGCGGACAGTCTTCAACCGGCCACTAGGGACGATTTGCCTAAAAAGAACGCCCGCCCGATCGAAATCGGACGGGCGTAAGATGAAGAGCCGTGTTTCCTAAAAGGAAGAGCCCTCCTGGGTCGCATGGGGCGGTTAGCCTCGCTGATCGACTTGATATTTGTACCGCGACGCCAAAAAAGGAGCAGCTCTCACGCCTCAGGGCTTGGCCGCAACCGGAAGACGGAATGGTGCGCCGAGCCTGTTGAAGGCGTTCATCGCCGCAATCGCGATCGTCAGGTCCACGAGGTCTTTCGGCTCGAATGCCTCAGCTGCTGCTGCATAGGCCTCGTCGGAAGCATGGGTCTCGCTGACGCGCGTGACCTCCTCGGCCCAAGCCAAAGCCGCGCGATATTGGTCTGGGAACAGATGCGGGACTTCATGCCACACCGGAAGCAGCGCGATCTTGTTGATCGGCATGGTCTTGAGAAGGTCCCGGGTGTGCAGGTCGATACAGTGAGCGCATCCGTTGATCTGGGAGACCCGGAGGAAGACGAGATGAACCAGTTCTTCAGGGAGGGCCGTGCTGTTGGTGACATAATGGTGCACACCGTACAGCGCCTTCGCTCCGGCGGGAGCGACTTCGGACCAATTCAACCGATTCATCTGATCTTCCTTTCTTCCTGAGCCAAAATCGGCGTCAACATGCCTGACGAGCGGGATCCCGCCGCTGTGACATCCCGAGCAAATAAAATGCCGGTTCGACCAGATGTTGGCGAATGGGATCGGAAGAAAGGTCCGAGATTGATCTAGCGCAGTGTACCGATCAGGCCGCGCTAAGAAACGAGGGGCCAAGGCATTGTCGTACCGCTACAGAATGTCGCTTATCTGGAATCAGAGTTGAAAGCCGCCTGGCCCCAATCGGCCAAGTTGCGACTACGCGATCTTTGGAGCTTTTGCTGGTACCGCTAAGTCGTTCTCACCTGCAACCGGCGAAGCCGGTGAACGCGTCCTTCGCAATCTTGTTATCCCCGGCGTTCAGGCTCTGACAATCTGCGCGATGCCAATGCGAGGCGCTGGCCTGCCGGGGAGCCGGGCAAAGGAGGATTTCATGAAAATCTGTTCGCATCACGCGGTTCTGGTCCTGGCGATTCTGGACTTGCCGGCCTGTGCATCGACAGCGCGTGTCTCTCCGGTCAGCGCGCAGGCGAGCGGTGCGGCGCCGCTACCCGTGCTGATCCGGCAGACCATACGCACCGAAATGACGATGCAGGCGCTTTTCATGGGGCGGCTGCACCTCGATCCTCACGGATGCCTACGGGGCGACAGCGACGAAGGCCCGATCATCGTCTGGCACCACGATACCGGCATCGAGAGGACGCCCGACGGTCGTACCCGCATCACAGACAGCACGACGGGGAATGCCGTCCATGTCGGCGACGAAATCGCGCTGAGCGGCGGCTATAGGGCAGGGCCTCTGAGCTATGTCACCGAATCGGTGCCAGAGCCCTTTCGCACGCCAAAGCGCTTTTTTATCGCGGGGCGCGTGATGAGCGAGGCGCAGCGGCAGGACATACTTGCACGCCAGCGCCGCCAGCCGGCGGCGCCGTTGCCCGTCGGCGCACCGCCCGCGCCAACGGTTCGGCGCTGAGATCGCACCACTGGAAGGCGTGGCGATTACTCACCGCACCTCTCGGGCTATATGTTGCATGGATGCAGGGATAGGTGTGACTACCAAGCGATGGGCGGTCCTCGCCGCACTGATCTTCACGGCGCCCGTCGCCGCTCAGGATCTCCCCACCGATCAGCTGGAGCGGCACGCCGATGTGGTGCGCCAGGACATGCTCCTGAAATCGACAATGGGGAACGGCCCGGCGCACCGGAATGATCGCGCACGCCGCGCGACACCGCAACAGGTTGCCGCTTGTTCAAATAAAGCGCGGTTCCGCAGCGAATATGGCGTGAACCATCCCAAGGTGCGAAAGCTCTACGACCTGTGTCGCAGCATCAGTCGCTGAACGCTTTCGTGCGCTAAACGACGACTGAAAGGGAGCGGCGCGCAGGCGCCGCTCCCCGACGGTCATGTCGTTTGCAGGGGTTTGCCGACATTCTCGGCCGCACTCGCTTCGCCGCCCGGCGCCTTGGCCGCGTGGCCGCAGTCGCCCGAACTCTTGGACATGACCTTGGGCTGCTGCCCCGCCCCGAGGGAGGTGACCTGAACGCTGCGGCTGCATGTTCCATTGCCGATGCTGGTGGAAGAGAAGCGATAACTCACCGTCCCCGCGGGTAGCGAGCCGAAGCCGGCAAGGTTCATCATGCCAAGCGCGTTCGGTTCGCGCTGCAGCGTATGCACCTGCTGCATCATCATCTCGGTTTGACGGTGCATTGTCGCTACGATCCGGTCGAACATGGCGAAGGGGGCGGCTTCGAAAGGATCGGTCCACTGGACCGGAATGAGCCTCACCGCCGGTGCCACGATCACCTTCGGTGCGACTTCGCCTTGATATTCGATCCGGGCGACCGAACCGTCGGGCAGGCCGACTTTCATCACCCGGGTATCTGCGGTTGCCGCTACCGCCGTGCCTGCGGCTGCCAACGCCGCGATGCTGGCGAAGACGGCCGTACGGATTTTACGCATCAATCGTCCTCCTGTGTTGATGGTGGAAACGGAAATCTATCCGGCGAAACTGAACGCAGAATGACTCGGCGGGTCCGAGTTGAGTCGCTCCTTACCCTGCGCGCCGATCGGATAATTGCCGCAGCAGAGCGCGTGCGGACCGGTTGGCGAGCAGCAAAGCCGGGGCGGGGCTTCGCCGATCAGGCAGGGCAAATCTGACCTGCGTTTCCCGGCGGGGTCCCGGATCTCGAACGGGATGCCTTCGCTCCGGCAATAGCGCTCGGCGGCACCGGGGGTCGCAAACCGAAGCTGCACTTGCGCTAGCGGATCGCCACCCCCGGCCCAGCCGGTGAGAGGATCCGCTCTGGGACGCCAGCGCGGAGCAAAACGCAATCGCCACCGGCTCGCCTGCGCGCGGCCCGCACGGTTGGTGCCGATGGGCAGAGGCTCGATAATCGCCCGGGCGTCGGGCGGCAGCGCGCAAATGCGATGTTCGGCTGGCCATTGATTATCGTTGGCTGCCACCGCCGGCACGACTTGTACTGTGGCGCCCGGCAGGCTCGGCCCGGGACCGAAGTCCCGGGCCTGCCCGTCAAGCCGCCCGCGCATTGACCGGAATGCGGCGGACGTTCTCGTTCACCGCCTCCGACTTGGGCAGGGTGATGGTGAGCACGCCATTCTGGAACGTCGCGCTCGCCTTGTCGCGTTCGACACCGCGCGGCAGGCCGATCCGCCGTTCGAAGCGGCCGTAGCTGCGTTCGGTGTAGCCGCGGTCCTTGTCCTCGACCTCGGACTTCTTCTCGCCGCGGAGCGTCAGAACGCCTTCCTCGACGGTGATCTCGACATCCTTCTCATCAAGACCGGGAAGCTCGGCAATCACCCGAACTTCGGTGTCGGTCTCGCCGAACTCGAGGTTCGGCCACGACGGCTCGCGGCTGAAGCCACCGAACGTCGGCATACCGAACCCGCGGAAGACATCGTCGAACAGGCGATTGACGTCGCGGTGAAGCGACACAAGCGGATGATCGCCCCGTTCACGTTCGGCGCTCACCGGAACAGGGAGCCGGTTCTCCTGCCGGCTCCAGGGGATCAGATCACGAATAGCCATGATAGCATCTCCTTTCTGGCTAGAGAGTTTCAGCGTGGCTCGCCGCCGCTGCGGGCGGCGAGCCGGTGCCCCGATCAGGCCGCTTCGAGGTCTTTCTTCTTCGGCGCTTCCAGGCGATCATTGGCAGGGGAACTGCCGCCGATCTCGATCTTGCGCGGCTTCATTGCCTCGGGGACGACGCGCCGCAGATCGATTTTCAGCAAACCATTATCGAAGTCGGCGGAGGCGACTTCGACATAGTCGGCAAGCTGGAAGCGCCGTTCGAAGGCGCGGGCCGCAATGCCGCGGTGCAGATACTGCCCCTCGTCATTATCCTCGCCGCGCTTGCCGCTGATGATGAGTTGGTTCTGCTGGGCCACCACCTCGATATCCCCGGGACGGAAGCCCGCCACCGCAAGCGTGATGCGGTAACTGTCCTCGCCCTGTCGCGAAAGATCGAAAGGCGGATAGCCTTCGCCGGCGTCGCCGCGAAGATCGGTCTCGAGGAGATCGAACAAGCGATCAAAGCCAACCGTGGAGCGCCGATAGGGCGCAAAATCAAAACTGCTTCTCATTTTCCAAATCCTCCAAAGTTGAGCAATTTGGGCGTGAGAAACGCCGGAGAGAGCCGGCGCTCTCATTTGACCCACCGGGCCCGGCTTCGGCACCCGGCGATAAAAAGTTAGGAAGCGGAAAATCGCTTTCAAGAGATTTTTTGCGATCGGACTCCGCTCAGACGGATTGACGCGCGAGCGACGAATGGCCGCTATATGCGATTGGTACCAAAAAGCTGCCTGACGGCAATCGGCCAGTTGCTCAGTTGAATGGCGTCTGCCCGCCAGGCGAGTAGAGAATCGCGAAGGTAATGAAGTGCATCGCTTCGCGCATGGATTTGAATTCCGCGCGGATGGTCCAAGTATCGATGCGCTCGGTCCAAGGAAGATATCCCAGCATTTCCGCGGCGCCGTGGCTCGTCATTTCCAGCAGGAGTTCGAACGGGCCTTCAAGCTTGAAGGGCGTGGATGTCGGCGCTGCAAACGCTTCCTTGGCGGCCGCCTTGAGTCCTTTGCAAACTTGGCGGGGCGGCAAGGATTCTTGCGACAATTGGCCAAAGGAATGCTTTGTCGCGAACAATGCCGCGTCTGGTGCATAGCGCTTGGCGTCCTCGATCGTATATTGATCGCCCGAGACAAGAAGGACGGGCTTGCCGAATTCGCCTGCCAGCGCGGCGTTAAAATATCCTTCGGACGCAATCTCTCCGTTCAGGCGAATGGAACGGAAGGCCGCGCTGGAGAAACTGTGATTGAAGATAGCGTCGGCGGTCCCCGCCGCAGCATGATAACCGATGAACCCGCAGGCATCA
>Ga0209676_1003056_pt1 | contig 10797 bp, 6 predicted proteins | sample AraplaCvi_mLB_r2_FD_184282 | JGI IMG/M metagenome (GOLD analysis project Ga0209676, IMG submission 184282) | Arabidopsis root microbial communities from North Carolina, USA - plate scrape MF_Cvi_mLB_r2 (SPAdes) (version 2) | ecosystem: Host-associated > Plants > Roots > Endosphere | place: USA...
TCACCTGGACGCTGCAAAACGGCTACCCCGGCCTGGAAAACCTGGCATTAATACCCGGCACGGTCGGCGCATCGCCGGTGCAGAACATAGGCGCTTACGGCGTGGAACTGCAGGACCGCTTTGAGTCGCTCGACGCCATAGACTTGACCACAGGCCAGCCATTCACCCTCAATGCCGCGCAATGCGCGTTTGGCTACCGTGACTCGGTGTTCAAGCACAGCAGCTCGGCGCCCGAATCAGCCGGCCAGGGCTTCGGGCTGGAAGGCAAGGCCTTCATCACGCGGGTGCGGTTTTCGCTGCCCAAGGCATGGAAGCCGGTGCTGGGCTATGCCGACATCGAGAAAAAAATGCAGCAGTCCGGTATAGCCGCGCCCGGCGCGCAGCAGATTTACGACTGGATTTGCGAGATTCGCCGGGCCAAGCTGCCCGACCCCAAGGTGATCGGCAACGCCGGCAGTTTTTTCAAGAACCCGACCGTCTCGGCCGAGCAATGCGCCGACATCATCCAGCGCGAGCCCAAGATCGTCCACTACCACCTGGCCGACGGTTCGGTGAAGCTGGCGGCGGGCTGGCTCATAGACGCCTGTGGCTGGAAAGGCAAGTCCATCGGCAATGCCGGCGTTTATGACAAACAGGCGCTGGTGCTGGTCAATCGCGGCGGCACGGCCGACCCGGTCACCGGCGGTGAGGTCATGACGCTGGCCAAGGCCATCCAGACCAGTGTGTATGAGCGCTTCGGCATCCGGCTGGAGCCCGAACCGGTGGTGGTCTGAGCATGGCGCGTCTGGGCAAGGTGTATCGGGGGCCCGAGGTATCTCCCTGGCGCAGGCTGCTGCTGCGGCATTCGCGCTCCACCGCCGCCATGCTGGCATTCGCCTGGGTTGGCCTGATGCTGGGCGCCATCTTCGCGGGCTGGCGGCCGCCGGGCTGGTCCATGACCACCATCGCCGTGCTGTTCGCCTTCATGCTCACCGCGGGCATCTGGGCGGCCCGCGAGCGCAGCCGGCTGGTCCGCGAAGCGCCGCTGCCCCGATTCCTCAGGCGCAAGCTGATGGACACCTACCCGCACCTGAGCCTCAGGGACGCCGAACTCGTGGAGCGCGGGCTGCGCCAGTTTTTCATCGCCTGCCAGCGCAGCAACAAACGCTTTGTCGCCATGCCCTCGCAGGTGGTCGACAGCATGTGGCATGAATTCATCCTGCACACCTCGGCCTACCGTGAGTGGTGCGACCTGGTGATAGGGCGCTTCATCGACCACGTGCCCGCCGAAGTGCTGGGCCGCAAGGCCTCCACCAACGACGGCCTGCGCCGCGCCTGGTTCTGGTCCTGCCGCGACGAATCCATCAACCCCCGGCAACCCAGCCGCCTGCCGCTGCTGTTCGCGCTGGACGCCAAGTTCGCGATTCCTGGCGGGTTTGCCTACCTGGCCGACTGCAAGGGCGTGCGCCGTGAGGGCGACCAGGGCGGCGGTGCCTATTGCGGTGAAAGCTTTTCAGACGGCAGCTATAGCGGCGATGCCGACGGCTTCGGGGGCAGCGATTCGTCTTCCTCCTCGGACGGCGATAGTTCCAGCAGCAGCTCGGACGGTAGCAGCGGATGCAGTTCGGGTTGTGGTGGGGGGTGTGGGGGCGGGGGCGACTAGCTGGGTGTTACCGCGTATGGGCGCCTCCGGAAGTAAAGCCGCCATCTTGCCTCCGTCAAATCAGCGTTTTTGGCCACTTTTGATGTCTGAAATGAAGGTTGTGGAAACGCCAAAACGGCCTTTTCGACCGTTTTATGCTTGGCCCCAGCAAAAGCGGCTGGGTTGGCGTGGGGGGAGCGCAACCCTTCGTCATAATCGGCGGCGAGGTGCATCACACAGTGCCCATTTGGCGCATTAACCTCATTCTCCATTGCCTCACAGAACCCCGATTCATGCTCGACGATATTAAAAAAACACTTTGGGCCGCGGCCGACAAGCTGCGTGCCAACATGGACGCCGCTGAATACAAGCACCTGGTGCTCGGCCTGATCTTCGTCAAATACATCTCCGACACCTTTGCTGCCCGGCGCGCCGAAGTCGCCGCCCGCCTCGCAGACCCCCGGGACGAATACTTTTTTGAAGGCGCCACGCCCGGCACGCTGGCCGCCGAACTCGAAGACCGAGACTATTACAAGTCAGTTAACGTCTTCTGGGTGCCCGAAGCCGCCAGATGGGAAAGCCTGCGTGCCGCGGCCAAGCAGCGCGACATCGGGAAACGCATCGACGATGCCCTCACGCTGGTCGAAGCTGAAAACCCCAAGCTCAAGGGCATTCTGGACAAACGCTACGCCCGTGTCCAGTTGCCCGATGGCAAACTCGGCGAACTGGTGGACCTGATCTCGACGATTGGCTTCGGCGATAACCCCTCCATAGCGCGCGACATTCTGGGTCAGGTGTACGAATACTTCCTTGGAATGTTTGCAAATGCCGAAGGCAAGCGCGGCGGGCAGTTCTATACACCTGCGAGCATCGTGAAAACACTGGTTGCTGTGCTGAATCCGCACAGCGGAAAGGTGTATGACCCGTGCTGCGGCTCCGGTGGAATGTTTGTGCAAAGCGAGCAATTCATCGAAGCACATGGCGGCAAGCGTGGCGATGTTTCCATCTACGGACAGGAAGCCAATCCGACCACTTGGCGCTTGGCCGCCATGAACCTGGCCATCCGCGGCATTGACTACAACCTGGGCAAAGAGCCCGCCGACACCTTCACCCGCAACCAGCACGCAGACTTACGCGCTGACTTCATCCTGGCCAACCCGCCCTTCAACATCAGCGACTGGTGGCATGGCAGCCTGGAGGGCGACTCCCGCTGGCACTATGGCGACCCGCCGCAAAGCAATGCCAACTATGCCTGGCTGCAGCACATGCTGCACCATCTCAAGCCTACGGGCCGCGCCGGCATTGTGCTGGCCAATGGCAGCATGAGCAGCAGCCAGAACAACGAAGGCCAGATTCGTGCCGCCATGGTCGATGCCGATGTAGTCGAGGTCATGGTTGCGTTGCCCGGTCAGCTGTTTTTCAATACACAGATTCCGGCGTGCCTCTGGTTTCTGGTCAAGAAGAAAACTCGCCGCAAAGGTGAAGTGCTTTTCATAGACGCCCGCAAACTTGCCACGATGATTTCCCGGGTTCAAAGCGAGTTCACCGATGAAGTCGTTGCGCGCATTGCCAACACCGTCGCAGCTTGGCGCGGCGATGAGCCCGTCGCTCCAATATTTGTAGAAGGACGAGGTGCATATACGGACATCCCCGGCTTCTGCCGCAGCGTCAAACTCGCAGAAATCGCCCAGCACGGCCACGTCCTTACGCCCGGTCGCTACGTTGGCACGGAGGAAGTGGAAGACGACGACGAGGCCTTTGCCGACAAGATGGTCAAGCTAACCGAGAAGCTGGGCGAACAGATGGCCAAGGGCGCGGAGCTGGATGCGCTGATTCGCAAGAAGTTGGGAGGACTGGGGTATGAGTTCTGACGAACTAATTTCTCCAATTCCTTGCCCTGCGGCGTGGCCGCTGGCGCACCTAAAGACAATCTCAAAGAAGATTGGGTCTGGCGCCACTCCAACGGGGGGGCAGGCGGCCTATCAGGATGTTCGTACTAACTTCGCTTTAGTCAGAAGTCAGAATGTTTTCGACCGTTCCTTTTCTGAATCGGGATTGGCATTTATTTCCGACGATCAAGCGTCGGGCCTAAAAGGTGTTCGACTAGAAGAAGAAGACCTACTTCTGAATATCACTGGTGATGGTGTTACCTTTGGACGCGCATGCATGGTGCCGCTATCTGTGCTACCAGCATGCGTTAATCAACACGTATCAATCATTCGACTTGATCGTGATAAGGCCGATCCGGGTTTTGTCCTTAGCTACCTCACACACCCTACTGTTAAGGAGTATGTTGAGGCATTCAACGCAGGCGGTTCTCGCCGCGCAATAACAAAGGCGCATATCGAGTCTTTCGTTGTTCCGCTTCCTCCACTTAGTACCCAAGCGGCAATTGCACAGATGCTGTCGACCCTTGATGACCGTATCACCCTCTTGCGCGAAACCAACGCCACGCTGGAAGCGATCGCCCAGGCGCTGTTCAAGTCGTGGTTTGTCGATTTCGACCCCGTGCGCGCCAAGATGGAAGGCCGCCCCCCCGAAGGCATGGACGAGGCCACGGCGGTGCTGTTTCCTGATGCATTGGAGGAGTCGGAGTTGGGGTTGGTGCCGAGGGGGTGGAAAGTTGGGAAACTTGGCGAGCACACGAGTTATCTAAACCGCGGAATCTCGCCCAAGTACATTGAGGATGGTGGCATTGTTGTTATCAACCAAAAATGCATTCGCGACTTCGCACTGGACTTAAGCAAAGCTCGCCGTCACGATCCGGGGCAACGAAAAATTGATGGCCGAGAGTTGCTGAAAGGCGATGTTTTGGTGAACTCAACCGGCGTTGGCACGCTTGGGCGTGTTGCACAAGTCCTGTCTTTGACTAGCCCTGCAATTGTTGATTCGCACGTCACGGTAATCCGTGCGGGTGCTTCGATCACATGGAATTACCTCGGGCTTTCAGTCATGCGCAGGCAGCCAGAGATTGAAGGAATGGGTGAAGGTTCCACCGGGCAGACTGAGCTAAGTCGAGGAAAGCTGGCCGTTCTCAAGCTGCTTGTTCCACCCGCGGCGGTGCTGCAAGAGTTCGATGATGTTGTCCTGCCTTTGCGCGAGCGCTTTGCAGCAAACCAGACGCAAGCCCAAACTCTGGCCAACCTCCGCGATACCCTGCTCCCGCGCCTGATCTCGGGCCAGTTGCGGTTGCCGGAGGTGTCGGATCAGGTAGAGGACGCCATGGCATGAGCATTCCGGGCACTCAGTACGCGCTCTTCGAATCGGCGGAGTCCATGCCTGTGGAACAGCAGGCGGTGGAGCCTGCAGCTCGTCGATTCAGTGACTATGTGGTGTACGTTGACGAAAGTGGCGACCACTCCCTGGCGAGCATCGATCCCGATTACCCCGTATTTGTGTTGGCGCTGTGTGTTTTTCATAAGCGGCACTACAGCGAAAAAATCATTCCCGCCGTTGAAAAACTAAAGTTCAACTACTTCGGCCATGACAGCGTGGTGTTGCATGAAAACGAGATTCGCAAGCAAAAAGGTGATTTCGCATTCCTGAGCCACTTGCCGACGCGCAAGGAGTTCATGGAGCGCTTGTCGTCCATCATGGACGCGAGCAATTTCATTCTGATTGCCTGTGTGGTGGACAAAGCCCGCTTGAGCAGTCGCGCGGGAGAGGCTTCCAATCCCTACCATATTGCCCTCGATATTTGTTTGGAAGCGCTGCGCGACTTCCTCGCGGAGAAAGGCCAAGACCAGCTAACAACCCATGTGGTGGTCGAGTGTCGGGGCAAGAAGGAAGATGGGGAACTGGAGCTTGAGTTTCGGCGCATCTGCGATGGCGACAACCCGGGAAACATGCACCTGCCATTTGACATTGTGTTTGCCGACAAGAAGACCAATCTGGCGGGTTTGCAACTAGCCGATCTTGTGGCTCGCCCCGTGGGTTTGAATTACATTCGCCCGACACAGGCAAACCAGGCTTTTGATTTGCTCAAACGCAAGTTCTACTGCGATGGCGGGCGAGAGCACGTTGGGGTTGGCTATGACAATGTGGGCTTGATCATTTACCCGCCTCAGAAAGCGAAAAGCCCCGATGAACCCACCGAGGCTGTAGCGCCGACCGGGAACCCCCAATCCACTTGAACATTAGTTTAACCTAACAATACACATTTTGTGTTGTTGCCTTGTAGAGCTATGTTTTTAATAGCTGCTTGCGCAAACTCGACGGAGGCTACAGGCCTATTTGCTTGGTAGACGCTCATACCCCCGGTTGAGCTTTCCATTCCAGCCTGTTTTGATACTTGCGCTTCATATTAAAGATTGATTTAATGTGATTTCATTAAATTAAAGAACTCTTTTGCATTATGCGCAGCACCGGTACCTACGCCACCTCCATTACGCTGGGCGAGCCGGTGAAGGCTTTTGTGCCGCACGCACTGCCGCCCGCCAAGCCGGTGCTGGCGCCTGAGTGCTACGTGGAAGCCAGCCGGGTGGCTGAGCTGGCGCTGGCCCGGTTGTCCGGCGTGGCCGGGCTGGTGCCGTCGGTGGACTGGCTGCTGTACAGCGCTATTCGTAAAGAGGCGCTGCTGACCTCGCAGATTGAAGGTACTCAGGCCACGCTGGACGACCTGTTTGACGAGGAAGCCGGCTTTGCGGTGAGCAACACCGACGATGTGGAAGAGGTCACCAACTACCTGCGTGCCTTTCGGCTGGTGCAGTCGCAACTGCGTGACCCTGCCGGGCTCCCATTGAGCGTGCGTTTGCTGTGCGATGCACACCGGCTCTTGCTGGACGGCGCCCGCGGCAACGGCAAGCAGCCAGGCGAGTTGCGTCGCTCCCAAAACTGGATTGGCGGCACGCGGCCCGGCAACGCGGTGTTCGTGCCACCACCGCCTGAGCGGGTGCCCGCACTGCTGGCCGACTTGGAGCGTTTCATCCACGACGAAGGGCAAACTTTGCCGCCGCTGGTAAAGGTGGCGCTGATCCACCAGCAGTTCGAGACCATCCACCCTTATTTGGACGGCAATGGTCGCATCGGCCGCCTGCTGATTGCCGCGCTGTTGGAGCATTGGCGTTTGTTGCCGGAGCCATTGATGTACCTCAGCGGCTACTTGAAGCAACATCAGGCCGAGTACTACCGCCGGCTGTCCAACGTGCGCACCGAGGGTGACTGGGAAGGCTGGGTGGCATTCTTCCTGGAAGGCGTGGCCGTGGCCGCGCAGGACGCCGAGCGCAACATCGTGGCCATTGCTTCGCTGCTGGCCGCCGACCGCCGCAGCCTGCTAGCCGCACCCAAAGCCGGGCCCAGCAGCTACCGCCTGTTTGAAATGCTGCCCATGATGCCGCGCTTCACCATTGACCAGGTGCGCCAGAAGCTGGCCACCAGCTTCCCAACTGCCACTGCGGCGGTCAAGGTGCTGGAAGATTTGGGCATCGTCACCGAGCTGACCGGGCAAAAGAAAAACCGCAGCTACAGTTACGCAGCGTACATTTCGCGGCTGGCTGGGTGAACGGCAACACAACGAGCAAAAAATGATGCCTGGGAGGACACGGTGACCGAAGACCAACTCGAACAGGAAGCCCTGGGCTGGCTCAAGGACGTGGGTTACACCCATCACTTTGGCCCGGACATTGCGCACGACGGGGTTGACCCGGAACGTGCTGATTACCGGCAGGTCATGCTAGCCGGCTGCCTGAAAGATGCCATTGCACGGCTGAACCCTGCGATTCCCGCCGCCGCACAGGCGGATGCGCTGGGGCAGGTGCTGGATTTGGGCATCCCGGCGCTGCTGTCGGCCAATCGGGCGTTTCACAAGCTGCTGGTGGGCGGCGTGCCTGTTCAGTATCAGCAAGACGGCGACACCCGCGGCGATTTTGTGCGCCTGATTGATTGGGCCAACGCATCTGGCAACGATTACTGGGCCGTCAACCAGTTCACCATCAAAGGCGCGCACCACACCCGTCGCCCGGACATCATCCTGTTCGTCAATGGGCTGCCGCTGGTTTTGATCGAGCTGAAAAACCCGGCCGACTTGAACGCGGACGTGTGGAAAGCCTACGAGCAGATCCAGACCTACAAAGAGCAGATTCCTGATGTGTTTCAGACCAATGAGATGCTGGTCATCTCGGACGGCACCGAGGCGCTACTGGGTTCTCTGTCTGCAGACCCCGAACGTTTTATGGCCTGGCGCACGATTGACGGCGACACGGTAGACCCGCTGGGCCAGTTCAACGAGCTGCAAACCCTGGTGCGCGGCGTGCTGGCACCCACGTACCTGCTGGACTACCTGCGCTACTTTGTACTGTTTGAGGACGACGGCACGCTGGTTAAAAAAATCGCGGGTTACCACCAGTTTCATGCGGTTCGCTCGGCCATTACCCAGGTGGTGGCTGCATCGCGTCCTGGCGGCTCGCACAAGGGCGGCGTGGTCTGGCACACCCAGGGCAGCGGGAAAAGCATCACCATGACCTGCTTTGCTGCGCGGGTGATGCAGGAGCCGGCGATGGAGAACCCGACCATTGTGGTTATCACGGACCGCAATGACCTGGACGGCCAGCTGTTTGGCGTCTTCAGCCTGGCGCAAGACCTGCTGCGCGAGCAACCGGTTCAGGCAACGACGCGGCAAGAGTTGCGCGCGCTGCTGGGCAACCGGCCTTCGGGTGGCATTGTTTTTGCGACCATCCAGAAGTTCATGCCCGGGGAAGATGAAGACAACTTCCCCATGCTTTCTGAACGGCGCAACATCGTGGTGATCGCCGACGAGGCGCACCGCACGCAATACGGTTTTGAGGCCAAGCTCAAGTCTCGAAAGATCAAGCCGGAGGGCGGCAAGAGCCCGGCTGTGGCGGTGGTTGCGACCGATGGAGATGCGCTTGTCACGGCGCTAACCACCGACTTTGCACCACCCGAATACAAAATCAGCTACGAGGCGGGCTATGCACAGCACCTGCGTGATGCCTTGCCGCACGCCACCTTTATCGCATTTACCGGCACACCGGTCAGTGGCACTGACCGCGACACGCGTGCGGTGTTTGGCGACTACATCCACGTCTACGACATGCAGCAGGCCAAGGAAGATGGTGCCACGGTGGCCATCTATTACGAAAGCCGCCTGGCCAAGCTGCGCCTGAAGGATGAAGACCTGCCTACCATTGATGACGAGGTGGACGAGCTTGCCGAGGATGAAGAAGAAAACGCGCAGGCCCGGCTCAAGAGCCGTTGGGCCGCGCTGGAAAAAGTGGTGGGCGCAAAACCCCGGGTAGAGAGAGTGGCCGCCGACTTGGTGGCCCACTTTGAGGAGCGCAACAAAACCCAGTCAGGCAAAGCCATGGTGGTGGCGATGAGCCGCGATATCTGCGTGCAGCTCTACGACGCGATCACCGCGCTGCGCCCGGAATGGCATGACCTTGACCCCGAGAAGGGGGCCATCAAGGTCATCATGACCGGCTCGGCTTCAGACCGCGCCCTGCTGCGGCCTCATATTTATAGCGGGCAAACCAAGAAGCGGCTGGAAAAGCGATTCAAGGACGCCGCAGACCCACTCCGTCTGGTGATCGTGCGCGACATGTGGCTGACGGGCTTTGATGCGCCATGCGTGCACACGTTGTACGTGGACAAACCCATGAAGGGGCACAACCTGATGCAGGCCATCGCACGCGTCAATCGCGTGTTCAAGGACAAGCAGGGCGGCCTGGTGGTCGATTACATCGGCATTGGCAATGAGCTGAAAGCGGCGATGAAAGAGTACACGGCCAGCAAAGGGCGCGGGCGCCCTACGGTGGACGCCTATGAGGCCTACAGCGTGCTGGCGGAGAAGATGGATGTACTGCGCGCCATGCTGCACGGCTTTGACTACAGCGGCTTTTTGACCGGTGGGCACAAGACGCTGGCGGGTGCTGCCAATCATGTGCTGGGTATCAAAGACGGCAAGAAGCGGTTTGCTGACGTGGCGCTGGCCATGAGCAAGGCCTTTACCCTCTGCTGCACGCTGGACGAGGCGAAGGCGGTGCGTGAAGAGGTGGCGTTTCTGCAAGGGGTCAAGGTCATCCTGACCAAGCGCGATGTAGCGGCAAAGAAGCGCACCGACGAGGCCCGGGAGCTGGCGATCAAGCAGATCATTGACTCGGCTGTGGTGTCAGAAAGCGTCGTGGACATTTTTGACGCCGTGGGGCTGGAGAAGCCCAATATTGGTTTGCTGGACGATAAGTTTCTTACCCAGGTGCGCAACTTGCCGGAGCGCAACCTGGCACTAGAGCTGCTGGAGCGGCTGCTGGAGGGCGAGATTAAAGCCAGGTTCGCGAGCAACATCGTGCAAGAGCGCAAATTCTCCGAGCTGCTGACCAACGTCATCACCCGCTACCAGAATCGATCCATCGAGACAGCACAGGTGATGGAAGAACTGGTGGACATGGCCAAAAAATTCAGGGAGGCCGCTGATCGTGGGGAGCAACTGGGGCTGTCAGACGATGAAGTCCGGTTCTACGACGCCTTAGCCAATAATGAATCCGCCGTCAAGGAATTGACCGACGAGACACTGAAGAAGATTGCGCACGAGCTGACTGACAACCTGCGCAAAAACATGACGGTGGACTGGTCACAGCGCGAGAGCGTACGCGCCAGCCTGCGGCTGATGGTTAAACGCATTCTTCGCAAGTACAAGTACCCGCCCGATCAGGAAGCGGCAGCAGTAGAACTGGTGTTGCAGCAGGCTGAGGCAATGGGTGAAAGCTGGGGTGAGTAGCGCAGTGGCTTACTTCCCCAACTTCAAGAAATCATCCCCCTTACCCAACTCCAGCAACCCGGCACCGGAGTAAATTCCCAGCTTCGCCCGCGTATCCGTAATATCCAGGTTGCGCATGGTCAGTTGTCCAATACGGTCGGCGGGCGAGAAGGGCGCGTCTTCCACTTTTTCCATGCTCAGGCGCTCAGGCGCATAGGTCAGGTTGCTCGAGACGGTATTGAGGATGGAGTAATCGTTGCCGCGGCGCAGTTCGACGGTGACTTCGCCGGTGATGGCGCTGGCCACCCAGCGCTGGGCGGTTTCGCGCAGCATGATGGCCTGGGGGTCGAACCAGCGGCCCTGGTAGAGCAGGCGGCCGAGCTTGCGGCCGTTGTCGCGGTATTGCTCGATGGTGTCTTCGTTGTGGATGCCGGTGACCAGGCGCTCGTAGGCGATGAAGAGCAGC
>Ga0209676_1003057_pt1 | contig 10791 bp, 17 predicted proteins | sample AraplaCvi_mLB_r2_FD_184282 | JGI IMG/M metagenome (GOLD analysis project Ga0209676, IMG submission 184282) | Arabidopsis root microbial communities from North Carolina, USA - plate scrape MF_Cvi_mLB_r2 (SPAdes) (version 2) | ecosystem: Host-associated > Plants > Roots > Endosphere | place: USA...
TGAAGCCGCCAATCCATCGCCGAGCAATCGAACAGGAGTGAATATCAGCAGGTTCATCTGACAACTCAGGCCGGAATCTGCGCCTCAGTGGCAGCCGCTGCGACCTTGCCTGGCCTTGCGCTCCTTGTTGCACGCACCGCGGTCATGGCGTCGCCAGGCATGCCCGGCCCAGATCCCGCCTCGGGTGGGCGAATCTGGAGTGACGTGGATAAGGCAGCATTCGGACGAAGCCGGATGTGCCCGCGCTCGTAAGCAGACAACGCTACTTTCGCGCGGAAGCGGAAACCGGAACAGGGAGAGCATCGTTCACCCTGCGGGGAGGCGCCATGACGCACCTCCCGCGGCCATTCGCCCATCGCGCGCGGCGATACCCCAGGTCACCACCTGCGGATACTTTTGGTGTGCGTGCAGCCTATCGGTCGCCCTGGCGCACGCTGCGATTCGAGGCCTCCCATGCGGGGCGGCCGGTGCGGCAAGCCATCCGTGCGTGGCTAGGTCGCCGCTTCGCGTCTAACCGACGGCACGTTGGCGCGTTCCCACTCGCGCGTACGCCGTTTGGCTTCGTCGAACAGGCGCTCGTGGTTGCCCAGGCGCACCAGCTGGCTCGCCTGGGGCGTCAGCAGTTTCCACACCGGGTCGTAGAGATGGAACACGTCGAGCATCGCCTGCGTGCTGGCGGGCGATACGCAATCGGTGCCGAACAGGATGCGTTCGGGATGCCGGTTGATCACGCCGGCAACGCGGCGCGACGCTTCGTCGGACTCGACCGCGTAGTTCGCCACCTTGTCCCAGGAGATATCGAAGTAGACGTGATCGAGGTCGGGGTTGTTCATCGCGTCCTCGATGATCTCGGCCTGGCGTTCGATGGGATTCACCACGCGCCCCAGCCCGACGTGCGCCCAGATGATCGTCGTCTTCGGGTGGCGCATGAACAGCTCCTTCGTCTGGTGCGCGAAGATCGGCACCTGGCCCCTCTTGGGAAACGGACGCTCGATGTCGGTGTGGATCAGCACGATGAGGCCGACTTCGCCGGCGAAATCGAGCAGGCGGTGCAGGGCGGGATTCCCCAGCGTGGCCTTCTCGCCGGCGATCTTAGCCGACACGAACTCCTTGATCACCGAGAACTCGCCGATGCCGCAGAACACCCCGGGGAAGGTCGTCAGCACGCGGCGCACGTGGTCGGCGGCGTACATGTCGGCGGGATTGAAGCCGGTGATCATGGGCTCGAAGCGCGCGCGCGAGGCCTCGTCGAGCGAGCGCCACTGCATCGCCAGGTACGCGTCGGTAAACGAGTAGTAGTACAGCGAGGCGTCCGACATCATGTAGTAGGTCGGCGGCGTGTCGCCCATCTCCGCATGGCTCCAGAACTGCTGGACCGGCAGGCCGAACAGCACCGAGCGCTTGATCGTGTCGCCCATCATCGTCAGGTAATCGCGGATGTCCGGGCCTTCCTGCACGTAGTTCGTCAGGTGGACGTGGGAATCGTTGAACAGATGGTCGCTCATGTTCGTAGCTCCTCGAGGCGCACCCGCGCTATTTCACGAACACCGTCGCGACGTAGCCCGAGATGCCCGGCAGGCGGCGTCATCAAGTCGGTGGCGGATTTCGCGCAGCGCATGCAATGCGTCGAGCGCCTGGGGGCATGGCCAATCGCGCCCATGCATCGGCACGTGCGCGCGCGAAACTACGCTAGGGCTGTGCAGTCCCCGGGTAAATTGGCCCTTGGCCCATGGCCATGGTGGGGTGTCCGGCACGAATCTTGGCAACGCGAACCGACGGAAGCGGGTAGCTCATCAGTACTGGTGATAATGTCCGCTTCGGATCCAACCCATCGATCGACGACAGGACGAACAGTGACGGAAGAACTGGACATTCCACCCGGGGCGCTCACCGACCCGGAAGCTTTTGAACTCATGCGCCTCTGGGCTGCACACGAGCAGTTGCACGTGGTCATCAGCAGCGACGTGGGCGGCGGAGCGGAAGATTTCGGCGAGCTCCTTGCCGATCTGTTCGAACATGCGTCCCGCATGTTCTCGCAACGCGACGGTGTTCCACTTGATCGATGCCGCGAACTGATGCTTGAGGACTTCCTGCGCAGGACGTCATCGCCAAAATCGAGCATCGAAGGTTCGCTTCCGGTCGAGCATTGAACGTGCCGGATACGGTCGGGACCACGGTCCGCAGTGCCGAGGACTGCGTGCGCGATGGCAATGTCCGCTTTCGATCCAAAGGGGGCTGTAGATTGAGTCGGAAGATGGACCTCGGAAGCCGAATCATCAAGGTCAACCACGCAGGCGAATTCGGTGCCATCTCGATCTACACAGGCCAGATCGCCGTGGCGAGATTGTTCGCAAGGGACCTGATCCCGGAGCTTGTGGAGTTCCGCTCGCATGAGCGTGGGCACAGAGAGATCTTCAGGGCCGAACTGGAGCGAAGGGGACGGTCTCGCTGCAAGAGTTATTGGCTCTGCGGGTTTGGCGGGCTCGTCCTTGGATTGTTGACTGGCCTGCTGGGGCGCTCCGGCATCTCGGCAACCACGGTTGCGGTCGAAAGCGTCGTGCTTCGTCACCTGGAGAGGCAAATCATCGAGCTTCAAGGCATGGATGAGCCTGCCGTGTCGGCGATATCGTCCATCGTTTCCGAGGAGCGCGCCCACCACGACCAGGCTGCGTCACATGTCACTGGGAACAGTCGGCTTCGCCGGGTACTCGAACCGCTCGTTTCGGCGGCGACCGAGTCTGTGATCTGGCTCGGGATGAAACTGTAGGCGCGGCAACCGACGTCCGCTTCTGGCCGATAGCGGACGTCCGCCCGGCAAAACCGATTCGCCGGTGCTAATGTCCGCTTCCGAACCGAAGCGGCCACTGCACTACGTTCTCCCCGCAATCCTTGGCAGGCGGAAATGAAGGTTAAGCGACCAATCTGCTTCTTGGCCGCCGCCGTTCTTCTCGGCGGAATAGGGCAGTTAGCTGTTGACCGAACGGTATTCTCGAGTGCGGCTGCGCGACAGGCCGTGCTCATCGCGAAGAGCAACTCGTCGGTCAAGGATCGCCTGGGCGTAGTACGTACAGCCAGCGTAGCCGAGCGGCTCGAGTTTGCGAACGGTCCCGACTGGCGACGTCGGGAGCGCTTCGTCGTACGTGTCGCTGGCTCCAAGGGCCAAGGGCTGGTCACAGTAGAAAGAGTGTTGGCAACGAACGAGGTCGCCGGGGACGCGTTTCACGTGACCCGCGTTGAAAGCCATTAGCTCACCTGGGTACTAAAGTCCGCTCCTGGCCGTTAGCGGACGTTCGGCCGATCGAAGCGGGCTCGGCGATGCTAATGTCCGCTTTCGACCCAAGGCGGACATTCCCAAGCCGCTGACCCGAGCCCCATGATCCTTTTCACGAAGCAATGCCCAGCATGTGGAAACTCACTACCTGTGCGGCCGACAGACCTGGCGTCGGCACGCGGGGCGCCGTTCGTTCGCTGCACGGCTTGCGGCAAGAGGTCGGAGTTCTCGTTCCTGGTTAGCCTCTGCTCGGGCTTCATAGGTCTCGTTGGTGGCGGGTTTTGCGCGGTCGCCTACCTTCGGTTCGTCGAGTCGGCGTTTGGCGGGCCCATTGGTTTGGTGCCGTTCCTGCTCATGTTTCCGATTGGCATCGCGATCTTCTTGCTCACTGACATCGTGCTCAGCTCCGCATGCCATCTTGCTTACCAGCGTCTGGCTCGGTCGCGGCGTCCGGAGCGATGAGTGTCTGCTTCTGGCCGATAGCGGGCATTCGGCCGGACGAGTCCGCTGCGGCGGTGCTAATGTCCGCTTTCGACCCATAGCGGACATTTCGGTGACTGCAAGGATGATCGATGAGAAAACTCAACCGCCCTGGCTGGTTGTAACTCTTTGCTTGCTCGCGGCATTGGGTGGACTGCTGGGCTTCGCTGTGCACGCATGGGCGCCGACCAATCCGCTGCCGACACTCAGCGGACGAGTTTCCTCACTGAATCTCCATGAGCAAAGGGGGCGCGTCCGTTCCTGCACGTTCTGGATGGATGGAACGGGGCCATTTCAGTATCCGAACACGCACCCCAACTCCTCGGCCATCTGTTCTTCGATGCAGCGCGGGATGCCAGTGGTGATCGGTCATGGCCCCGGTCTTGTCGGCAAGAACGTCTGGGCGCTGGAGCTCGATGGCACGACCGTCGTAACCCGGGAGGAGACGTGGGAATCGCGAGCCAGACATGCTGTGGGATGGTTATGCCTCACAGTGCTGTTTGGCTGGCTTTCGGCTTCAGGCTTGAAGCGGATGCGAAAGGCAGCCTGACCAATGTCCGCTTCTGGCCGTTAGCGGACGTTCGCACGGGACGGCCGGCGGCAGGGCTGCTAATGTCCGCTTTCGACCCAAAGCGGACATGGAGAACCGAGGTGTCAGGGAAGAAGCTTCACTGGATTCCGGCTGCGGCGGCGTTGCTTGGTCTGCTTATGAGTGCCGGATGCGAAGGGCCGCCGCTACCGAATCAGGGTGTGATGAGGGTCGCAATCGTCTCGGTATTTATCGAACAGGGGACTTGCTCCTCCCTCCTTGAGTGCGACAGGAAGCAACTGGTCTTCTCGCAGACCGACGGTAAGAGGGTGTATTTCAGCGTTTACGACGCCTCGGATCCCGGCCTGAGGGCGCGAATCACGCGAGCCGTTGAGAAGGTGCGAGCCGAGGAGGGAATCGCCGATCCGGTCGAGATCGCTTTCCGCGATGAAAGCAAAGCCGAGTCGCTGGCGAAACGGTTGCCGTCATGGGCAGACCACACCGTAGAGATCGAGTAGCTGTCCGCTTATGGCCGATAGCGGACATTCGGCCGACCGAAGCGGGCTCGGCGGTGCTAACGTCCGCTTTCGACCCAAAGCGGACGTTTTGCAGGCGGTGAGTTGCGCGGGCACTCGGCCGACTGGAATCTAGATGGGGATGTGACATGGCGTTCGAAACCATCTTTGCGCTTGCCCTGGTCGCACTCATTGTGGCGCTGGCCTATTGGCAACGCGGATCCAGCAAGTTGGCCTTCAACGTCGAGTTCGAATCAGCAATCTTCGAAACACCGGCCGGACGCCTTTCCGGCAGGGATCTGAGGGTTGTCCACTACGTTTTTCAGGAGCTTCGCGGCAACGAAGGGGGGCGTGGCCTGCGAACTGGGTGGTGGTACTGCATTGCGCCCGATTCGCGCCGGTTAATGGTGATCGGACAAGACGATCTCGTCGGCATGACCCGTGTGGAAACCAAATGGGTGGTCAGGCAACTGACGGAAGCCCAGATGCGAGGCGCGCTTCCGGCGCTTCGCGATGGCGATTGATCGCCCACGGCGGCGACGTCCGCTTCTGGCCGATAGCGGACATCGGGCCGGAGCAGGGGGGCTATCAGGTGCTAATGTCCGCTTCCGACCCAAACCGGACATGTCTGTCTAGTCGTGATGAAGGATGAAAGAGCCATGCGCAGCGATCTGCCAGGCCGCGTGGACGCGATAGCTCGGCTGCTATGCGTCGTGATCGGCGTCGCGTGGGCGATTGGAGCGTCTTATGCGTACGCAGCTGGGGAAAGAGGCTGGTTCTGGCTGCTGGCGGCAATCGCTGCGCTCTTCGTTGTGGTGGCCACCTTCGGTCCTCGATCGGTACGGACCGCGCTCGTAAGCTGGTTCCCGTAACGTCCGCTTCTGGCCGATAGCCGACACGCCCCGGCTGACGCTTGGGGCGGTGCTAGCATCGTCGTTCGATCCGCCGGTCTTGAAGGTGCGAAATGGGGGCAGTAGTCGCATGGCGCTGCGCGGTGTGTGGCGATCTTGAATCCGATGCTCCCCTGTGTTTTGGCGCCGAAGCGCCCTGGCGGGAACTGGTTCCCGAAAGTGAGTTTGACGAGCGCGTGGATCTCACTCCGGACCAGTGCGTTGTGGACGAGCAGGCGTTCTTCATCCGCGGACACGTCGAGATTCCAGTGCAGGGTCAGGCCGAGTCCCTGGCCTTCTCCGTCTGGTCCTCGCTCAGCGAACGCAGCTTCCTGCATATGTGCGAGCGTTGGGATTGCGCCGACCGGGCGGATGATCCGCCTTACTTCGGCTGGCTTTCGACGGACATCCCGGCGTATCCGGAAACGATCAACCTCAAGCTCTCGGTCCAGTCGCGGGCGCCGGGGAGGGTGCCTCTCTTCAGGCTGGAGCAGACGGACCATCCGCTCGCGGTCGATCAGAGGCAAGGCATCACCGAAGCGCGTTGGCACGAGATAGCGCACCTTCTTCTCCACACCGGTACCGACGCGTAGCGGAATGGCGCAGGCCTGGTGAGTGTCCGCTCCTGGTCGATGCCGGGCCTTCGGAATGCGGCGAACGTTTGCCAACATGCGTCATCAAGCAGGAACGACCGCTCTATGCTCGGCCCTGCGCATCCTGCCTGCGAACAGCGGCCCTCACGTCTGATACTGAGCCGCCGAGCATGGCGCCAGACAATGTGATCCCGATCCAGTAAACCGTGAGCATCAGGAACGGCGGTTCGGCTTCGCACCCCAGGCACCTTCCGGAAGGCCTGCCAGCCAGCGCGACGGTAGTGAACAGGAATATCGCCAGCATCAACAGGCCAACCAGGGCCCGGACGATGAGCTTTCGCCGGGAACGCAAGCGCGGACCGCTCGTCCGGACGATGTCGGACATGAAGCGATACCCGGCCGCAAACAGAAGTGGCGAGAGGAGCCAGCCGGCCATCAACCCGACCATGGCGTTCGAAGGCGACGCATAGGAGCGGAACCGCAAGACAAACGGACTGATTGCCTCCCGCGCCCGCGACTCGTAAACCCAGGTGACCAGCGCATGCGCAATCGAGCCTGGCAGCAGGTATGCCAGTGAGTACATGACGATCAGGCAGACCAACAACGAGGTCGTGAAGAACCGCCACGCCCTCGCTTGATGTGCACTCATTGCCGTCACCGTCATGGCCATCCCAGGCAGCTTCCCCTCCTGATTATGCCGCGGCGGAACGATGCGCGCGCTTGGCGGTTCGTCGGCAGCGAGCGGGGCGACGAGGTCGATGCTAATGTCCGCTTTCGACCCATGGCGGCATTGGCGCGGGGAAGATGGAACCCGGCTCAAGTGGGCGACAGCGACGACCTGCAGGATTCACGTGGGAAAACCATGCGGTACATTCAGACCACCGATATTCCGTCCATCTTTCAACGCCGCAAATCCGTTCAGCAGTTCCTCGGGCGCAGTCCAGCCGATCCAGACTGCATCCGCTACGTTGAACTGCGTCCGGTTGCGGGCCGCGTGGAAGTCTGGGTGTACGACGCCGAGGATGTCGGCGACGAAGTGTATTCGGACTTGGAGAGCTTTCCCGACTTCGAGCCCGACGGTCCACAAGAACCGGTGGCCACGTTCGACGAACCCGGCAGCGCAGTCGCGTATGCGAGCACGTCGGTGGCCGCCGATCCTGCTCGCTGGGTCAATGAAGGCGTTGCCGGATCGGAGTACGCGGATTTCGTGCGGGCGGGCAGGCCGCTTCGGTGGCCGACGGCTGGGTAACTGCCCTTGACGTTCGCCTTCGAGCCAAAGCGGACGGGGCGCGGGCTTGCGGAATGGCCTTCGGAACAAGGAGCGCCTACAGGCGACATCATGTATCGACTCTATCCAGTACAGGATGACTTCGAGGCCACGATTCGAATTCTCACGGCCGCGGAAGGGGGGCGCAGAAGCGCTCCATTCAACGGAATCCGATGGGACTTCAGCTATGCATCCGACGACTCCACGGACCAGTTGTACATGATCTGGCCGGACTTCCACCTGCCTGCAGGGGATAGTTTTCCAGCGGATACTCCTTTGCCTGTTGGTACCGACCTTGCTGCTCGTATGACAGTAGTAGCGGACGACATGCGCGAGCACTGCCATCGCGCACGCATCAAGCCCGGGGTCGAGTTCTATTGCCATGAAGGGCAGCGCAGGGTCGCAGTCGGACGGGTGATCCGGATAACGGGGCTGTACAAGGCGCGCGCGGATTAGGTCGTGTTGTGCGGCGCCGAACGTCCGCTCCGTCGTCTCACTAAAGTCGCTAACCAGGTGTTTGCGTGCACATGAATCTTTTCGCACTGGCTTTGATGGCGGCCGTCGCGTCAGGGACGGGCCCTGAGGTGGATGCATCCCTGGCGCAGCGCGCAACGGTTGTTGGCGTCACGTCATACGGCGGCTACCAGCCCTATGTCCTGGACATCCTCCTTCCGAGTGGTGTTGCCGCGAGATCGGTCCGGTCGGATGCGAAAGCCGAAGAGATCGGCTTTCATGACTTTTCCATCGACGCGGGAGAGTACCGGATCACCTACAAGTGCGGTTCCCGCCGTGGCTCAGCCATCAGGGCGAGGCCAGGGTTACTTTTCGAGCAAGCCGCAATTACGTGCTCCAGTGCGCAGGTGAGCCGGCGCGCCTAAAGGTCGACGATGGGTCGGATGTCGTACCTCTCCGCGCTCCGAGCGGCTCGAAACAAGTGCCGTTGCCTTGAATCCGCTTCTGGTCGATAGCGGACGTTTGGCCGGGAGACGGCACCGGCAGTGCTAATGTCCGCTTTCAACCCAGGGCGGATGCAGATAGGGGCACCGTATGCGCATTATCTTGAAGTTGCGAAACGCACTCTGCATTGCAGGTGGCTTGGCTTTGATGATTTACGGAGGCGTTTGCCTGCTCGGCGTGGACCACTGGATCTACAGCAAGTACACAGCGGGCGCTCGCGACAGTTGGGGCGTTCCAGTCCTTCTGCTGCTCGTTGGCGGCGTTAGTGTTCTTTACGGCTGGTTTGATCTCACGTCGAGCGACTGACCGGCATCGGGCACACCGGCGGCCCAACAGCGATGCTAATGTCCGCTTTCGACCCAAAGCGGTCATCGACTGAGCAACACTATGCGTCCATTGATCTATATCCAGGTCCATCGGGGCCACTTCATTGCAAAAAACCTCGGCAACGGCAAGGTGATCCGAAAAGAGTGCACGGGCCTCGACCATCCGCGCACGCTCATGGGCGATTTCCACAAAGTCCAGGAGAGCTTTGCTGCCGCTCTGAAAGAGCTCCTGCCTCCGGTCAGCCTGCTCAAGCCAAAGGGTCTCGTGCATTTGGTCCCTGTTTACGAGGGCGGCTACACCAACGTAGAAACAAGAGCGTTCAAGGAGGCTGGAGAGATGGCCGGCGTCAGCTTCGCCTTTCTCTCAACTCTGGGCCGGCCGCACACGGACTCAGAGGTCCTGGAGGTGCTGCGTTGAGTCGCAGCGGCCCAACAGGTTAGTCAAAGGGAAGCCGCTTCGCGGCGCCCTTGGTTCAGGCGTTGCCGAACGTCCGTTTCTGGCCGATAGCGGACATTCATCCCGCGAGTAAGAGAACCCCATGCCAAGCCCTCAGTACCTGATCGCTCATGCCTGCTTTGGATGCCGCAAGAGCTTTAAAGTTGCGCCGCGCCCTGATTTCTTGGCGACTTGTCCGAACTGTGGCGAACAGCTTCGCGAGATGGGGCGATCGTTCAAGGCTCCGCCAGTTAAAGACACCGAGCAGTGGGCGAAGGTCCAAGCTCTATATGACGCAGGCTTCCGCTTCTATAGCTATCGCAGCGTAGATGGCCCGCCGCTTCCGGCCCGGTTATCTGAGGTGAAGGAGTTCATTCGCCACAACCCGACCCATCCTCTCCGTATCGCGCCGCCCACTGAGCAGGGGCCCGACGCGGTAACCACAACGTCCGCTTCTGGCCGATAGCGGACATTGGGGCAGGGCGGAAGCCGGATCGGATGTTAATGTCCGCTTTCGACCCAGAGCGGACATCGGTCAGGAATGGGCGAGCCACCAGAGAGGCATTCGCATGGAGCCACTCATCATCCCGACAGCTGCTCAGCGCGATGCGAACTCGATCCGGATGATCAGCAGGGACCAGGCACAGGGCGATTGGAAGCGCCGCCAACTACTGGCCAAACGCATGCTCCGCGCGGTCGCGCCGATCATCGTCATCGGCGTTTCCGGTGCGCAACGTGTGCTCAAGCAACCGTTGCTTGAGCGCGGCCGGAACCAGTGCCAGGTCCCCCCGCTGGGAGAAGTTCCAGCCAGCGAAGTACCGCGCAGAGCCTTCGAGCAATGCATCGCTCGCATCGGGTGCCTGGGCAACGCGGATGATGCTGTCGGCGGAGTAAGTCAGCAGCAACTGTTCGGGCATCCCCTCGTAACCCGGAACGCCCGACCAAGGCCCTTTTCCTGATCCAAACCAGACGAGCAGCGTCCGGATTGCCGCATCGCGATCGGGATTCGCGGACATGAACGCAGCGCGCAGATCCTCGATCGGTGGGCCATATGGCAGCATGCCGGATCGAATGTTTTCGTCCGCATCCCAGAACGGCTTGATGGACGGAGGCATCGCGCCCAGGAAACGCTGCAGCTCGGCTTCGTTGCGGGCATGCTCAGCCTCTTGGCTCTCCATGTCCTCGAGGGAGTGCGATAGCGGAAGCTTCAGGCTCGTCATCAGCCCGTTGAGGACGTCGGGCGAGCCCGCAACCCCTACGCCTCCAAGCCGCTTTCCATCACGGAAGACTTCCATCTGCTGGCACGAATAGCACAGGAGGAAGTCGTACACGCGTCCCTTGTGCTGGATCCGCAGCGCGTGCCTTGGATCGAAGCATGCCGCGATGGCTCCGTCCCACCCGGCGATTGCCGAATCGAATGCGCGGACAGCAACGACCCTCTGCGAGTCGCTCAAATCGGATTGCCCGAGGATCCCATACCCCTGGAGCCGCGCGGCTTTGCTGTCGGGATGCTGCCATGGCTCCAGG
>Ga0209676_1003060_pt1 | contig 10786 bp, 7 predicted proteins | sample AraplaCvi_mLB_r2_FD_184282 | JGI IMG/M metagenome (GOLD analysis project Ga0209676, IMG submission 184282) | Arabidopsis root microbial communities from North Carolina, USA - plate scrape MF_Cvi_mLB_r2 (SPAdes) (version 2) | ecosystem: Host-associated > Plants > Roots > Endosphere | place: USA...
GGGCGCCGGCAAGACCACCACCACCGCCAAGCTGGCCAAGCACCTGATCGAGAAGCGCAAGAAGAAGGTGCTCACGGTGTCGGGCGACGTGTACCGCCCGGCCGCCATTGAACAGCTCAAGACCGTGACCAAGCAGGCCGGCGCCGAGTGGTTCCCGAGCACGCCCGACCAGAAGCCGTTGGACATCGCGCGCGCCGCGCTCGACCACGCCAGGCGCCACTACTTCGACGTGCTGCTGGTCGACACGGCCGGCCGCCTTGCGATCGACGAAGTGCTGATGACCGAGATCAAGCAGCTGCACGCCGAGCTCGATCCGGTCGAAACCCTGTTCGTGGTCGATGCCATGCAGGGCCAGGACGCGATCAACACCGCCAAGGCCTTCAAGGAGGCGCTGCCCCTCACCGGCATCATCCTGACCAAGACCGACGGCGATTCGCGCGGCGGTGCGGCGCTGTCGGTGCGCCAGGTCACGGGCGTGCCAATCAAGTTCGCCGGTGTGAGCGAGAAGATCGACGGCCTCGAGGTGTTCGACGCCGAGCGCCATGCGGGCCGCATCCTGGGCATGGGCGACATCGTCGCGCTGGTCGAGCAGGTCACGGCCGGCGTCGACGTGGCGGCGGCGCAGAAGCTCGCGGCCAAGGTCAAGAGCGGCGCGGGCTTCGACCTGAACGACTTCCTCGGCCAGCTGCAGCAGATGAAGCAGATGGGCGGCCTCTCCAGCCTGATGGACAAGCTGCCGCAGCAGATGGCCGCCAAGGCCACCGAGGCCGACATGACGCGCGCCGAACGCGACATCCGCCGCAAGGAAGGCATCATCCAGAGCATGACGCCGCTGGAGCGCCGCAAGCCCGAGCTGCTCAAGGCCACGCGCAAGCGCCGCATCGCGGCCGGCGCGGGCGTGCAGGTTCAGGAAGTGAACCGCCTGCTCAACGAGTTCGAGCAGATGCAGGGCATGATGAAGAAGATGAAGGGCGGCGGCCTCATGAAGATGATGAAGAAGATGGGCGGCATGAAGGGCATGGGCGGGATGGGTGGTCCCGGCGGGCCGAAGCTGCCGTTCTGAGCCGCACACACATATATATAGGCACCTGGACAGAAGCCCGCCGGGGGATGCCCCGGCGGGCTTCGTCGTTTTCTTCAGGTCTGCACGTCGTAGACCGTGTCGTGCGCTTCGACGGGCGCCGGCAGCTCCCAGCGATGCAGCATGCGCTCGATGCCCGCGTTCGACAGCGTCGTGTCGCGCTCGCGGTTGCGGCGCATCAGCTCGGCATGCGGCACCTCCAGGTACACCAGCTCGGTCTGCGCGTGGTACGCCCAGAGCAGGTCCAGCGTCTTGGTGCGCATCTGCTGGCTCAGGTGCGTGGCGTTCCAGACGAAACGCTCCTGCTTGCGCAGCAGCGCCTTCGCCTGGTCGACCGCGTGGTGCGCGGCCAGGCCATCGTTCTCGCCGTGCCTGAGGCCCAACTCGGCGCGCGCATCGTCGAAGGAAACCACCGGCCAGCCCTTGCGGTGCTGCGCCACCCAGTGGTTCTTGCCGCTGGCGGGCAGGCCGCACATCACCGTGACCCGCGAGCCCGGCGTCTGGAACAGCGGGTAGTCGGGACTGGTGTCGGCGCCGCGGAAGTAGGCCAGGCGCGTGTGCGCGTCGGCCATCTGGCGCGGGCCCTCCCAGCAGCCTTCTTCCTGCGCCAGCTGCTCGAAGAGCGCGATGTCGGCCAGGCTGTCGGCGCGCTTCTCATAGTGGCGCCCCAACATGTCGCAGCGCGCCACGCAGCACAGGTCAGGCAGGCTCAGCTCCCACGAGAGCTTGTGCACCAGCCACTCGGGCCGCAGGCCCTTGCGCGAGGCGAAGGCGTGGAACGGCACCTGGTGCACGGCGATGATCCGGCACACGGCTTCGCGCAACGCAAAGGGCACGCGGGCCTTCCACATCAGCACGCGCACGTCGACCGAGCCGCGGCGCGAATGGCCGGGCTGGCCGATGCGGCCGCTGGCCTCGTCGATCACGGTGGTGTCGGGCTTGGCGATGTCGTGCAGCAGGCAGGCCATGAACAGCACGAAGCGGCTGTCGGCGTCGGCGCGCTGGAAGTGCGCGTCGGCCAGGAGCGCGTCGATCACCATGCGCGTGTGGATGCCGACGTTGCCTTCGGCGTGGTAGTACGGGTCCTGCGGCGTCTCTTCGAGGCGCCGCAGGGCCGGCAGCAGGTCGCAGCATCGGGCCCAGTCGTAGCCTTGGGCGGGCGCGGGGACCAGCGCCCGCAGATCGTCGTAAGTCATCGCGTCCTCCTTGCGTTGGTTGCCAGTTCGGTGGGATCGCGCAGCGTGCGCAGTCCCAGGTCGTGCCAGTTCACTGGTGGTGTCGGCGCGTAGAGGTCCACGCCCGGCGCCAGCTGGTTGGGCAGCACCGGCCGGCGGCTGTGGTGCGAGCCCGAGTCGAGGATGGTCTGCACGAAGTCCGGTCGCACCCACTTGTAGCGGCCCGTCACCTGGCCGCCCGATTCGGTCTTGAGGTACAGGCCCTCGGCGAGGTTGGACAGGTCGGTCTGCTGGCGCACCAGCTCGAGCGGCTGGCCTTCGTGCCGCACGGCCTGCTCGAAGGCCGGCTTCCAGTCGGCGCTGCGTGCGAGCGATGGCTGCACGAGCGAACGCAATGCCTTCGCGCTGCGCGGCATCTCGCCCTCGTACAGCACGGGCACCGACAGCACCGGCCCCTCGGCCAGCAGCGCATGCCGCGCGGCGGTCGACAGGAAGCACTGCGCCTGCCGGTCGTAGAGGTCGAACTCCAGGAAGAAGGCCGGCAGCCGGTCGTACCAGCAGCTGTGCTTGGCAAAGCACCACTCGCCGTACATCACGTAGCGGTCCTCGAGCCGTTCGAGCAGCGCAGCTTCATGGGCGGCGGCCCAGTGCTTGAACAGGTTGAACTGCCGCTCGCCGGCGCCGCCTGCGAGGTAGTGGCCGCGCGATTGCAGCAGCAATTCGCCTGCCGAGGTGAACGACACGGCGGCATTCGCGCCATCGAGTTTTTCCTCGATGACCACATGCAGGCCCTGCAGCGCGGACAACGGCGTCTGGCCGTCGTCGGTATCGCCGGCCTGCAGCCGGGAGCCTTCCAGGTGCGCCGTACGTGGGTACTTGAGCAGCGGGATCGACGAAAGAGAAAGAGAAGAAGGGGGAAACACGTTGGTTCTCCAGATGCAAATCAGGAAAGACCGACAACGTGCGGGAGCGAAGCTGGAAGAGAGATCGACTCGGTGGCCGCGGTGGGCCGTGCCTGGTCAGTGTGGGAACGCAGCTTGGCGCCCGACATGACCAGCGAGTGGTGTTGTCGGCGTCAGAGGGTGATGACGGCGAATCGGGGCACTTGGCGCTCCAGGGGATCGAAGGGATCCGTGGGTGGATGAAAAAACGAAGGCGCGATTCTAGCGATGCGCCATGAAAAAAGCCGACCCTGAGGCCGGCTTTTTTGGTGGCTGTGTCTTCAGCGCATCAGGCCGTGGCCAGTGCCGCCGGGCGCGCCAGGCGCAGCGCATGCATCCAGGCGCGGCGCAGCACGGCGGGCGAACGCGATTCCTCGGGAATCAGCAGGAAGCCGCGGTCGCGCAGCGTGGTGCCCAGCGCGATCTGGCTGGTCAGCACGGTCAGCGGGATCGCCAGCAGCAGCGGCAGGCCGACAGGCATGAGCCAGATGAGGGCGCTCGGGTCGATCATGGCGACACCGACGGCCAGCATGGCGATCACCAGCGTCATGGGGGCCAGCTGTGAGGCAGCGACCTTCCACGGCACGGCGGCGGCTTCGCGCGGGGGCGACTTCCAGTCGAGCTTGATGCCGGTGAGGGCGACCAGCACGAACAGCGAGTGGGCCAGCATGCGCACCGGGGCCTGCACGATGGCCAGGCCGGCTTCGAGCACCGAGCTCTTCACCAGGCCCCACACACCACCGTACTGGCGTTGCTCACCGCGCATCAGCACGGCGGCGATGCCCAGCACGCGCGGCAGGAACAGCAGGCACAGGGTCCAGACCCACAGGCCGGCCAGCTCGGCGGGCAGCACGTTCCAACTCGACACGAGGCTCGAGCCGCTCAGCCACAGGGCGGTGCCCAGCGTCAGGAAGGCGAGCCACAGCGGGGCCGAGACATACGCCATGGTGCCGGTCACGAACATCGCGCGGTGCACCGGGTGGATGCCGGGCTCGGCCATCAGGCGGGCGTTCTGCAGGTTGCCCTGGCACCAGCGGCGGTCGCGTTGCAGCTCGGCCAGCAGGTCCGGCGGTTGCTGCTCGTAGCTGCCGACCAGGTCGGACACCAGCCACACGTGGTAGCCGGCGCGGCGCATCAGCGCGGCTTCGACGAAGTCGTGCGACATGATGCCGCCCGACATGCCGCCGGTGCCCTTGATGGGGGCCAGTGCGCAGTGCTTCATGAAGGCTTCGACGCGGATGATCGCGTTGTGGCCCCAGTAGTGCGACTCGCCGAGCTGCCAGAACTGCATGCCCAGCGTGAACAGGCGACCCGTCACGCGCGAAGCGAACTGCTGGGCGCGGGCGTGCAGCGTGACGTGGCCGATGGCCTGCGTCGCGGTCTGGATGATGCCGGCGGTGGGGTTGGCTTCCATCAGCTTGACCATCGAGGCCAGGCAGTCGCCGCTCATCACGGAGTCGGCGTCGAGCACGACCATGTAGCGGTAGTCCTTGCCCCAGCGGCGGCAGAAGTCGGCCACGTTTCCGGCCTTGCGGTGCGTGCGGCGGGTGCGCAGGCGGTAGTACACCTCCACCTGCGGCTGGTTCGGGCTCTCGGCCAGCGCGGCGCGCAGGTCTTCCCAGGCGGCGCGCTCGGCGGCGGCGGTCTCGGGGTTGTAGCTGTCGGACAGCACGAACACGTCGAACTGTTTGGCGTGGCCCGTGGAGGCGACCGATTCGCAGGTGGCGCGCAGGCCGGCGAACACGGTGGCCACGTCCTCGTTGCAGATCGGCATGATGATCGCGGTGCGTGCCTCGGGGTTCATCGGGTGGTGGGCCACCTGTTTCGCCGAGAGGGCGTGCTTGTCACCGCGCACGGAAACGTAGAAGCCCATGAGCGCGGTCACGAAACCGGTCACGACCCAGCCCGAGAGCAGGCCGTACAGGCCGATCTGGCCGTATTCGAGCCAGACGTTGTCGTAGTCGGGTTGCACGCTGGCGAACAGCGACGACGCGATCACGGTGCTCAGCAGCGTGAGCAGCATGAAGGCGAGGCGGCGCTGGCCGGCGGCGCGTTCCCAGGCCTGCGGGGCCGGGGCGGCCTGCTTGGCGGCGGGGGCGCTGTCGGCATTGCGGCCGGCGCCCAGGCGCACGAGCAGCGCGGTGCCGATGCTGTTCCAGAAACCACGCCAGGGGCGCGGGGCCATGGAACCGCGGTTGACCGGCGGTGCGGTCACGGCGTTGGGGTGGCGTTCCTCGCGCAGCGCGCTGCGGCGTGCGAAATCGGATTCGGCGAGGACGTTGAGGTGGGAGAAGTCGTTCGGCTTCATCGGTTCATTCACCAACGTTGCTTGTCGAGGGGGGTGTCGCCAATGGCCGGAAGGCGCTTGAAGACGCAGTCCGTGGCGGCGCCGCCGACGCCGGAGAGCGCGGTCAGCGAATGGCCCGCGGCACGGGGCCGCGAGGAGGAAAACTGCTTTTGACGCAGGCCGTCGCGCTGCGGACGCAGTGCGAAAGATGGGCTGGTAAGTGCTGTCATGCCAGTACAGGGGCAAACCCTGTGCCAGCCTGGAAAAACGCTTTCAAATCAACGACTTGGCGCGATCTGAAACCGTTTTCCGTGGGGGAAGGGCCTGCCGGGCCCCCGAAACCCCCGTTTTTGTCGCCGAATCCCGACAAGCCGGGGAGGCCCTCGGGAAACAGCCTTTCAAATCAACGACTTAGGCCTGTCGCTACTCGGCGACAGGGTCCCCGCCGGGAGCGACAACGTCGGCCTTGAAGTTGCCTGGCGTGAGTTCGTGCTTCTGCAGCAGGCGGTAGAACTCGGTGCGGTTGCGGTCGGCCAGGCGGGCGGCGTCGGCCACGTTGCCGTCGGTCAGCTTGAGCAGGCCGACGAGGTAATCGCGCTCGAAACGCTGCTTGGCCTCGGCGTAGGTGAGCACCTCCACGCTCGGCACGCGCAGCGCGCGCTGCACCAGCGCCAGCGGGATCAGCGGCGAGCCCGACAGCGCGCAGACCTGCTCCACCACGTTGTAGAGCTGGCGCACGTTGCCCGGCCACGCGGCAGTGGTCAGCGCCTTCAGCGCCTCGGGCGCGAAGCCCGACAGCCGCTTGCCGTACTTGGTCGACAGCTTCTGCAGGAAGTGGTTGGCCAGCAGCGGAATGTCCTCGCGCCGCGCCGACAGCGGCGGCAGCGTGAGCGTCACCACGTTCAGGCGGTAATAGAGGTCTTCGCGGAACTGGCCGGCTTCCATCGCGGCGTCCAGGTCGCGGTGGGTGGCCGAGACGATGCGCACGTCGACCTCGATCGACTGGCTCGCGCCCAGCGGGCGCACCGCGCGCTCCTGCAGCACGCGCAGCAGCTTGACCTGCAGCGCGGGCGGCATGTCCCCGATTTCGTCGAGCAGCAGCGTGCCGCCGTCGGCCTGCTGGAACAGGCCCTTGTGGTTGGCGTGGGCGTCGGTGAAGGCGCCCTTCATGTGGCCGAACAGCTCCGATTCGAGCAGCGCCTCGGGAATGGCGCCGCAGTTGACCGCCACGAAGGGCTTGTCGGCGCGCGCGCTGGCCTTGTGGATGGCACGCGCCAGCAGTTCCTTGCCGGCGCCGGAGTCGCCGCGCAGCAGCACGGAGGCGTCCGACTTGGCGACCATGCGCGCCTCGGCCAGCAGCTCGGCCATGCGGTTGCTGCGGCTCACGATTTCCGAGCGCCAGCTGTCGTCGCCGGTCTTGCTCGGCGTGGCTGCGGGGGCGCCGAGCGCCAGCGCCTGCGCGATCTTCTCGAGCAGTTCGCGCGCGTCGTAGGGCTTGGTGAGGTAGGTGAACACGCCGCGCGCCGTGGCCTCGACCGCGTCGGGAATGGTGCCGTGCGCGGTCAGCAGGATCACCGGCAGCGTCGGGTGGCGCTTGCGGATCTCGTCGAACAGCTGCAGGCCGTCGCGCCCGGGCAGGCGCACGTCGCTGAGCACCAGCTGCGGGTGCTCGATCTCGAGCTGCGTGAGCGCGGTCTCGGCCGAAGTGACGGCCGTGACCTGGTAGCCCGCCGACACCAGCCGCATCGAGAGCAGCCGCAGCATGTCCGGGTCGTCATCGACCACGAGGAGGCGGGCACCAGCTGTACTCATGGGTTGGATCTGCTTCCGTTGGAGGGCGTGGGTGCCGGCGTGTTGGGCCGGGCGAAGCTGCGCTCGATGGCGCGCAGCGCCTCGATGCGCTCGTTGAGCTGGTCGATGCGGCGCTGGCTGTCGCGCAGCTGCTGCACCTGCTTGTCGCGGTCGTCCTCGACGCGGCGCTGCTCCACATAGCGCGCGGCCAGCGCCCGCGCGAGCGGGTGCAGCGGCTGCGCCTCGGGCGCCGGGTTGGCGATCACGCGCTGCAGCAGGCCCAGCGCGCGCGCCAGGTCGGCCGGCACGCGGGTCTGTGCGAGCAGGATCGCCAGCTGCATCTGCGCCGCGGGCGTTTCGCCCTGTTCGCCGACGCGCGCAATTTCCGCACTCAGGTCGGCGCCGCCCAGCGGGCGCACCTTGTCGGCGTAGGCCAGCATGGCCGTGAGGGGGCCTTGGGTGAGCTGCGTGAAGAGCGAGGCCGGCTGCGTGGCCGGCGCGCGGGGCTCGGCCTCGACCGGCACCACGCGCGGCGCGGCCACGGGCGGCGGCAGCGCGTCGGCTTCGGCTGGCGGCTTGGGCTGGGAGGCGCAGGCCGCCAGCAGCAGGGCGCATGGCACGGCCATGGCCCCGGCGAAGGTGGATCTGCGGACGAACGAAAGGAACATGGGTCGAAAAGGCGCGGGGCGGTGTGGGTGGGGTGTCCGGGGTCAGGTCGTGCGCGGCAGTTCGATGCGAAAGCGTGCACCGGGGCCGTCCGGCAGCAGGGCGATGCGGCCCCCATGGGCTGCAATGTACTCCTGCACGATGGAAAGTCCGATGCCGGTGCCTTTCACCGTGTGCTCTGGCTGGCGCTCGCCGCGGAAGAAGGGTTCGAAGATGCGGTCGCGGTCGTTCACGGCAATGCCGGGGCCGGCGTCGCACACGTCGATGTGCACCGCCTCGGGCGTGCCCGACACGGCCAGCGTGATCACGCCGCCGGCGGCCGAGAAGCGGATCGCGTTCGACAGCAGGTTGGCGATGGCGGTGCCGAGCTTGGTGCGATCGACCGTGAGGGCGATCGGCTCGCCCTCGGCGCGCACGCGCAGGCCGTGCGCCTGCCACTGCAGGCGCTGGGCCTCGATCTGCTCCTCGATCAGCGGCAGCAGCTCGGTGCGCTCGCGGCGCAGCTCGCGCGCCTCGAAGGCGGCGGCGTTGAAGCGCAGCAGCGCCTCGATCTGGTTCTGCAGCGACACGGTGTTCTGCTGCAGGATCTGAGCCACTTCGAGCTGCGCCGGGTTCAGCGGGCCGGTCACGCCGTCCTCAAGCAGCGACACGCCTTCGCGCAGTGCCGCCAACGGCGTCTTCAGCTCGTGCGACACGTGGCGCAGAAAGCGCGCCTTGTCGGCGTCGAGTTCGGTCAGGCGCAGGCGCAGCCATTCGAGCTGCTGCGACACGCGCCGCACGTCGGCCGGGCCGCGGATGTCGATCGGTTCGTCGAGCCGGTTCTGGCCCAGGCCGACGATGGCGTTCTCGAGCCGCTTGAAGGGGCGCGCCAGCCAGATGCCGAAGGCCAGCGCCAGCGACACGGCCAGCACGCTGGCAGCCACCACCTCGCGCATCAGCCGGCGGCGCGCGTTCTCGATGCGCTTGGCCAGCGCGTCGTTCTGCGTTTCGATCAGGAACTGCGCCTGCTGGGCGATGTTGGTGTTCAGGGCGTCGAGTTCGCGGAACTGCATCGCCATCGTGCTTTCGCGCGCCAGGGCGCTGTCGGGGCTGCCGCCGAGCAGCCCTTCGATCACGCCGAGCTGGCTGCGCCACATGTCGATGCCGGCGGCCGGCAGGCCGTTGCGTTCCAGACGCTCCAGCACCTGGTGGGCTTCGCGCGCCGCCTCGTCGAAGCGGCGACGCAGCACGGCGTCGTTGAGCACCAGCGACTGGCGTCCCGCGCGTTCCATGGCCGCGCTGCGCTCGGCCAGCGACTGCGAGGCGCCCGACAGGCGCAGCGCGCGCGCGGCGGCGTCGCGGCTTTGGGTGACGAGCGCGTCGTACTGCAGCACCGAGCGCAGCGCCACGCCCACCAGCAGCGCGGTGATCAGCAGGAAGGCAAACAGCAGGAGCTGCTGGAACGAGCCCCGGACGGACGGACGTTTCGCCATCAGTGGGCGAGCACCGTGGCGGCAGCAGCCAGGGCCGATTCGCGCGTGACCACCTCGCCGCGCAGCGTGTAGGCCAGCGAGCGGGTGATGCGCAGGTCGGCCATCTGGCCCACGAGGCGGGCGTCGCCTTCGAAGTTGACGACGCGGTTGCAGGCGGTGCGGCCCATGAGTTCGTTGGCGTCCTTGCGCGACGCGCCCTCGACCAGCACGCGCTGCGTGCTGCCCACCAGCGCGTCGCCGAAGCGGCGCACGTTGCCGTCGATCACGCGCTGCAGCGTCTGCAGGCGCGCCAGCTTCACCTCGTGCGGCGTGTCGTCCTGCAGCGCGGCGGCGGGCGTGCCGGGGCGCGGGCTGAAGATGAAGCTGAAGCTGTTGTCGAACTGGCAGTCGTCGATGAGCTTCATCATCTTGTCGAAGTCGGCATCGGTCTCGCCGGGGAAGCCGACGATGAAGTCGCTGGAAAGCGCGAGCTCGGGGCGGATGGCGCGCAGCTTGCGCACCGTGCTCTTGTATTCCATGGCCGTGTAGCCGCGCTTCATGGCCATGAGGATGCGGTCGCTGCCGTGCTGCACCGGCAGGTGCAGGTGCGAGACGAGCTGCGGCACCTTGGCGTAGGCCTCGATGAGCCGGGGCGTGAACTCGTTCGGGTGGCTGGTGGTGTAGCGGATGCGCTCGATGCCGGGGATCTCGGCCACGTACTCGATGAGCAGCGCGAAGTCGGCGATTTCGGCCGTGTCGCCCATCTTGCCGCGGTAGGCGTTCACGTTCTGGCCCAGCAGCGTGATCTCGCGCACGCCCTGGTCGGCCAGGCCGGCGATCTCGACCAGCACGTCATCCAGCGGGCGGTTCACTTCCTCGCCGCGGGTGTAGGGCACCACGCAGTAGCTGCAGTACTTGGAGCAGCCTTCCATGATCGACACGAAGGCGGTCGCGCCTTCGACGCGCGCGGGCGGCAGGTGGTCGAACTTCTCGATCTCGGGGAAGCTGATGTCCACCTGCGGGCGGTCCAGGCGCTCGCGGTCGTTCAGCATCTCGGGCAGGCGGTGCAGGGTCTGCGGGCCGAACACGATGTCGACGTACGGCGCGCGCGCGATGATGGCCTCGCCCTCCTGGCTGGCCACGCAGCCGCCCACGCCGATCTTCACGCCCCTGGCCTTCAGGTGCTTCACGCGGCCGAGGTCGGAGAACACCTTTTCCTGCGCCTTCTCGCGCACCGAGCAGGTGTTGAAAAGAATGAGGTCGGCCTCGTCGACGTTCTGGGTGGGCTCGTAGCCCTGGGCGGCGTTGAGCACGTCGGCCATCTTGTCCGAGTCGTACTCGTTCATCTGGCAGCCGAAGGTCTTGATGAATACTTTTTTCATGGGGAATTCTCT
>Ga0209676_1003064_pt1 | contig 10781 bp, 7 predicted proteins | sample AraplaCvi_mLB_r2_FD_184282 | JGI IMG/M metagenome (GOLD analysis project Ga0209676, IMG submission 184282) | Arabidopsis root microbial communities from North Carolina, USA - plate scrape MF_Cvi_mLB_r2 (SPAdes) (version 2) | ecosystem: Host-associated > Plants > Roots > Endosphere | place: USA...
GACGGAGCGCCTTCTGCGTTTCGGCGAGGCTGATCGGACGCGGCGATACCAGCTCGCGATAGGCCGGATACTTGCGGTCGATCAGCGCGCTGACTTCCGCAAGCTGGGCCTGCACGGCGTCCAATTCTCCGCGAAGCCGCGTGACCTCGACCGGTTTGCGATCGCCGAGCGCGCGAAGCAGATTCTTGTCGAGCATGTTCGCCCGTGCCGCGAGATCCTGTTCCTGGCGCACCGCTTCCGCCATTTGCGGCGTCTTGGCGGCAGCGCGCGCGGCGGTTTGCAGCACGGCGCGCCCCGACGCCGAGCTGATCGCATCCTGTGCGGCGAGGAAGGCGCGATTTTGGATCGCAGACTGTCCCGCCGCGTCGGGCGTATCGCTCATCAGCGCGAAAGCCGCGTTCATATAGGTGGTATAGATGCTGCGGCCGGGATCGGCCTGTTGCCGGTCGAGCGCCGACAGCGTGATCGCATTCGCACCCGCGGCCGCCTGCTCGTTCAGGCGCCGTACGATCGCGACCGCCTTTGCCGCCGCCTGCTCCGCCTCGGCCGCCCGTCCCTGCCGCGCGAGGCTGGATGCGATACGGCTATAGGCGTGCGCGGTGTCGATGTGCGCTTCGCCCACCGTGCGGAGCAGGATAGCGAGCGACTGGCGGTGATAGGGCTCGGCAGCCTTGTCGCCCTGCTCGCCATCGGCGCGGGCCAGTGCATCCCCCACGTTATTATAGGCGACGGCGGTAAGCGGATGATCCTCGCCGAGCAGGCGCCGCCGGATATCGAGCGCCCTGGCCGTCATTTCGGCTTCTTCCCTGTGGCGGCCAAGCGCGCCGAGCGTCGAGCCGAGGCTGGTATAAGCCCACGCCGTTTCGGGATTGTCGTCGCCGAACTTGGCGCGGAAAATGCCGAGCGCGCGCCGCATCATCGGCTCGGCCTGATCGTCGCGGCCGTTGTCGCTCGTATTGAAGGCAAGATTGAGGAGCGTCGTCGCATAGGAAGGATGTTCGGTGCCGGTGATCCGCTCTTGAATGTCGAGCGCGCGCCGATACATCGGGTCGGCTTCGCTATAGCGCCCCTGCTCGTTCAGGATATGCGCGACATTGGCATAGAGGGTCGCCGTGCGCTGGCTGGTCTCGCCCAGCGAGGCGCGCGTGATATCGAGCGCCTTGCGGAACATCGGTTCAATCACGCTGGGCGGCTGGCCCTGGCTTTCCATGTTGATCGCGAGATTGTTATACGCCTCGCCGGTCAGCGGATGCTCTTCGCCGAGCCGGGTGCGGCGGATGTCGAGCGCCTTGCGATAGGCGCCATTGGCCTCGGCGAAGCGGCCTTCGGACATCAGGGCGTAACCGACTGCGGTGTAGCCCAGAGCCGCCTGCGGGCTGTCGTCGCCCTTGCTCGTCCGCCACAGGTCGAGCGCCTTGTTGGCGGCGGCGCCCGCTTCGGAATAGCGGCCCATGTCGCCGAAATTTACCGCGCTGTTGTAATAGCGGAGGGCGATGTCGGCGCTTGTCGTCTCCGGGAGTGCCTCGTCGATCACGCGCGCCTTCTCGAGCAACGGTTCGGCCTCGTCATAGCGACCGAGGCTGCGCATCGCATCGCCGAGATTGCTGTAGGCGGTAGCGGTCTCGCCGTGCTTTTCGCCATTCACTTCGAGACTGGTGGCAAGCGCCTTGCGGAACAGCGTTTCAGCTTCCTTCATCTCGCCGAGCTCGGAAAGCACCGCGGCGAGGTTGGCCGTCGCGATGATCGTCTTTGCGTCCTTCTCCCCCCGCTGGGCGATCCGCTTGGCGAGGATCGCACGGCGCAGCGGCAGCGCCTCGCCCGGCCGGCCCTGTTTGATGTAGTTGGACGACAGGAACATGTAGGCGGTCAGCGTCTCGTCGTCGTCTTCGCCAAGCTGCGCGCGGTCGATGTCGAGCAGACGCTTCCAGAGGGGCTCGGCTTCCTTGAGCCGGTTCTGCGTTTCGAGGCTGCCGGCGAGCAGCCGGTAGCCAAGGCTGGTGATCAACCCGTCGGCGCCATAGCGTTTTGTCGCTTCCTCGATCCAGCGGCGATAGACGCTTTCGGCCTCGACGGGTTTGCCCGCGCGCTCGAAGTCCATGCCCTTGTTGACGAGGTCGAGCATTTTCTGCTGATCGTCGCTGAACTCGCTCGCCGTTGCTTCCTGTGCGATCGCCGCGGGCATGCTGGCCCATAGCGGTGCCGCGGCGATCGCGGCGAGGAAGCTCAATCGGCGATGGGACATTATCGATCATCCTTTTCTGTCGGCGACGGGGAAATGCTCGCGCCGGTCTTGAAAGCCTTCGTAGCGGATCGAATGCACAGGATTGTGATCGGGCTCACCATATCTCATCTATCGTACGAATTTCATTGATTATTCGTTCAATGTGCGGTCGGTCACATCGACGATGCACCATCGCCCGCTAAGCGAAGCCGACGAGATGCATTCCAACGAATCGAAGGACGACAGAGAATGGCGAATTTTTGCTCCGAATGCGGATCGGCGCTTTCCCCCGATGCGCGCTTCTGCGCGGAATGCGGCGCGGCGGTTTCCGGCTCCGAAAGTGCCGCCGCCCCCGCCGCGTCGCCTGCCATCATCCCGGCGCCGCTGCCGGTGATCGACGTTGAAGCCGACGGTGCTTCCCCCGCACCGCGCCGGACCGGACTGCTTCTCGGCGGCGCGGCGTTGCTGGCCGTCGCGATCGGCGGCGGTGCCTGGCTCGGCCTCACGAGTTCGGGGGACAGGGCCGGCACCATCGAAAAAGCCGACACGGGCGAGGTCCGCGCCGCGGCCGAGACCGCAACGCTCTATGCCGTCGCCGAGGCCAATTTGCGCGACCAGGCATCGCTTCAGGGATCGAAAATCGTCGGGTCGCTGAAACGCGGCGAAAAGGGGACCGGCACGCTCGTTACCGACGAGCGCGGCAAACAATGGCTCAAGCTCGATGGCGGCAGCGGCTTCGTCAGCCTCGCCAACCTTGCGAAAGCCGTTCCGCCGACGCTGGCAAGCCTCGACGGCAGCGACCGCATCACGACCGCACAATGCACCGTGCTGGAAAGCCCAGCGGCGGGCGCCGCTTCGAAGATGGTCCTGAAGCCGGGCGCGGCGGTCCGGCTGGTCGGTGCGACCGCCGACGGCTTTACCGAAGTCGGGCTACCCGGTGGTGGCGTCGGCTATATGCCGGGAGCTTCGGCCTGCGCAACCGAACCGTCGCCGGCCAAAGGCGCGGTAGCCAATTCGCTCATCCAGTTCGACGCGCGCAGCTGCGAACTCGGCCCCGAGCTCGAGCCCTATTTCGAACGGGCCCGCAAGGTACGCGACGGGCAGAATATCGAAGAGACGGGAGAAGAATATGACTTCCCGGTCGACAAGAAATTTCGCGGCCTGCGCGTGACCGCCGTGATCGTCGGCTATGAGTGGCAGGGTGTCGCGTTCGGCGATCCGGCCAGCAAGGTCCAGGCCGCTTTCCGGCAGATGGGTTTCACGATCGACAAGAACGGCGACTTTGCCGTCGACGACGACGTCGAAGTCTCGACGACGATCCGCCCCACCGATGCCGGTTCGCGGTCGCGCGGGCAAAGCGAGCTGATCTGCGGCGTCTAACTGTCCCTTGTAAAGGAAGCGTCCCGATGCCCATGTTGTCACGGCTTCACTGCACTGCACCTCGCGCGGTTCTTGCTATCGCATTGCTACTGGTTCCCCAGATAGCGCTTGCGCAGAGCTGCAAGGCGGACTTTGCCGCAGTTGAAAAGAGTATCGCAAGGCTCGAACTGTCCTATGCGGACATCCTGTCCGATATCAGTTGCGATGCCCCGACCGTGAAGGCGCATCAGCTGATGTGCGACTCGTCGGACGAATACCCCTCCGGACTCTGGCGTATGGGCCGCCTCGATGACCTTGCCTGGGTATACGCAAACGAGAATGCAACCGGGCAGGAAGTCGACCGCCGCGATCCCCCGCGCGATGCCAGCTTCATCGCAAAGCGGGACGCCTGTACCGATGCGGCCTGCCTGTGCGACGTGATCGTCGGTCACACGAACGACAGCCTCGGCGGCGAATCGCCCTATCCGAAGCCCTGAACATACGACTCGCCAAATGGCGGCATTTTTCAACGCTCGACAATCTCCCGGCTCCCCAGCTTGTTCATGTGATCCAAGGTATGCTGGCGACAGTCCGATCTTTCGGAGCTTGACTTCAACCGGATGCCCTTTTGGCCGGTTTAAGACGGTCGGCTTTTTGGCGCAAATCGGGCGGAGCAGACATTACCCTTCGCCGATCGGCTGAGTTAGCATCGGACTAATCGCAGCCGCTCAGCAATACCAATGCAGATCTAAGCCTTATGCGTCGCACGCAACATATCACGTAGTGTGCAGACGGCGCGAGGTCCATCAGCACGAAATAGGATGCGATGTAGGTTGCAATGTAGGATCTCAGTTGTTCTTCTTTTGTTCTAATCGAGAAGTTAGTTCTCGATCGACGAAGGAGATTAACATTGACCTGTTGCACCGCTAATATCTTGGATTTCGGAGCGGACCCCACGGGCGCATCGGATAGTTCTGCTGCTATTCAGGCCGCGCTGGACAGCCTAAGCAAAGCTGGCTGCCTGTTTATTCCTAAGGGCAACTATCGTGTCGAAAACACGATCGAACACGCTTTGTCGGAATCTTGGGGCGGCGTCACCTTTCAAGGAGAGGGGCCGGCGTCGTGCGTTACGTGGCATGGTGGTAGCAGCAGGCCAGTCTTCCACGTTCGAGGCGTTGCAGGACTCGGGTGGTATTCTCGCGTCGTATTCGAGAACTTCCAGGTCGTGGGTAATTGCTATACCGGCAGTACGCCTGACGGTCCCGTGACCGCTCTCTACACTGGTGTTCCGGCTATCCAGTTTGGAGATTCGCCTGAGGTCGCCACGACGGGAGTATGCAATCCGACCGTCCGCAACATGCTTCTGCGGGAGTGTGGCTTTGGAATCCTTGGTTATTACGAGAGCGACGAAGTCGCGATCTATAACAACTACATCGATCGCCCTGAGCAGTATGGTATTTATAACGCACACGGTGGCTCCGGTTGGTGGATTCATTGCAACCACATCTCGGACGGTCAGGCGAGCAGCACGGGAATTCGCGCTTCGCTCTCGTCAAATATCATTGAAGATAACATCATTCAGGGCGGCGCCTTCAGCGTAGGCGTCCAAGTGGATGGTGGATTTGGCGAGGGCAAAGCTTTCTCGATCCGGAACAACTATTTTGAAAGCCAGACTGCTGGCGACTACGCAATTGTTTGCTACGATGCTGACACCGGCGTAATCGAAAATAACACGTTCAATGGTTTTGCTGGCGCTATTATCATTCGACTTGTTGGCGCTTGCAACAATGTCGTAATAGGCGCCAATCGTCACACACAATCTGCTGGGACGATCACCTCCCTAATTCATGCCGACAGCGGTAGTACCCGCTGCATGGTTACGGCCCATCAGTACACCACTGGTTCGGTCACGACGATCACCGGCCCATTCGCCTATATCGCGGAGCACGGCGGCAATTACGGATTCGGAACGGGCGCCCCACATAAAAAGTTAGTTGTCTCCGATGAGGGTACCAATGGGTTCGAGATCGAGCCCAGAGAAGGAGATTATACTCGACTGCTGAGCTACAATCGAACCACGAATAGCTACACTCCGTTATACCTGGAAGCCTCTCAGCTTCTGACTGTGGCTGGCGCGATTAACGATTATCCAGACGATTCTTCGGCGGCCAGTGCGGGGATTCCCCTCTATGGCTTTTATCGGACAGGCTCTGCGCTTAGGATACGTGTGTCGTAGCAGATTACCCAATCCGTCCCGTCTCCCCTCATATGGGCGAGACGGGACGCTCTGGCGTAATTGGCCGATTGCGGTCGGGCAGCTTAGGGGGATATTGAGAGAAGCGGACGTTAGAGGCGCGCAGCTTGGCCGCGACCGAAATCCAACCATTGCGAACATTCTGCACGGTCGGGGATTGCTGAAACCAACCGTTCAGCGAGCTTCAGTTAGAATATCCTGCGAAGCCTCGCAATCGAGTGGTGAAATCTGTGGCGGCCGCCTCCAAAGCGTTCAATTTGAATGCCGGGGGTGATGTACAAGTTCGGTTGGCCCGATCCAACCAGGCAAGAATGTTCGCGCGCAGCCGCGTCTGAACTTCCTTATCCGACATCTGCAGCCATTTATCTGTTTCCATGGAATAGGATGCTTCAAAGCTCTCCTCTCCCATGCACTTGTCGATATACATCGACACGTTGACTGAGGCGCTGCCTTCGTTCCAGCGAACCTCCAAGTCATTATGCTCATCACCCTGAGCCAATATCACGGAAGCATCGCCGCCATTAGCGCCATCCACACTTGATATGCTGGTTACAAGCCATGGGCCGTAGTTTTTGCTCGCGGGCATAGAAGCTGCTGCTAATGAGCTCACCGACAGCAAGAATAGGCAGGATAGCAATCGCATTTCTCGAGGCTGGGCCAAATGCTTCCGTTCTGCAACCCTCCCCATATCGGCCATTCGACCATCGTGGAGCTGGCCGCTAAAGTTGCAGCCGAATCTGGCCGCTGGCGGCCTGGCGGCTCCTCGGCAACAATCGAGAAGAGCTAACGCTGAACACGACCACTGCACAAATATGCCGCTTTCAGCTTTGGTCCGGTGACCTTGACTTGGGCGGTAGAATTGGGTCGAGTGAGTTTTCACGACGTCAAAGTGAACACATTGGATGATGATTCACGCAATCTCGCAACTAACGAGCCAAGACGCGTTGCACGCTAAGCGGGCGGAAGCGCTCGGAGGAGTCCGACCGTCATGCTCTCGGCGCTGATGCTCCTAAGCGCCGCGTCGACGAGCGCGCCGGACGCGGGTGTAATCGAGTGGTTCCTGCTCAGGAAGGAGTATTGCACAGCGACAGTCGACGGGTGCGTCGACCAAGACGGGCGGCAGGTTCGACCCAACACGCGCTATGCCGTCAGCAACGTCGTTTGCGAGGATTTGGAGACGCACCAGCGGTCTTGGCGTTGCAGTTTCGACGTCAAGCAAACCCGCTGGATGGAGGGCGAAGAAATTGGCGAGCCAGAGCTGAAAAAGCTGACCCGCATTTTTGACGCGGTGAGCGTCATCGCCCAGAACGGAAACAAGAAGACCCCCAGCGTGATCTGGATGGAACGCGCTCACGAATAAGTGCGTAAGCCGCGCCGGAGGTCCTTCCATCTCCTGACGCCGGAGCTGGCCGCTACGAGACTGACTGCTTCTGGTTGCCGATCTTCAAAAGCCGACATTTAAGTGCAACAGGATTCACCCCCATAATCAATCGGTCGGGCAAGCTTGAGATGTCCTGGAATAGCAAACCACTCCACCCGCGAGACACCAGCTCGCAAATCGAGAACGAAAGCTAGTGATCCAATTCCGAGATTGGATTTGCCAAGACATCGGTGTTGTAGTTAATCGAAGCTAGGCTCGCGGACAGATTTTTTGTCGAGATTCGCGACACGTGAAAAGAATGTGCCGGAGAATTGCTCCTGCGGTACGTATCGGGCAATCCCTGAGGGACTTCGCCTGCGAAGGAGTGTCCGCGAGCCATCATGACCGCCAGCCCGTTCAAGCGCATTGACCATCTCAAGCTTGCATCAAGCCTTTCGGATTTGGCACTTCTGCTCGGCTTCCAACCGAAGCCTTTCGCATGGGTGGTCTACAAGCAGCCCAGCAAATACACTTCCTTTACCGTTCCAAAGAAGCGTGGCGGACATCGGCTTATAAAAGCCCCCGAACCAAAGCTCAAAAATGTTCAGAAGCGTCTATGTGAACTTCTGCAAGACTGCATTGCCGACATAAATAACCAACGGGGTCAAACGGAAAAGTTATCACACGGATTTCGACGTAAGCACTCAATTATGTCAAATGCATATCAGCACCGAGGTCGACGATATGTTCTCAATATTGACCTGAAGGATTTTTTTGGTACGATCAATTTCGGCCGAGTTCGCGGTTTTTTTATCACCAACAAGCATTTTGCGCTGCACGAGCGTACGGCAACGGCAATTGCGCAGATCGCTTGTCACGACAACAGCCTTCCCCAAGGCGCTCCCACGTCTCCGGTGGTTTCCAATCTGATTGCCCATATTTTGGATGTTCGGCTAGCCAAACTGTCCCGACGATATGGAGTTCACTACACGCGCTACGCTGATGACCTCACCTTCTCCACCAATCGGCGTGCTTTTCCCGAGCAGATCGCAAAGTGCGACGCCACCGGAACTTGGGTTGTCGGCGAAGCACTCGAGGGCGCGATTGAACGTGCCGGTTTTCTTCTCAACCCTTCAAAAACAAGGATGCAATTTCGACAATCTCGACAGGACGTCACCGGGCTCGTGGTCAATGACAAAATCAATGTTCGCACAGAGTATTATCGTGATGCGCGTGCAAAGTGCCATTCCCTATTTCGAACTGGAAAATTTGTCGTCAAATCCCAAGTTAGCAAAGATGATGGATCCATCGAAATTAAAGATATAGCTGGAGAAATCGAGCAGCTTTCCGGTCAGATGAGCTTCATCGACAGCGTCAAGAGATATCAGAAGATCTTTGGCCCGGACTACCAATTATCCGGACAAGAAAAGGTATATCGAAATTTCCTGTTCTATCGACATTGCTATGCCTCAACCCTTCCGACAATTTTTTGCGAAGGAAAGACTGATAATGTTTACCTCCGGTGCGCGATTTCAGCACTCGCTTCTGACTTTGACAGGTTAGCGGAAGTGAAGGACGGGACAGTTGCCTTCAAGGTCAAGCTTTTTAACTACAATGAACACAGCAAGCGGCTCATCGGCGTCGCTGGAGGTTCAGGACAATTAAACAACTTCATCACGGATTATCGCAAGAACATGAGACCGTTCAGCGCACCAGTTACCCGCCAGCCGGTCATTCTCTTGGTCGATAACGATAGCGGCGCAGATGGGATTTTTAAGTGCGTAAAATCGATTACGAAAAGCGCCTGCGACGGCAAGGAAAACTTCTATTTTGTGACCGATAACTTGTACGTTGTGCCGACCCCTCTAACAAAGGATGGCAACCAGACAATGATTGAGGATTTTCTGCCTTTAAAATGGCGAGACGAAAAACTTGGAACCAAGGTCCTAAATCTCGGAAAGAATCTCAATCCAGAGCGAGAATATGGAAAGTCGCTTTTTGCCGAGCATGTAATAAAGAAAAATCGCAAGGATGTAGACTTCGATGGACTCAGACCCATATTGGAGCGCATCGTGATGGTGATGGACGATTTTGCTAATCGAAATCCGCCGGCGCCCACTTAGATTGCAAACTGAACAGGTAAACGGAAGGCAGAGCTATCCCCACCGACTGACGTTTGTTACTTCCTGAGCCATGTCTACCCCAGCCTCGCGCATAAATCCGCACAGGCTTTGATATTTTTCCCAAAACTTGGGCGCGGCAACATTCTTTGGGCGGAATGCCAAACCGAGCTCGCTGACCTTCTCGTTATTCTCCTCTCTGAAAAACAACGGATTCATCAGCCGGAGGACATTGATTGCGCTGCCCCTTGTTTTTTCGACATTTCGCGTATGTGTGTTGATGGCAAAGCGAAGAGAACCAATGAGAATGTCGCACAAGCTCGTGAAGTGAGCTTGACCGATCGTCGAATAGTGAAATCCTACAATATTCTCCAAACGCATCTGCTTGGAGTACGGCATCCCCTTCACGCCAACGGCAAATTTTTCTCGCAGGAGATCATCTACCTCGTTTCCGGGATTATTGACACGATCGATAAGCACCAAGCCGGGACCGCCTATATGCTTCAACACCCAGTTGAAGTGGGTACAAACAGTGTTGATGCCGAATAGCCTCGCTTGATCTGGATCTTTTGCAAGGTCATGCAAAACCAAATAAGCGAGCAATTTAGCGCCGCGTTTTATTGCGGCTTCGATAATCGCCTGCTTCACCGCGATATAGGCGTGGTGATCACAGGGAGGCGCAGGCGGCAGAAACTTCACCCGCTCGGTTGCGGCAATGCCCGCCGATTGCCGTATGATTCTGATGTCTTCCGATAGTGCTTTGGCATTTTCGGCGGGAATGACCACACCGCCGTACACGACAAAATCGCCCGATCGCTGCTCCATGTTACTTTCATCGCAGTACAGAAGCTTCACAAGACCATCTCATCAAGGTGTCGAAATACGTGCGTTTGTCTGTACCGGCACGTGCTGCAACCGACGGGCACCGCCCATTTCTCTGCAGGGATATTATCCTCATCGACCAGAATGTCGATGGAACTTTCTACTCGCCGCCGCATGAACGCATTGGTGGCCCCTAGAAGGAGGCCATTCGCTCGTGGGAGCAGGCGTCGGGAATCGGATGCTGAGATGCGTCGCCAGTAACTTGGCATTTGTAGAACAAATTTACATATCAATTCTATTTCGGTAGCTGTCTGAGCTTGGAAGGGTGTAGGGGCGCCCGACCGACGGGGGAAGTTTTGAATTCATGACGCCGTTTTCATTTGAACTGATCGCAGGGGGTTCGGGAACTTTTGACGTCATCTTCATCCACGGCCTTTCGGGCGATCCCAAAGAGACGTGGACGTCGCCCGTCGCAGTGGACCCATCGAACGCCTATTGGCCAGCTTGGGTGAGTCATGACGTGTCCGTTGCGAACGTTTATGCACTGGGCTATCCGGCTGATGCTTTCGCGAGCTGGCTCGTAGAGAGCATGTCGCTCTATGAACGTGCAAAGGCGGTGCTTGAACATCTCGCCGGCTTGGGACT
>Ga0209676_1003067_pt1 | contig 10774 bp, 4 predicted proteins | sample AraplaCvi_mLB_r2_FD_184282 | JGI IMG/M metagenome (GOLD analysis project Ga0209676, IMG submission 184282) | Arabidopsis root microbial communities from North Carolina, USA - plate scrape MF_Cvi_mLB_r2 (SPAdes) (version 2) | ecosystem: Host-associated > Plants > Roots > Endosphere | place: USA...
GCACGAACTGTGAAATACGCTGCGTAATAAAGGATTGGGAAATGTACCTTAAACCATGCAATACGCACTGCCATTAACACGTACGCGGCAGCATGGGCTTTCGGGAACATGTATTTTATCTTTTTACATGATTCGATATACCAGCCTGGTACTTTATTCGCTAGCATTTCCGCTTCAAATTCGTCAGATAATCCTTTCCCTTTACGCACGGATTCCATAATTTTAAACGCCAGTGACGGTTCTAGATCTTGATAAATTAAATAGACCATAATATCGTCACGACAGCCAATTACTTCTTTCAGCACACATGTACCATTTTGAATTAACTCTTGCGCGTTACCAAGCCATACGTCTGTTCCGTGTGATAGTCCTGAAATTTGCACGAGCTCCGAGAATGTTGATGGCTTTGTATCTTCAAGCATTTGGCGTACAAAACGGGTACCGAACTCAGGAATGCCAAGTGTTCCTGTTTTACAGCCAATTTGTTTTTCAGTTACGCCTAAAGATTCTGGCGAACTAAAGATTTTCATAACGACTGGATCATCTGTTGGAATGGTTTTTGGATCTATCCCTGATAAATCCTGCAACATCCGAATCACAGTCGGATCATCGTGCCCCAGTATATCAAGCTTTAAAATATTATCGTGGATGGAATGGAAATCAAAGTGCGTTGTACGCCATTCTGCATCTTGTGCATCCGCAGGGAATTGTACTGGTGAGAAATCAAAAATATCCATATAATCTGGTACTACGATAATTCCTCCAGGGTGCTGTCCTGTTGTTCGTTTTACGCCTGTACAGCCTTGCACTAAACGATCTACCTCGGCACCGCGGAAATGTAGGTTGTTATCATTGGCATAGCCCTTTACGTAGCCATACGCTGTTTTCTCTGCGACTGTACCGATTGTTCCTGCACGATATACATAATCTTCACCGAATAATACCTTCGTATAATTATGGGCTTGTGGTTGATATTCTCCGGAGAAATTCAAATCGATATCAGGTACCTTGTCTCCTTTAAATCCAAGGAAAGTTTCGAATGGGATATCTTGCCCATCCTTTTTATACGGTGATCCACATTCCGGACAATCTTTATTTGGTAAGTCATAGCCTGAGCTTACTGAACCATCATTAAAAAACTCTGAATGTTTACAATCTGGACAAATATAATGAGGAGGAAGTGGATTTACTTCAGTAATCTCCATAAATGTCGCCACTAATGAAGATCCAACTGAACCACGGGAACCTACTAAATAGCCATCAGCTAATGATTTTTTCACAAGCTTCGCTGAAATTAAGTATATTACTCCAAAACCATGGCCTAAAATCGACTTTAATTCCTTTTCAATTCGTGCCTTCACGATTTCAGGTAGCTCTTCTCCGTATATACTATGAGCCATTTCATAGGTTAAATTTGTGACCTCATCATCTGAGCCTTCAATTTTTGGTGTGTATAAATCATCTTTAATGGGCTTAACATCACCAATCATATTTGCGACTTTTTGAGAGTTGGTAACAACTACTTCTTTCGCAAGATCCGGACCTAAAAAATCAAATTCTTTAAGCATTTCATCCGTCGTTCTGAAATGAACTTCAGGTAGCTTCGATCTATTTAATATGTTGGCACCACCTTGAGAGCCAATTAGTATTTGTCTAAACATTCCATCTGTCGGATCTAAGTAATGAACATTACCGGTTGCTACAACGGGTTTATCCATTTTCTTCCCAAGCTTTACGAGCTTGCGAATAATATCTTCAAGTGTCCATTCATCACGTACGACATTGCGCTCAATTAGCGGTGCATACACGGCCTTTGGTTGAACTTCAATATAATCATAGAATCTCGCAATTTGCTCTGCTTCCTCTGGAGATTTATTCATCATTGTCTCAAATAATTCACCATTATTACAACCTGATCCGATTAATAATCCTTCTCTATATTGTTCTAGGACCGCTCGTGTTACTCGAGGTACTCGATAGAACGTTTTTGTATGGGAGTGAGTGACTAATTTAAATAAATTTTTTAGTCCAGCATTGTCTACTGCTAATATTGTGCAATGCATTGGCCGTCCTTTTTTATAAGCATCCCCGCCCCCGATATGCTTATTAAAGTCGTCGTGATATTTAATACCTAATTCATCTGCATCTTTTAACAGCTGTAAAAGTAAGAAGCCAGTTGCTTCTGTATCATAAATAGCTCGGTGATGCTGAGTTAAATCAATATTGAATTTTTTACACAGTGTATTTAAACGATGGTTTTTCATCGTTGGATAAAGTAATCGGGCTAACTCCAACGTATCAATAACTGGATGAATTGTTCCCTCTAGTCCATATTTTTTATAGCCTGTGTATAAGAAGCCAATATCAAATGATGCATTATGGGCTACTACTATGCCATCTCCGATAAATGCATGGAACTCCTTAATGACTTGTTCCACTTCTGGCGCGTTACGTACCATATCATCTGTAATGCCTGTCAGTTCAATGGTCGTCGCTGAAAGTGGGTGATGAGGATTGGCAAAGCTTTCGTATTTGTCGATTACCTGTCCATCTTTAATTTTCACCGCGGCTAGCTCAATGATTGTATCGTAAGCAGTAGATAGACCTGTCGTCTCTACGTCAAACACGACATAAGTATCATCATCTAATAATCGGTGCTCAGGTGCATAAGCAATCGGTACACCATCATCTACTAAATTCGCTTCCAAACCATAAATAACTTTTATACCATGTTTCTTCCCTGCTGCATAAGCCTCTGGGAAAGATTGTACAACAGCATGGTCGGTAATAGCTACGGCTGGATGACCCCACTTCGCAGCCTGAGAAACAAGTCTATCAACTGGTGTTACAGCGTCCATTGTGCTCATTGGTGTATGCAAATGCAATTCAACCCGTTTTTCTCCATCTGGCGCCTTATCCTGTCTTGTTTCTTTTTTGATTTCATTAATATCGTTTGCCATAACGATTAAATCACGAATGAATGTGTCAGTTTGTACGGAGCCTCGAACTTTTACCCACATACCCTTTTTCAAATGTTGCATAAGTTCCGCATCATCATTATCACGTGAGAACATTTTTACAACGATGGAATCCGTATAGTCGGTAATTTTAATTTGCAATAAAGAACGACCGCTTTTCAGCTCTTTAACTTCTGCATCAAATACAAAGCCTTCAATAATCACACGACGTTCTTCCTCAACAATGCGTTTAATTTCCATTGTTTCATCATCTTTAATTAACATACCAAGTTGGAATGGTCGATCACCAAGATTTGCAATAGCAGGATTTTCTTTCTTCTCCTTCTCACGTTTTTGGTAATCTTCTATCGCTTGCTGAGCTAAAGCAGCTTCTTCTATACGCCTCTGTTCCATGAAAGCTTCCTGTGCCGCAATCATTTCTTCTGTTTGATCTTGGAGCACGAAATCTAACACAATATGTGGAAAGCCGAACTGACTATAGCTTGCAGAAAGCTTTTCTGCATACTTTGTTTTCAGCATCATAAATTCCATTTCCTGCATGCAGGATAATGTAATTTTTTGCCCATTCCACATAGGCACTTGCGATACTAGGCAATCTTTCAAAGTGGGCGCCATCTCATCGATTTGCTCTACTACTGTTAACCAATATTGTTGGACTAGCTCCTCCGTCACATTTTTCTCTTCCGTATCAAAAGTTGTGTGGATTTCAGCGATAGCTGAAAATTTCTCTGCTAAACGAGTACGAAAAAGTTGGTATAGTGAAAAAGGAAGTATATCTCGTAATTTAATGGAAAAATTCCATAGCCTGTTCTTTTTGTGTACAGTTAGTCGTGATAATTCACCTTTCTCAAAAAAGGACATATATACATCATCTGTTAGTTCTAGTTGTTGCAAGAGCATTTGAAACCTTGCTCTTGCTTCTTGTTGCTGTTCCAATCTATTGACACCTACTTTCAAAAACAGGCATTCTTACATGCCCCATATTTTTTCCTCACCAACGTCTTTTGCCCGAGGGATCGAAGCGATCTCGAGGATGTAGCGCTTTAGCCTAGACGGAAAAAAATTCGCACCCTTTCCACGGGCGACCGTTAAGCCTCACAAATCCTAAACATCTATGAATTCATGCTTGGCTCGCTGTCCCCGAGAAGTGGCGCGAATTTTTTATCTATTTAATACCTTTGGGACAGAGGTCCTTCTTAAAAATCAATTATGCCTCGGCGTAATTGCGTCAGGAATCGGCTTTGTGCTTAGGCCTGCGTGAGGGACGACACGATGTCGGTCATTTCGGTAATGCTACAGAACGTGGCGTTTTTACCGATGCAGGTCAGTTAGCCTTTATCACACGCATGCGATGATTTTAGGCTAACATCCCCTAAGAACTCATTACCTATTCCGTGACATCCGGAGGCTTTGGGCCAACAGATGTTTTTTGCGCGAAAGCGTAGTGCTAACGCATCGTCAGCAACAACACGATTTTGGTCACACAGTCGTTGCCACAGGACGTGGCGCTCTTAGACTGAGTTCCTCAATTTCAGCGAGCGTTGGGATATCCACTGAAAAGTAGCTTAAACCCGCATTCATCTCACTAACATAGTTGTGATAGATTTTCGCTGAAAGGAGTTAATGTTTGCGGAAAAATTCATTTAAGCGATCGATGACCTCTTCTTTTTTCCATTCGAACGTTTCACCTGTTTGACGGAATTTAACCTCAACAATACCTTCAGTTGCTTTTTTACCTACTGTTACACGGACAGGTAAGCCAATTAAGTCAGCATCTGCGAATTTAACCCCTGCACGCTCTGCACGGTCATCTAATAGCACATCATAACGGTATGATTTCAATAAACCGTATAGCTCATCAGCTAATGCAACTTGTGATTCATCTTTTGTATTAACAGGTACAACGTGAATATCATAAGGAGCTAATTGTGTTGGCCAAACAAAACCATTTTCATCTTGGAAATGCTCTGCCACAGCAGCTAAAATACGTGATACTCCTATACCATAGCATCCCATAATAAATGGCTGTGCCTTACCTTGCTCGTCTAAGAATGTACCATTCATTTTTTCAGAGTAAGTTGTTCCTAATTTGAAAATATGACCAACCTCGATACCTTCTGCAAATTTGATAATACCTTGTCCATCTGGAGATGGATCACCCTCTTGAATAAAACGAATATCTAAGTATTCATTCACTGCAAAATCACGCTCTGGATTTACATTTACTAAATGGAACCCATCCTCATTTGCACCGGCTACACCGTTACGAATCGATTTAATTGCATTGTCTGCTACAACTTTTACGTCTACTGGTAATTTAACAGGACCGATTGAACCAACTCCACAGCTTAATAAATTGCGGATTGCCTCTTCACTAGCAAGTTCAACAGAACCAGCATCAAGTGCATTTTTCAGTTTAATATCATTAATTTCGTGATCTCCACGAGCAAGAACAACAACTAATTCGCCATCTACGTCAAATACTAATGACTTAATGACATTTGAAGAGTCAACATTTAAGAAAGCTGATACTTCTTCGATCGTTTTTTGATCTGGTGTTGCCACTTTTTCAAGGTCTTTTAATGCTGTATCTGATGGTTGATAGTCTACAAGAACTTCTGCCATTTCAATGTTCGCAGCATAGTCAGATGTATCAGAATATGCAATTGTATCTTCCCCAATTTCAGAAAGCACCATAAATTCATGTGTACCTTTCCCACCAATTGAGCCTGCATCTGCAATAACTGCACGATAGTTTAAACCAAGACGAGAGAAAATATTTGAATAGGCACGATACATATCATCATATGTTTCATCTAAACTTTCACGTGATGCATGGAAAGAATACGCATCTTTCATAATAAACTCTCTGCCTCGTAGTAAACCAAAGCGAGGACGCTTTTCATCACGGAATTTAGTTTGAATTTGATAAAGCGTTAACGGTAATTTTTTATATGATTTAATTTCATCACGTACTAAAGTTGTAATCACTTCTTCATGTGTTGGCCCTAATGCGAAATCACGATTATGACGATCCTTTAAACGCATTAATTCTGGACCATATTTTTCCCAGCGCCCTGACTCCTGCCATAGTTCTGCAGATTGTAATGAAGGCATTAAAAGTTCAATTGAATTGATTGCTTCCATCTCTTCACGAACAATATTTTCTATTTTTGTTAACACACGTTTTGCAAGCGGTAAATACGAGTATACCCCACTTGTATTTTGACGAATAAACCCTGCACGCAGTAATTGCTTATGTGATTTTACCTCTGCATCAGCAGGTACTTCACGTAGCGTTGGGATAAATGTTTTACTTTGCTTCATTCAGTGTTCCACCTTTTTTAATAAATAAGTTTTATACTCTAATTAGCATAAACAAATTTAGCTTTGAACGCAATGTTTCAAAAAAATTGCGCTCAAAGCTATGTTTTCAATCACTTTTCACCTTTGCGTAATTGCACAGTCGCCTAGGCTTCTACAAAATATGTTTTTTTGAAAAACTTAACTTAACTTCATTTATTTAGATCAATTATGCCTCGGCATAATTGCGACCGAAATCCGCCGGAGGCTTTGGGCCAACGTGATGTTGGTCACACAGTCGTTGCCACAGGACGTGGCGTTCTTAGACTGAGTTCCTCTATTTCAGCAGATGTTTGGCATCTGCTGAAATAAGTTAAAAGAAAAATCTTTGGATATCATTCCATGTAACTACGACCATTAAAATCATTAATAGTACGATACCTACAAAATGCACAAGACCCTCTTTTTGACGATCAATTGGTTTGCCTCTTACTGCTTCGAAGCCGAAGAACAATAGACGACCACCGTCAAGTGCTGGAAGCGGTAATAAATTCATAATTCCAAGGTTAATACTTAACATCGCAGCCCAATTCATTAAATTGATGAATCCATATTGAGCTACCTGCTCTGTCGCTTTATAAATGCCTACTGGACCTGATAACGCATCTATCGTGAATTTACCGGTAATTAACATACCAAGCAATTCAAATATTCGAGCAGTCATAGTATACGTTTCTTGAGCGCCATAAACAACAGCCTTTAACGGATTAAATTCACGTGGGCTCTCATACTTAACCCCTATTTGACCGTATTTTTCGCCATTTTGTTCTACTTCTTTAACCGTCATATTTAAGTTAACTCGCTGACCATTTCGTTCAACTGTAACATTAACATTTTCGCCTGGATGATCTTGTACAATGGCAGCTAAATCTTGCCATTTTTCAACTGCTTGTCCGCCAATGTCAACTACTTTATCACCTGCAAGCATGCCTGCCTGTGCAGCTGGATCATTTTCCACAACTTCTGTTATGATTGGCTCATACGTAGGCACACCATTAATTAATCCAATTAGCAAATAAATAACAAAAGCTAATATAAAGTTAAATAACGGACCAGCAAAGATTGTCATAGCACGTTGACCGACTGTTTTAGCGTTAAATTGACGATCATATGGTGCGATTAACGTTTCTTTACCGTTTTCTACGAGCATACAATCTCTTGCAACATTATAACGAACTAATTTTTCTTCTTCATCATAGCCTTCTACAAACAATTCTTTTTCTAAATCGGCACGCTCAACTTCTAAAAATAATAAATCTGGTAGTTGCTTATTATTTTGATTAAAGATTATTTTCTTTACCACATTATCTTCATCTACAATAAGCCCTACTCGGTAACCCGGCTGTAGTTCGGTACCATCCATGTCCTCACCAGCCATACGAACGTAACCACCAATTGGCAATAAACGTATTGTATAGATTGTTTCACCGTGTGTTTTCCCATAAATTTTTGGTCCCATACCGATTGCAAATTCTCGAACCATAATGCCTGCTCGTTTCGCAAACAAGAAGTGACCAAATTCATGAAAGAATACAAGTAGGCCAAATATTAAAATAAATGCAATAGCTGTTTGCATAATACCCCACCTTTAAAAGCGAATAGTTAACATATCTTCTCTCTTTATTTTACCATGTTTAACACTGTTTTTCTTGTTTCACTGTCTACATGCAAAATCGTTTGCAAATCTGGAACTACTATATTGTTATGTTCTTGCATTACACGCTCAATCGTTTCATCAATTTCAAGGAATGTTATTTTCCCTTGTAAAAATGCCGCAACTGCCGCTTCATTCGCTGCGTTCATCGCTGTTAAAATTGTACCGCCTGTGCGCCCAGCCTCATATGCTAGACGTAATGCTGGATAACGTTCAAAATCCATTTCTTTAAAATGAAGTTGACCAATTTGTGCTAAATTAAGTCGTTGTCCGTTATGCAGTGGCATACGATCTGGATAGCTTAATGCATATTGGATAGGTACACGCATGTCCGGCGTACCTAGCTGTGCAATGACACTAGTATCATGATACTCAACTAGGGAGTGAATAATACTTTCTCTATGCAAAAGTACATCTATTTTTTCATAGGGCATATCAAATAAGACATGTGCTTCAATAACTTCTAGTCCTTTATTCATCATTGTAGCTGAATCAATCGTAATTTTTGCACCCATTGACCAATTCGGGTGGTTTAATGCATCTGCAACCGTAACATGCTTCAATTCCTCGCGTGTTTTGTCACGGAAGCTACCACCAGAAGCTGTAATAATTAATCGTTCAATATTTTTCGGATTCTCACCATTCATCGATTGGAAAATCGCAGAATGCTCACTATCTACTGGTAAAATTGTTGCATTATATTTCTTGGCCTCTGCCATTACTAAATGTCCAGCGGTTACAAGCGTTTCTTTATTAGCAATGGCAATTGTTTTGCCCATGCGAATAGCAGCTAATGTCGATTCTAGTCCAACGCTTCCAAGAACCGCGTTTACAAGCACCGTTGAATCAGGATGTGTAGCAACCTCAACAAGCCCTTTTACACCAAACGTAAACTGTACTTGTGGATATTCTTTAGCGAGCATAACTGCATCTTCTTCTAATTGAACAGATACAAGCTCTGGCTTTAAAGTTTCAATCATTTCACGCGTTTTTTCGATATTTTTTCCTGAAGAAAACGCTACTAAATGAAAGGCATCGCGTTGTTCTTTTAAAATATCATAGGTTTGCCAACCGATTGAACCAGTTGCACCAAGTAAACTAATTTTTTTCACGACAAATTGTCCCCTTTTTCTATCTCAGCAAATGATATAGCACGATTATTACCACTCCGTTTAGAGGAAAATGCTATTATTATGGCTCATCATCAGATCGTAGAGTTAATCTTGGTTCCGACTGGGCGCTTTTTAAAGCGTCCGATGAGCACCTATTGTTTTTAGTTACCAAAAAAGATGTAATAAATGTAGTAAAGGCACGACGAATAGCAGACTATCAAAGCGGTCTAAAATACCGCCATGCCCAGGTAAAATATTTCCTGAATCCTTTACGTCAAAATGTCGCTTTATAGCAGATTCCACTAAATCGCCCATTTGCCCAATAATTGACGCAATGATTGTGATGAAAATAAGTGAGACATAACCATTTGCAAATGGATAAATTGCTTGCATCGCGACAGCAAAGATTACAGCAATGACAATGCCACCTACAAAACCTTCCACAGTTTTCTTCGGTGAAATTTCAGGCCAAAGCTTATTTTTACCTAATTTTCTTCCAACAAAATATGCACCTGAGTCAGTTGTCCAAACTACTAGTAAACAATATACGACAAACTCTAGACCATAGTTTCGTGTTTCAATTAAGTAATGGAAACCTAATCCGACATACAACGCACCTAATAAAATAAATGCAACTTCATCGAATGTAATTTTATTTTTCACAAGGACAACGTAAATGAGCAATAGCATCATTAAACCATACACAACCATTAAATCAGAGGAATAGCCAATTGCTTCTACTACTTTACTTGACCAGCCCTTAGGTATAACAAGTAGTATTAATGTTAGTAGCCCTAAAAAACCAGGCACTGAAAAAAGTGAAATACCTTTCATTTTTAGTATTTCATAAAAGCCGACAACAGCCATTGCAAGCACAAGAATTGTAAATGGCACTTTTCCATAAATAACAAATGGAATAAATAGCGCTGCTGCAATTATTGCTGTGATAATTCGTTGTTTCAAGTTGTTCCTTCTCCCTTCAACCCACCGTAACGGCGATTACGTTTCTGATAGTTTTCCACCGCTTCCAGTAAGTTTTCCTCGCTAAAATCTGGCCACAATGTATTTGTAAACCAAAATTCGGTATAGGCGAGCTGCCATAACATAAAGTTGCTTAAGCGTACTTCACCACTTGTTCGAATTAATAAATCTGGCTCTGGCAGATGAGCCGTCATTAAATGAGATGTCAAACATTCTTCTGTTATTTCTTGCATCGTTAATTGACCATCCTGCACCTTTTGAAGCATTGTTCTCATGGCGCTAACCATTTCGGAACGACTTCCATAATTCAGAGCAAAATTTAATATTAATCCTGTATTATGTTTCGTTTCCTCCATCGCCTCATACAACGCTTTTTGCGTATGTGCAGGTAATAAAGATGGATCCCCTATCATTTCAACACGTACATTACGCTCCATCATTTCAGGTAAAAAGGAACCTAAAAATTCTACAGGTAAACGCATTAGAAAATCGACCTCAGGTTTTGGTCGCTTCCAATTTTCTGTAGAGAACGCATATACCGTTAAAACTTTAATACCTAAATCGGATGCAAATCTAGTTACCTTTCGGACTGTCTTCATACCTTCGTGGTGCCCAGCAACACGTGGCATGGCACGTTTCTTCGCCCAACGTCCATTTCCGTCCATAATAATCGCTACATGGGCAGG